>Ga0134121_10000334_pt1 | contig 55391 bp, 43 predicted proteins | sample KB301_FD_96463 | JGI IMG/M metagenome (GOLD analysis project Ga0134121, IMG submission 96463) | Terrestrial soil microbial communities without Nitrogen fertilizer from Kellogg Biological Station, Michigan, USA - KB3-0-1 | ecosystem: Environmental > Terrestrial > Soil > Unclassified ...
ACCCTCACCGCCGACAGCAAGGACGCGGTGATCGCCCTCCTGCGCCGCCAGCAGATCATGGTGGCCGCCGTCACCGAGAAGGGGAAGGAGATCGCCGTCCCGAAGTTCGGCGGCGGGGTGAAGCAGAAGGAGATCGCCATCTTCACCCGGCAGTTCTCGGTCATGATCGACGCCGGCCTGCCGCTGGTGCAGTGCCTCGAGATCCTCGGCGGCCAGCAGAAGAACCGGGTCTTCCAGAAGGTCCTCTTCCAGGTGCGCCAGGACGTCGAGGCCGGCCAGACGCTGGCCGACTCGCTGCGGAAGCACCCGAAGGTCTTCAACGACCTGTTCGCCAACATGATCGCCGCCGGCGAGTCGGGCGGTATTCTCGACACCATCCTGCAGCGCCTCTCGACCTACATCGAGAAGCGCGTCAAGCTGCAGAGCGCGGTGCGCTCGGCGATGATCTACCCGACCGCCGTCATCACCATCGCGGTCGGCGTGGTCGTCGTCATCCTGTGGAAGGTCATCCCGACGTTCGCGATGCTGTTCCAGGGGCTGGGCGCGACGCTGCCGCTGCCGACCCGGATCACCATCGCCGCCAGCCGCTTCCTCGGGCGCTTCATGCCGGTGCTCGTGCTGGGCATGGGCGCGGCGGCCTTCTTCCTGAACCGCTACTACAAGACCTACAAGGGGCGCCGCCAGATCGACGCCTTCATCCTCAAGATGCCGATCATGGGCGACCTGATGCGCAAGATCGCCGTCGCCCGCTTCTGCCGCACGCTCGGGACGCTCATCCAGTCCGGCGTGCCGATCCTCGAGGGCCTGGAGATCACCGCCCGGACATCGGGCAACTCCATCGTCGAGGACGCCATCATGGCGACCCGCAAGAGCATCGAGGAAGGGAAGACGATCTCCGGGCCGCTCGAGGAGACGACCGTCTTCCCGTCGATGGTCGTGCAGATGATCGCCGTCGGCGAGCAGACCGGCGCGCTCGACACCATGCTGTCGAAGATCGCCGACTTCTACGAGGACGAGGTGGACGAGGCGGTGGCCAACCTGATGGCGCTCCTCGAGCCGATCCTCATCCTGTTCCTGGGCGTGATGATCGGCGGCATCGTCATCTCGATGTACATGCCGATGTTCAGCCTGATCGGCAAGATCGCCTAGGCCGGTGACCCATGCCGGCCGCGCCGTCGTCGGAGCTGCGACGCCAGCTGCAGTGGCTCATGACCTTCCGGGTCGTGATCACCACGACGCTGCTCGTCTGCACCTTCGTCATCGAGCTGCTGTTCCGGCCGCTCCTGCCGCTCCTGCCGTTCTACGCGCTGGCCGTGTCGGCGTACCTGCTCACGCTGGTCTACGCCGCCGCCCTGCGGACGCGCCGCGCCCCCCGCATGCAGGCCTATCTGCAACTGGCGGGGGACGCGGCGATCATCACCGGCTTCGTCTACCTGACCGGCGGGGCGCAGAGCCCGTTCTCCTTCCTGTACCTGCCGGGGATCGTGGCGGGGTGCATCCTCCTGCTGCGGCGGGGCGGGTTCGTCGTCGCGCTGACGTCGTGGTTCCTCTACGCGTCGCTCGTCCTGATGCTGCAGCGGGGCATGCTGCCACCGTCGCCCCAGGCGCTGTTCGAGGATCCCGGCGTGCCGCCGGTGCGGCTCGTCTACACGCTCCTGGCGCACCTGGTGTCGTTCATCGCGCTGGCGTACCTGGCGTCGCACCTGACGGAGAGCCTGCGGCGGACCGGGGCCGAGCTGGAGCGGCGCTCCGGCGAGATCCTCGAGCTGCGGGCGCTGCACGACAACATCATCGACAGCATCAACTCGGGGCTGCTGACGACCGACGCCTCGGGGCGCATCACCTTCGCCAACCGGGCGGCGGCGGAGATCACCGGGCGGGAGACCCTCGATCTCGCCGGGATCTCGATCGGATCGCTCCTTCGGCAGCCCGACCGGTTCCTGGCGGAGATCCGCGCGGCGCTCGACCGGCGCAGCCGGCATCGCTTCGAGATCGACTGGAAGGACGAGCGCGGGCGGGAGCTGTTCCTGGGCTTCACGGTGTCGGTCCTGCGCGAGCGGGACGGGAGCGCCGTCGGGATGATCTTCATCTTCCAGGACCTGACCGAGATCCGCGTCCTCGAAGAGGAGGTCGCCCTCAAGAAGCGCATGGCGGCGCTGGGGGAGATGGCGGCCGGCGTGGCGCACGAGCTGCGGAACCCTCTGGCCTCGCTGAGCGGTTCGGTGCAGGTGCTGCAGCGTGACCTGCGTCCGCGCGGAGAAGCGGGAGAGCTGATGGAGATCGTCGTCAAGGAAACCAAGCGGCTCGACTGCATCATCCGCGACTTCCTGCTGTTCGCGAAGCCGGGGCGCTTCCATCCCACGCAGGTGGACCTCGCGCCCCTCCTGGTCGAGACCCTGAGCCTCCTCGAGCACAGCGACGAACGCCGGGCGGACCATCGCATCCTGACGGAGGTCGGGTCGGAGCCGGTCCCCGCCTGGGTGGACGCCAACCGCATGAAGCAGGTCTTCTGGAACCTCGCCAAGAACGCGCTGAAGGCCATGCCGCAGGGCGGGACGCTGCGGGCCCGGGCGCGCCTCGGACCCGAGGGGGCGCACGTGTCGTTCGTTGACAGCGGGGTGGGCATGAGCGACGAGGAGGTGGCGAAGAGCTTCCAGCCCTTCCATTCCTCGTTCGCCGGCGGATCCGGCCTCGGGCTGTCGATCGTCTACCGCATCGTCCAGGAGCACGGCGGACGCATCCAGGTGCAGAGCCGCCCCGGGGCCGGCACCACCATCACGCTGGCGCTGCCGTCGGCGCAGGGATCCGGCGGGCGGAGGGAGGTACCGTGGATCGCATCCTGATCGTCGACGACGAGGCGGGCATGCGCGACATGCTCTCCATCCTGCTGCGCAAGGAAGGCTACGGCGTGGCGGTCGCCGACCGGGCCGAGAAGGCCATCGAGATGGCGTCGAAAGGGGAGTTCGACCTGGTGATGAGCGACATCTCCATGCCCGGCAAGAGCGGCATCGAGGTGCTGCGGCAGACCAAGGCGGCGTCGCCCGACACACCGGTGATCCTGGTCACCGCCTACGCTTCGACCGAGAGCGCCGTCGAGGCGCTGAAGCTCGGCGCCTACGACTACCTCATCAAGCCGTTCGACGTCGAGGAGCTGAAGAACGTCGTCCGCAACGCCCTCGAGAAGCGCCGGCTGGAGACCGAGAACCGGGTGCTGAAGCGCGAGCTGAAGCGCAAGACCGGCTCCGACACGCTGGTCGGGGAGGCCCCGCGCATGCGCGAGGTGCTCGCCCTCATCGAGCGCATTGCGCCGACCCACTCGACCGTGCTCATCGGGGGGGAATCGGGGACCGGCAAGGAGCTGGCGGCGCGCGCCATCCACGCGCAGAGCCCGCGGCGCGATCGCCCGTTCGTGTCGATCAACTGCGGGGCGCTGCCGGACGAGCTGCTCGAATCCGAGCTGTTCGGCCACACGCGCGGGTCGTTCACCGGCGCCGTCACCTCCAAGAAGGGGCTGTTCGAGGTGGCCGACGGCGGCACCGTCTTCCTCGACGAGATCGGCGACACCACGCCGGCGATGCAGGTGAAGCTGCTGCGCGTCCTTCAGGAAAGGCGCATCCGGCGGGTGGGCGGCACCGAGGAGACCGAGGTCAACGTGCGGGTGCTGGCGGCGACCAACCACGATCTCGAGGCGCTGGTGCGCGAGAAGCGCTTCCGCGAGGACCTCTACTACCGCATCAACGTCATCCAGATCGCCATGCCGCCGCTGCGGGAGAAGCGCGAGGACATCCCGCGCCTGGTGGATCACTTCGTGGCCAAGTTCGCATCCCTGATGGGAAAGAAGGTCTCCGGCGTGTCGGACGAGGTGCGCCGGACGCTGCAGCAGCACGACTGGCCCGGGAACGTGCGCGAGCTGGAGAACGTCATCGAGCGGGCCGTGGCTCTCGCCTCGGCGGAGATCCTCGGGCCTGAGGACCTGGCGCGCGAGCTGGGCGGGGCGCGGGCGGCGAAGGAGCTGCCGGCCGAGCTGACCGACACCGGCATCGACCTGGAGCGCCGGCTCGAGGACCTGCGCGAGCACTTCATGTCCCTCGCCCTGACGCGGGCCGACGGCGTCCAGACGCGCGCCGCGGAGCTTCTGGGGATGAGCTTCCGCTCCTTCCGCTACTTCGCGAAGAAATACAACCTGCTGGACGGCCGGCGGGAACCGCGCGCCGGCGCGGCTTAGGAGTCCTTCGATGAGCCGCGGGTCCGGCCTTGCCGGGCCGCTCGTCGCCGGAGCGCTCCTCGCGATCCTGATCCTCGCGGCCTTCCCGGGCGTGTTCCACGACTCGGTGTTCTACCTCCGGGATGCCTCGCAGAACCACGATCCGGCGAGGCGCCTGGTGACCGAGCGCCTGCGGTCCTTCGAGCTGCCGTTGTGGGACCCGTACCATGGCGGCGGCACCCCGCTCTACGCCAATCCGAACATGCTGGTGCTGCACCCGATCACGCTGCTCTTCTTGGCGCTGCCGCACGACGCCGCTTTCACCTGGTCGATCGTGCTGCAGTTCGGGCTTCTCGCCCTCGGCGGTTACGTTCTGGCGCGCCGCCTGCCCGTCGCGCCGGCGTCAGCCTTCCTGGCCGCGGCCGTCCTGGCGTTGTCGGGACCGGCGGCGTCGCTCGCCAGCATGCAGAACGTCCTGTGCGCCTTCGCCTGGCTGCCGCTGGCCCTGTGGGGCTGGCTCGGGTTCGTGCGCGGCGGCGGCAAAGGCGCCTGCCTGGCGGCGGTGCTGCCGCTCGCGATCATCCTGATCACGGGTGAGCCGGCGACGCTCCTGGCGTGGCTCCTCCTCGCGCCGGTCCTGGCGGCGACCGATCCGGCTGACCCTTTGCGGCGCGACGGCGCCGGCGGGGCCGAACCGGCCCGACCGGGACGCCTCCGCTCGCTCGGCGTCGTTTTCGGCACCTCGCTCCTGGTCGCGGGGGCGGCGCTCGTCCCGGCGTTCACCCTGCTGCCGCTGACTCCGCGCGGCGCCGGGCTTCCGGTCCCGGAGGTCTTCCGCTGGCCCCTCCTGCCGGAGCGTCTCCCGGAGTTGATCCTGCCGCGCCTCTTCGGGGATCCGACGCGGCTGCCGCCGAACGCCTGGTGGGGAGCCTGGCTCTTTGAGGGAAGTTATCCGTTCCTCTTCTCCGTCTTCCTCGGCGCCATTCCGATCCTCTGTGCCCTGGCGGCGCTCGGACCCGGTCCGTCGCGGCGCCGGAGCGTCGCCTGCGCCGCCGTCGCCGGGGCGGCGATTGGCCTCGCGCTGCTCCCGGCGCTTCCGGGCGTCGCTCCGCTCCTGATCGCGCTGCCGGGAGCGCGGCTCCTCCGCTATCCGGAGCGACTGTTGCTGGTGGCGACCATGGCGATCGCGCTCCTCGCCGCTCTGGGCTGGGAGCGGCTGCGGCAGCGGCGCGGGAATTCGCGCCTGCGCCGCCTGAGCCTGGGGATCGGCCTCGCTCTCGTCGTGGCCGCGGCCGCCGTGGCGTTCCGGCCTGAGATCGCGGACGCCGTTCTCGCGCGCCTGATGCATCTGCCCCCCGCCTTCCTTTCGGGGCAGGGGATGGACGCGATCCGGTCGGGCGCTCTCCAGGCTTCGCTCCGGGCCGGCATCGAGGTTGCCCTGTTCGCCGCCAGCCTGGTGCTGCTCCTGCGCGGGACCCTGTCACGCGCCGTGGCGTGGGGAGTGCCGCTCCTGGCGGCAGTCTCGCTCCTGTCCGCGGCCGCGCCGGCCCGATCCATGGCACCGCGCGCCTTCCTCGAGACACCGTCCCCCCTGCGCGCAGCCGTCGATCGCGGTCCGGGCGCGCTGCGGCTGCATCATGCGCCGCGACCGCCGGGGCTCGGGATCGCCGGCGGGACCGACGAGCAGGTCTGGGGCTACCGCTTCGACCGCATCACGTATTCGCTCCTCACCGGGCACGCCGACGAAGTGCCGACGATGCTCGATGCGGCGACCGACCGGATGGACCTGGCCCTCTCCGCTGCGCTCGGCGCGCGGCTGCCGGCGATGAGCGGCTCCGAACAGGTGCGCATCTTCCGCCTGGCGTCGGTGGGGACCCTTCTCACCTACGGGGCGTTCGACGAGCCGGGCCTGACGGCCGGCCCCATCCTTTCTGATTTCAGCCGGCCCGAGGTGCGGCTCTACCGGGTCACAGCACCGCTGCCGCGCCTTCGTTTCGTGGCACGCGCGCGCCCGCCGCGCCATCCCGGTGACGCCGCCGCGAGCCTCCTCGATCCGGCGTTCGACCCGGACACCGAGGTGCTCATCGACGCAGCGCCGCGGTTCGATCCGACGGGGCGGGCAAGCGTTCCCGGGCCGCCGGCGGGCCCGACGCCCCTGCAAGTCTTGCAGGACGATCCGGAGCGGGTCAGAATCTCGCTCGTGGCCGCGAGCGCAGGGCACCTGGTGGTCTCCGACTGCGACGCCCCCGGGTGGACGGCGACGGTGGACGGCGCTCCCGCCCCGATCCGGCGCGCCAACATGCTGTTCCGCGCCGTGCCGGTTCCGGCAGGACGCCACACGATCGAGATGAGCTACCGCCCGTTCAGCGTCAAGGCCGGGGCGGCGACGAGCCTCCTCGGGTTCGCCGTGCTCGGAGCCCTCTGCTTCCCGCCCGGCCGGCGAAGAGCGCCTGCAGCGCGGTCCGCCGAGGAGCGCCGTGCAGCCTGAGCCGGCCGCGGACGCCGACAGCGCCGAATCCACCGCGGGCCGGCCGGCCTCGCGCCAGGGCGATCGCCTGCTCCTCGGCGTCCTGCTGGTCCTCCTGGCGGCGGCGACGACCCTGAGCCCGATCCGCAACTACGACTACTGGTGGCACCTGAAGACCGGCGCGCTGATCGTCTCCCAGGGACGGGTGCCGCGCGTCGATCCGTACTCGTTCACGTCGCCGGGGACTCCCTGGATCGATCACGAGTGGCTGTTCCAGGTCCTGGCGTACGCCGGGCACTCGACGCTCGGCCCGCACCTCCTGGTCCTGATCAAGAGCGCGCTCCTCCTGGGGATCGCCTTCCTGGCGGCGCGGCTCCTGATGCGCGAAGGGCACGGGCCGGCCGGAGCGGCGATCCTGCTGATGCTGGCGCTCGTCGGAGCGTCCTTCCGCTTCGACGTCCGCCCCGAGCTGGCGACGCTCCTGCTCGTGCCGCTGGCGGTGGATCTGGCGATGCGCGCCCGCCGCACCGGGCGGGTGGCGCCGCTCGCCGGCATCGTGTTCCTGACGGCCTTCGGCGCCAACCTGCACGTCGGCATCCTGCTGGTCCCCGTGCTCCTGTGGGCGGCGACCGCGGCCACCTTCGTGGCCGCACGGTTCGGCCGTTTCCGCCAGGGCGGGCGCGACGCCGGCGCCGCCGAGCCGCCGGGGTTCCTTCCGCGCCTGGCGCTCACGGCCCTCGCCGCGAGCCTCGCCGCCGGCGTCAATCCCTACGGGCTGAAGATCTATGCCGTGCCGTTGGAGCTGCGGCATCTCCTGCAGGGGCTTCCCTGGCCCAACCTCGAGTGGGTCGCGCCGACCTGGAGCACGACGCCTCTCTTCTTCGTCGCGGCGGGGCTCACGGCCGTCGTCCTGATCCTCGGCGTGCGCGCGGTCGACCCGATCGCCGCTCCCGCCCTGGTGCTGTCGCTGCTCATCGCGCTGCAGCACGTGCGCAATGTCGGACTGTTCTTCCTGCTGCTTCCCTGGGGCCTGGCGCGGCCGGCGCGTCATCTCGTCGATCGGATGAAGAGCAGCCGGCTCTACCACCACGGCACCGGCGGCGAGGCCGTGCGCCCGGGGTTCATCGTCGCCGCGGTGCTGCTCTTGAGCGGGATCCCGCTGCTGCTGTGGCTGCCGCCCGAGCCGCGCTTCGGCCTCGGCCTCGACGCCGGCAACGAGCCGAGCCGGGCGGTGGATTTCCTCGAGCGCGAAGGCATCCCCGGTCCCCTGTACAACGACGTGCGGTTCGGCGGCTATCTCGTCTGGAGACGGTTTCCCGCCGAGCAGGTGTTCATCGACGGCCGCAACGAGATCTACGGTGACCTGATGCGTGACATCGCGGCGTCGCTGAAGGAGCCCGCCGCATGGAAGGCGTTCCTCGATCGCCACAGGATCGAAGCCGCCTTCCTGCGCTACAACCCGACGCTCCAGAAGGTCGTCTACACCGCCCCCGACGGCTCGCACCGGACGGGGGAGCGGGCCTTTTCGGCGACCTATTTCCCGCGTGCCTCCTGGGCCCTGGTCTACTGGGACGATGACGTGATGGTGATGCTGCGGCGGACGCCGGAACACGAGGAAACCATCGCCCGGCTCGAATACCGCGCCCTGCAGCCGGATGACTGGCGTTTCCTGTGGGCCTCGGCCCTGATCGGCAAGGTCCCGCCCGGTCCCATCATGGCCGAGGTGGAGCGGAAACTGCGCGAAGACCCGGATTGCGCCCGGGCGAAGGCCCTCCAGGAACGCTTTGCGCCGTTCGCCGCCGCCGCTCCCGAGACGAGCCTCGGGCCGCGCGGGCGCTAGGAGCCTGTCCGAGTCTTGCCATGGGCCGCGCGCATGGGGCTTGCGAGCAAGGCCATACTCGGACAGGCTCCCGGGTGACGTCCGTTGTCACACTCGCAACGGGAGACCTGACGAATCTTGCGAGTCGGGCGCGTGCCGGCCGATGACGAAATCAGGATCGTCGGCCGAAAGGCAAGTGAATCAAGGGGTTGAAGTGGGAGGAGAGACGGTGGATCGGCGTGGCATCGGGGTTGCTCTCTGGGAGTCGTCGAAAGGGGGAACCACAGATGAAGAAACAGAAGGGCTTCACGCTGATCGAGCTGCTCATCGTCGTCGCGATCATCGGCATCATCGCCGCGATCGCGATCCCGAACCTGCTGAACGCCATCGACCGCGGCAAGCAGAAGCGGACCATGGCCGACATGCGGTCCATCGGCACGGCAATCGAGTCGTACGCCGTGGACAACAACTTCTACCCGAAGGGCATGTCCAACGCCAACGGGGCCGCGATCAGCGCGCACGTGTCGCCGATCTACATGAAGACCGTGCCGAACACCGACGGCTGGCAGAACATCTGGGACGCGGACTCCACGAACACGGGTTCGCAGTACACGATCACGTCGTCCGCCAAGGACGGCACGCAGGGGACGAACACCGGTGGAACGACCACCGACTTCAACTGCGACCTCGTGTTCGCCAACGGCCAGTTCTTCCAGTGGCCGCAGGGAACCCAGACCTAGTCTTTCGTTCGGACTTCAACATCGGGGCGGTGCCTTCGGGCACCGCCCCTTTGCTTTTCAGGGGCGCCGCGTGAGTCCGCTGTGGCTCCTGACCGCGGCGCTCCTGGCCACCTCCACGCTTCTGCCGCCGGAGATCCACCCGGCGGGCCGTGTGGTGGCTCACCTGTTGAGCGCCGTGGCTGCGCTCGCGCTCGGGTTCGCGCCAGGAAGAGTCGCCGGTGGCGGGTCCTCGCGCAGGGGCGCGTGGCTGCTCGCCCCTCTCGCCTGCGCCTCGTTCCTGCTCGTGGACGGGGGACGGGCACGCGGCCTGGATGAAGCAGCGGCGATCGCCTGCTTCGCCGTGGCGTTTTTCGCCGGACGCCGGATCGGGGCCGGAACGGAACAGGTGAAGTCGCTGGGCGCCGTGGCGGCGCTCCTCGGTGTCGTGATCGCGGCGCAGGCGATGGCCCAGCACCACTGGGCCTATCCCGAGACCGCGGCGGCCCTGCGGGCGGCGCAGGATCCGGCGGTCGATCCGTTCCTCGTGCGGCTCGAGGCGGGTCGCCCCTCCGGTCCGTTCAGTCTCCCCGCCGCCCTTGCCGGCTTCCTGGCCCTGTCGCTGCCGATGACGCTCTTCGCCTTGCGGACGGCGCGGCCTTCCGTCTGGCGCGCCGCGTGGTCCGCGGCGATCGTCGTGCAGATGTACGCTCTCCTCCTGACGCGCTCGCTCGGCGGGCTGCTCGGCGCCACCGTCGCCTGCGCCTTCGCCCTGGCTCCGCCGGGAAGAGAATCCGGTCAGGACGACGGCCGGGCGCGCGGGCGGGCCACGCGCGTCGCGATCGCGGCCGGACTTCTCTTCGCGGCCGTGGCCGTGGTCTTCGTCTACTCGCGACGCGCCGAGATCGGTTCACACCCGGGCGCGGATCCTCTCTCGCTGCGACTCGGGAACTGGCGGGCGGCCGTCGAAATGATGCGCGATCATCCGATCCTGGGCGTGGGACCGGGCCGCTTCCCCATCTTCTATCCCCGCTTCATCGCCCCGGGGATGAACGAGACGCAATTCGCGCACAACTCCTATCTCCAGCTGGCCGCGACCTGGGGTGCGTGGGCGCTCGCGCCGCTGGCGTTCTTCGTCGCCGCGTTCAGCCGCCCGAAGGAGCGACGGCGCGGGGCGGTGGCCGCGGCCGCCGGAGCGGGGGCCGGCTTCCTCCTGCACAACGCCATCGACTTCACCTTCTTCCTGCCGGGCGTCGCGCTGCCGGCGGCCCTGCTCCTCGGCGCCGGCTCCGCGCATTCGATCCCGCCAGGGCTCGCGGGAGCGCAGCCGATCGAAGCCAACGGGAACGGCGAGCCTCCGGGGAGGGCGCGACGCCGGGCCGGTGTCGCGGTGGCGCTGTTCCTTCTGGTCTACGCCGCGACGGCGGATCGTTCCGCGTGGCATCTCGAACGCGCGCGAGCCCTCACGCAGGGCGGACCTTCCTCCGAGGCGGAAGCGGAGGCGCGCCGCGCCGCGGCCGCCTGTCCCTGGGATCCGGACCCGTGGGCTTTCCTGGCGCAGAGCCTCCTGGCCCGGCACGCCGCCACGCCCGAAGAGGAAACGCTGCGGAGGGTCGCGGCGGACCGGGCGGCGCACCTCGAGCCCGAGTCGGCCATCCTGCATCACACGGTCGCGCTCGATCGCGCCGCCGCAGGCGATCCGGCCGCCGCGTGGATCGAAGAGGAGCGGGCCCACCGCCTTTATCCCGCCAAGGCGCTCTATCGCCCGCAGGGCGAGAGGGAAGCAGGGACGGAGCCGATGCCAGCGGCGGAGCCGGCGACGGAACGATGAACACGTTCGCCCTCGGCCTCGCAGCCGTTCTCCTCCTTCTCGCCCCGTTCGGGGAAGGGGGACGAAGGCCCGACATCCTGGCGGCGGTGCACACGCTGGCGTTCGCGCTCGCCGTGTCCGCCGCAATCGTCACGCTCGGCAGGAGGGAGCCATCGCGGCCACACGGGCGCGGCACGTGGCTGCTGGCGGCGGCCCTCCTGATGCCGGCCTTCTCGCTTCTGTCGGCCGCGGCGGCGCCTTTCCCCTATGCCGCCTTCCTCGGGGTGATGGACCGGCTCGCGACCCTCATGCTCTTCGTGGTGGCGGCGATCTTCTTCCACGAGGAAGAGTCGTTCCAGCGCCTGCGGTCTGCCGTCGTCGCCGCCACGTCGATCCAGGCGCTCGTCGCCATCGCGGGCGCCCTCCAGGCGGGACCGGCCGGCGCCGCGCGCATCTTCCTGAACCGCAGCCAGCTCGGCGCCTATCTCTGTCTCGGACTGTTCCTCGCATCGGCCACGGCGATCGGCGCGGTCCGTCGCCGGGACCGTCGCGCGGTGGCGCTGTGGAGCGCGATCGTCCTCCTGCACCTCGGCGCCATGCTGCCGCTCCAGTCGCGCGGCGTCCTCGTCGCTTTGGCTTGCGGAGGTGCTGTGCTGATCGCAGCGGCGTGGCGCGACCTGCCGAGGCCCGGGAAGGCGATCCTGGCGGCCGTGCTCCTCCTGACCATGACGGCCGGCGGCTTCCTGGTCGCGCGGCGCTTCGCCGAGAGCGACGACCCGGATCGCTTCACCCGGGTGCCGATCTGGAAATCCTCCCTGGCGATGGCGCTCCAGCGCCCCTTCCTCGGTCTCGGGCCGGGGCAGTTCGTGCACGAGGCGCCCCGTCACAACTTCGCGCTCGATCGCAGCCCGGTGCGTTACGGGCGCCAGTTCTCGGGCGCCCACTCCTTCCCGCTGACGCTCCTGGCGGAGGAGGGGATTCCGGGATTCCTCCTCGCCGCCGCGTTCGTGGCCGGCCTCATCGCCACGCTCGTGAGGGCCGCGCGGGGCGGGAACAGTCTCCTGCTCGGCGCTGCGGCCGCGTTGACCGCGATCGGGGCGCAGGCGTTCGTCGAGGACCTGCAGGATCGGCCGGCGATCCTGATGACCGCGGCGCTCCTCGCCGGCTCGGCGTGCGCCGTGGCCCGCGCCTGGCGGCCCACCGCGTGGAACGATCCCCGGTCGTCCGTGCACGAGCGCTTCGACCTTCCTGCGGCCGGGGCGCTCCTCCTCGTCGGTGCGTGTGTCGTGGCCGGAGGTGTCGTGCGTCCGTTCTTCGCCTGGCGCGAGGCGGCTGCGGCGCGCGCCCTCGGGGAGGCGGGATGGCCGCGACTGCACCGCGCCGCCGCGATCGATCCGTTCAATCCGTGGCACCGCGAAGGACTCGCGATGGCCGCCCTCCAGGGAGGACCACCCGATCGGACGCGCTACGCGGCCGCGGCGATCGAGCTCGACGCGGCGCTTCGGCTGGCGCCGCGCGAGGCGCGGCTGCTCCTTTTGCGGGCGAGGCTGGAGGCCATCGCGGCGCGATCGCTCTTTCCGGCAAAGGCCACGATCGATCGCGCCGCCGTCCTCTACGCCGAGGCGGTCCGGATGGCCCCGTGCGATCCCCGGCCGCGCCTGGAACAGGCGGGCTTCCTCGTCGAGCAGGGGGAAACCGCCGAGGCCCGGGCCACGCTCCAGGCGGCGCTTCAGCTCGAGCCGAACTACCGCCGCGCGCGGCTGCTCCTCGCGGACCTCGACGATCGGGATGCGAAGAGCGAAGACGCGGCCAGGGCCCTCGACGCTTTGCTGGCGAGTGACGGTGCTCTTCGTGACTATGTTCCGGACAGCGCCTACGCGGCCGAGATCGTCCGCGACGCTCCGGCCGAAAGGCAGCGGATCACCTCCCGAATCCGCCCCGCAAGTGCTGGCAAACAGGAGGCTTCGCCCGCATCGTCAATATCTGGACAAGGGGCGTCCCGGACACTATATTGACCCGGCGCAAGTCCTTATTGCGCTTCGAGATAGCGGAGGAGTTCCCTCGTGTGCGGCATCGCCGGCGTCTTCGAGTTCGGCCGGGACACCGGGAGGATCGACGCGGCGCTCCTGACGCGCATGCGCGAGACTCTCACGCATCGCGGCCCGGATGACGCCGGTCTCTATCTCAGCCCCGATCAGACCGTCGGCCTGGCGCATCGCCGTCTTTCGATCCTCGATCTCAGCGCCGCGGGACGGCAGCCGATGTCGAACGAGGACGGCACCGTCTGGATCACCTTCAACGGCGAGATCTACAACCACGCGACGCTGCGGCGCGGCCTCGAGCAGCGGGGTCACCAGTACCGCTCCAAGACCGACACCGAAACCCTGGTCCACCTCTACGAGGAGGAAGGCGAGGACTTCGTCCACCTCATCGAGGGGGACTTCGCGCTGGCGATCTGGGACGCGCGCCGCCGCAAGCTGGTCCTGGCGCGCGACCGCCTGGGGGTCAAGCCGCTCTACTACGCGCTCCTGCCGCACCTGTTCCTGTTCGGATCGGAGATCAAGGCGATCCTGGCGCACCCGCGCGTGTCGCGGCAGATCGATCGCGCGGCGCTGTACCACTACCTGACCTTCGTGGCGGCGCCGGCGCCGCGCACGCTGTTCCAGGGCATCCACAAGCTGCCGCCGGCGACGCGCCTGGTGATCGAGGCCGACAGGCCGCCGCGCACGGAGGTGTACTGGGATCCGCTCGAGGCCACGGTGGACGACGCGGCCGCCTCGGCGGATCCGGATCGCTGCGCCGCCCGCATCCGCGAGCTGCTCGATTTCGCCATCGAGAAGCGGATGATGTCGGACGTTCCGTTCGGCGTCTTTCTCTCGGGCGGCCTCGATTCGTCGGCCAACGTCGCGCTCATGAGCCGCCTCATGGACCGGCCGGTGCGCACCTTCTCGGTCGGCTTCCGCGACCACCCCGACTACAACGAGTTCGAGTACGCCCGCAAGGTGGCGCGCCTCTTCAAGACCGAGCACCACGAGGTGGAGATCGGCTGGAAGGACCTGCTCGAGTCGATGCCGTCGCTCGTCTTCCACCAGGACGAGCCGATCGCCGACTGGGTGTGCGTGCCGCTGCACTTCGTGTCGGCGCTGGCCCGATCGACCGGCACGACGGTCATCCAGGTCGGCGAGGGGAGTGACGAGCAGTTCTTCGGGTACGAAGGCTACCGACGCGCCTACCTCCAGCACCTGCGGGCCTTCGAGCGGCTGCTGCGGCTGCCGCGCCCGCTGCGCCAGGGAGCTTACGGAGCGGCCCGGGGTCTCGCGCGCCTGCTGAACCGTGGCGGGGATCGCCTCGAGCTCCTGCGCAAGGCGGCGGCGGAGGAGACGCTGTTCTGGGGCGGAGCCATCGCCTGGACCGAGAGCGACAAGCTGCGCCTGCTGTCGGCGGGAGAGCGGGCGCGCTGCGAGGGGCTGTCGTCGCACGACGTGGTCCTCGACCACGACCGGCACGTGCAGAGGGTCCTGCCGCAGGCGGACTTCGGCCAGCGGATGATCTACCTCGAGCTGAAGAACCGCCTCGCCGAGCTCCTGCTCATGCGCGTGGACAAGATCACCATGGCGTCGTCGATCGAGGCGCGGGTGCCGTTCCTCGATCACCACCTCGTCGAGTTCTCCATGCACGTGCCGACCGACCTGAAGCTCGGCGGCGGCCGGACGAAGGACCTCCTGAAACGCGCCATGCGCGGCATCCTGCCGGACGAGATCATCGACCGGCCGAAGCAGGGGTTCGGTGCGCCGGTCAGCGAGTGGTTCCGCGGCGATCTGTACCGCCCGGCGGTCGCGTCCATCCTCGACTCGCGCCTGCGCGAGGAAGGCGTGTTCGACTACGCGCACGTCAGCGACCTGTTCCGCGCCCACAAGGACGGGAAGGCGGAGCACGGCTGGCACCTTTGGACCCTGTACAACCTGAGCCGCTGGTACGACTACTGGATCGCCGGCGAGGCGCGCGGCTGATGCTCGAAGGTTTCCGGGGCAAGGTCGCCCTGACGCTCGTCGGCCGGGGACTCGTCACCGGCATCGGGCTCGTCAGCAGCGTCATCACGGCGCGCACGCTCGGTCCGGAGGGGCGCGGGCTGCTCGCGGCGCTGTCGGTCATCACCGGGCTGTCGCTGCAGTTCGGCAACCCGGGACTTCACACCGGCAACGTCTACGTCGTGTCGCGCCAGCCGGAGCGATCCTTCCAGGTGCTGGGGAACACCCTCTTCGTGTCGTGGGGCGCCGGCGCTCTCGCGGCGATCGTCGCGTGCGCCACGGCCCTGATCCGCCCGGCGTGGTTTCCCGGCATCCCGTTCCCCCTCGTGGCGCTGACCGCGGCGGTGCTGCCGTTCCAGTTCATGATCCTCCTGTACCAGAACACGCTCCTGGGGATGGGCGGGACGACGGCGTTCAACGTCTTCGAGGTGGGGAACAAGATCGTCACGTTCGCGCTCCTCGCCGCGTGGCTCCTGGTGCTCGGCGGCGGCGCTTCGGGCGCGGCGGTGCTGTTCGCCGGAATGGCCGTCGCCTACGGCACGGCTTCGGCCCTCTACTGCCACAGGCTGGTCCCGTTCCGGCCGGTCTTCGACCGGGCGCTCTTCGGTGAGATGATCCGCTACGGCGGCCGGGCGTACCTGGCGTGCCTGCTGGCATTCCTGGTGATCCGCTCGGACCTGCTGCTGGTGAATTTCTTCCTCGGCACGGCCGAGGCCGGGGTCTATTCGATCACGGTGCAGATCGCCGACACCCTGCTGCTCCTGCCGGTCACCATCGGCATGATCCTGCTGCCGCGGGTCGCCGCCGAGAAGGAAGGCCGCGAGGAGGAGGTGACGGCGCGCGTGCTGCGTCACACGGCGCTCATCCTGGCCGGCCTTTGCGTTCTGGCCGGCATCCTGGTGGGACCGGTGGTGCGGCTCCTCTACGGCGAGGCGTTCGGCGGCGCGATCCTGGCGACGCGGCTGCTCTTGCCGGGCGTGCTGGCGCTCGGGCTCAATGGTGTCTTGATGAACCATTTCGCCGGCCGCGGCCTGCCGCCGATCACCTCGATCGCCCCGGCCCTGGGGCTGCTCCTCAACGTGACGCTGAACTGCGCGGTCATCCCGCGCTTCGGCATCGCCGGAGCGGCGGCGACCTCGAGCCTCGCCTATGTCCTGATGCTCCTCCTCAGTCTCGGCGCCTTCCTGCGCGGCGGCCGCATGGGGCTGGTCCGGAGCCTTGTCGTGTCTCCGGACGATCTGCGCGGACTTCTCGGAGCGCGCCGGGCATGAGCGCCGCCGCCATGCCGTCGGCCGCGGTCCTGCTCCTCGTCCGTGATCCGGACAAGGTCGAGCCTCTTCTGCCGCGCCTCCTGCCGGGCCGCACGCTTCAGCCGCTGCGCCGCGAGGCGCTGCGCGGGAACCCGGTCGGTGTCGCCCGCCGCCTGGGGGCGCTGGGCGTGGACGAGATCGTGCTCCTGACCGACGACCTCGATTTCCACGAGAAGCTCTGGCGACTGCAGGCGATCGGCGCGCTGCCGCTGGCGCCGCGGCGGTACGTCCTCGACCTGCGCGGCCGCCGCCTCATCCTGTCGGCGGCGCGGTTCGTGGCGCGCGACGTGCCGATGCTCTGCCGGGGTCTTCTCGGCAGCGGCGCCGTCCTGTGGCGGACGCGCCGCGAGCTCCGGCGCCTGCTGGCGGCCGGGCGCCACAGTCCCGCGGCGGCGACCGGGCGCAAGGTGATCTTCCTGCGATCGGACCTGTGGTCCGGGGTGCCGGCCGGCGGGTCCGTGGCGCACACGGCCGGTGTTGCGACCGGGTTCGCGGCGCTCGGCGCCGATCTCTCGTTCATCAGCACGAGCGCCCCGGCGCTCGTCGACCCGGCCCGGCACCCGGTCCACCTGGTGCCGCCGAGCCGCCGCTACAACGTCCTGCGCGAGGTGCCGTACTTCGCCCACGCCCTGCGCTATCTCGGCGCGGCGCGGCGCCGGATGGCGGAGCTGGCGCCCGACCTCCTGTACCAGCGCTTCGACCCGGCGAACTGGACCGGCGTGGCGCTGGCCCGCGAGCGCGGCATCCCGCTCGTCCTGGAATTCAACGGGTCCGAGGTCTGGATCGCCGATCACTGGGACCGTCCTTTCCGTCATCGGGATCTCTTCGTTGCCGCAGAGGAGGCCAATCTCCGGCACGCGGATCTCATCGTGGTGGTCTCCGAGGTGTTGAAGCAGGGTCTCCTGGAGCGCGGCTGCGATGCGGCGCGGATCCTCGTGCGTCCGAACGCCGTGGACACCGACCGCTACCGGCCGGAGGTCGACGGTCACGCGGTCCGCCGCCGTCTCGGCCTCGGGGACGCACCGGTCGTCGGCTTCGTCGGCACCTTCGGGATGTGGCACGGGGCGCCGGTCCTGGCGCGCGCGGCGCTGCGGGTCCTGAGCGAGCGACCGGCGGCGCGTTTCCTGTTCGTCGGCGACGGGCGCGATCGGAAGGAATGCGAAGACATCCTCGCGGCCCATGGCGACGCGGTGCGTTTCACCGGTCTCGTCCCTCAAGAGCAGGGACCGGGGCACCTGGCGGCCATGGACATCCTGGCGGCGCCGCACGTCGAGAACCCCGACGGCACCCGCTTCTTCGGCTCGCCCACGAAGCTCTTCGAGTACATGGCGATGGGGCGCGGCATCGTCGCCAGCCGCCTGGAGCAGATCGGCGACATCCTCGAGGACGGCCGGACGGCGCTGCTCGTCCCGCCGGGAGACGAGGCCGCCCTGGCCCGGGCGATCGTGCGGCTGGTGGACGACGCGGCGCTGGCGCGGAGGCTCGGGGCGGCGGCGCGCGCGTGTGCGCTCGAGCGCCACACCTGGACCGCCAACGTGCGCGGGGTCGTCGATCGCCTGCGCCAGCTGGAGCTGCTGCGATGGGACTGAACGCCGTGCGGGCCGGGCTCGAGCCCGTGTTCGAGCTGCGGCGGCGCGCCGGCCGGGCGGCCCGGCGGCTGCGCGACCAGGCGCCGGCGCTGCCGGACGAGGCGGATCTCCTGCGCGCCTTCGGCGGGACCCACGGCCGGATCGAGGAGGCGCTGGCCGACTTGATCGGGCGCGGGACCGCGCTCCTGCCGGCCGATCTCGGACCGGCGGCGATGCGCTCCGCCTACGCGCAGCGCCCGGAATGGGGCGGACGTCTTCTCGCCGCCGCCGGACGCGTGCTCGAGCATCGCTTCGACCTGCTCGGTCTCGACGACCGGCCGCTCGGCGCGCGCCTGCCCTGGCACCAGGACCCGGTGAGCGGGTTCTCCTGGGATCCGCGGCGGCCGTCCGAAGACCTGATGGCCGCGGTCGCGCGGGAGTTCGGCCATGGCCGTGACGTCAAGCGGCCGTGGGAGCTGGCGCGTTTCCAGCACGCGCCCCTTCTCGCGCAGGCCTTCTGGCTGACCGGCGACCGGCGCTATGCCGACGAGTTCCGCGATGAAGTGGCCGACTTCACCGCCGGCAATCCGATCGGCCGCGGGGTCAACTGGGGCTGCACCATGGACGTGGCGCTGCGCGCCGTGTCGCTGGTCGTGGCCGCCAGTCTCTTCCGCGAGATCCTGCGCGGGGATCGGGCCTTCGCGTCGCTCCTGTGGCGGTCGCTCCTGGGGCACGGACGTTTCATCGCTGCGAACCTGGAGACCGGGGAGCCGCGCGGCAACCATTACCTGACCGATCTCGCCGGCCTTCTCGTGGTCGCCGACGCGCTGCGCGGCCTCGGCGAGGCGGAGGCCTGGCAGGCGGAGGCGGTGCCCGCGCTCCTGGCGCACGCCGCGCGGCAGACGCTCGCCGACGGCGCCGACTACGAGGGCTCGATCCCGTATCACCGCCTGACGAGCGAGCTTGTGCACGCGTCCGTGCTGGTGCTGGAGCGACGCGGCCGCGACGCCTCGGCGCTGCGGGCGCACCTGAGGCGCCGCGCCGACTACACGGCGCACTACACCAAGCCCGACGGACTGGCGCCGCAGATCGGCGACAACGACGACGGCCGCTTCCTCGTCCTCGGTGAGCATCGCGCCGACCGGCGGGACCATCGCGGCCTCCTGGCCTGCGCCGGGGTGCTCTTCGGCGACCCGGCGCTCCTGCAGCTCGCCGGCGAGCGCACGGAGGAGGCGCTCTGGATGCACGGACCCTCGGCGCTCGACGGCCTCGCGCCGCGCGCCTGCGACTCGCGGGCACGCGTCACGAGCGCCCTGTTCCCGCAGGCGGGCGCGGCGATCCTGCGCGGCGGCGGGCTCTGGGTCCATTTCGAGGCGGGACCGGTCGGGCAGGGAGGGCACGGCGGCCACGCGCACAACGACACGCTGTCGTTCGAGGCCCATGCCGAAGGCGAGGACCTGATCGTCGACCCCGGGACCGGACAGTACACCGCCGATCTCCAGGCCCGCGACCGGTTCCGCGCCACGGCGGCGCACAACACCGTCCGGGTCGACGGCGAAGAGATCAACCCGATCCCGAAAAACCCCTTCCACCTCGCGGGGATCGATCGACCCCGGGTGCTGCGCGCCGTCTTCCGGCGTCCGTTCGACCTCGTCGAGGCCGAGCACCATGGTTACGAGCGCCTCGCCGACCCGGTCACGCACCGGCGCCTGCTGTTCCTGGGCCGGAGCGCGCGCCGGCTCGTCATCGAGGATCGGCTCGACGGGAAGGGGACGCACCGGATCGAATGGTTCTTCCATCTCGCCCCGCGCGTGCAGGCGTCTCTCGAGGACCAGACGCTGCGCGGGAGCGCCGGACGCGTCGGCTTCCGTCTCGGGGCGGACCGCCTGCCGCCGGGGGCCGCCTTCGCCCTCGTCGAGGATCGGTTCTCGCCCGGGTATGGCCGCGTCGAGCCGTCCCGCACCCTGGTCGTGACCTGGGAGGGACCGCTTCCGGTCGCGTCGCGTTTCCATCTCACGCTCGTGGAGGAGGGGTCGTGAAACAGGTGCTGCTGCGCGCCGGGAAGGCGGTCGTCGAGGAGGTCCCGGAACCGTCGGCGGCCCCGGGCCGTGTGCTCGTCCGTACCGCCTTCTCGCTCGTCAGCGCCGGGACCGAGCGGGCCGTGCTCGAGGGAACGGCGAAACAGACGCTCCTCGCCGCGGCCGGCGACACCGGCGTGCTCGGCAAGGCGATCGGCGTCCTGCGCCGCGAAGGTCCGGCGGGTCTCCTCGATCGCCTGCAGGCGCGGCTGACGCCGCCCGAGGCGGTTCCCGGCTATGCGGCCTCCGGCCTCGTCCAGTCGGTGGGACGGGGCATCGCCGATCTTCCCCCCGGGACGGCGGTCGCCTGCGCCGGCGCCGGGTACGCCTGCCATGCCGAGCGCATCGCCGTGCCGCGTCTTCTCGTGACGCCGGTCCCCGCCGGCGTGACGCTCGAGGAGGCGGCCTTCACGACGCTCGGCGCCATCGCGCTCCAGGGCGTGCGGCGCTCCGGGATCGCGGTGGGCGAATCGGCGGTGGTGCTCGGCCTGGGCCTCATCGGCACGCTCACGGCGCAGATCCTGCGCGCGGCGGGTGCTGTCGTCCTGGGATTCGACGCCGACCGGGAGCGGGCGGCGCGCGCGCGCGATCTCGGGATCACCGCCTTCGATCTGGCGGCGCGCGATCCGCGCGACGAAGTGCCGCGCGTAACCTCTGGGCTGCTCGCCGACGCGGTTCTCGTCTGCGCCGCGTCGGACGGGAGCGAGGTGACCAACCTCGGCCTGCGCCTGGCGCGCAAGAAGGGGCGTGTCGTCCTGGTCGGCGCGACCGGGCTCGATGTCGATCGGGCCCTCATCTACGAGAAGGAGCTCGATCTCCTGATGAGCACCTCGTACGGCCCGGGACGCTACGACCCGGTGTACGAAGAGCAGGGACACGACTACCCGGTCGCCTACGTCCGCTGGACGGAGCAGCGCAACATGGGAGCCTTCCTGCGGCTGGTCCAGGAGGGGCGGGTGCTCGTGCGTCCCCTCATCGACACCATCGTGCCGCTCGCCTCCGCATCCGATGCCTACGAGCGCATCGCCGCGCCGTCGGGCCCGCGGCCCCTGGGCGTGCTCCTGCGTTACGGCGCGGGGACGACCGAGTCCGGCGCGACGGCGGTGCCGGCGGCCGGCTCGCGTCCGGATGTCGGTTCGGCTGCGCCGGACGCGGCGGCGCGCGGCATCGAGCCCGTCGGCCAGGGGGAGCTGGGCGTCATGCTCTGCGGCGCCGGCGCCTTCGTGCGCGCGGCTCACCTTCCGGCGATCAGGAGTCTTCCCGGTGTTGGGGTGCGCGCCGTCGTCGGCGGATCGCCCACGGGAGCCCGCGAGGCGGGCCGCCGCCTCGGCGTGGCCGCGGCCGGCACCGACCTCGCCGACATGCTCCGGCGGGATCCGTCGCCGCTCGTGCTCATCGGCACGCGTCATCACCTGCACGCCGAACAGGTCGTCGAGGCGCTCGCGGCCGGGCGGCACGTGTTCGTCGAAAAGCCCCTCTGCCTCGAGGAGGACCAGCTCACTCCGATTCTCGACGCGGCGCGGCGCGCCCGGCGCCTCCTCGTCGTCGGCTTCAACCGCCGCTACAGCCCGCTGGCGGCACGGCTGCGGGAGTCCCTGGAACGGCTGTCCGGGCCCGCGCTCCTGCTCTACCGCGTCAATGCCGGGGCATTGCCTCCGGGGCACTGGGCGCACGATCCGGTCCAGGGAGGCGGCCGCATCCTCGGCGAGTGCTGTCATTTCGTGGATCTCCTGCTCTTTCTCGTGCGCGCGCCGATTACGGGCCTCGAGGCGCGGGCGCTGCCGAGCGACGGATCGGCCGTGGTGCAGGGGGATTCCTTCACGGCGACCCTCTCCTTCGCCGACGGATCGAAGGCGGTTCTCGCCTACACCGGTCTCGGGGACCCCGGCCTGGCGAAGGAGCGGCTGGAGGTGTTCAAGGGCGGCGCCGCGCTGGTGCTCGACGATTTCAGGTCCCTCTCGGTGCACGGCGGACCGGGAGGGTCGCTCCAGCTGCCGCGCCAGGACAAGGGGATCGACGCGCAGTGGAGCGCCATCGTCGCGGCGCTGCGCGGATCGCCCTCCGAAGCGATGACGCTCCAGGAGATCGAGGCGTCGATGCGCGCCACCTTCCGGCTCGACCGTGCGGTGAGGGGAGAGCGATGCGCGTCCTGATGTGGGAGCACTTCGCGCCCGGCGGCCCGATCCGGGTCGGAGGGCACCACTTCGCCCGCCGGTTCCTGGCGCGCGGCGACCGGGTGGCGTGGTGCGCCGGCCCGCTCGCCCCCTGGAACGTCGCCTTTGGCAACGACGAGGTGCGGGCGCGGCGCCGCCTCTGGGAGCGGGGCGGGGAGTGGCTCGAGAGCGGGCGTCTTTTCGCCTACGCGCCCCTGACGTGGAGCCCGCACCGCCGCCGTCCGATCCTGGACTCGGCCGGGATCGCGCGCCGCACGCTGCGCATGACGACCCCGTCCTGCGCCGCGACTCTGGCACGCGCCGGTTTCGAGGAGGTCGATCTGCTCTTCATGGAGCCGGGCGCGCCGATGACGGCGCTCCTCGATCTCTATCCGCGGGCCCGCTCGGTGTACCGCATGTGCGACGACACGGCCGCCTTCCCCGACACGCCGCGATCGTTCGCCGCGATCGAGCGGGAGGTGTTCGCGCGGGTCGACCTGGTCGTGGCGACGGCGCGCGTGCTGGAGGAGCGGGCGCGCCGCGCGGGCGCCCGGCGCGTCGTCCACCTGCCGAATGCCTGCGAGCCGGAGGGCTTCGCGGGGCCGGTCGCGCCCGATCCGCTGCTCGCCTCGCTCGGGAGGCCGCTGGCGATCTACGCCGGGGCGCTCGATCACTGGTTCGACACGGCCCTCGTCGAGGAAACGGCGCGGCGGCGGCCGGACTGGCAGTTCGCGCTCATCGGCCCGGAGCGGGGCGCCCCGGGTCCCGTCCTGACCGCGCCGAACGTCCACTTCCTCGGCCCCCGCGCCTACGATGCGCTGCCGGCCTGCTTCGCCGCCGCCGATGCCGGGCTCGTGCCCTTCCGGCTGACGCCGATGACCGACGCCATCCATCCGATCAAGGTGTACGAATACCTGGCGGCGGGGCTGCCGGTCGTGGCGACGCCGATGGCCGAGACCGCCGCGATGCGGGCGCCGATTGCGCTGGCGCGGGATGCGGACGCCTTCGCGGCGGCCCTCGACGCGAGCCGTGCGCAGGATGCGGCCGACGGCGGCGCCTCCCGCGCCGCGCGGGTGCGCTTCGCGAGCCTGCACACCTGGGACGATCGGTTCGCGCGGCTCCTCGCGGAGATCGGCCTGGCGGGCGTGCCGGCGGACGTTCACGCGGCCGGGCGCATGCCGAAGAGAGTGGCGGGAGGAGCCCGGTGAAGCGGGCCGCCGCGTTGCAGGTCCCGCCGGCCTCGATGCGGCGCGAGCGTGCCACGCTCACGACGCTGCCGGCGTCCGGGCGGCCGCGGCGCGTGCTGCACCTGCTCTCGACGCTGCAGCGCGGCGGGACCGAGCTGGCCCTCCTGCGCCTGCTGCCGCGGATGGATCCGGCCGCGTGGTTGTTCCGGGTGGCCTGGCTGCACGGACCGGGTGAGCTCGCGCCGGCGTTCGAAGAGGCCACGGGCGCCGTGCCGGCGTGTCTCCACCTCGGGTTCAAGGCCGACCTCCGGGTCGTGCCGCGGCTCGTCGAGCTCGTGCGCCGCGAGGGCATCGACCTCATCCAGACGCACATGGACCTGGCCGATTACTACGGCGCGGCCGCGGCGCGGCTCACCGGACGGCACCTGGTGTCGATCCGCCAGAACGCGGATGAGTTCCGCACCCGGCGCACCTGGAAGCGCCCGCCGTTCCTCCTGCTCGAGCATCTCTCCTACGCGGCGGCCGATGCCGTGGTGGCGGTGTCCGAAGGGCTCGTGGACTTCCTGGCGCGGGCCGAGGGACTGCCGCGCCACAAGACGATCGTCGTGCCGAACGGAGTGGACGAATCGCTCGCGGCGCGGGCGCCCGAGCCGTCCGCCGCGCGCCGCGCCCTGGGTTTCGACCCGGCCGGACCGATCCTCGGCACGGTCGGGCGCCTGGCGGAGCAGAAGGGACAGCTTTTTCTCCTGCAGGCCTTCCCCGAGATCCTGCGCGAGCAGCCCGAGGCGCGGCTCGTCCTCGCGGGAGAAGGCCCGGAACGCCCGCGCCTCGAAGCCGAGGCGCGGCGCCTCGGGATCGACGGCCGCGTGATCCTCCTCGGGCACCGCGACGACGTCCCGACCGTCCTCGCGGCGCTCGACGTGTTCGCCTTCCCGTCGCTGTGGGAAGGGATGCCGATGGCGCTGCTCGAGGCGATGCTCCTGGAGCGGCCGGTGGTCGCGGCGCGCGGCGTGGGTGTGGACGAGGTGGTCACCGACGGGGTCCACGGGCTCCTCGTGGAGCCGCGCGACGCCGCCGGGACGGCCCGGGCCCTGCTCCGGCTGCTGCGCGACCCGAGCGAGGCGGCGCGGATGGCGGAAGCCGGCCGCCGCCGGGTCCTCGAACGCTATGCCCTCGGTCGTGTCGCGCACGAATTCGACCGACTCTACCGGCGGGTCCTCGGAGGGACACGATGACCTCCTCCTCGCCGCGGGTGCTCGCCCTGACGGTCGGCCTCGGGCTCGGCGGGGCGGAGCGGCTGCTCCTCCTGTCGGCGCCGCGGCTGCGCGCCCTCGGGTTCGACGTCCGGATCGGCACCTTCAAGGACGGTGGCGCGCTGGCGCCGTCGTTCGAGCGCGCCGGCGTCCCGGTCGTCCATTTCGGGGCGCGTCACAGGCGGGATCTCGGATCGTGCCTGAGGCTGGCGCGGTATCTGAAAACCGAGCGCATCGATGTCCTGCACGCACACCTGTTCTACGCCAATGTCGCCGCGCGCCTCGCGGGACGGCTCGCCGCGGTGCCGGTCGTCCTGACGGCGCACCACGACACCGATCTCTGGATGGGTCCGCACCACCGGTTCGTGGAGCGGGTCACGGCCAGGCTGTCGGATCGGGTCCTGACCTGCTCCGAAGCGGTGCGCCGCTTCGCCATCGAGCGCCACGGGCTGAGCGCCGGCCGGGTGGTGACGCTGGCCAATGCCATCGACGTCGAGGCCATTCCATCGGGCACCGAAGCCCGCGCGCGCGCCCGCGCGCTTCTGGGGGCGGCACCGGAGGATCGCCTGGTCGGGACGCTCGGGCGCCTGCACGAGCCGAAGAAAGGACTGAAGCCGTTCCTCTCGGCCGCGGCGCGCGTGGCCGCGGCCGACCAGCGCGTCCGCTTCGTTCTCATCGGCGACGGCCCGGCACGCCAGGACCTGGAGCGTTTCACCGCCTCGCTCGGCCTCGGCGACAGGGTCCGCTTCGCGGGGGAGCGGACGGACGTGGAGCTCCTGCTCCCGGGGTTCGACCTGCTGGTGCAGCCGTCGCTCTGGGAGGGTTTCGGCCTCTCCGCGCTCGAGGGGATGGCGGCCGGGCTGCCGGTGGTCGCCAGCCGCGTCGGCGGGGTGCCGGAAGTGATTCGCGACGGCGTGGACGGGATCCTGGTGCCGCCGGGGGACCCGGTCCGGCTGGCGGAGGCGATGACGGCGATCCTCCGCGATCCGGATCGCGCCGCGAGGCTGGGCGCGTCGGGACGCGCGCGGGCGCGGCGCGAGTTCCACGTCGATCGCCTGGTGCGCGAGACCGCTTCGCTCTACCGCGACCTGCTGGACGCCAAAGGCATCGCGCACCTGCCGGCCGGAGCCGGGGCGGGGAGGGCGGCGTGAGCGCGTCGATTTTCATCCGTCCGGCGCTGGCGTTCCTCCTGGCGCTCGCGCTCGCCCTCTACACGACGCCGCTCATGCGGCAGGCGGCGATCCGTTTCGGGATCGTCGACCGGCCCGACGGCGCCCTCAAGACGCAGAAGGAGCCGGTCGCCTACCTCGGCGGGCTGGCCATCTACCTGTCGTTCCTCCTGGCCCTGACGGCGACCCTGCGCTTCGACTCGGTGGAGGTGCTGGGCCTCCTGCTCGCGGGGGCGATCGTCGTCATCCTGGGCCTCGTGGACGACTTCGGCGTGCTCACGCCGCGCGTCAAGCTCGCTGGGCAGGTGGTGGCGGTCGCGACGCTGATGAACGCGTCGATCTTCATCAAGCTCGGCTTTCTGCCCTGGTGGGCGGCGATGTCGCTGTCGTTCGTGTGGCTCCTCGGCATCACCAACGCCTTCAACATCATCGACGTCATGGACGGCCTCGCCGCCGGGGTGGCCGCGGCCGCCGCGCTGGTCCTGTTCCTCGTCGCCGTGGTCAACGGCCGCGCCACGTACGCCGTGCTGCTGGCGGCGCTCGCAGGATCCCTGTGCGGCTTCCTGCGATCGAACTTCGAGCCGGCGAAGATCTACATGGGGGACGCGGGCAGCCTCTTCGTCGGCCTGATGCTCGGGGCGCTGGCGATGAACAACTCCTACACCTCGAAGAACCTGGTCGCGTCGCTGGCGCCGGTGGTCATCCTCGGCGTGCCGGTGTTCGACATGCTCTTCGTCATGTACATCCGCTACCGGCGCGGCCTGCCGGTGATGCGCGGCAGCCCGGACCACTTCGCCCTGCGGCTGCGGCGCTGGCGGCTGACGACGCGGCAGACGGTGCTGCTGAGCTGGGGGGCGACGCTGCTCCTGGGTTTCGTCGGCATCGGCATGATGGCCGGGACCGCGGCGCTCGCGACCGCGCTGCTCGGCGGGCTCGTGGCGCTCGGGCTCGGCACCGGGCTGTTCCTCAAACGCATCGACATGGGTCTCTAGGGAGAACATGCGCGCACCGGTGGTGATTCTCGGCGGAGGGCTGACCGGGCTGTCGGCCGCCTGGCATCTCGACGATGTTCCGTCGGTGGTCCTGGAGCGGGACGACGAGCCGGGAGGCCTGTGCCGAACGTCGGTCGAGGAGGGTTTCACCTTCGACTGCACGGGGCACCTGCTGCACCTGCGCGATCCGCGCTTCCGCGAGCTGGTGGAGCGGCTGGCGCCGGGCGTGTTCGCGTCGCACGAGCGGCGGGCGCTCATCTACTCGAAGGGCGCCTTCACCCAGTACCCCTTCCAGGCCAACCTGGCCGGGCTGCCGCTCGAGACGGTGAAGGAATGCGTCGGCGGCTTCGTCGACGCGCTGGTGCGCCGCGAGAAGGCCGGCGACCCGGATCCGGAGCGGGCGACCTTCCGCGAGTGGGTCGAGGCGATCTTCGGCGCCGGCATCGCGAAGCACTTCATGCTGCCCTACAACGCCAAGCTGTGGCGCGTCGATCTCGACGAGATCGAGTGCGGCTGGGTCTCCTGGTCCATCCCGCGCCCGACCCTGCGCGAGGTGCTCGACGGCGCCTTCGGAACGACGGTGAGCGGCCTCGGCTACAACCCGAGGTTCCTCTACCCGCGCCAGGGCGGCATCCGGGCGCTTCCCGATGCGTTCGCCGCCCGCGTCCCGGACGTGCGGACGCAGCACGCCGTCGAGGCGATCGACGCCCGCCGCCGGGTCGTGCGGCTGCGGGGCGGGGGAGAGCTTCCGTACGATCGGCTGGTGTCGACCATGCCCCTCGATCGCCTGCTGGCGACGACGCAGGGCTTGCCGGACGAGCTGCCCCTGGTCGGGAAGCGGCTGCGCTCGGTGCGCGTCCTCAACATCTGCCTCGGGGTCGCGCGGCGCCGGCTGTCGAACGCCCACTGGGTCTATTTCCCCGAGCCGGAGTTCTCCTTCTACCGCATCGGTTTCCCGTCGAACCTGGCGGAGGGCATGGCGCCGCGCGGCTGCTCGTCGGTGTGGGCGGAGCGGTCGCTGCTCGCGGACGAGCCGTTCGATCCCGCGGAGGTGACGGCGCGCGCCGTGGACGACCTGAAGCGCGCCGGCATCCTCGGCCGCCGCGACCGCATCGTCTTTTCGCGCGTCGGCGTCCTCGACCCGGCGTACGTGCTGTACGACCGGCACCGGGCGCGGCACCTGCCGCGCGTCCTCGAGACCCTGCGTGAGCACGGCATCGACAGCACCGGCCGCTTCGGAGCGTGGGAGTACTCCTCCATGGAGGGCGCGATGCGGGCCGGCGCCGACGCGGCGGAGCGCGCCCGCCAGGCGCTCGGTTCGGCGGCGGACCGCGCCGCGACCGCGGCGGTCCGGAGGCGTATCGCGTGATCCGCGTCGCGCACGTCATCACCCGGCTCGAGCTCGGCGGCGCGCAGGACAACACGCTGCACACCGTCGCGCAACTGCACGCCCCGTACGAGGCCCACCTCTTCACGGGACCGGGAGGGATGCTCGACGCGGAAGCCCGCCAGCGTCTCGGGGAGGCGCTGACGTTCGTGCCGTCGCTCGTCCACCCGATCCGGCCGGTCCGCGATCTGCTCGCGGTGCGCGACCTGGCGCGCGCCTTCCGGGAACTTCGGCCGGCGATCGTCCACACCCATTCGTCGAAGGCGGGCATCGTCGGCCGGGCCGCCGCCCGTCTCGCGGGCGTGCCGGTGGTGGTCCATTCGATCCATGGCTTCGGGTTCCATGACCATCAGCCCGCCTGGCTGCGCCAGACACTCGTCACCGCGGAGAGGGTGGCCCGCCCGTGGACGACCCATTTCGTCTCGGTCGCCGGGGTGCACCTCGCGCGTGGCGCGGCGCTGGGTATCGTCGATCCCGAAAGGGCCAGCGTGGTGCGGAGCGGCGTGCACCTGGCGGCGCTGCAGGCCGCGGCCGATCGCGCCGCCGCGGCCGGGGCGGCGGCCCTGCGGGCCGGCCTCGGCCTCCCGGTGGAAGGACCGATCATCGGGATGGTGGCCTGTCTCAAGCCGCAGAAGGCGCCGCTGGATTTCATCGAGGCGTCGGCCCGCGTCGCCTCCCGCCGTCCTGATGCGACGTTCGTGATGGTCGGGGACGGACCGCTGCGACCGGCGGCCGAAGCGCGCGCGCGGGCGCTCGGCCTCGAAGGACGGCTGCAGCTCCTCGGCTGGCGCCGCGACGTTCCGGATCTCCTCGCGGCGTTCGACGTCGTGGCGCTGACCTCACTGTGGGAAGGACTGCCGCGCGTCGTTCCCGAGGCGATTGCGGCGGGGCGCCCGCTCGTCGTCACATCCATCGATGGCGCCGCCGAGCTCCTGCGCCATGAAGAGCATGCGCTGCTGGTGCCGCCCTCGGATCCCGCCGCGGCGGCCGGTCAGATCCTGCGCCTCCTGGAGGATCCGTCGCTGGCGCGCCGCCTGGTCGCGGCCGCCCGGCCGCTCCTCGGGGAATTCGACATCGATCGCATGGTGCGTGAGCAGGAGGCCCTCTACGAGCGGCTCCTGCAGGGAGTGCCGGAAGTCGTGGTGGATGGTCCCGCCGCAGCAGGCGTCGCAGGCGCGGAGGCCGGCCGGGGGCCCGGCCGACGGGCCGCATAAATAGAGGATAGAGGGGGGGCATGGCTGTCCTGACGCTGGATGGTGTGGCGAAGAGCTACCGGACCCACCTGTCCCTGCACAAGTACTGGATTCTCAGGGACTTGTCGTTCGAGGTCCGGGAAGGGGAGATCTTCGGCTTCATCGGCACCAACGGCGCCGGCAAGACGACCACCATCAAGCTCGTGCTGGGGCTGCTGTTCCCGGACAAAGGGACCATCCGCCTGTGCGGCAAGGATCCGTCGCGGCCGGAAGCGCGCCGCCGGGTCGGCTTCCTGCCCGAGAACCCCTATTTCCACGACTACCTGACCGGGCTCGAGTTCCTCGATTTCCACGCCCGGCTGCACGGCTTCCGCCAGCCGGAGCGGCGCAAGCGCGTCCTCGAGCTGCTCGAACGGGTCGGCCTGCACAACCGCGCCGATCGCGCGCTCCGCCTCTACTCGAAAGGGATGCTGCAGCGCATCGGTCTGGCCCAGGCCCTGCTGCACGACCCCGACGTCGTCATCCTCGACGAGCCGATGTCGGGGCTCGACCCGATCGGCCGGCGCGACGTGCGCGATCTCATTCTCGAGCTGAAACGGCGCGGACGCACCGTGTTCTTCTCGACGCACATCCTCTCCGACACCGAGACCATCTGCGATCGGGTCGGCATGCTGGTGCGCGGCCGCCTTGCCGCCCTCGGCAGCGTCGAGGAGCTGGTCCGCGGAGAGGTCGGCTCGTGGGAGGTGACGCTCGCCTGGCCCTCGCCGCAGGATCCGCCCATCGGCCAGGTGCTGTCGCGCCGCGAGGACCGGGTGCTGCTGCGCGTCTCCTCGCAGGCCGACCTGCACCGCCTGGTCGGCTCGCTCAACGGCGGAGGCGCGAAGCTGGTCGCGGTGTCGCCGGCGCGGCGCTCGCTCGAGGAGCTCCTCCTGAAGGAGGTGCGCTGCGCCGGGGCGCAGGCCGATGGGGTCGTGGAGGAGGGCCGGCCATGAGCGGCCGCATCCTGGCGATCGCCCTCAACACCTTCCGCGAGGCGATCCGCAACCGCATCCTCTACCTGCTGCTGGTCTTCGCGGTGGCGCTGATCCTGTGCGCCCAGGCGCTGTCGCTGCTGACGGTCGGGAGCGAGGAGAAGATCATCAAGGACTTCGGCCTGGCGACCATCGACCTGTTCGGGGTGCTGACCGCGGTGCTGCTCGGCATCGGCCTCGTGAGCCGGGAGATCGAGCGGCGCACCGTCTACGTCCTGCTGGCCAAGCCGATCCATCGGGCCGAGTTCGTCCTCGGCAAGTACGCCGGGCTGGTGCTGACGCTCCTCGTCAACACCGCCATCATGACGCTCTGCTTCGTGCTCCTCCTCGTCGCCAAGGGGATCGCCGAGCCGGCCATGCTCCTGGCCGTGCTGCTGCTGTTCTTCCAGTTCCTGCTGATCACGGCGATCGCGGTCCTCTTCTCGTGCCTCAGCAACCCGATCGTCTCGTGCATCCTGACGCTGGCACTGTACGTCACCGGGCACCTGCTCTGGTCGTTCGATCTCCTGCGCGCGCGCGTGGCGGCGCCGTGGGCCCGCGCGCTCTGCCTCACCCTGCAGCGGGTTCTGCCGGACCTCGCGCCGTTCGACGTGAAGGGGATGGTCGTGCACGGCATTCCGGTTCCACCCGAGCGGCTCGGCTACGCGCTCGTGTACCTCGTCCTCTATGGCGGTGCGGTGCTCGGGCTCGCCTGCGCCGCCTTCCAGCGGAAGGAGATGCAGTGAGCGGCGCCGTCGCCCTGGGCGCCGCGCCGGCCGGGCGGGCGCGGGCCGGGGCGAGCGTGGGACCTCTGCGGTTCGTGCTCGCGGCGGCGCTCTGCCTGGTGCTGTCGATCGCCTTCCAGGCGGAGTTCGGCGCCGCGGGGCGCGGGACCGCGACCGCGCCGCTGCTCTACCTGCCGTCGGGGCGATACCTTCAAATCGCAGCGCTCGGGTTCGACGAGCTGCTCGCCGATGCGCTCTACCTCTGGTCGATCCAGTACTACAGCAACTACGACATCGCCGACCGCTACGACTACCTCGAGCACATCTACAGGGACGTCATCACCGAGCTCGATCCGCGCTATCTCGATCCGTACCTCACCGGCTCGATGATCATGACGACCGAGGCGCAGCAGCCGGAGATGGCGCTGCGCCTGCTCGACAAGGGAATCCAGAAGAACCCGGACCAGTGGATCCTGCCGTTCGAGGCCGGCTTCACCTGCTACCAGACGCTTCACGACTACACGCGCGCCGCGCGCTACTTCGACCTCGCGCAGGCCGTGCCCGGCGCGCCGCCGATCGTGCAGCGGTTCAAGGCCGAGATGACCCGGCGCGCCGGGGACATCCGCGACTCGCTGCAGGAGTGGGCGGCGATCCACGACGCGGCGACGGACGAATACGTCCGCACCATCGCGTGGAACCACGTGCACGACCTTCGGGTCCAGGTCGACCTCGAGGATCTGAAGCAGGCGATCGCCCTCTACCAGGACCGGACCGGGCAGCGGCCCGCCCGCCTCGGCGCGCTGCAGACGGCCGGGATCCTGCCCGCGACGCCGCGCGACCCCGAGGGGCGTCCCTATCTCTACGATCCGCGCACCGGCGTGCCGTCCTACGGCGGGCTGAGCATCCTCGGGCGATGAGCGCCGGACTCGCGGCGGGACTGTTCGCGGCGTTCGCCTTCGCGCTCGGCCTCATCCTCGGCTCGTTCCTGAACGTCTGCATTCACCGGCTGCCGCGGGAGCAGTCCGTGGTCACGCCGCGCTCGGCGTGTCCGTCGTGCGGTCGGCTCATCGTGTGGTACGACAACGTGCCGGTGCTGTCGTACCTGATCCTGCGCGGCCGGTGCCGCGGCTGCGGGGCGACCATCGCCGCCCGTTATCCGCTGGTCGAGGCCACCACCGGCCTGCTCTTCCTGGCGCTGGCGCTGGTCCGCGGCCCGGGTCTCGGATGGGTTGTGGACGCGGCGTTCGCGGCTGCGCTGGTCGCCCTCATCGTCATCGACGCCGAGCACCAGATCCTCCCCGACGTCATCACCCTTCCGGGGATCGCCGCGGGGCTGGCCGCCTCGCCGCTGCGCGCCGCGTTCGCTCCGGACGAGGGGACGCCGGCCGCGATTTTCGTCGATCACCTCGCCGCCGCGGTCCTCGGCTACCTGATGCTCTTCGCGGTCAACGCGGCGTATCGCGGCTGGCAGGGGATGCGCGGCGTGCCCGGGGGCGAGCGTCTCGATGGCATCGGACGCGGCGACTACAAGCTCCTGGCGATGGTGGGTGCCTTCCTCGGGCTGAGGCTGATGCTCTTCACCCTGTTCGCGGGCGCGGTCGTCGGCGCGCTCTGGGGCATCTACTTGATGACGTTCCACGGCTACGGGTGGCGGTCGAAGCTGCCTTACGGCGTCTTCCTCGGCGGCGCGGCGATCCTCGCCCTCTTCTGCGGGGAGCCCGTGGTGCGCTGGTACGCGCTGCAGCTCCGGGGGCTGCCGTGACTCCGGCCTTCCTGCGCTCCTACGCCGGGCAGATCAAGATCTTCCTCGTCCTCCTGGTGCTGTTCCTCGCGGTCGCCATCTGGTTCGACTTCCACCTCCTGGTCGTGGCGCGCAACGCCATCCAGGAGGAGGCCGGGCTGCGGCTCGGTGTCGAGGCGGATCTCCTGCGCGCCGAACTGGAGCGGGACCGGATGCTGACCGGTGCCCCGGCGACCGCCACGCCGGCGCCGCCCACCGGTGCCTCGGCCGGGGATGCGGCGGAGGCGCCCTTCGTCCCGCCGGCGTTCCTGGAGCGACTGGCGCGCCTGCACGACCTGCGTCGGGTCGATCTGCTCTCGTCCGATGGACGGGTGATCACCTCGTCGGACACGGCTGGAATCGGCGGCGTCGATCCCTTCCTTCTGGCGCACGAAGCCCGGGAGCGGCGTCGTCTCCTCGCCGGGCTGACCGCCATCACGCCGCTCGAGCGCGCCGGCCGCAGCGCTTTCGCGACCCTCGCGGCGTACCGTCCTATCCGCGACCGCGACTTCCGCACGCTCGGCTTCATCCGGCTGGAGAGGGAAGTCCCGGCGCTGGCGTCGCTCGATCTCGACCTGCGCACCATCGCCATGCTGCAGGCGGGTGGGCTGCTGTCGGTGCTGACTCTGGTCCTCCTGTTCGCGCGGTGGCTCCTGCGCCCGTATCGCCGGCTGCAGGCCGCGGCCGGCCTCGCCCCGGCTGCGATCCCGGCGGACGGCATGGACGACGCCGAAGCGCTCGTCGGCGCGGTGCAGGGCGTGCTCGAGAAGATGCGCGCGCAGGAGCGCGAGCTGCACTCGCTGAAGGAGGCCGAGGAGCGCGGCGCCGCCGCCTCCGGCCTGCCGGGGGAGCGGCTGATCTCCGGCATGACCAGCGCCGCGCTCGTCTTCGACCGAAGCGGGCGGCTGGTCACGCTGAATGCGGCGGCCTCGCGTCTGCTCGACCTCGGCACGCCTGTCCCCGGCCGCGGCGCGTCGGAGCTGCTCGCCGCGCACGCCCCGCTGCTCGATCTCCTGAGGGGAACGCTGCAGCGCGGGGAGGCGCGCTCGCGCGAGGTCGTGACGCTGCGCGGCCGGGACGGCCGTCTGGTCCACCTCGGTGTGATGCTCTCGCCGATCCGCGGCGGCACCGGGGATCCCGCCGCCGGCGGTGTCGAGTCGGTCGACGGCGTCGTGTGCCTGCTGACGGATCTCACCGAGATCCGGGCGCTCCGGGAGCGCGCGCGGCTGCGCGACAACCTGGCGATCCTGGGGGAGATGTCGGCCGGCATCGCGCACGAGTTCCGCAACGCCCTCGCGGTCATCCAGGGCCACGCGCGCCTGCAGTCGCGCGCCGCCGCCGCGGACCCGGCGCGAGCTCACGCCGAAGCGATCGAGCGGGAAACGGCGCGGCTGCTGCGCATCGTCGGGGATTTCCTGCGCTACGCCCGGCCCATCACGCCGGACCTCCAGGAGATCGATCTCGGGCGGCTGGTGGGCGAGACGGCCGACGACTTCCGCTCCGACCCGGACCATGCGTGGGTGCGGATCGCGATCGAAGGAACCTTCCCGCCGCTGTTCGCCGACGAGACGCTCCTCAAGCAGGCGCTGCAGAACCTCCTGCGCAACGCCTTCGAGGCGACGCGCGACGAGCCGAAAGGCGACACACGGACCATCGTGGTGCGCGGGCGGGAGGAAGGCGGCGAGCGCTCGCTCGTTCGCCTGGAAGTCGAGGACGACGGCCCCGGCATCCCGGCCGAGGAGCGGGGGCACATCTTCACGCCCTTCTACACGACCAAGGACGAGGGGACCGGCCTCGGGCTGCCGCTCGTCCAGAAAGTCGCCGCGCTGCACGACGGCACCGTCGAGGCGCTGCCGCGGCCCGGCGGCGGGACCTGCATGGTCCTGCTGCTGCCGCGCCGTCCCGCCCCCGCGATCCCCATCGATCTCGTCGCCTAGGTCGCTCCGTCCCACCCGCCGCGCGGGCCGCTGCGCGGGAACTCCCGCCGTTACATTTCGCCGCGCGCTCCGCGCCCGGTTTCCATTCCGTCATCGATCACCGTTCCGTCATACGCGCGCAACCCCGTGCGGGACAGGGACTTCCGACCGTGACGGCGATCGGTCGATGCATGGCGTGTCCCTTGCTCGTTCCGGGTCCGAACGAGAGGAGAGCCCATGGACACCGAGCGCACGCAGGAGAGGGGGAGACGGAACGAGCGGGGGTACTCGCTCTCCGAGCTCCTGACCGTGATCGCCTTGATGGGACTCTTCATCCTGTTCGGGGGCCCGGCGATGGCCGACGCCTTCAAGGCCTACAAGGTCAAGGCGGGCGCCGACATCGTCGCCACCGACGTGCGTGGGATGCGCTATGCGGCGGTCGGGAACCGGACGTCGCTCACCATGACGACCAGCACGCAGAGCAGCGGCACCAATCCCAACACTTACGTCTTTACCAATGCCGCGGGGAACACCATTACCCGCCGCCTCGAGTCGGGGGTCAATCTCGAGAACGGCAGCGCCGCGACCATCAGCTTCACCACCACCGGATCCACCGGGTCGACGGCCACGCAGGTCCTGATCGTCAGCATGGACATCAACAGCACGCGGGGCGATCGCTACACCATCAGCGTGTCGCCGACCGGCACGGTCACGACCGCGTACGCCACCTACACGCCGTAACGCGAGGAGAGCCGGAGATGCGCGTCATGCAGCGGAAGAGTCAGCAGCAGGATCCGGAGGCCGGCTTCAGCCTCATCGAATGCGTCATCGCCATCGGCGTCCTCGCCGGCGTGCTCCTGTCGATCGCCTCGATGTTCATCCTGGGCGGCCGCCAGGTGAAGACCGGCAAGACACTCACCGAGGCGACGGCTCTGGCGCAGGGGCTGATGGAGCAGTTCGACAAGGAGTCGTTCAACTCCCTGTACCTGAACCTGGGCGCGGTCGCGACCGACACGACACGGACGGTGCAGAGCACCACGACCGGCAGCCCCATCCAGAGCTGGCAGACCGAGATTGCCCGCAAGCTCGACAACGGGTCGGCGTCGGTGCGCATCGACGCGATGGGGCCGTCGTCGCCGAACTTCGGCGCGGCTGCCGGGATCAAGGTGACGGTGACGCTGGCGTGGAACGAGCTGGGCCGCGCGCAAAGCGTGGCGATGTCGACGGTGCGGTTCTGAACGGCATTGAGGTTCTGAAAAAAGCAGCGGACTGCGGCTCGAGCCGCGGTGAAACGGAGGCTCCGGTGGTCACGCAACGGCAGGAGCGCAGCAGCGGGGAACGCGGGTTCAGCCTGGTGGAGATGCTGGTGGCCTCGGCGGTGTTCGCCATCGTCGCCGCGATCGTCTTCATCTTCTACTCGGCGGCGCAGAAGTCGTACAAGAACGGCGAGAACTTCTCCGAGCAGCAGCAGTCCACCCGCGTGGCCTTCGACCGCATGGTGTCCGACGTCCGCCTCGCGGGCTTCAACACCAACCCGGACGGCGACGCCGGCCGCGTCGACGAGCAGGTCGAGGGGGCCTGGGACACCGCCATCACCATTCGCGGCGACTTCGACTTCGAGGACCCGGCGGCCAACGCGTCGCCCGAGGCGTCGCTTCCCGGCACCGTGTACAACGTCGTCTCGACCGGCAACGACGAGATCGTCACCTACGCCCTGGCCAAGCCGGGCCCGGTCGGCGCCGACACGCTCACGCTGCGCCTCGACGCCAGCCGCCCGCGCGTGAAGTCGGTCATGACGGTCACCATCCCGAACGTCGTGCTGGTGCAGGACAACCCGCCGTACACGCTCTACCGCATCACGCTCAAGGACGTGAACGGCACCTTCCCGTCGTCGCCGCAGGCGGCGACCAGCTTCACCTACGAGCCGGTGGCGGACAACATCCGCAGCATGACCTTCCAGTACCTGCCCGACGGCGGCACGACGCTCCTCAACCCGAACACGCCGACCAACTCGGCGGACGACATCGGCGGGAGCGACGGCAACGTCCTGACGCGATCGCAGATCCGCAAGATCAAGGTGAGCCTCGTCGGCATGACGCCGGACGAGGACCTGGATTACACCGACGCCACGGACGCGACGGCGACGACCCACTTCCGCAAGTTCGACCTGTCGTCGGACGTCAACCCGGAGAACCTGGGCAAGAGCGGCGTGAAGGACATCGACGTGACGCCGCCGCCGTCGCCGACCAACGTCTCCCTCGTGCCGGGTCACTGCAAGGGGCTGCTGGTCAAGTGGGACACGCCGTCCCCGGCCTCGGGCGTGACGGCCTACGGGATCAAGTACTGGGTGAACGGCACGCCGAATCCCTTCAGCACGGCGAGCGTGACCTATCCGCACAGCGAGTTCGGGGTGGTGGACTACGACGGCCACGGCTTCGTGGCGGGGATGAACACCGGCACCTCGTACTGCGTGCAGGCGCAGGCGCGCGACATCGTGGGCAACCAGAGCGGCTGGGCGCCCGGGACCCCGGTGTGCGCCACGGTCGCGGAGGCCTCGACGCCGGCGACGCCGGCGAACCTCCAGGCCACCGGCAACGGCACGCTCACGCCGCAGGACAGCAGGATCGTCCTGACGTGGAACGAGGTGCAGAACAACAGCAACAACGTCGCCAACGACCCCGACGTCCTGAACAGCCACACCATCCTGCGCGACGGCTCGGGCTACCGGCTGTACCGCGACACCGTGTCCACCTTCACGCCCGACGACACGCTGAACCGGGTGGCGGACAACACCGTCCTGCAGAACGGGACGCTGACCTGGACCGACAACGCCGTCGCCAACTGCCAGACCTACTACTACAAGCTGAAGGCCATGGATACCTGCGACGTCGGGAGCACCGCCACGACCGCCGCAACGGGGCAGGCGGTGACGAACATCCAGCCGTCCGTGCCGTCCGGGGTGACCGGCGCGCGCACCGGCTCCGGGACGGTGACGGTGTCCTGGACGCCGGTCACGACCAAGGTCGACGGCACCAACACCACCATCACCACTTACAAGGTGTATCGCACCAAGCAGCCCTACGGCACGCTCATCGGGAGTCTCTCGCAGGGTGTGTTCTCGCTCCTCGGGACGGCGACGACGAACAGCTACGTGGATAACCTGGCCGGGGCGGACATCTCCGACCTGAACAACCGCACCCAGGGTCTCTACTATCAGATCACCGCCGCCGATGCCTGCGGCAACGAGAGCGCCCGGTCGGGCGGCGTGGACGTCGCCTGCAACATCGGGACGATCACCACGAGCCCGTCGGACGGCGCTTCGGCCTCCGGCATGGTGCCGATCACCCTGAGCATCAGCGGCAGCGCGACCTACACGTCCGCCCGCGTGCAGATCCCGAACCAGCTCGGGATCGGGACCGTCTACGACCAGACGTCCTACTCGTACCCGTTCTCGTTCCCGTCGTTCAACGCCTCGGCCGCCGGCCCGGGAACCTACACGATCCACTGGACCATCACCCTCAGCAACGGCTGCGCGGTCGACCTGTACACGCGCCTGGACGTGCCGGCGAACCTCGCCTGCCAGATCACCCCGACCAACCCGAACCTGTCCCCGACGAGCGGCAAGTCGTCGAACCTGAACAAGAACATGTCGTGGGACATCATGAACAACTCGGGGCTGAACCTGAGCATCACCAGCATCGTGGTGTCGTGGACGTCCAACATCGGCACCCACAAGCTCGTCACGATCCAGTATCCGACCGGATCGACGGTCACGAGCTTCGGGACCGGCGCGGTCACACCCGCGACCGGGAACTACTCGACCTTCCCGCTGTCGCTGCCGGCCACGGCCAACGGCTCATGCGGCACCTGCAAGGTGAACATGCAGCTCGCCTACGACACGCAGATCGTCGACCCGAATACCGGCAACGGCGAGCTGGTCACCATGAAGTACAACTTCCAGGACCAGTACGCCAACAGCGGGTTCTGCACCTTCGTCGTCCACCCGGACCTGACGATCACCGGGCCATAAGGGGGACGCCGATGAACGCACCCATGAGGAATACGATGAAGACCCCGATCGATTCGCGGCGCGGCGAGGAGGGCTCGGCCCTCATCCTGGCGGCCCTGGTGACCGTCATCCTGAGCCTGCTCGGCCTGTCGTACCTGATGATGGCGCAGACCGAGAACACCATCGCGGAGAATGAGCGCAACTCGGCCGCGGCGCTTTATGTCGCCGAGGCCGGCGCGCGCCTCGTCGTCGGCTGGTTCAACGATCCGACCGCGACCGGCTACCTGGTGCCGACCCTCGCGGACCTCGACCGGACCAAGCGCGTCTTCGACCACGACAGCAACGGCGGCACCGCGCGCGTGCAGGCGGCCTCGGGCGACGCCACCAAACCGCTCTACAAGGACTCGACGGTCACGGCCAGCCTCATCTTCGACCGGCCGTATCGCAGCGCCCTGGGCGACACCTTCCTCGGTGTCGAGACCGGCACCGACGGGAACGTCGCCTTCGCCGCCATGGGGCCCGACATCATCGTCAACTCCGGCTTCCTGACGACGATCAACGACACGCTCTTCCTGAATTTTCCATCCCCGTTCCTGCGCGCCCGCATCACCCGCATCGAGATCTACCAGCCGCCGATCCTGCTCATCGGCGGCAGCAACACCCGCATGGGGATCGCGACGGTCAAGGTCACCGCGGGCGTCTTCCAGTACCCGGGGACCGCGTCCGAGCGGCAGATCGCCACCCGCATCGCCAAGGCGGTGGTGAACGAGATCCCGGTGCCGGGGCCGGTGGGGCCGCTGCAGTCCTGCTCCACGCTGAACTACAACGGTGACTTCTCGATTCGCTGGGGCACCGGCACGTCGGTCGGCAACGCCCAGGTCGCGAACAATTTCAGCAAGATGTCCAGCGGGCTGCCGTACGCCCTGAACGACCCGTTCACCTACATCAACGGCGGGAACACGCTCGCGTCGTGGGCCACCACCCACAACAACCAGACGGTCGAAGACCCGTGGTTCAAGTACATCGCCGGCGGAACGATCGACGAGGCGGGGGGGAACACCAACATCCAGCCCTGGACCTGGGCCTCGACGAACGGCCCGAACCAATCGGACCTCGACGCGGACCACAGCAACGTGTTCCAGAACACCGTGGTGAACTGCCCGACCTTCGACTACGCCCTGTGGAAGCAGATCGCCCAGAGCGGGCTGAAGAACAACTACTATTACAAGTGGCTCAGCGCCGATAATTACTCCCTCGACGGCACCGGCGCTTCCGCCACTTTCAGGTCGATCACCGACGGCAAGGCCGGCATCTTCTTCTTCGACACTCAGGACGGCCTGGCGCCCAACGTCGCCGGAACCAATCTGACCCCGGCGAACTCCCTGTCCGGCGGCACGTGGGGGACCAGCGGCTTCCTGTACGTGAACGTCGCCGACTTCGGGACGACCGGGCTGGGCGGACGTACCACGACCTACTTCCCGCCCGGCGAGCCGTCGGACGGGAGCGGCTTCGTCAATTTCCAGTATCCGACGGCCTACAACAATTCGCCGACCTACACCATCAAGCAGACGACGGCCGCACCGAACAGCTTCGTGGACCCGGTGACCGGCATCCGGTACTGCGTCGACGCCCAGCCCGGGACCTGCACCTCGGCCGGCATGACCAACTCGGCCGTGCCGATCCAGGACGGGACCGGGCTGCCGTTCCAGACCGACGCGGTGCTCAACGGCGTCATGCACATCTCCGGGACGTTCGAGGCTCAGGGGAATAGCAAGTACTTCGGGTCGGTGGTCGCGCAGCGCGGCGTCCTCGACGGCGGCGGAAACCCCGAGTTCTGGTTCGACGAGCGGCTGCTCAAGGGGCAGTGGCCCCCGAAGGGGATGTCGATCCCGCGGGTGGTCATCTCCTCCTGGCAGACCGACCTGTAATCGGCCTCGCCGGCCTGGAACGTTCCCTCCGGGGGCCGTTCCAGCCGGTCGGTTGCGCCGGCCCCACCGCGACCCTACATTTCCGTCACGGCGCCGTGTGCGTCGCGGGGAGAACGTCATGGATCGTCGCCCGAAGTCCGTCGCCCTGGCCCTGGCCCTGTCGTGCGGCCTGCTCCTGAGCCCGGCGCCGCGGCTGCTGGCCGCGGACCCCGACCCGCCCAAGGCGGGGGAGCCGGCTCCCGACAAGAAGAAAAAGAAGGACGAGAAGCCGGCGCCGGCGCCGGCGCCGCTGCGCTTCACCGACGACGACCTGGAGAAATACAAGAAGCCGCAGCCGCCCCCTCCGCCTGACGAGGGGGAGGAGACGGCCCCCGCGCCGCCGCCCGCGGGGAATCCGCCTGCCGCCCCCGCGCCCCTGAAGGGAAGCGCGCCCGGAGCGCCGAAGGGTCCCTTTCCTGCCACGCAGCCCGGCGCACGTCCGGCCCCCGCTTCGCCCTCCCCAACGGCGGCCAAGGCGCCCGGGCCTGCTCCCGTCCCGACGAACCCGGCCGCCGCGACGAATGCGATCGGCCCGGTGAGTCCTGCCGCTCCGGCGGGCGCGCCAAAGCCCGCGGTCGGAGGACCGAAGCCGCCCTCGGCCAGCGCCGCGAAGAGCTCGCCTCCGAAGCCCGCCGCACCGAAGGAGCCCCCCGATCCGCTGCAGCAGTGGAAGGACCGTGCGGCGAAGGACGCCGTGCGCGACCGCGAGCTGCAGGCCCGGCGCGAGCGCATCTCGGGGATGGAATCGCGGCTGGCCTACCTGCAGGAGAAGCGTCTCGCGATCCTCGATCCGCTCCGCATCATGCCGAAGGCCCAGAGCGACGCCGACGCCTCCGCCGACAAGTCGAAGGGGGCGCGCGAGCTGCTGAAGGACGTCGACGACGAGATCGAGCAGGTGCAGAAGGACCTCGACGCCGCCCGCGAAGAACTGGTCGCGACCGAAACCCGCTTCGCCGAGGAGTCCGGACGCAATTGAACGCGCCCGGCTCGATCCTCCTGGTCGAGGACAAGGCGGCGCTGCGCGCCGTCGTGCGCCAGACCCTCGAAGCGGAAGGCTTCGCCGTCGAGGAGGCGGCCGACGGCCAGAAGGCGATCGAGCGCCTGCGCCGCGAGCCCTTCGCGCTCGTCCTCACCGACCTGAAGCTGCCGAAGGCGAACGGGCACGAGGTGCTGCAGGCGGCGGTGCGCGCCGACCCGGCGACGCCCGTGATCCTGATGACCGCCTACGGGACGATCCGCGATGCGGTCGAGGCGATGCGCGAGGGCGCCTGGGACTACCTCGAGAAGCCGGTGGACCAGGATCACCTCATCGCGCTCGTCCGCAAGGCGCTCGACCACCAGAGCGTCGTGCGCGAGAACCAGGCGCTGAAGGAGCGGTTCGCGCGCGACCTGGGCGGTCCCGAGATCCTCGGGTCGTCGAAGGCGCTGCGGACCTCGATCGACCAGGTTCAGCGCGTCGCGCCCACCGACGCCACCGTGCTCCTCCTCGGCGAGAGCGGCACCGGCAAGGAGCTGTTCGCCCGCGCCGTGCACCACCAGAGCCCGCGCCGCGATCGTCCCTTCCTGGCGCTCAACTGCGCGGCGATCCCGGAGAACCTGCTCGAGAGCGAGCTGTTCGGCTACGAGAAGGGGGCCTTCACCGGCGCCGTGGGCAGCAAGCGCGGCAAGCTCGAGATCGCCGACCGCGGCACGCTCTTCCTGGACGAGATCGGCGATCTGCCGCCGGTGCTGCAGGGAAAGCTCCTGCGTGTCCTGGAGCAGAAGCAGTTCGAGCGCGTCGGCGGCAACGAGACGCGCACGGTGGACATCCGCCTGGTGGCGGCCACCAACAAGGATCTCCGCGCCATGGCGGCGGGGGGAGCCTTCCGCCAGGACCTCTATTTCCGGCTGTCGGTCTTCCCGATCACCATCCCTCCGCTGCGCGATCGGCAGGACGACGTCCCGCTCCTGGCGCGGCACTTCGCGGCCCGCTTCGCCGCCGAGCAGAAGCGCCGGGGTCCCGTGACCATCGACCCTCCCGCCCTCGAGGCGCTGTGCGCCTACGCCTGGCCGGGGAACGTGCGCGAGCTCGAGAACGCCATCGAGCGGGCGCTCATCCTCGGCGACGGGAACCTCATCCGTCTCGAACATCTCCATCTGCCGGGATCGCTTCTCGCCTCGTCCGATCGCCGCTGAATCCCCGAGGAGATCTCGCGCCGTGAGGGCGGTCGTCGCAGGAGGGGGGCTCGCCGGCCTGTCGGCCGCCTGGGGCCTGAGGCGCGCCGGGATCGACACCCTGGTGCTCGAGAGCGGCGCCCTCCCCGGCGGATCGGCGTCCGGATTCCGCGACCGGAACTACACCTTCGATCTCGTCCCGCAGTCGCTCGCCGCACGCGATCCCGAGGTCGCGCGGCTCGCCGAGGCGTGGTGCGGCCGGCCCCTCCTGCGCGGGCGGCGCCTGGTGCGGATCCTCCTCGAAGGAAAGCTGTATCGCCATCCACCGGATGGGCGCGATCTCCTCGGGTCGCGCGGGCCGGCCGTCGCCGCCGGCATGCTCGCCGGGCGCCTGCAGCTGCGCCTCGGACGGGGCGGGGAGACGGCCGACTACGCCACCTTCATGACGGCGCGCTTCGGGGCGCCGCTGTACGAGCGCTTCCTCGGCCCCATCGTGGAGAAGATCGCCGGGCTGCCCGCTTCCGAGATCGGCAGCGAGGTCGCCCGCGCCACCCTTTCGTCGGGCGGATGGATCGGGCAGGCCTGCCGCCGGGCCCTGGGGAAACCGGAGCCGGAGGAAGAGCATCTCTACCCGGAAGAGGGGTTCCCGGCCCTCGCAGAGGGATTGTCCCGGGCGCTCGAGCGCGCCGGCGTGGAGGTGCTTGCGCGGCACCGGGTGATCGCGCTGAGCGGCTCCGGCTGCAGACTCGACGAGGTCCTGGCCGAGGGGCCGCGCGGGCCCGTGCGGGTGCGCGCCGACCTCGTCGTCTCGACGCTGCCGATCGGCGCGCTCCTCGACGCGATGCCGCTGGACGAGACCGCCGACGCGCGCGACGCGGCGCGCCAGCTCCGGACGCGCTCCCTCGTGGTGGTCCACCTCGGCATCCGCCGCGATCGCCTGACCGAGAACAACGAGATCCTGGTCCCCGACCCGGCGGTCCGCTTCCATCGCCTGAGCGAGACGGTGAACTACGCCCCCCGCATGGCGCCGCGCGGCGCCACCGGCCTGTCGCTGGAGATTGCCTGCGATCGCCACGACGCCGTCTGGAACGAGGAGGACGGCGCGCAGGTGCGCCACGCCATCGACGACCTGTGCAGCCTCGGGTTTCTGCGCAGCACCGGCGAGGTCGAAGCGGGATGGGTGCGCCGCGTTCCCGAGGCCATCCCGGTCATCACGCTGGCGCATGCCGGGCTGCGCGAGCGGATCGATCGAAGCCTCGCCCCTTTCACCAATCTGAAGCGCTGCGGCCGCGAGGGGGGACTCTCGGCCGGCGACCCGGTCTCCCGCATCCGCCAGGGGCTGGGGATCGTGGTCAACGCGTCCGAAGCGTCGCGGGCCGCATAGATCAAGGAGAGCGCCCCCCATGGTTTCGCATCGCGGAACGCAGGCTTCGGGGAGGCCGGGGACCGTCTGCTATATTGCCCCTCCCCGGTAGATTGAAATCCCACGGCACGGGAAGGAGTCTTCGATGAATCCACGACGAGTCCTGATCATGGGTGCGGCGGGTCGGGACTTTCACAACTTCAACGTCGTGTTCCGCGACAACCCACAGTACGAGGTGGTCGGCTTCACGGCGACGCAGATCCCGAACATCACCGACCGGCGCTACCCCGCCGAGCTGGCCGGTCCGCGCTATCCGAAGGGGATCCCGATCTACGAGGAGGATCGTCTGCGGGAGATGATCCTCTCCCTCAAGGCGGACCTCGTGGTCTTCGCCTACTCCGACGTCTCGCACGTGCACGTCATGCACCAGGCTTCGCGGGTCATCGCCGCGGGGGCGGACTTCATGCTCCTCGGCTTCGACGCGACCGCGCTCAAGTCCTCGCGGCCGGTGGTGTCGATCTGCGCCGTGCGCACCGGGGCGGGGAAGAGCCAGACCACCCGCGCGGTCTGCCAGCGCCTGCAGGCGCACGGCAAGAAGGTGGTGGCGGTGCGCCACCCGATGCCCTACGGCGATCTCGTCAAGCAGAGGGTGCAGCGTTTCGCGACCTTCGACGATCTCGATCGCTACGAGTGCACCATCGAGGAGCGGGAGGAGTACGAGCCCCACCTCAAGGCCGGCACCATCGTCTACGCCGGCGTGGACTACGCCGCCATCCTCAAGAGCGCCGAACAGGAGGCCGACATCGTCGTGTGGGACGGCGGCAACAACGACCTGCCGTTTTTCCGCCCCGACGTCGAGATCGTCGTCGCCGACCCGCACCGCCCGGGGCACGAGCTGCTGTACCACCCGGGGGAGGCGAACCTGCGCCGCGCCACCTGCATCGTCATCAACAAGATCGACACCGCCGACAAGAAGGGGATCGAGGAGGTCAAGGCGAACATCGCCGCCCTCAACCCGGGCGCCACCATCATCGAGGCGGCGTCCCCCGTGGCCGTCGAGGACCCGACCGCCATCCGCGGCAAGCGGGTCCTGGTCGTCGAGGACGGTCCGACGCTGACGCACGGCGAGATGGCCTACGGCGCCGGCGTCATCGCGGCGCAGCGCTTCGGCGCGGCGTCGATCGTCGATCCGCGCCCCTGGGCGGTGGGCACCATCGCGCAGGCGTTCAAGAAATATCCCAAGGTCGGGCCGCTGCTGCCGGCGCTCGGCTACGGCGATCACCAGATGGCCGAGCTGCGGCAGACCATCGAGCGCGTCGAGTGCGACCTCGTCCTCATCGCGACGCCGATCGATTTGCGGCGCACCATCCACTTCGACAAGCCGGCGATGCGCGTCACCTACGAGCTGCAGGAGATCGGCAAGCCGGATCTCGACGACGTGCTCAAGAGCGTTCTCTGAGAGCACGAGCCCGGGCGGGGGAGCGGCGCCGCCGCGTCGTCATCGCCTTCGGCGGCAACGCCCTCATCCGCTCGGGACAGGAAGGGACGCAGTGGGAGCAGCTGGAGAACGCCGAAGCCACGGCGCAGCGCCTCCTGCCGCTGGCGCGCGCCGGGCACGATCTCCTGCTCGTGCACGGCAACGGCCCCCAGGTCGGCAACATCCTGATCCAGGTGGAGGAGGCGGTGAACAAGGTGCCGCCGCTGTCGCTCGACGTCTGCGTCGCCGCATCGGAGGGCAGCATCGCCTACATGCTGGAGCTGGCGCTCCTCAATGCCTTCCGCAAGGCGCAGCTGCGGCGCCGGGTCGTGGCGGTCATCACCGAGGTGCTCGTCGACCCGCGTGACGTCGGCTTCCGCCGGCCGACCAAGCCGATCGGCCCTTTCTATTCCCGCTTCCGGGCGGATTTCTTCATCCACCGCCTCGGCTGGAACATGATCGAGGACGCCGGGCGCGGCTGGCGCAAGGTGGTGCCGTCGCCGCGCCCGCTCGAGGTGGTGCAGCTCCCGGTGCTGCGTGAGGCGCTCGAGGCGGGGCACCTGGTGATCGCCGCGGGTGGCGGAGGCATCCCGGTCTATCGGACGCGCGGGGGACTCCTGAAGGGGGTCGAGGCGGTCATCGACAAGGACTACACTGCGGCGCTCCTCGCGACCGGGGTCGGGGCGGACCTGCTGGTGATCCTGACCGGCGTCGACCAGGTCTCGCTGGATTTCGGCACGAAGGAGGAGCGGCCGGTGCGACGCATGACGACCACCGAGGCGCGCGCCCACCTCGAGGCGGGGCAGTTTCCCGCGGGGAGCATGGGCCCGAAGATCCGGGCCGGAGTGGAGTTCGCGGAGAGAAGCGGCCGCGAGGTGCTGATCACCTCGGCCGAAAAGCTGGCGCAGGCGATGCTCGGCCGTGCCGGCACCCGCATCGTGCCCGACAAGGAGAAGAAGAAATGACGAGCCGTGACCTGATTTCCATCCACGACCTGGCGCGCGAGGAGGTGCTGGAGATCCTCGACCTCGCGTCCCGCATCAAGGCGAACCCGCGCGAGCATCGCACCGCCCTCGAGGGAAAGACGCTCGCCATGGTCTTCGAGAAGCCGTCCCTCCGGACCCGCGTCTCGTTCGAGACCGGCATGACCCAGCTCGGCGGCCACGCCATCGCCATCCAGGGAGGCGAGGTCGGCCTCGGCAAGCGCGAGGCGATCGGCGACGTCGCGCACACGCTCGAAGGCATGGTGGACGGGATCATGGCCCGCACCTTCAGCCACCAGCTGCTGATCGACATGGCGGCCGCCGCGTCGGTCCCGGTGATCAACGGCCTCTCGGATCACCTGCACCCCTGCCAGGCCCTCGCCGACTACCTGACCATCCGCGAGAAGAAGGGCAAGCTCGAGGGGCTGACGCTCGGCTGGCTCGGTGACGGCAACAACGTCTTGCATTCGCTCATGTACGCCGGGGCCAAGCTCGGAGTGAACGTCCAGGCCGCCTGCCCCGAAGGCTACGATCCGGACGCCGGCGTCGTGGCGCGCGCCCAGGCCGACGCGAAGGCGACCGGAGTGAAGATCACCGTCGGCCGCGATCCCATCGCCGCGCTCAAGGGGGCCGACGTCATCTACACCGACACCTGGGCCAGCATGGGCCAGGAAGCCGAGCACGCCGCCCGCGTGAAGGTCTTCCGCCCCTACCAGGTCAACGCTGCGGCCATGGCCAAGGCCAACCCGGGCGCCCTCTTCATGCACTGCCTGCCGGCCCATCGCAACGAAGAGGTCACCGACGAGGTGATCGACTCAAAGGCCTCGGTCGTCTTCCCCCAGGCCCACAACCGCCTGCACGCCCAGAAAGCCGTGATGGCCCTCCTGATGGGGGCGAAGGGGTAGGGATCCGCTTCGGGGCTCAGCGATTTACGCGCTTTCCGCTCTTGACACCCTCGCGCTCACCCTGACAGAATGCCTTCCCCTGTCCCAAAGGCACCGGGGTTTTTCTGTCCTTCGACATGTCCGAAGGCATGTCCGTTGTAAGGGAAGAGGCGGAGGAGCGTGGACACCTATATCTGTCGGCCGAAAGAGGCCAAGCGCGGCTGGATTCTCGTGGACGCCGAGGGGCAGACCCTCGGGCGGCTCTCCACCTTCGTCGCCATGGCCCTGATGGGGAAGCACCGACCGACCTACACCCCGTTCATCGACACGGGCGACTTCGTCGTGGTGATCAACGCCGAGAAGGTCCGGCTCACGGGGAAGAAGGCCGAGAACAAGCTGTACCACTGGCACACCGGCTATCCGGGCGGGATCAAAGAGGTCGCCGCCGGGCGGATGCTCAAGGAGCACCCGGAGCGGGTGATCGAGTGGGCGGTGAAGGGGATGCTCCCGAAGGGCCGGCTGGGCCGGCAGCTCGGCACCAAGCTCAAGGCGTACCGCGGCTCGGAGCATCCGCACCAGGCGCAGAAGCCCGAGAAGGTCAGCATCCCGGCCTGAGGCCGGCTGAAGGGGAGCGATGATTCAGGTCCAGTACTACGCCACGGGTCGCAGGAAGTCGGCGACCGCCCGCGTCTACCTGCGTCCCGGCGAGGGCAAGATGATGGTCAACCGCCGCGACATGGCCACCTACTTCCACACCGACGCCGTGCGGCGCATCGCCCGGGAGCCGCTGGCCTTCCTCGAGATGGCAGACAAGTTCGACGTGCTGGTCAACGTCGACGGCGGCGGTGAGCACGGCCAGGCGGGAGCGATCCGCCACGGGCTGGCGCGGGCGTTGGTGGTGTTCAACGCCGAGCTGAAGCCGCGGCTCAAGGGAGCCGGCTTCCTGACCCGCGACTCGCGCGTCAAGGAGCGCAAGAAATACGGTCAGAAGGGCGCGCGCGCCCGGTTCCAGTTCTCGAAGCGCTAGAAACAACCGGCCGGGCGGATCCCGGCACGACACGAGGAGGTCATTTGGAGGCGGTCAGCGTCAAGGAACTTCTGGAGGCAGGCGTTCACTTCGGGCATCAGACGAAGCGCTGGAATCCGAAGATGCGCGAGTACATCTTCGGCCAGCGGGACGGCATCTACATCATCAACCTCCAGAAGACGGCGGCGCTGTTCCGCGACGCTCTCGACTTCGTCGAGAGGGTCTCGGCCGAGGGGCGAACTGTCCTCTTCGTGGGGACGAAGCGGCAGGCGCAGGAAGTGGTGGCGGAGGAGGCGCAGCGCGCCGGCGTGGCGTTCGTCAACACCCGCTGGCTCGGCGGCACCCTCACCAACTTCCGCACCATCAAGAAGCGCATCGAGCGCATGCGCTGGCTCGACAACTTCCTCGCCAACCCGGTCGAGGGGCGCTTCACCAAGAAGGAGCTGCTCGGGCTCGGCAAGGAGCTGGTGAAGCTGCAGAAGGTGCTTTCCGGGATCAAGGCGCTCGATCGCCTGCCCGAGGCGCTCTTCGTCATCGACCCCAAGAAGGAGCACATCGCCGTCCAGGAAGCCCGCAAGCTCGGCATCCCGGTCGTGGCGGTGGTGGACACCAACTGCGATCCCGACGACATCGACTTCCCGATCCCCGGCAACGACGACGCCATCCGCGCCATCAAGCTGTTCACCGGCAAGGTGGCGGACGCGGTCCTGCAGGGACGCAACGCCTGGGAGAAGCGCGCCGCCGACAAGCAGGGTGACGAGGGCGCGATGGCCGCCGCCGGTGGCATGGGCGGCGGGATGCCGTCCCTGGGCGACGAGCCGGGACGCGTGGCGCCGCGGCGTACCGCGGGCGCCGGTGCGCCCAGGTCCGCGGCCCCCAGGCGCAAGAGCCAGAACGACGAGGCCGGGGCGGTCGTCGAGCTGCAGGCCGCCCCGGGTGAAGCCGCTCCCGTGGCCAACGCCACGAGCGACGTGATCGCCTCGGGCGAGTAACAGGACGGCGCCCCCTCCGGGGCGAGCGCCGCGCGGCCGGCAGGGGCCGGAACGCATCAGACACAGTCCGGGAGGAGTGATGGAGATCAGCGCGTCCCTGGTCAAGGAGCTCCGCGATCGCAGCGGCGCCCCGATGATGGAATGCAAGACCGCCCTGAAGGAGGCCCAGGGGGACCTCGACGGGGCGCACAAGATCCTGCGTCAGCGCGGGCAGGCGACCGCCGCCAAGCGCTCCGCCAAGGCCACTTCCGAAGGCGTGGTCAGCTCCTACCTGCACGGCGGCGGGCGGATCGGCGTCCTCATCGAGGTCAACTGCGAGACCGACTTCGTGGCCCGCACCTCGGATTTCCAGAACCTGGTGAAGGACCTGGCGATGCACGTCGCCGCCTCCGACCCGCGCTTCATCGACCGGGACGAGGTGACCGAGGCGGTGCTCGAAGAGGAGCGCGAGATCTCGCGGCAGCAGGCCAAGGCCACCGGCAAGCCGGACGCGGTGGTCGAGAAGATCGTCGCCGGGAAGATGGAGAAGTTCTACCAGGAGTTCTGCCTGCTGGAGCAGCCGTTCGTGCGCGACCCCGCGACGTCCGTGAAGGACGTGATCCACGCGGTCATCGCCAAGACCGGCGAAAACATCCGCGTGCGGCGCTTCGTGCGCTTCGTCCTCGGCCAGGGCGAGGTCCGCATCGCCTCCGCCCGCCCCAGCCCGTCGAACTGACCGGGGGAGGGACCTTGTCCCCGACGCCCCGCTACAAGCGTATCCTCCTGAAGCTCTCGGGCGAGGCCCTCATGGGGTCACGCCCGTACGGGCTCGACCCCGCCGTCGTGAAGCGCATCGCGGGCGAGGTCCGCGACGTGCGGGCCAGCGGCGTCGAGGTCGCCATGGTGATCGGCGGCGGCAACATCTACCGCGGCCTGTCGGCGGCGGGCGAGGGGCTCGACCGGGTGACCGGCGACCACATGGGGATGCTGGCCACGGTGATCAACTCCCTGGCGGTGCAGGACGCCCTCGAAGCGGTGCAGTTGAACGCACGGGTGCTGTCCGCCATCGAGATCCGCCAGATGGCCGAGCCGTTCATCCGCCGCCGCGCCCTGCGGCACCTCGAGAAGGGCCGGGTGGTCATCATCGCCGCCGGCACGGGCAACCCGTACTTCACCACCGACACGGCCGCCGCCCTGCGGACCATGGAGCTGAAGGCGGACGTCCTGCTGAAGGCGACCCAGGTCGACGGCGTGTACAGCGCCGATCCGAAGAAGGACGCCGCGGCCTCGCGCTTCGAGGAGATCACCTACCGGCAGGTGCTGGCCGACGGCCTGCGGATCATGGACACCGCGGCCATCGCGCTGTGCCAGGAGAACAAAGTCCCGATCGTCGTGTTCAACCTCGGGGTCCCGGGGAACATCCTGCGGGCCGCGCAGGGAGAGCCGATCGGCACCCTCGTCAAGGAGTGAGCATGGCCCTCGACCCCGCGATCGAAAACGCCCGCAAGAAGATGAACGACACCGTGGAGCACACGCGGAAGGACCTGTCGGCGGTGCGCACAGGGCGCGCCTCGTTGTCCCTGCTCGACGGCATCACCGTCGAGTACTACGGCACCGAGACGCCGCTCTCCCAGGTCGCCGGCCTGAGCATCCCGGACCCGACCCTCATCGTGGCGCAGCCCTGGGACACGACCCTGATCCCGAAGATCGAGAAGGCGATCCGCGCCGCGAACCTGGGGCTCAACCCGGGCAACGACGGGAAGGTGGTCCGCATTCCGATCCCGACGCTCACCGAGGACCGTCGCAAGCAGCTGGTGAAGAAGGTGCACGAGGTCGCCGAGCACGGGCGCACCGCCGTCCGCAGCGAGCGGCGCGAGGCCAACGAGGTCCTGAAGAAGCTCCTCAAGGATCACAAGATCTCCGAGGACGACGAGCGCCGCGGTCTCGAGCAGGTGCAGAAGCTGACCGACCAGCACGTCAAGCAGATCGACGAGATGTCGAAGCACAAGGAAGACGAGCTCCTCAAGATCTGACCCTCCCTTGAGAATCGGGCTGGTCCTCGCCGCCGCCGGGCTCGGGACGCGACTCAAATCCGCCGAGCCGAAGGCGTTCGTCCGGCTCGGCGACCAGTCGCTCATCGATCGCGCCCTCGCGCCGTTCCTGCTGCGCGACGACCTGGCCGCGGCCGCGGTGGCGGTGCCCGATCCGGCGGCCGCCGCCGATCTGCTGCGGCATCTCGATCCGCGCGTCCGCTTCGTGCAGGGAGGCGCCGACCGCCAGGCCTCGGTCGCCGCCGGCCTCGCCGCGCTCGGGGAGGTCGATCTCATCCTCGTGCACGACGCGGCCCGCCCGCTCGTCGAGGAGGCCACGATCGCCGCGGTGATCGAGGCCGCCGCGAAGGCGGGGGCCGCCGTGCCGGCGGTGCCGGCGCACGACACCATCAAGGAGATCGGCGCCGAGGGCCGGGTGATGGGAACGGTGCAGCGCGCGGCCCTGGTCCTGGTGCAGACGCCGCAGGGCTTCCGCGCCGATCTCCTGCGCCGGGCGCACGCCGACGCCGTGGCCGCGGGCGTGCGCGCCACCGACGACGCGGCGCTCGTCGAGCGCCTCGGCGAGCCGGTCGTCGTGGTCCCCGGTCGCCGCTCGAACCTCAAGATCACGACGCGCGAGGACGTCCTCATCGCCGAGGCGATCCTCGCCGCCCGCGCGCAGTCCCCGAAATGACCCGCCGGCGTCCGCGCGCCGGCGGCCGCGCCGGCACCCGCCGCGTCGCCTCTTCAGCCCGGCGCGCGAGTGCGAAACCGCCGCGTCCCACGAAGGGACTCGTTCCGCGTGTCGGACTCGGGATCGATCGACACCCGTTCGCACCAGGCCGGCGGCTGGTCCTGGGAGGTGTCGTCATCCCCGGCGCGAACGGCTTGCAGGGCCATTCGGATGCCGATGTCCTGACGCACGCCATCTGCGACGCGATCCTCGGAGCGCTCGGCCTGCCCGACCTCGGCATCCGGTTTCCAGCGAGCGCGCCGCGGTGGCGCGGCCGGAGGAGCCTCTTCTTCCTGCGCGACATCGTGAAGGCGATGCGCTCGCGCCGGTACGCGATCGGCAACCTGGATGTCGTGGTCCTCGCCGAGCAGCCGCGGCTGCGGCCGCATCTCGCGCCGATGCGGGCGGTCCTGGCGCGGGTGATCGGCTGCGACCCCGCGCAGGTGTCCATCAAGCCGAAGCGGGGCGAGGGACTCGGTTTCGTCGGACGCGGCGAGGGGATCGAGGTCCATGCCGCGGTCCTGCTGCTCGCATCGCCATGAACGACACGGCGATTCGGGTCCGGTTCGCGCCGTCGCCGACCGGGGACCTGCACGTCGGCAACGCGCGGACCGCGCTCTTCAACTGGCTCTTCGCGAGGCACTCCGGAGGCCGCTTCCTCCTGCGCATCGAGGACACCGACCGCGAGAGGTCGCGCCCCGAGCACGAGCGACAGCTCCTCGCCGACCTGCGCTGGCTCGGGCTCGGCTGGGACGAGGGGATCGAAGAAGGGGGAGAGGACGGTCCCTACCGGCAGTCGGAGCGCCTGCCCCTGTATCACCAGGCGGCCGACCGGCTGATCGCGGCCGGCGCCGCGTACCGCTGCTTCTGCGATCCCGCGTTGCTCGAAGCGGAGCGGGCGCGCGAGCGCGAGGCGGGACGCGCTTCGCTCTATTCCGGTCGCTGCCGCGGCCTCGGACGCGACGCGGCCGCGGAGCGGGCCCGGGCGGGGGAGCCCTGCGCCATCCGGTTCGACGTCGGGGTCACGGCGCAGGGAGAGGCGGTGTCCTTCGAGGACCTGGTGCACGGTCCCGTCCGCGTGCCGGTGGACCAGATCGGCGACTTCGTGCTGCTGCGACGCGACGGCGGCCCCGCCTACAACTTCGCCGTCGTGGTGGACGACCAGGCGATGCGCATCACGCACGTCATCCGCGGTGACGATCACCTGTCCAACACCCCGAGGCAGGTGCTGCTCGCCCGGGCGCTGGGCTTCGCATCGCCGCGCTTCGCCCACCTGCCGCTGCTCGTCGCGCCCGGCGGCGCGCCGCTGAGCAAGCGGGAGGGCGCCGTGTCGATGCGGGCCCTGTTCGAGGCCGGGTATCCCCCGGAGGCGGTCCTCAACCACCTCGCGCTCCTCGGCTGGTCCCCGCCCGGGGGCGTGGAGGTGCTGACCCGCGAGGAGCTGGTCGCGGCCTTCGACCTGAAGCGCGTCTCCCGCTCTCCCGCCGTCTTCGACCGGCAGAAGCTCGACGCGTTGTCGATGCGGCACCTGCAGCGCTGGGAACCCGCGCGGCTCGTCGGCGAGGCGGCCCCGGTCCTCCAGGAGGCCGGCCTGCTCCCCCGGACGATCACGTCCGAGGTGCGGGCCTGGAGCGAGGCGCTCGTCGGCCTCGTTTCGGATCGACTGTCGCGCCTCGGGGAGCTGCCGGGACTCCTCGGGGTGGTCTTCGACTTCGACGCGCAGCGCGCCCTCGCCGACGGGGACGTGCGATCGACCCTGGTGGATCCGGCCGGGAGGAAGGTGGTCCGCGAGATGATCGCGCTCCTGGCGGACGAGCCGCTGACGGCCCCCCGGCTCCAGGGAGTCATCGCGGAGGTCCGGCGCCGGACGGGAGCGAAGGGGAAGGATCTCTTCCACCCGATCCGCGTGGGGCTGACCGGCTTCGGATCGGGTCCGGAGCTCGTGCGCCTGCTGCCGGTCCTCGACGAGGGGAGCCGGCTCGAGCTCCCGCGGAAGGTCAGCGGGTGCGCCGAGCGGGCCCGGACCCTTCTCGCCGCGACCGAGGACTGAAGGCATGAGCCAGCCGGCGAGCCAGTGGATCCACGGCCTGCACGCCGTTCTCGAGGCGATCGAGCGGGCGCCCGGCCGGGTCTCCCGCATCGTCATCGCCCAGGGCCGGGAGGAGGGCCGCCTCAGGCCGCTTCTGGCCGCCGCCCGGAAAGCCGGGGTGGCGGTTCGAAGGGAACCCCAGGCCGCCATCGATCGGCTCGCGGGGAAGGGGGCGGTGCACCAGGGCGTCATCGCGCTCCTCGCCGAGGCCGACTACGCCGACGCCGAGACCCTGCTCGAGAAAGCCCCTGCCCCGGCCCTGTTCGTCGTGCTCGACGGCGTCGAAGACCCTCACAATCTCGGGGCCGTCATCCGCTCGGCGGCCGCCGCGGGGGCGCACGGGGTCTTTCTCCCCGAGCACCATTCGGCCGGGCTGTCGGCCGGGGCGGTGAAGGCTTCCGCCGGCACCGCCCTGGGTTTTCCGGTCGCGAAAATCGGCAATCTGGCGAATTTCCTGGGCCGGCTGAAGGAGAAAGGGGTCTGGGTCATCGGCCTCGATGCGGAAGGCGCCCCTCTGTGGTCCGGCTTCGACCTGAAACAGGCGGTCGCACTGGTCCTCGGAGGGGAGGGCCATGGGCTTCGGCGCCTGACCCGCGAGCGCTGCGACCTGGTCCTCTCCATTCCCCTGGCCGCCGGGGTCGAGTCCCTGAACGTCTCGGTCGCCGCCGGCATCGCCCTCTACGAAGTGGTCCGGCAGAGAGCCGGGAGGTAGGGCCTGCCCGCGGACCCCCCTCCGGCCTCTCGTTCGCACCCGGCCGCGGCCGTGGCACGCTTTTTTTCGGTCAGGAACACCTTGCAGCCAAAAGAGATCGTGTGATAGCATCCGCCGCTTCTCAAAGCTGGCGTAGCTCAGCGGGTAGAGCAGCTGATTTGTAATCAGCCGGTCGGGGGTTCAAATCCCTTCGCCAGCTCCATGCCCGCGGGGCGGATTTGTGTTTC
>Ga0134121_10000335_pt1 | contig 55357 bp, 85 predicted proteins | sample KB301_FD_96463 | JGI IMG/M metagenome (GOLD analysis project Ga0134121, IMG submission 96463) | Terrestrial soil microbial communities without Nitrogen fertilizer from Kellogg Biological Station, Michigan, USA - KB3-0-1 | ecosystem: Environmental > Terrestrial > Soil > Unclassified ...
GCGGCGTTCGCCTTCGTCGTGGCGTCGTAGTTTTGGTACGCCGCTGACTCCGCCCTGTGGAGCCCCTGCTCGGCGGCGACCTGCGCGTCAATCGCTGCGCGTTGCTCGGCCTCGGTTCCGGCCAGGCGCTGCTCGAGCGCGTCGACACGCTGACCGAAGGTCTGTGGGCGCGCTGGTGCCGCCGGCGCAACCGCGCGCGGTGACGGTGCAGAGGTCGCGGGTACTGGCGCAGTAGCCGCCGGTGGATGGGTGGCGTCCGGCGTCGGCGCCGCCGACGCTCGGGGCGTCGCGCCCCCGGGGGCGTACGAAACCTGGCCCGCTGGTAGTTGGGTGACCGGCGTCGATGGGGCCGCCGGGATGACGGTTGGGATCCCGCTGGGCGCCGCGTCGGGAGCATGGCCCAGATGCGCCCAGCCGAGGTACTGCGGGATCGATACCGGCAGGCCTCCCCAGTCGGCCGCGACCGGAAGTGCAGGAGGATTCACTTCGCCGAGCCCTTGCGCGGTGGGAGCGCCACCCCTGGTGATCATGTCGTAGACCGACGGCGGCAGCCCACCGATCTGCACCGGACCGCCGGTCAGGTCGCCGGGCATGTCATCGGGCATCGGCATCTACTGCGCTCCGGTGTCGCCGGGGTAGAACCCGCTGCTGTCCGGCGTGAGAGCGCTCATGTACCGCGGCCACTGAGGCGCCGGCGCGGCCGGAGCAGCAGGCTGAAAGTACGCCGGCGCGGCTGGCGCGAGCGCACCGAGCTGCTGCGCGAGCTGGCGTTGCCGCTGGGCCGCCAGCACTGCGGCCGGATCGATAGCGACGGGTGGCTGGCCGTACTGGATCCGGCGCTCTGCCGCGGCGGCAGGCATCGTCCTCGCGGCGCTGGGGGTCAGCGGCCGTCCGCCGGCGTCCTCGAGCTGCTTGAGGCGCTCATGAAGGCGTGCGCTCGCCGCGAGCGCCACCATCGCGGCCTTCTTGGCGTCGACCACCTTGCCGGACGGGGTGTCGGCGACAAGCGAACTCCCGGCCGGGCTGCGCTCGAGGTCCTGGGCCATGACGCCGGTGACCCGCCCCCCGGCCGCCGCGGTCGCCGCCGGGTCCTTGTACACGAACGACACGGGACCGCGCGCGGTGGCCAGCCCATCGAGCATCCGATCGATGTCGCCCCGCGCGTCGGCCACCGCGGTCTTGGCGCGCTCGTCGCTCACGGTGCCGTCGGGCCGCATCAGGTCATCGCCACCCCCGCCGCCACCAGCGCCCATGTACCATCCTGGCACCTGCGTAGGAGCCTGGCCCTGACCTCCGCGCTGGCCGAGCAAACCAGCTGCCTGCCCTCCGGCGGTCAGGAGGGAGCCGCGAAACGCGTTCTGGTTGGCGGCATTCGCCTGGGCCGCCGCGTTGGCGCCGCCGAGTTGGGCCGCGTCCATGGAGTTCATCCCGTTGAGAAGCGCGAGGTAGTTGCTGCTGTTGAGCTGGTTGATGGCGAAGTCGCCTTGGCGCCCGGCGGCCCCCACCTGCGATAGGAGCCCCTGCGCGTTCATCTGGTCCTGGAGCGCAGCCTGCTGGCCGAGTCCCGCGGCACTGAGGCCGTTGGCGGCGGTGTTGTTCGCCGCATTGCGGTAGGCGAGCGCGGCGTTTCCGCCGCGCGCCATGCGCGCGATCGATTGCTGTGCCGCGTTGGCGTTGGCCATCTGCCGCTGCACGGCCAGTTCTCCGGCACCCTGCTGACCACCGCTCGCGATCCCCTGGAGCTGGGCCATCTGCCGAAGCTGGGCATCACGGAACGCGCTGTCCTGTGGATAGCTCGTGATACCACCGGAACCGTACCCGGCTCGGATCCGAGCGAGCATTTCCGAGCGGTCCTGGTAGTTCGCCGGCTTGACCTCGTCGGGTCCGCTGAACAACCCGATCGCACCACCGATGAGCCCACCGGCCGCGGCGCCCCATGGCCCGAGTGCAGAACCAGCGAGAGCTCCAGACGCTGCGCCGGTGGCGGCGCCTCCCCAGTTGGCCATGTCGACTCCTTCAGGCGCTGCGCGCCGCTCCAGGTTTGAACGCCGGCCCAATGCCGGCTCCCACAAGCAGAAGCTCGGAAAGCTCGAAGCTCGCGCCGAAATCCCCGTCAGCCTCGAGGTCGCTGATCAGGAATGAGATCGCCTGGCAGCGCTTGTTGACGTGGATCCGGCGCTGGTACCGCTGGGATCCGCCACCCGGGCCACCGTAGTCGCCGGCCCCGTAGAGCCCGGTTCCGAATAGCGTCGGAGCAAAGTTCGCGTTCACGTTGCTCTCGACCGGGCTCTCATAGTCATCGTTGTAGTCGAGCCGAAATCTGACCACGAGCCGGTGCGGTGATAGGTACTTACCAACGAAGTACGCCCAGTGCGTGCGCTGCCAGCCCTGTAGATAGCTCGCGAAGTGGAGCCATGCGGTCTCGATCACAAACGGGATGTGGAGGTAGTCGTCCTTGTAGACCCCTGGGGTCTCTACGAACACGCGGGAATCGTTGCGTAGGTAGTAGTACAGATCATCGAGGACCAGCGCGTCTATGCCTTCGTGGTTGGTGAAGGTAGACCACGCGTTGCGGTTGTAGTCCCACACCAGGGTGCGTCCGCTGTCCGTCAGGTAGACCAACCGCTGTGAGGTCGTGATGAGGGTCGTTCGCACGATGTTCTGAACATCGAATTTCTGGACGTCGTTGCCGATGTTAACGATCTCCCGCGCCCGCGTCAGCAGCATGATCCCCTTCTTCGACTTGAACGTAACGCCGAGAGGCGTCTGGCCAATGCTGCGCTGGCTGATACAGCCGACATCAACGGTGATCAGTTCGATCGGGGTGAATGCGTTGGAGCTTGCGTCAACCGACGGATTGGCCAGTGGACCAGGTCCCCCGAATATGAAAGCCGCGGTCTCCGAGAACGGGATGATCGTGTCGTCCATCGACACCAGACCCACGATGTCACCGCCGAACTGATCCTTGGTTACGCTGAGCGACACCGGAGCATCGAGAGCTGTATCGTCGTCGCGCTGCTGCGAGTAGCGCACCATGTTGGGATCTGTTGGGTCGGTCCAGAACAGGCGGCCCTTGCTGCTGGTGATCACGCCTCCGGCCCACGGAGCTGGGTCGTTGGATAGCACTCCACCGTTCGTATAGAGTGGCTCGCGCGTTGCGATTGCGGTATCTGAAAGGGCATCGACGAATGTCACGGTGTCGACCGTCGGATCGTTGACGACGTACCGATTGGCACCAGTGGACACTGTGGGGTCGTTGGATGTGACCTTGAACATGTCGATCGTAAGGTCGGTTCCCGTGGCCCCTTGCTGAGAACGGGCCACGCAGATGCGCGCGTTGGCGAACCGCGTGAGCCGGCACGTTGGGAGCTGGATGGAGAACGACTTGGGTCCGCCGGCCATCGTTGCCAGCACCTTGGTGCTCACCGCCCCGCGATGGAGCTCGCCCTGCGCGTCCTGGCTCTCGTACCAGAAGGCGTAGAGGTAGGTGCCGTTGGCGACGTTGCCTGCGCCATCGATCGTGATCAGCGTCGACATCTGGACCGGTGCACCGTTGACGTCGAAGCCGATATCAGGCGCGCAATGGAAATCTGCTTCGCGCCACTGCTCGCCATCGTAGTGCTGAGGGGCCGCGCTGGCCAGGTAGAGCCCGCGCCCGAGCGCAGCCGTCGTGTACGCCGGTTCCATGTCCAGGATGGCGAGCTTGATGCCCTGCTCGCTGAACTGGTCGCCGTTCTGTGAGCTCAGCTGGATGCGATACGGCAGCGGGCACGCGTGCGATCGCGAGTACACGTCGGTCGGTCCGAGCCCGAGCGGGATTACGCTGGGGAGCGCCTGCGTCCATGCGAGCACCCCGGCCCCGGTCGGGCGCATCAGCGACCCAGAGGCCTCGCCGGGCAGCAGGCGGGCCACGATCGTGTTCCCAGGGCTGTTGATCCCGCTGTCGTCGCTCAGCCGGAGCGCTGCGACGTACGGGAAGAAACGCACGGTGTGCGCGATCATCACGTACACGTCGCCGTCCGTCGCCGTGGCGTCGAGCGTTGCCCCATCGTGCCACGCCCGCGACACCAACCCATGGCCGTGTAGGGTGGTTTGTATCGCATCGAGCGTGTTCGAGGTCTGGAGTACCGCACCGCTCGTCAGCACCGTGAGGTCGGATCGTGCTGCGGTGGTTTCCATCGCCCAGTACAACTTCGCGCGCCCATCGGTGCCGTTCGCCCCGAACGCAGCCGCAAGCCTGGTTGCGCCTGTCGGAATCACCCCTCCAATATTCAGAGCAGAGCGGGTAACAACGAGCGCCGAGCCAGAAAGAAACGTCGCGCTCAGAAAGACGCCGTTGCCGGCGACCATCACCGCGACAACGTGAGCTACCGGATCCCATGCGACCGCGAGCGGACCGGTGTTGCCAGCCGGGAAGGCCACGGCCGACGGGAGGCCGGTGAGGACTGACCCGATGGCCCCCTGGGGGTTCACGTATCCGACGCGGAATCCCCCGGTGTTGATCGCCCACGCGATCACGGCCGGGCGCGTCGCGAATACCCCGGATGGTCCGTTCACGGCCTGCTCGGCATCAAAGAACGGCGATGCCCCGTTGAGGTCGCTGGCGAGGATGTTGATCACCGGAGCGGCAGAAGGCGCCGCGGTGTCGATGACCGCGACCACGAGCTGGCCGCGATCCGCGCGCGTCCAAATCACCTGGAGCGACTCTCCGACCGCGATGCACCGCGTGTTCTTGGCCTGGGCCGAGGCATCGAGCTGCTGTTGGCTGAGCAGGACGTGGCCGCTCGCTGCCTCGAGCACGGTGCACCACACGCCGCCGCGGTTGTCCTCCCACGCCACTAGGCGAATGCCGTTGCGCTCGGCGACGTCGGGCTGCGCCTGGACGGTTCCGCTGCGGGCGATCGGCCTGGTCGTGCAGGTCGTGGCCGCGACCTCGCCGGCGTCGGCCCACGTGTCATCGCTCGGGCGGTACGAGAAGCACCGCTTGTCGGTGAAGACGAGGACGTCGTTGTTGGGCGAGAGCGCCATCCCGCGCGCGCCGCCGACATGCCCCCCATCGTTCTGGACCTGCGTGGACAGGGCGCGGTATCCATTCCGCTTCGAGAGCGTGAACTGCTTGGTTATCACCGCGTTCTGCAGGTCGAGCAGCTTCAGCTGGCTGACCTGCTTTTCGTCGGTCCTGGTGTCGACGCCGCCGCCGAACTGGACCGCAAACCCGCCGATGTTCATCGGCGTGACGGCGACGCCACGGAGCCCGCGGCGATGCGCGACACCTGGTGCGCTGTGGTGTGTGCTACGGCCGGCATCCCGTGAATCTACTCACATAAAACAGCACAACGCAACGTGTCTCACATATGCTACCCCAGGACCTGGAGCACCTGTCGGATGATCGAATACGTCGGGGTCCCAGTATCGTTCGTGGACGTGATCTTGCAAAAATCCCCGGCGTGCGCCCGGTAGTGGAGCTCCATGATCGGAGTCCTGGTCAGCGACACGCCGACCACCACTGTCCCGGTGTTCGAGTCTCCAACGGTGGCCACGATCGTAGTTGGCGTCGACGAGCTGTCGCATACGAAGTCGACATGTCCGGCCTGGCCTCCGCTCAGCGATAGCGTCATCCCAATCGAAATCGACGCCGTGTACTCGGTGTCGTGAGTGGCGTCGAGCTGGACCGCCGACCCGTTCATGGCGAGGGTCGGCGTCACCGTCGAGGTCACGAACGCGCCCTGCCCGGCCGGCCCTGTGGCCCCGGTCGCTCCCGTTGCCCCCGTGGATCCCTGCGCACCGGTGGGGCCCTGGGGTCCGGTGGCGCCGAGTCCGATGGCGGGGTTCGGGTACCAGCGGTTGTCTCCCGTTCCGCTGTCGTCCTCGAAGGCGATCACCGCGATCGACGCGTACGCCCATTGCGAGTTCGGACCCATCGCGAAGTTGGTGCCGTTGCCGTCGGGGTCTAGGCACACGAGGTACCAAGACCCATCGCCGTTGTCGTGGGTCAGGATCGCCGGGTAGATGTGCGACGAGTCGTAGCGGTAGAGCACCGACTGGCCGACCACACCGGAGGCCGATGCAAATCCGGTGAACGCGACGATGAAGGCGAGCACGACGATGATGCGATTCAGCATCCCGCCAGCGTACCATGCCCGGCCGGCCGCCGCGGTCAGGTCACCATGGGATGCCGGAGCCGGCGACGTCAACTGCTGGGATCGCGCACCATGCGGGGTCCAGCAGAGCGATCTCCGCGTCGCTCATCCGGCGCCGTGCATGGAGCACGACCGAGCTGCGATCGCGCCTTGTGTTGCCCGCGCCCACGCCGGCGATCAGCCCGAACACGGTGTCGCGAACGACGCCCCTCGTCTTGAGCCCGCACCGCTCCCACGGTACCTGAGCAAGGTCGCTCCACACTGATATACTTGCGTGCCACACGGGCACGCCTTCGAAGGCGTCCAGTCACTTGTTGACGGTGAGGATCGTCGATAGCGACATGGAGCCGATCCATAGCGCCCGGTAGAACTCGCTACGGAGCGCGTCCCTTGCGTTCGCGCAGGGATTCGCAATCGCGATCAGCTGGCGCGGCGTCACGGCGCCCTCCGGAATCCCGGAACTGCCGCCGATATGGCAGCGCGGTTGAGGGCGGCGTCTGCCTCTTCATGCTCGCGCCGACGCATCCGGTCGCGGACCGCGCCCACCATAGCCTCGAGATCGGAACGGGCGTCCGCGAGCACCTTGGCGCGTCGCTCGAACTCGGCGTCGAGGTCCTTGCTGGCCGCGAGCTGGCCCTCGAGACCGCGGATGCGATCGGCATCCGCCACGGCGTTCGCTGCCGCTGCGGTCACGCGGTGCTGGAGCCCGGCCACGCGGCACTTGAGATCGTCGCGCTCGCGCTCCAGCACCCGGTACGACACACCAAGCTCCGCGATCCGCTGGCGGTCAAGCTCCTGAGCGGCCTGGTGCTCTGCCCGCGCGTTGACCAGCGCGGACTCGACCATGGCCGCGGCCTTGGCGGGCCATGCGGCGAGCTCGGCGGCGCCGCGCGAGATAAGCAACGCGCTTTGCCGCAGACGGTCGGTGAGCTCCTCGATCCTGCGCGCGGGCTTCATGGGGCCTCCGGAATGTCGGCGTGCCTCGCAGCGGTTGCGCCGGCGATCGCGGCTCGCTCGCGCAGTTCAGCCCGCATGACTCGGTAGGCGTCCCGGGCTATCACGCCAGTCTCGGTGAGCTTATACAGCGGCTTCTTGCCCGGCATGCTGCGTTCGACATCGGGCGTGATGAGCTTGAGCTTGACCATGGTCTTGCCAAGCAACGGGCACCGAGCGATCCTGATGTGCGCAACGGCTATCGTCGAAGGATCGCTGAGCTCCTCTAGCAGGTCAGCGCGGTCCTTGTTGAGGCGAGCCTTGTCGGGCGCACCGCATGCTGGGCACTTCTGGGTGACGCCGAGTTGTGCTTGGCATCCGCACGAGCAGACCGCAGTCACCAGGGTGCGACGGGACGCATGGGCTCTCACGAGCGCGTCTCTCATGGCGCCACCGCCGGGCAGGAGCGCGCTCCGGGGATCGGGCAACCGTCATCGACGTCGACATCATGCTCAGCGAGTGGCTGCCCGCACACCGCGCACGACCCGTCGTCGCGCGGCGTCCTGATGCGGGCGGGCAGCTGCGCGAATGAGGCGTCGCGCGGAATCGAAGCGGCAATGCGCTCGGCGTCCGTCGTGCCGTTGCGCGGCCGCGGACCGGCGAACTTCGCGACCGCGTCCCGAGCGGATCCGGGGATCACGTCAAGCGCCACGGATGGGCGGTATCGCGCCGGTCCATCGATCGGGTCAGGGTTGGCCGCGCGCCGCGCGATCTCTGCCCGCTCTCGGATCTGCACCACGCACCAGGTCCGCGCCTGGGCGATGATCTCGGCTGGGCTCTTGCCGCGCGCCAGCGCCCTCCCATCGGCCACCGGGCCGCCGAGCCCGAGCGCGACGATGCAGGTCTGCCGAGCGAGCGCGGATGTCACGGTGCCATCGCGCAGGGTGCGCGCGTACGCCAGAATCTCGTGGTCGGTGACGTCGTGCGGACCGGAAGCGTCGAGCTCGAGCGCTGGCTGGGATCGTCGTAGCTGGTCGGCGAACCTGCGATCGAGCGATGACAGTACGGCGAGCGCGCGCTCCGCGGTGTCGAGCCTGACCAGCGCGGTCGGGGACAGCGGCTCCCCGCGGGCCAGCATGCGCTCGACCGCGACGTTGGCGATGAGCCACTCGTCGATGACGGCCTGCCAATCGGGCTGGGTCTTGATCCAGCGAGCCATCTCCTCGCAACCCGCGCGCCCTACCACCTTCTGGGCGGGGGGGCCGGCAAGGAACGATCGGGCCAGGTCCTGAGCGCGGTGGCGGTCCGGTGGCTGCAGATCCGGGCTCGGCGCGCCGTCCGGCATCTCGCCTGGCGCGGTCAGGATGGGCTGCGTTGGTCGCTCGTCCATCCGCGCTCTGCGGGCTTCTGCGGCCTCCGGGGGGAGCCCTCCAAGGGTACGCTCGTCGGGTCCGATGGGGCGCGATCCGGGAGGGGTTGTTGGTTTGGTGTCTTCTGGTGGTTGTCGGTGGGGAAGCATCGATTCCAGGTTTGCATCGATGCTTCCGGAGTGCCGAGCGGTTTAGCCTCACAGGCACTGACCGCGATCGTGCTTGGGCGCTCTGCGCTACCGGCAGCGTGCGGCACTGACCACTGCGCCAAAGTCCGGATTGTAGAGCTCCCGCTACGGCGGGCCAGCACGCCCGCAGCAGCCTTGCTTAGTTCCAGTGGAGATTGCTCGCCCGACACGTGCTGGCATCGCGATTGCCCTCGAGTGACTCGAGGTGACCAATGTTTCCAAGCGAGAAGAAGACCAAGAGAATCGTGATGCGCGTACCGGACAGCCTGCACAACCGCATCGCCGAGCTCGCATCCGCCGACAACAGAAAGATCGCAGACTGGGCGTACCTCGTGGTAAAGCGCGAGGTTGAGCGATCACCAAAACGTTCATCGTCCAGGCCTTCACAGTGACTCCCGTCGTAGAGCATCGCCTTGGCCCGCCGCGAGCATCGCAGCCGTCCCACGGTCGAATGATCGATCGCAGGAGGACAGCATGGAAGATTTCGCTGATGACCCCAATTCCTACGAGGAACCCACCCCGGCTCCTCCACCGAACATCACCCAGTACCTCGAGAGGCTGATCGGCTGGGGGCCGGAGCATGCGTCAGCCGTTGCGCGCGCAGCTGCTGCCGTCGAGCTGGCTCGCCAGCGACTCTCGCACCTGGCGCTGTTTGGCCCCGGCGACCTCGTTCCGATCGCGATGTCCATCCATCGACGCTCGCTCGGCGGTGAGCGTCCGTTCGTGGTGGTTGACCCCCGGCGTCTGGTAGACCCATGCTGCGGACGATCACAGGCGCGCGCCATGCCGACCCTCGCAGCTGCCATGGACGCGGCGCAGGGGGGCACGGTGTGCATTCGCGCGGTCCGGATCCCGCGCGACTGGTACACGGCGAGCGGCCGACTCGCCGACCCGCGCGACGATGTCAGGCTGATGGTGGCTTACCCGCCGACCCGCCTCGGAGACCTCGAACTCGCGCGGCCGTCACCCATCGTCATCGCTCCGCTGGCCGGCCGTGACATCGCTCGGCTCATCGACGAGTACGCCGAAGAGGCGCGCGCCGACCTCGACATGCCGGCACCGGTCACCGCGGATCAGCGCGTCTGGATCACCGAGTTCTGCCACGACCACAACGCCGTCGAGGTGGCCGTGCGCCGATTCATCGCGCTTTCGTGCACGAGCGGCGTGTGCGATGCGGCCTACCACCTCGGGATGGCCCCGGTATCGCTCTCGAGGTGGATGAGGCGCCGGGGGCTGACCGTGCGAGCGGTGACCGGGCTCGACCCCTTGCCCGGCGCCCCGGGCCATAACACCGACACGTAGAACTCCGGACATGGCGCGCGCATGCGCCGCGAGCGCCTGAGCGCGCAGCGGCATGCACTCGATGTCATGCCGGGTGGTTGCGCCTGCGTTGCTCTGGCGCGCTACGAGCATCTCCGATGCGGCATGAGCGCCCGCCAGGCCGCCACACCAACGCGCTCGCAAGGAGACCAGCGATCGCGCCACCAAGACGACTCGGCGGGCCAGAGCACCATGCCACGCAACCGCGGTCGTGGGGTAGCGCATTCAGCGCTTGGCGCCACCGATCTCGGGCGCCGGCGCGATGGCCACGTCGAGCGCGTCAACCTCGGAGAGCAACGCCCTGACGTGCGCGCGGCCGGAAGTCAGGCACAGGAACCGCGGCAGCAAACGACGCGTCTCGGCGCACGATCTGCAGTGCTCGCCTTCGGAGTCGACGAACTCGGCCGCGCAATCCCTGCATCTGCGCGTGACCGGTCGAGACCGCGCCGTCGCCACAGCATCTTCGTCGGCTACCGACATCGTATCCAGTGTACAGGTTCCGGGGAAGCGGCGCGGCTCCCTGTCCGGTGGTGCGAGGTATCACGCCTCACCGCACACCGCGCCGCTTTCCCGACTGTGCAACGGTGCCACTACCGATCACGTAATCCAATCCGGAATGACAGTCTCACCTTTGCCGTTGCATGGCCGGTGACGTTTTGTTGTAGTGCGCGCGGGCGCCACGGCGCCCTATCAACATGGCGGCTTTCCCTAGCCGCCCTCACAAGGAAAGGTATCGACGTATGAGAAGACTGTGTTTCGCGTTCCTGTTTTCGTTGTTTTGTAGCGCAGCATCAGGTGGTTGCGACCAGCTGAGCGATGACCCGGCCAGCTCTCAGGTGGTAGCGGCTGACACCTCGAGCGGGTTCACGATCAACCCGGCGTCGGGGTGGCCAGATCCCGGCCAGGGCCAGAACTGGATCCGGCTCGCTAGCACCGTGACCGGGACCGGCGCGTGGAACGTCGGGCTGTCCCTTCCGGTGGGTATCACAGTTCCCCAGATCGCCACCAGCATCATCGACAGCTCGACGTCCGACGTCGTGATGATGCTCGTGAGCTACTCGGGCGCCAGCCTCACGACCTTCACGATCCTCGGCCAGGCCAACTCCAACGGCACGGGCGCGCAGACGCTGATCATCCCCGGCGGCCACGTCGTGACCTCGACCGACAGCCTCGTGATCCGGTTCACCACGCCGGGGTCGACTTCGACACCAACCGTAGGCGCTATCGGGGTGGGTGCCATACCTGCGCTGGCATCGACCAAGCGAGTTCACATCAACGCTGCAGCAGCCGCCACGAACACTGACGCGCCCGCTGCTATCCTGGGTGCGGGTACCACGTGGTATGTAACCAATCCAACACGCCTATTCTACCCTCTATCGATGGCCACAGGAGATCGCATTACTGGATACCGAGTGTGGGCTGGTAAGTTCAGCGATCTTCACACGGTGCTCTGCGCCAGGCTATTTCGCTCAGACTCAAGCCTAACGGTGTCGGGTAACGGCGGTAACACCGTAGAGGTAAATAAGCAGTGTTCATCGGCCTCATCTCCAGGAGCGATCACACTTGGCGCAGACACGATCAGCGAGGTGGTTGGCGACGGCGCATCGTACAGTATATCCGTAGACTCAAGCAGTGGATCGGCTGTCGATATGTTCGGAGATGCCGAGCTAACGTTCGCAACGTCGCCTTAGCCGATCGACCATCCGAGTAATTTATCACCGGTGGCAACGCCGCCACCGGCAGTTTCAATCTCTAGCACATGGTTGGCGGATACAGTGAACGTTCCGGTTGTGCCGAGCGTGATTGCGCCCGGGGCGTTGGCGTTGTTAGACGCAGTGGCAAGCTGCGTGCGCACGTTGGTCGACATGTTCTTGTCCCAAAGCGTTGCAGTCAACGTGGTTGCGTTGCTGGTCGCCTTGTTGAAGAACACAGACCACGTTGTCGCTACACGACCTGCCGTGAGATTTACTGGGCAGAGGATTTGTTGCGCGCCGACACTGAGGTCAATGAACTCACCGGTTACGCCGTTAGCCTTAGTGAAGGTGTATCCAGCACCTGATGCGAATATAGCTTCACCGGCAGCGTGGGGCTCCTGCCCAACGAATCCGATGATGCCGGTCGCATCGACCTGCAGAGGTATCGGGCCGGATGGCAGCGCACCAGGTAGCGTGAGCTGGAACGTGCTCGCCAGCCCGGCCGGCGCCTTGATCGTCACCGAGTTGGTTGGTGCGGGGGTGTTTCCCACCCCGAGGAACTCGAAGAAGCTGATGTCCGAGGTCCGCTGCTTCGCGAACTGGCGCACCCCGGCGCCGGTCTGCTGCTGGAACAGGTAGGCGTCCAACGCATCGACGAACGAGACCAGCGCGCCGACGCCGTTGTAGTCGCCCCCGATCCCCCCGGTGAAGGCGTTGATGTTCATCGCGGCGCCCAAGGTCAGCTGCACGTTGGCGCCCACCTGCGTGCGCCAGTAGAGCTCGCCGGAGATGGTCCCCGACGTCCCGTCGCCCACGAACAGAGACCCGTTGAGGCCGATGGGCGGCGGCACCGTGGCGAACGCGATGGCCTTCAGCCCCGTGAACGCCCGCTTGTTACCCCCGGCGTCGAACATCGGGAAGTCGGCGTCGGGGTTGATGGTCGAGAGCTGGATCCGCGCCCCGGCCCCCGGCGCGTGGCTGTGGGCGTCGATCGCCAAGAACATCGCATCGAGCAGGACATCCCAGACGTCGCCGTCGCCATGGTCGGTCGGCCGGATCAATCCCATGTTGGGTGTAGCAGGCTGTGGCATAGCTGGCTCCTCAGGAGGTTGGCCCGCCCCACACCGTGATCACGGCATCGGGCGGGATGGGGTCGTTGAGCTCGAGGGATAGAGCGCGCGCGGCATCGATGATCGCTGCGGTGGTGCCGGCGACGTCGAGCCCCATGGTGATCTGCGCGGTGCCAGAGCCGAACTGCTGCCGGCCGTCCATGAACCAGCGGAGCTGCACCTGGCACTTCCCCGGCTCCGCGCCGAAGCTCCCGCCGATCTGCACGACCTGGATGATCACGAGCATGAGGTCTCCTAGCTGTAGGGCACGAGGATGAATCCGCCGGCCGCGCCGGCGCCGCCGGCGGCGCTGACACCGCCACCACCACCGCCGCCGAGCCCGGTCGTGGGCGCAGCCTGTCCCGTTCCTGAGGCGACGGCGACGCCGCCGGGCCCGAGGTCGGTCGCACCGCCCGCCCCCGACCACCCGGCGACACCGGGGTCACCGAATGACGATCCTCCGAGCCCGTACGTGATGATCCCTCCGGGGCCGGTACCGCCAGCGGGTACGCTGCTGATCGCGCTGTTGATCCCGGCAGCAGATGCCACGCCGCCACCAGGACCTCCACCGCCGAAGGTGTAGGTCACGCCATTGATCGTGATCGTACTCGGCCCGCCGAAACTCCCGCTCGATCCCGCGGCGCTGCCCCCGCCCCCACCGGCCCCCGAGGTCCACGTGATCGCCAGCGAGGCCAGCGGAACGCCGGGCGTCCCGATCCACTGGTCCATCTTCGCACCGCTCGAGCCGCCGGCCGCCGCGCCACCCACGACAGCTCCCCCGCCACCGCCACCGCCACCGATGCCGGTCAGATGCACGACGCACGTCCCCGCGGGCAGCGTGTCGCTGCCGCTCGCGGTGAGCACCATGGCAGCGGCCAGCAGGCGGCCAGACGTCGGCACCGCTGCCGCGGCGCTCGCGGCGGCGTCAGCCGAAGTTTGCGCGGCCACCCCGACCGCGAGCGCCTGCTGCATCGACGGACCGATGTGCTGGAGCGCGCGCTGCGTGTCGTCGTCGGTGCTCACGCGCGGCAGGAGCATCGCAGCGCCGGGTGGTGGCCGGCTCGGCGGCAGCGCCGGCATCAGAACAGGTCGTCTTCCCAGCCGGGCCCGATGCGCTCGTGGCGCGGGCCGGCCGGGTCGAGGTAGAAGGGCTCCCCCTGGTCGCGGTTGCCCGCGTCCGTGCGAAGTCCAGACATGCCCTCTGCGATCTTCCGGTCGCCCGGCGTCGGGTCGAGCTCGGAACGGAATAGCGTCTCGCGGTACGCGTACGCCACCACCAGCATCTCCTCGCTCGGGACGTCGAACGTGATCGCCGTGGGGTCCGTCGTGCTCGCGAACTGCGGAGCGGTCGGGATCCAGAAGATCCGACCCGTGCCCGCCGGCGGGACCGGCACGAAGATCAGGTTGCCGGCCTGCAGCCGGTATCGTAGCCGCGCCACCGTCGTGGACGGCACCGCGCTCCACCGGTGCGCCGCATCGATGTCGTGCGGCGGGCACTTGCGGAACCGCACGCCGTCCGAGCTCACGTCGAGGTGACGGAGCTCGAAGAAGTTGGGTGCGATCGTTGCGAGCGCGTACGTGTCCACGCCCGCGACGATCGGAAAGTTCGCCTGCAAGGTGTAGTAGTCCTTGTAGGCATTGGTCATCGCCCGGTAGCCAACGATCAGCCCGTAGTTGATGTACTGCAGTAGCTTGTCGGGCGTGATGTCCGACGATCCCTCCCACCCGCCGAGTTGCTGAACGGCGAGTGAGAGCTGAGCGAAGGTCCGGGTGTAGGCCACGGTTTACCTCAGTAGGTCGGCTTGACCTTCTGGCCGAAGATCGTGAAGGTCACGAAGTCGGTGGCCGCCAGGTCGGTAGCCACCAGGCCATCGGCGTTCAACACGCTGAAGCTGATGGTCTGCGTCGAGTTGTTGTAGTCCTGGATCTGGACCTTCTTCCCATCGGTTCCGGCCAGCGTCGGGATTATCTCGATGACGTGGCCGGTGACGTCGCGCAGCTTCGCCGTGTACACGCCGGCACCGCTGCGCGCGATGTCCGCAGCCGTCGTGCTCACAAAGTTGTTGCTGGCGAACATGAAGCCCTTCCACGACGTGTTTGAAAACGTCGTGGGGGCTCGGACGGGGGCAGCCGCGCCGGCGCCCTGCACCTTCGCGAAGAAGATGACGAGCTCGGCGGGCATTCCATATGCTGGGTTCTCACTCTGCTGCATGGCGATACCTCACGGAAGGATGATCACGCAGTTGTATCCGGGGGCCTTGCAACTGAAGTTGAAGTACTCCCCCACGCGCGCCTCGTAGGAGTCGGATGCCTCTGACACCTTGATGATCGACCCCGCGCGCTTCTGGAGGAAGTTCGGCGCGGGGCCCGCGCTGAACATGCACCAGCTCGACCATGTGAGGACGTAGATGCGCTTCAGCGGGCAGCACCGGTCCGTATAGATGGTCAGGTCATGGCCGTTGAGGTTGACGCTGAACCCCTTGTAGCCAATCGTGGTCATCTTCGTCCCGTCGTACGCGACCGGAGACGTCGTGATCCACTTGCCCTCCATCTGCTTGGTGAGCGTCCCGAACTGCACCGGGTTCATCCAGACGACGTCGGGGTCACCCGAGATGTTGTCGACGAGCGCTACCGCATCCACGAGCAGGTTGGCGATGCTCTGACCCGCAGTTCCGGTGATGCGCACGCCGCCCAGGAACTCGGTCTCCGCCGTGCGGTCGACGCCATAGAACAGCGTCGAGGTGGGAGCCGTGTCGGGAACCCAGTCGGATAGTCCGCTGGGCGCGAGTGCGGTTCCGCCATTCTGACCATCGCCGTTCAGGTACACGAAGTCCGTGTTGACCATAGCGGCGATGCCCGCGGTACCGTTGCCCGTTAGGGTAAATGCGCCGGTGGCGCGCGTGACCGTCGCGATCGTCACGGTGCCGGCGCGGAGAGCGCTTCCGAGCGTCGCCGAGGCCTGCAGAATCTCGCCCTGCCGCACGCCCCACACCGAGCTGATGTCGGCGAACACGAGGTTCGGTGTGGCGACGTTACACGCACCGTCGAGCGCTCCGATCTCTCCGGCCTGAGACCGGAAGAAGCGAAAGTTGATGTAGTTGCCCTCGGCCTCGATGGCGTTGTCGAACTCGTCGAACGCGCTCTCGAACGCGTCCTCGTCTCCGGTCGCGGTCGCCTCGATGGCCTGGTTGTCGACGCGCGCCAGACGATAATGCGCCCGGCGAGACACCAGGAATGCCTTGTAGCTAGAGGTGTTGTTCGCCGCGTTCGTCACCGCGGTCGAGAACGTCGAACTCCCGCCCCCCGGCAAGGCGATCATGATGGGCTGCACCCATTCACGACCACCGGCGTTGGTCTTCTTCTGGCTCTTGGCGAGCATCCCGGTCGCCTTATTGCGCTGCATCGCCATGCGGGCGAGCTCGAACGGCGAGTAGTGCTCCTTGATGACTGGGTCGAGTACGGTCAGATCTGTGACGGCCATGGGTCAGGTCCTCGTGGGTCAGGTTGTGGGTTGCCCGGACCGCTGCACCGCCTCGTTCCGCGCGCGGATCTTCGCGAGGGTGGCGCGGCGCGCCGCCTTCGCATCGGTGATCGCGTCGGACGGGTCGCGGGGCTGTAGCTCCGGCTTCGCTGCGGGCGTCGGTGCGGGACCTGGTGCACCACCTGGTGACGCGCTCTGCTGCGGTTTCGCGGGAGCCGCGGGCTGGGCTGGCTTCGCCGGCGGCGCGGCCGCGGGCGTAAAGAGAGACTGGATGCGGGCCGCGCGCTTGGCGAAGGCCTCGGCCTGCGCGCGATAGTAGTCGTCGGCGTACTTCACGGCGCTCGCGAGGTCAGGCTTCTGTCCGAGCTTCTGCTGCTCCTTCATGACCTCGTACACGATGACCGCCGGCTCAATTCCCCCGGTGATCTCGCGGTCGTGCAGGAAGCGGTACTGCGCCGCGGTCGGAGCGATCACCTCGCCGACCCGCTGCACGTACGCGAGTTCCTGCTGCTTGGTCTCGCGGGCGGTACGCTCCTCGGATGCCTTCTTCTCCGCGGCGGCCTCGCGATCCTTCAGCGCGCGCTCGCGCTTGTCTACGTCGGTCGCGTAGACCTTGACCATCCGCGTGGCCCGGCGCGCGTTCATACCCGTCACGTGCTCGTCCGGCACTCCGATCTTAAGGCCCTTCACAGACAGGTCGGTGATCAGGTCGGCGACCGCGGTCTTGAGGTCGTTGTCGTCGGTGATCCCGTACGTGTCCTTCAGCCATGCGATGGTCGCGCCGCCCGGGTCGTCGATCAGCTTGCGGCGGTCGGGCAGCAGAGCCTCGCGTTCCGCCAGCGCGGCTTCTCGCGCGGCGATCGCCTGCTCTCGCTCGGCCAGCTTGGGGTCGGGCGACGCCGGCGGCGACGCCGCGGGAGCCGGATCGGCTTGTAGTGGAAGATCGGGCAGCTCGGGGAACCCGGGAGGCGGGGTGACCGGCGCTGCGTCGGCCACATCCGGCTGCGCTTGGGTCGCTGCCGCGGGTACTGCGGGAGAAGCGGTCATCGCTGCAGGATCTGCCGCCCGCAAGGTCGGCGCCGGCGCATGCTCCATCGGCTGTAGGTCGTCCGCCATGTCGGCTCCCACGCCCCCCTTGGCCGCGAGCTGGCGGAACAGCGCGCGCGACTTGCCAGACCACACGCGCGGCGCCTTGGGGCCCGGCTGGGGTCCGGCGGCCTCGTCATCCTGGCCTGGGGGCAGACCGATCTTCTCTGCTGCATCGGCAGATGACGCCGGATCCGATGCAGTGGCGGCCTTGCCGGCCGGTGACGCCTCGACGCTCGCCTCCGCGTTGTTGCTGGCCGGCTCGATCGCCGGCTCGTATCCTTCGAGATCGTCGCTCATGAGACTCCTGGGGGCAGTGGTGCGGGTAGCGGCATGCCGGCGGCTGCCTGCGAAGTCATCCCGCCGAGCGGGTCGGGGAAGCCGGATGGCCCGGGCGGTCCTGGAGGCCCGGCGGCGCCGGCAGGCGGCATGACACCAGGGTTGCCGGGCTGCCCTTGGATCGCTGGTCCGACGGGTTCCGGCATCGGCGGGGGCGCCAGCTGCTTCTCGAGCCCATCGAGCATTTGCAGGAACCAGCGGTAGCGGCCGAGGTAGACGTCCTTCGCCCCCTCGGCAAACGCGTTGCTGTACTCGCCGATGATGATCTCCTTGGCGAGCCCCGGCGGCGTGAGCATGAACGGCGTGGGCACGCAGTCCTCGAGCGGAACCGTCAGGTCGCCGAGCATCTCCGCCAGCTTCTGGAGCGCGCGGATCGGTCCGAGCATGTGTCGGTTGGCCGCGGCGATGTCTGGCTCGTCGAACAGGCTGGCGATCAATAGCGGGTTCGAGAACAGCCCGGGGATCTTCATCATGTCCCCGACCGTGTCGAGCTTGCCGGCGCGCGCCTCGGGCAGGAAGTTGATCGGCTCGATGTTGAGGTGGAATCCGCCGCCGTCGAAGTCGAACTTGTCCCAGTCGATCTCACGGATCCACGGCGCGAGTTCGGCCTTCGACTTCTTGTCGTCGGCCTCGGTCATGAGCAGCTTGGCCTCATCGATCATCGCCGTCCCGCAATCCACCCGGCTCATCGAGTACTGGAGATCGAGGTACGAGAACCGGTCGCTCTGCAGATCGTCCATCGTGTCGAGCGCCTTGCCCGACGCGTTGGGCCCCAACGTGCTCTTGCTCGAGGCCGCGAGCTGGCTGATTCCGGCGATCTCGTACATCTCCTGGATGAGCCACCGGAGCGTCTGGATCGCCTGATCGCTCGCGGGATTCGGAGCGAAGTACTTCGGGTCTGCGTCGTCGGTCTCGATGACCACGGGGTCACGCGCTCGCAGGTGCCCCTTGTTGATGTTCGAGCCCCGGCGCGCGAAAATCTTCAGGCCGGAGCCCCAGTAGATCGCGGTCTGGATGTCGCTCCACAGCTCGTTGACCTTGTTCTGCGACCCGGCGAGCTGCTGCACGAGGCCGATACCCAGGAATCCGCGGAGCGCCGGCGTCCATGTCACCCGCGCAAGAGGGAAGCGCGGCCGATGCCACCCGCTCTCCTTGAGCGGCGGGCCCTGGTCGCGGATGCCGATGAGGTGCTTGCCGTCGTCGGCGCCAGGGAAGCTCGGTAACCGCCAGGCCTTGATGACCTCGATCTGGTCCTTATCGATCGGCGCGTCGTAGTCGTACGGCGCCCAGATGTCGCGCGTCGCCGGCGCGGCCTTCATGATGCGCGCGCGCGCCTCCGGGAACTTCGCCGCAAGCACGTCGCGGTCGAGCAGCTTCACGCGCGCCAGTGTCCACGGCCAATCGTTGTGCCGCGGCTCACCGTCGTCGAACACGAGCTCGCTCCGCGGGAAGCGCTCTGGGATGACGTCGCCGCCGATGCGCAGGATCTCAGCGAACCCGTCGCCGCGCACCACCGCGTCGCGGAGCTGGAGCGGCATCGTGCGCTCTATGTTCGGCGACCCCATCTTTCGCCGAATCACCCGGCTCGCGCGCCGCGCGTATAGCTTCTCGCTGTACTCGGCGTCGTCGGCCGAGATGATCGGCATCGAGCGGTGCTTGCCGATCCTCGACACCACCGTATCGATCATCGACTGGATCAGATTGAGGTAGCTCGAGGCCTTCGACTGCGCGCGCAGGAAGTCCATCGCGGCGGTACCCAGCCGGCGCCCGACCGGCCGGCCCTCGTAGATCGCCTCGTGGATGAGGTCCATCGCGTGGTAGCCGCGGAGGTACGCGCGGCGCACGTCTGACCACTGCCAGAGCGCGTCGAGCGCTTCCTCTCCGGACAGCCGCCACCAGCCGCGCCCGTCGCCGGCGGCGTCCTTGGGGCCGTCGTCGTACTGTCGTCCGACCCGCTGGTCGGCGACGTCCTTGCGCTTACGGCGCGTCGGTGGTGCGCGGGTGCTGGTGCGCTTGGGTGGTTTGTTCGTCGATCTCGATCGTGCCGTCGCTCCACACGCGCCCGACCTGATTGCCCTCGATCATCACCTTGTGCGTGACGCGCGGAAGGTTAACCCAGTAGCGCACCTTGGCCTCGTAGCAGTCGTTGCTCACGCTGCTCCCTCCGCGCCGTGCTCGATCTTGACGCCGTGCTTCCGGAGCCACGGCTCGACCTCGGCCCACACGGTTTCCTCTCCCTTCGCCATCGCCGCCTGCCCCTTCGTGAGGTCGACGTGCGGCGTGATCAGGCGGATGACGCGGTCGACCGGCGGAGGTTGACCGGGGTGAGCCTCGCGCCACTTCCGCAACGCGCGGGACATCGCGACGCCCTCGATGATCCAGGGGCCGGGCTCGTCCAGCCACATGCTCGCGATCCGCGACGCCTCGGACCATGCCTCCTTGCCGAGGTGCTTGCACTGCTCGATGAGGTCGTCGGTGTGGCGGATCGCGCCGCACGAGCACGCCTCGTCGAACGCGGAATCGCAGCTCACGTGCAGCGGCGCCGCGAGGTTGCCGGCCAGCGTCGTCTTGCCGGTCCGCGGTCCGCCGGTGATGCAGATGCGTGTCACGGTCAGCTCCATACCAGCACGACGCCGACAACCTGCGCCGATGCGTTGAGGATGAAGCTCGCCTGCGTGGGGTCGAGCGATATCGAGTCGGGGTCGGTCGGGTGCAGCTTCACTCCGGTGTCCCCGCCGGCCCCCTTGATCTTGATCGTCGCGGTGTTCGCCGCCGGCTTGATGATAGTCACCGCGGTGGGGATGGTTCCTCCGGTCGGAACCGCGATCGTGTTGTCGCCGATCGCCAGGCTGATCGGTGGGGCGGTCGCCGCCGGGCTATTCACGTTCGCCGCGGCTGACGCCGACGGGTTGCTCACGCGATCACCCGAGAACCCCAACGTGATCGCGCGGGTTGATGTCGCGCTCACCAGTACATCTCCTCGATGAGGTCGCCGTACTCCGTGCGCAGTCGGCGCCACCGCGGCGCTGTCATGATCATCCCGCCGTTGTCAGGCGTGCCGCTGTTCGGCGTGCGGTACGCGTCGAACAGGAACGCGGCCACGAGCATGCAGCGGATCACTCGAACATCCTACCCGCGAGCGCTTCGCTGATGTGATGGTCGATCGCTTTGTTCTCATCCGGAGTCGCGTGCTTCCTACATGGCAGGCCGCTGTGCGGGAAAATCATCGCGCAGTCTCCGCAGAACACGGTCAAGCTCCCGATCTTCTCTTCGCTCCGCGCGCGGACCTCGTCCCACGTCAGCATCACCCACCTCGCCCGATCGCAGGCTGCAGCTCGGTGCCCGGCACCTTCTCGCCTGCTACCCGCCGGTAGAGCTCGCCGCCGAAGGCCTCCATGATGCCGCCGTCCGGGCGCTCGTCGTCGCGATCGCTGCCCGGTGTCGGGCGGTGCAGCTTGATCGATGCGCATCCCACGCTCAGCTCGTCGACCTCGAAGCCTCCATCGCGCAGCCGCTCGAGCGCCGCCACCAGCGCTGCCGCATCACCGGTAAGCGCCGTACCCGCTGTACGGGTCGCCTTGTTCGTCTTGTGGCTCACAGATTGCGCTCTCAAGTTCTCGCTCATCCCTTATAACCGCTTCTGGACTTCCTGGCACGATTTTTGGCTCTTCTGGTCGGTACCGGTGGTGAAACGACTCGCGGTGCGCGTACAGGCCGCCGTCGCTCGCGTCGTGCGGTGTCCCGTCCTCGACCTCTCGGCCGTCCTCGGTGCGTAGCGGCTTCCACCGGTGCGCCTTCCACTCGACCATGAGCACAGAGTCCTTGCGCAGCTTCAGCAAACCCTTGCGAATGTCAGTATTTAGCTGGTTCTGTGCGATCCTCTTGTTCTGCTTAGTCGCCTCGATGATCGGCAAATGGTACCGGTCCACCCACCGTTTGGACCACCCCATCACGGCCGGCTTGCCGCCGCCGCCGGCGTCCGCCGCCCAGAGCGAGATGCCGACCTGTGCGCGCACCGCATGGAGGTGGCCGGCCATCTCGTCGTAGTCGAGCCCTGACCGCTTCCAGCTCGCGAGCTCGTACAGGATCGGGTCCTTGAGCGACCACGCCCAGATCACGAACGCGAACGCCGCGCGCGTCCCGAGGTCGGCGCCGAGCGCGAGGAAGTACTCGCGGCCACCGCGGCGCTCCGGGAGGTCGAGCATCGCAGCGCGCAGGTCGGGGAACCCGTCGGCGGCCAGGCGGACCGGCGCGTAGACGATCTCGTGCTCGGGCACCTTGTGGAGCTCGTAGACGTAGCGAGCCCCCTCCTTGACCCAGCGCGCCTTCCACTCGCGCAGCACGTCGGGGTCGTCGTCGTCGAGCCCGTTCTTGCGGATCGCCGACGCCGCCGCGCGCTCCCACCGGACCGCGATCGCCGCCGTGTCCGCGTCGGCCTCGGTAGCGAACGGGCCCCAGCGGTGCGCTCCCTCGGTGATTTCGGCCGCCGACCACGCGTGCGTCGAGCGCTCGGTACCCGGCTGGTCATAGAGATTGTCCTCGACGTACCACCGCCCGCCCTCCCACACGACGCGCCCAAAGAACGGGTTGTCCGTGACGGTGAGCTCGTGGACCTCCCACCCCTTAGAGCGCTCCGATTCGTCGTCGCGCGTGACCTCGTAGAACATCCCGACCAGGTCTCGGCTCGGCGTGCCCGTGAGCCAGCACTCGGCTCCGAAGTCCGACATCCCGGCCATGATGACCGCGCGGTAGAGCCGCTCCAGCCACCGGAAATCCTGCGCCTCATCCACCCAGTAGACGTGCTTCGCGAGGCCTCGAAGATCCATGATCTTACCCTCGTCGTCGGCTCCGAACAGCTCGATCTTGGAGCCGTTGCTGAACCTGAGCTCGAGGTCGGCATCCCGCACCTCGACGGTCACCCCGCCCAGGTCGAACTTCGGCACACCACGCTGCTCGAGCCGGGTTCCGTATCGCTCGATGACGTCGACGAGCCCGCTCTGCGTGTCGTTGCGCCAGCAGCGCGCCCTCGCGTTCACGCGCGTGTCGGTGATGTACACGGCGCGGAACCGCGGGTGCTCCACCGCGCGCGCGATCAGCTCGCGGCAGCCGCCGGCCGTGGCCCCTGAGCGCCGAGTCTTCTTGGTGGCCCGCTGCTTCGCCGGCGATCGAAAGAACCCGCGCTGCTTCGGGTGGTAGAACCCGCGCAGCGTGTCGACGAGCTCCTGGATGCGCTTGCCGACGGCCTCGCCCGGGTCAGCCGCCGGCTCGGCGCGCGCGGCATCTGCCTCCGCTGCCGCAGTTGCCGCGGCGCGCAGCCGGTCGAGCTCATCCTGTTCTGCGCGGAGCTTCGCCGCCTGCTCGAGCCGCCGCTCGCGCGCCTGGCGCAAGAGCTCGAGGTCGGCATCCACGCGTCAGTTCTCCGCGAGCGCGCCTTCGTCGACGTCGTGCACTTCGACCTTCATGCCCATGCGCTCGAGCTTGAGCTTGGCGCTGTCGCCGATCATGTAGAGCTTGAGCAAGCACGCGTTGCAGTCGGCGAGCTGGATGCGCTCCACCGCCTGCGCCCAGTCCCGCGCCAGCATGATCGCGTCGCCCGGCGGGACGTCACCAGCGCGCAGGCCGCAGAACGTAACCACGTTGGGCAGGAACTCGACGTGCGTCGTCATGGAGGTCAATACGTTCGCTTGCCGCCGCGTGGCCTCGGATCGATGGGCATCGCGCGAGCTGCCTTCTTCAACGCATCGTGGTGCGCCACGTGATCGAACGTGCGGCCCTTGTCGTCCTTGACGAACTCCTTGGCCACACTCTCCGGGACGCCCGTACGCTGGGCCTCGGCCGGGTTGCGCGCGACCATCTCCATCAAGTTGTGCTGCTTCTTGCTGGTGCTCGGCATGTCAGCTCCTCAGGTCACCGAGTTTCCGTCCTTGTCGATCGTCACGGACTTGGCTCCGTTGATCGCGCAGCATGCGGTCGGGAACACGCGAGCATCGATCTTCCGGCAGTACAGCGGCCGGCCTACCGAATCGGGTCGCTTGGACGGGACGCCGAACGGACACCGCTTGCATCCCCATCCACCTACCGCCGACCGAGCGAAGGCAGCGAGACCGATCGACGACCATAGACCCCATGCCTCGGGGTCGCCGGCGCACTTGTTCTCGTAGTGGCGGCAGCTGTCGGCGTCCAGCTTGAGCCGGATCGGCGTGCGCCCATCCGACTGCACGACGCGCAGGCACTTGCCGCCCTCCTCCTTGTTGCAATCGCCGCAGACGTAGTCTCCGTCATCGTCGACAGTGCGCGGGTTTCCGGTGTACTTGTCGGCATAGTCGAGCTCGTTGGCGGCGGCCAGCCTCTGGTGGTTCTCGTACTTCTCGCGATCTGGGCTGAAGTCGTCGGGCTGGATGCACAGGCCATCTGGGCCCCGCGTCGGAGTCGTCACCGTGCGGACCAGCGGATGCTTGGTCCTGGCCTCATCCATCGACCGGAACGGTCCCCCGACGATATCGCCGGCGTCGCCCTTCACGAAGAACCGCCCCCCGCTCGACTTCGTGTACTTCATGGCTCCTGCCCACCCGACGCGCCCGCGCAGAACGCCTGGAACGCGTCCCGCAGCGCGGTGTTGGTCGCGACAACCGCCTTGGTCGCCTCGTGCGCGGCCCGCGCGGCGTCCTGCAAGGCGCGGTAACGAGCGGCGTCTGGTCCGGTGAGCACGATGGCGTCATCCGGGATATGGCGTAGGTTAGGGATGCAGGAGAGGTGGATCCTCGCCTGCGTCTCCAGCCCAGGATCGCATGGCTTGCCGCAGCGCTGGCAAGCGGCCACCTCGACGCAGGATGCGACAGATAGGCCGGCGACCGGTAGCGTGGTGCCGTTGCCATCTCGGTAAGCGGTCGGCGCGTCGCGAAGCTCGCGCACGCCTTCCTCGGCCGCGCGGTCGACTGCCTGCATGGCGATCTCCAGGCCGGTCGGATCCGCGCGCGCTGCCTCGATGTCAGCCATCGCCTCGGGCGTCCGGCGTGGACCGCCGCGCATCACTCGCGCCATCTCTCGTTCCGGCGCTTGATCGAGCAACCCTGGCTTGTCGCCGACGATCGTCATCGCTTCGGGCCCCACGTCGTGCCCGGCAGCTGGCCCGGGATGCCCGTGCGCCCCTTGACCGGCTCGCGCGCCGCCGCGGCCTCTGGCGTCACCGCGGGCTGGGTGGCCGCGCCGGGGTCCGCGGAGCCCGGCATCTTGTGCGCGGCGTCGATCTGCTCCTGGGCCTCGGGAGTGCGCGTGGCGACCTTGCGGGTCGTGAAGTCGATCGCGGTGTCGCTCACTTCCCGCCCCCGTATCCTGGCAGCTTGCTCGGCGCCCCGGGGTGGCTCTCGGTCGGACGTTCGGCGTCAACGACCTGTTCGCTGTCACCGCGCCGGCGATCGGCGTCGGTTCCGCTCTGCCAGTTCGCTGGCATCGCGCGGGCGGTGGCAATCTGGGCTTCGCAGTCGGGCAGTCGCTTGGGCATCGTGTCCTCCTGGCGCAGCGTAGCGCGCCGCCTGGTCAGTCGTCGAGGTCAGTCGTCGAGGTCGTACATGTCGAGCACCACCCGCGTCCGCTCGCGCTCGGCTGCAGCCGCGACCTTGGCGCGGAGCTGCGCTGACCAGTGGGAGCTGACCGCTTCGCGCTGGGCTTGCGTGAAGCACCGACGAGCGGTCTGGCCGACCACGTTTTCCATGCGAGCGTGGTCGTCGAAGTATAGCAAGCTGCGCAGCTTACGATCGTCGTACTCGACGTCAAGCGGGTCGCTCGCGTCATCGGCCTTCGCCCAGTTCGCCCAGTCGATCTTCGCGGGTCTGTAGCGCGAGTGCGCGGCCTCTGCGAATCGATGTTCGTTCGGCTGTTGTCGGGTCGGCGACAGTTCGCCCGTCGCGGCCGAGATCTTGACCGGTCCGTGCTGCGTGTCGACGTACAGCGCGCCGTCGCGCTCAAATAGCCGGAAGGCGGGCTCTCCTGCCGGCGGCAGCTGGGCATACGGCGAACGCACATTGATTGGTGTCGCGAGGTGATCGACCTGCTTCGCGATCGTCTTCTCCGCGACCTGAGCGATCAACGAGTCCGGGTGCCGGTCGGCCATCTTATCGCCGAGCGCGTAGGGACCTGGGACGCGGCGTAGGTTAGAGCAGCTCGAGTACGAGATGTGATCGCCGGGCTTGTATTGGTGGCTACCGCGCTCCACACGGAGCGCCGCGCCGCGCGTTCCATCGCCGCAGTCGTACACGCGATCGATGGTCCCCTCGAACCATCGGGGATCTGCAGCATGCCAGCGCGGATCATGCTCATTGCCGCCGCGCACGTAGTCGCCGCGGCGCAGCGGAGCATTATCCGCCGTCACTTCTTTCCCGCTACTGGCTTGGTCTCCGGGGGCCTCCGCTGCACCTCAGCCAGGTTGGAGGCCGGGACCTCGACGTCGATGTCGCCGTTCGCTCCGCCCATGCGGACCTCGAACACGATGGAGGTCCGCTGCTCGCCGAGATCGGGGTTACCAGGCCTCGGAGTGACCTTGCCGGCGACCTGGCTCGACGATGGGGCGCTCGCGATCCAGAAGTCCTCGGCTCGGTTGCCAAGCGTGACCGGGACGTGCATGCGCACGGCGATGATGGGGCGGTCGTTGCTCATGGGGTCGGTTATTCCTCTCGTCATGATGGTAGTTCGAGGTTGCCGCCATCGACGCTCACGATCGACGTCACCTTGTCGAGCCCGCGCAGGATGCCGGCCACGTGGCTCTCACGGATCAGCATCTGCTCCGACCCATCGTCGGTCGGGTAGATCAGCTGCTCGCCGCTCGAAGGCGCTCGGAAGAACACCACGACGTCACCGGCCGCTACCAGCAGCGGAACCGTGGTCCCCGCGGTCGTGATGCGGCCCTGCCCGACCGCGATCACCTCGGCCTTGAGGTACGGCGTGTTGTCCGTCGCCATCTGCGGGACGTAGAGCCCGGACCGCGTGCGCTCCTCGGGGCGCAGCAGCCGGACAAGCATGCGGTCGTAGAGCGGCTCGATGGTGGGCATCAGCGTGGCCTCGTCGGTGACAGGAACTGGTCCAGCGGGTAGTAGGTGCTCGCGCGGAAGTGCTCTCGCATCGCGGTGGAGCTCGGGCCGTCGCTCGTGCAGGTGACCAGCGACGTGCGCGCGATCCCGATGCGCGCGAAGATCGCGCGGACCAGGCCGCGGCAGCGCAGCTGCTCGCCGGCGTCGTCGTGGTCGCGGGTGTACGCGTAGTGGACGATCGGAAGTCCAGCGGCGTCGACGTAGACCACCCACGCGAGGATGTAATCCCGCGCCCCCCGGCCGTTGCCGGCCTGGACGGACACGAGTGCCTTGGTGTCGGCGCGGTCGAGCACGGCGTCGATGCGACGGTTGTGCTCGGCGATCGCGTCGTGCCGGAGCTGTCCCTTCGAGCGCGGCGCTGTCTCCCGCTTGATCCCATGTCGGGCGATCGCGTGGCCGCCCTGGCGTATCGAAGCCATACTGCGGCTCCACGTGCGGGCGATGTAGCCCTGATCCTCGGGTAGCGGCGGGCGGATGATCGCGTTCATGTAACGGGCGTTACATGAACGCCCACTGTGTAGACAATCACACGCCGTGCCAGGTGTCAATCATTCGTCGCGTGCGAGCGGATCTCCGCGAGCGGATCGCGATCGCTGCCTGACCGCGCGGCGCGAGCGGCGTCGACGTCCGGGCGCTCGAACAGGTGCCATCTGCGATCGCTACCGAGGTGGCGGACCTCGGCGAACCAGGGTTCGTGGCGCAGGGTGGCGCGTGCCTCCTTTGCGTCGATGGTACCCGCCGGTCCATACCGGCGCACGCGCTCGAGCACGAACCCGGGCGACAAGGTGGCGGCCAGCGACGCTCCTCTACGACGCGCCCGGTTCGTCTGCGCCGTGTCTCCTGTCACCCGATTCGCCGCCGATGCAAATGCCTTCAGCGTCTGCCCGATCACCATGCGCTCGGGTACCTCGTACGCGATCTCCGGACCCCGCTTCGTTTTCGCTGGTTCGTCGTCGCAAGCCGAGCACACCGACACCATGGCGTCGCCACGTCCGAGCGGGCGCTGCACGAACGGACCGCGGTCGTCAGTGCAGATCGCGCAGAACGCGCTCATTTGACCTCGATGGCGCCGAGTTTGGCGAGCTGCTTGCGCACGACTCGGAGCATCGCGTGGATGTGGTTCGCGGCCGCATCACGCTTGCCGAGCCCGGTCCCCGTGACCGATCCGAAGATCGCATCGAACTCCGCGACCAGCATCGGGGTGGCTTCGTCGTACGCGGCGTCGAGGTGCAGGATCATGCTTTCGAGGTGCTGTTCGATCTTGCCGAGCACGCGGCTCATGTGCGTGTCGGTCATGACCACCTCGCGCGGCCCATCGAGTCGCGCCACTTCAGGTGCGCGATCACCAGCAGGTCATCGCCGATCACGGCGAGCAGTCGGCCGAACGCGCGGATCAGGAACCACGCGAGGATCAGCACTGGTCTCCTCCGAGTCCGATCTCGGCGCGCGACTTGTCGACGCTGACAGCCGTGTTGGCCGCGTAGGTCATCGCGCACGCTCAGGCGCTGGCGCTGCACACTCAACGGCGTGCTGGCGGTACATCGCGATGACCAGATCGGCCTCAGCCTGCGCGTGCTTCACGCGCTCTCGCATGGGCTTGCCGTCGTAGATGTTGCGCAGGGCGTCGACGTACGCCGCTGCGAAGATGGCGCGCTCGATGTCGGTCATGACTGCTCTCCTCTTGAGCCCTCTGATGTTGAGCTCGAGCTGGGCCGGCCGAGGTAGCGCGGCCCACGCCGGGGGCATGACGCCCAGCGGTGCTCGATGCGCTCACGGTAGCACGGTTTCGCTCACCGATCGCTCGTGAGCGAAACCTCAGACCCGCGGGGGCCAGTGCCATGTACCAGGCGACGTGCCCTCGTCGATGCTGGTCGCCCAGTGGTCTGACGGACCGTCGAGGTGGACCTTGAGGTTGATCTTTCCGCTATCGCCGAACACTCTAACAACGGTCGCCGGAGCCTCTAGAGCACCGTTGTTCCCGAGCGTGGAGTCCGTCGGTAGGGTGTAGATCACGATGCGGCCGATGGTTGGCTTCATGAGCCGGACCGTAACACACGCCGCAGCTCGGCAGCCTCCGGGCTCGTGTCCTGCCATAGCTCGGCGTGCTGCTCGGGCGTCAGGTTGCGCGCCACGCGCTCGAGGTGCTCGCGCCGCTGCTGCGCCTGCGCCAGCGACAGCAGGTCGAACCCTCGCTCGTCGCGCTGCATAACCCAGTGCTCCGGGGCCGCGAGCACGGAGCGGATCTGGAGCTCGAGCCACTCCGACCCCGGGCGTGGCGTCCGGGCATGCAGCGCGGCCGGGGACAGCATCAACTGGTCGATCCCCAGGCGGAACACCTTCGTGCCGAGGCGGACCGCGGCGATCATCGCCTGGGTTGTCCGAGTTCCAGGAGCGCAAACCGTTGCTCGGCATCGTCGAGCGACGCGGTCGCGACCACGGTGCGCTCGTCGGTCGTGGTCACGGCATCGGCTACCTCCGCGACCGCGGGGACAAGCACCGCCGGCGCCAGGCGCTTCGCGATCGTCGGCTTGTCGGCGCACGCCTGCGCGCGATCTACGGCGTCCTGCCCGATGCTGTCGGCCCGGCACGCGTGCGCGTCGTACTCGCGGCGCGCGACCTCTGGATCCCCAACGCGCAGCCCAGTTAACCCGCACGCGCAGCGCGCGAAGTAGGAGGCCACAGCAAGCCGGCCAGCCTCGACCTCATGCTCTACGTCGGCCCACTTCGCGACCTGGCCGGTGTCGAGCACCACGTGCAGCGCGAGCGCGCGGTTGCGGCGGGCGACGTCGGCGCGGACAATATCGACGTCTCGCCGGTACCCCGCCATCCTCGCCTCGAACTTCGCCCGGCTCTCGCCGTAGCGCGGCCGCGGGGTGCTGTCGACGGAGGTGATCGCCGGCGTGTAACCCTCGCCGGCAGCGAGATCCGCGGCGGTCAGCGGCTCCACGAGGTCTTGCTGCTCGGCGCCCGCGGCGGTCGAGTGCAGCGCGATCCCGAGCACAAGTAATGCTTGTCGATCATCATTCGAGCCAGCGGCGCGGAACGCAGCCCGACGTTCGCTGCGGGACATCGCACGGTAGGACTCGAGGTCGAGACGCCCGATGTCGTTGCTCATGGCAACAACGCCCCCTGGTACCCGATCCGCTTGGCCTCGTCGCCAAACACGCGATCGATCTCGATCTCGAGCACCTTCCAGTCGGCCTTATTGTAGTCGTGGGTGCCGACTGCTCGTGTCCACAGGACATGCAGTGCCGTGTGCGCTACGTGGTATCGACCGAGTAGGTCGCGAACTTCTGGATCGGTCTCCGATCTAAAGGCTTGACGCGTACCCTGATCGCGCATGCCATACCGGAGCACGACTCCGGGGGCAGGCGCAAGTACCTCGCGATCAGGTCGCGGTCGTCGTCGTATCCGCGGGCAGGAACGCCGCCACCTTCGCGGTCTCGGCACGCATCCCGTCGATGATCGACTGGAGCGCTTGCGCGGTCGTCGGATCGATGCCTCCGCCGGCGATCGCAGCCTGGAGCTGCGCGATCTGCGCCTGCTGAGCGGTCGCGAACGCGAGTAGCGCGTCGGTCTTGGCCTCGAGGTTATGTTAGGCGTTGCTGAGGTCGTCGAGCTTGCTCATGATCTGGTCCTGTTTCTGCGTGATCCGTTGGAGTGCGGCGCGGTCTCCGCGGGTGAAGAACACGCGGTGTGGTAGCACGCGCCGGCGCTACTCGTCCACGCTGGCGCCCGGAGGCAACGCGCGCTTGGCCGCGAGCTCGGCCTCGAGCTCATCGACGCTGAGAGCCCGCACCGCCTCGCGCCCGAGCGCCGCCATCTGCTGTTCGTACTCGTCGTCGGACAGCGGCGCGCGCCCGCTAACCCGTCGCGCGAGCAGCTGCACCTTCGCGGCCTCGAGCTCCTGCTGGGCGAGGTTTCGGTAGCCGTCCTGGTAGAGCCTGGCGACGCGGCACCACTCCTTGCTCGGCAGCCCGACGGGGTTGTCCCGCAGGTCTCGCTCGAGCCGGGCGGCGAGCAGTCCAAGCATGCTCGCCTGGCGCTCTGCCTGTGAGCGCAGGAACTGGCGCATCCAGCCGTTGTGGCGCCAGGCGTCGCGCGGTTCTGCGGCGGGGGTCGGCACGTGCTACGCCGACAGCATACACCACCGCGCTTGATCAGGCGTCGAGATCGATATCCGCCCGCTCCTCGCCCCGGCGCCGCTGCTCGGCGTCGTCCTATCGCTCCTGATCGATCTCAGAGCGCAGCGCACCGATGATCTCGTCCAGTGCCCCGCACCGGATCGGTCTGTCCGACGTCTCGCGCTCAGCCTCCGCCAGGGCCAGCACGGTCGTGCCGGTATGCCGAGCGCGCAAATCCAGCTCCCGCTCGAGAGATGCGGTCTCGCGTGGCCACTCGCTGCGCGGTCTCACGCGACACCTCGCGCGCTCAGCTGGCCCAGCGTGGCGCCGCCGGCCAGGCGCTCCGCGGTCTGCTCGAGGTCCCGCATGAGGTCGCCGGTGCTGCATGGACCGGCGGCGAGCACGACACCAGACAGCAACGGCGCCCCAGTGGTCCGATCTATGCCGGAGTATGCGGCCTGTACTGTCGCCCGGCCCCTGGCATCCGTAGCGCGGTCCCGGTGCGACTGCACCATGCCAGGAGTCAGAATGTATCCGGCGGGTAGTGCGGTCGCCACCCGGCCCGCGATGATCGCCTCGAGACCGTCGGCGCTCAGCTCCATCGCGTCTGCGATCGGGCCCCACTGGAACCCCACGCCGTTGGCGGCGCGCTCGTAGTCAGTGCGGGCCGCGCGCGCGGCGTCGAGCAGGTCGAGAGCGGTGGGGGCATCTGAGGCGCTTGCTCGGACGGCATCGCTCCATGCCGTGTACGCGCGATCCGCCGCGGCATCAAGGGCGGCGCTGAGCGGCGACGACGCGGACACCTCAGCACGCGAATCGGCAGCCGCCCGGTACTCGCGAGCCGCATTGACCACGGCCTGCTCGATGCTATCGTCGATCGCCAGGCAATAGCGCGTGCCGCGACCCAGCCCGCTGGTCACGACGGCACCGCCCTCGATGAGCGAGCCGAGCGCCAGCGCGAGCTCGGCTCGTGTGCATCCGCTGGTAGCGCATAGCTCGCGCGCGGTCAGCGCCTCGTCGCGCACGAGGATGGTCAGGATCAGCGAGGTCAGTTCGAGGTGACTCACGACTGCGCCTCCGAGTCGGCGATCACGTCAGCGACCTCGGACAGCGCTTCCTCGCGCGACATCGCTGCTGCCCGCGCGCGCTCTGGATCGGTCAGCGCGATGTCCTTTCCGACGGCAAGGCCGAGCGCGCGGTCACAGATCGCGACCTGCATGTGGTCGCCGTGGTTTGCCGCCTCGGCGGAGAGAGCGTGGATTTGAGCGGTGGTCGGGGTCTTCATGGTGATCTCCCATATTGCTTGCGCCGTGCCACGATGTAGTAACGTGCAAGTTGTTGTGATCCTACTAGACGCAACGCGCTATATATTCTGGAGTGTTGCACGCCAGTCACACCACCCGGATACGAGTCGCAACACTCCGGACAACGGTCCATAGCGCCAGACACTTGACGTAACGGTGCTCACAATGCGATCAGATCCGCTGTCCCGGCGCGATCGGGTGCAGGACGGATCCGGTCACGAGCCGACCGACGGCCGCCATGAGCGCAGCGGAGTACAGCCGATCGATCCGGTCGGCGAGCGCTGCCAGCGGGTGGATGATCCCGTTCAGGCGCTGCTCTTCTCGCGCGCTGGCAACGAACCACGCGAGCTCGTCATCGGGCAGCTCGTAGGCGCTCGACTTGTACGCCGCCGTGCCGGTCGGCATCGGGGGAACCCTGGGCAGGTCGGTCATCGCGCCTACCACCTGTTTCTGGAGCTCATGGAGCGCTCGCACAGCCTCGCTCCTGGCATGCTCGGCGGCCATCAAATCGGCGTGGTCGCGCTCGGCCTGGTCGTTGGCCGCGCTGATGCGGCGCTCGAGGTCGACCGCCTTGGCCTTGCGCTCGCTCAGCTCACATCGCAGATCGTCCACGAGCGAGCACAGCCGGGCGATCTGGTCAGTGGTCTCGCGCGTGACCTGAGCGCGCGCTGCCTGTTCCGCGGCCCGCTGCTTTCGCTCCTCGTCCAGCGCGCTCGCGAGCAGCTCGCACCCCTCGCCGAGTTGGTACGCTTCATCGTCGCTCAGCTCGACCTCGTACGGAAGTTCTCGTACAGCCTTCGCCTTGGCTGCCAGCTCGAGCAGATCGTCGATGTTGAGCGGCGCCGGCAGCGGATATCGCACGTGTGCAATCCGCTCGGATTCCCGCGCCATCACCTCACCTCCATCTGGCGGATGATCGACGCGATCTCATCGGCCGCCGACCGGCAGATCTGTTCGAGGGCGCCAGCCTGGTAGGCGAGCCGGCCGCGCGCCGCCATGTCGGGATCGGTGCCGCGCTCAGTGGCCGCCGCGCGCTCTGCCGTGTACTCGGGCGCCGCAGCGAGCCTCGTGGCCAGCGCGCGTAGCCTGGCGATCGCGTCCGCGCTCACGACGCGCCCCCTATCAGCTCGAGACACGTGCGTCCCAGCGGCGTGAGCGCCGACATCACGGGGCTCAGACCGCCGCCGTACGAGTGCACTAGTGCGCGCCGGTGAACCGATCCGTCTATGCGGAGCTGCGCGCCGAGCTCGGAATCTACGGTGATGTATCGCTGAGGTCCAGCCTGCAGGTGACGCAGCCTTGCCACGTGGCATGGCCCGCAGCGCGCCATAATCATCGCGGCGGCCTGGCGCGCTTCGTCGCGCGTCACGACGCACCTGCCGACGTGGTTCGTAGCCGTTCCGTTGCCGCTTCGATGTTGCTCATGTCGCGCTCCTTCCGATGGTGGTGATCACGTGCTCGAGGTCGCGGTACGCGCGCTGTGCTGCGATCGTCGCCTCGTCGATATCCTTGACAGCCTTGCGCTGCTCGCCTGCGGTCACCGATATTTCCCGGCGGGCCACCTGCAGCTGCGCGATCGCGATCGACAGGCTGCGCATCGCGGTGCACGCGCGGGCGTACTCGATGTGGCGGGTGTCGCTCACGGCTCAGATCTCCTGCCTGTCGCCGGGACGCTCCATCGACTGCGAGATCGTGCCGTCGGGATGCACGGCGACATCCGGCACGCCGGGCACGGGCCATCCGTCGGCGCCGTAGTAGTCGGTCGACAGCCGGGCGCGGGCCGCGGGATCGTAGCCCTGGCGCGCCTCGTCGACATGCCTGGCGGTGAGGCCCAGCCGGCGCGCGGTCAGGACATGCTCCGGGGCCGCCGGGTCGGCGAGGTACTCGCGGATCTGCGCTGCCGCCGCCGGGTCGCGGTGCATGGCGCCTGCGTAGTGGATGAGCTCGTCGCGGCCGGTGGCGCGGAGATGGGCGATGATTGATTCCTGGTCGGTGATCGTCATGATGACATACGATAATGCTTGCGGCGTGCCACCTGATCTGGTGGCCCAACATCGCGACATCACGATCGACGCGTATCTTCTGCACGTCACGAGTGACGCAAGATCCTCACGCCTATGGATACGGATCGCAACACTCCGGACCTGGTAATCCGGACGCGCGCTGGTCGTTTCTAGCACTTGCGTGTCGATCATACCTGGCACGCCGCAAGCAAACCGTTGATCACCATGACGATCACCATCACCACCAAGCTGATCCGCGCTCTCCGCTCAGAGGCAATCGCAGCCGGCGACTATGCCCAGGCCGACCTTTGCCAGCGGGCACTGTCAACCGACACCATCGACCAGGACGGCAACCGGATCCCGTACGCCGAGATGACCCAGGACGATGCGATCGAGGCATGCGCCAGGGTGATCGCCAATGCGGCTGCGCAATGACCTAATCGCTGACCTTGGCATGGACATCGACCGTGTAGTGGCGATGCGGCACGGGGTATCACCTGGATGGGTGCAGCGGCTCCGCGCGCGCCATCGCATACCGCCATATGGAGCATCGGCCCCCGCTCAGCTTGCGACGCCTGACCTCGTAGGTCGATCGCGGCACGAGCGCCGTATGTCCGGCCTGACCGTGCGCGAGATAGCCGATCAGGACGGATGCTCGCCATCATCGGTGAGCGATGCGATCTCCCTGTATCGATATCGGTCACTCGACGAGTCGTAGCGCGGTCGTCGCCAGCGCTTGTACCAGCGGATCTCGTGCACCATCCCGCACGTCACGTCGTCGTCCGCGAGCACGACGCATCGCAGGTGCTGCCGGCCGCGGTGCTTGCCGCGCAGCTGCACGCGCACCGACGCCACGCCGTACCGCCGGCCGGTCTGCGTCTGAATGACGCGACCGACCTCGACGCGAGCAACGAGGTCGACGTAGATCCCGACCACTGCTCCGGCAGGAGCTGTCACTCTACGAGCCTCAGCGCCGTGCGGAGGATCGCCGGGTCTGACCTCCCGTGGTCGATCTCGTGCACGATGCAGCGGGCGCGAACCTCATCAGTGACGTCGGCCGCGTGGGCGTAGAACAGCGCGTGCGGGAACGGCATGTCGCCGGACTTTTCCACGCCCGGAGGCGGCTCGAACTCCATGCGCTCGCCGACGGGGTGGCACACTACAGCGGTCCGCTTCCAGAGATCGGGGAACCACGCTTTCACGTCCGGAGACCAGCGGAGCAACGCGCAGAACCGCGTGTGCCCGTAGTGCGCGATCGCCTGCGGAACGAGGTCGTACGGCGGCTGGATCCAGACGCGGGTGAGCTCGTCGGCGACGCCGCTTCGGGATCCGTGTCGCTCGCCGAGCAGGTAGTTCCCCGGGTGTTCCCCGGGCCTGCCTCCACCGAATGCGTCGCCTCCGTCCTCGAGCATGCACCTGGTCACCGACGCGATGTGTGATCGCGGGTTGGAGAACGGGTCGTGGTCCCATGTCCCGACTGCCCGGGCCCACTCGGAGCTGGTGCACCACGTGCCGCGGTCGACTTCCCCGCTGCCTCCCTTGACGTTCGCCTTGCCGTCCCGCAACACGCGCTTTCGATCCTCAGGCTTGAGGCGCTTGATGGCGTCGATCACCTGGTCGGCGGTGAGCTCGGCGAAAAGCACCTGCGCCGGGCGCGTCGGCGGTGCCTTGGCTCCGGTCTGACCGTCGTCATCGTCATCCGGATCGGAGGTGCCGCGGGGTCGCAGGTCAATGCCGGCCTCGGCCATGCTCGGGAGCCGTGTACGCTCGTCTCGTGGTGCATCGGCGTCCAATGCACCACGGAACCGCTCGGCCACGACCTCCGCGTACCGGATCGCGTCCTTGGCCTTGTCCGCGCCGATTCCAGCGGCCAGCAGGAACTCGGACCAGCGCTTTGCGCCGGGGCCGCTGACCGGGTGACGCGCGCGCTCGACTGCGAGAGCCTGCCCGAGCTCGAGCCTGGCCCGGCTGGTGAGCTCGCGCGCGGTGGCGTGCCGCTCTAGCGCCTTCGCCTCGTGCTGCTCGGCGTCGGTGAGGGCGCGCACCTTCGCCTTTACGAGCGCCAGCGATTGCGCGCTGATGCCTTCGATGATCGCCACGGCTTGCTTCATCGTTCACCCCTGGCCGCACGGCGCGCCTCGTTTCGCTCTCGTTGCTTGCGCGCGCCCTCGATCGCGGACGGCGTCGTGTTGGCCCGTGCGCGAGCCACGAGATCGGAGATCTCCTTCTGGCTCATCGGCCGCGGAGCCAGCAGGCGAGCGCGCTTGAGCTGGTTGGCCGTCGTCGTCGACGACTTGGTGAGCGGAAACGCCCTCACGGCCGCACCTTGTCGAGCGCCGCGGCAAGCTCTGCATCGCCTGCGAACCGCGAGCAGCCGCGAAAGTGGCTTCCCCTCGAGCACCGGCCATCTGGGTGATCGCACGGACCGCGCATCTTGAGCGCAGCGGCAGCGATCTCTAACAGCACAGGAGCAGCGTTGCGAAGCAGGGCGACGCCAGCGGTGTTCGCCCCGACCGGCACTCGGCCGACATGGGCGATGAGCTTGAAGAGCTCGCGATCCACCACGTCTCCATCGAGCGCATCGTCGCCGACATCCCACGGCGCCGGTAGCATTTCTCTTTCGCACCGCTGTAGGTCGGAGATGCTGTACTTGTAGTCGATCATTGCTATCCCCCTCTCTCGCGCGGCAGCCTTGGCACCCGCGCTCGTCGTTGATGGTTGGCCCGCCGCAGTCGATGCACCAGGCGATGTGCATGGGACGGTACTCGCGCGCGGCAAGCTCGGACGGCGCGCTCGCGGTCAGCCACGCGAGATCCTGCGGACGGTCGTGACGGGCGGATCGTCGTCGACGTCGCTCACGGCGATCCCTCGCGCGACGCCAGCATCTCCTCGTAGGTCTCGACGCGCAGTGCCCAGGTCTTGCGCTTGCCCGCAGCGCCGCGCTTGCTCCAGCTCCAGAGCTCCAGCCGTCCCCCGGCGTCAATCCACGCCTTGGCGCGCGGCTCGGCCAGGATCTTCGCTCGCCGCGCAGCATGCACTCCACCCTGCCCACCTGTAGCCTGGATCGCGAGGATCCCGCCTGGCTCCGGCCAGCCGTTGCCGTCCCGATCGAATGGCGGGACGATAACCACGAGGTCGATCACGCCGAACAGGTCGATCTTCGTCCCCTGCGGACGCGGGAAAGGGATGTGCCGCTCGACGACTCCCGCGATCCACCCGCGTCTCTTGCACTCCGCGAGCGTTCGCGCCGTTGGCGATGTCGACTTCTTGCGCTTCTTCGTGGGCGCGGCTTCCTCGGCCTCTGGCGCGTCGTCCGGGATCACGAGCGCATCGGGGTATCGGCGTAGCTCGTCTTCGAGCACCGCCAACTCGGCCTCAATGCCGTTCTCGCGGATGTTCGCGAGCCCGGCGCCGATGCTCGACTTCGCGATTAGATCGTCGAGGTTTGCCGTCTGCGAGTTCATCGGTGCCACCGTGCTCCCCTGAACGCTTCGTCAACGCGGCGGCGCCACTCCGAGCGGGGGAACGATCGCGCGTACAAGAACGCGATCAACTCGCCCTGGCTCATGCCGCCGCGGCAGCCCCCGGTGACGAGCGCTTCCTGCGCCCCGTACAACTCGCAGTAGACCTCGTAGGCCGCCATCGTTACAACCTGCGGGACGTGACCGCCGCGATGGCAGCATTCGGTCTGCACAGGGTGAGTTGCGACTTCGCTCATCGGTCACATCCCGTGCTCACCATGTCGGCGATCATCGCCTTCGTGTCCGCCTCGAGGTCTCCGATCGACGCGACCTTCCGCATGGTCTCGACGTGCCGAGCCGCACCCCGCGCGGCGCCTACGGCCCCGAGGCCGGAGACCAGACCGCGATCGAACGCGACCGCGAACAGCACCCGCTCTCCCGACGTCACGGCAGCACGACGCCCTTGGCGAGGAGCAAGCCGACGTCACGCCGCGTCGCCGCATCCTCACTCGATCTCCCGCGATCGTGGTCGTCCCATCCGATGCCGCGCACGCCCGTGGATATGCTGACGGTCAGCGCGGCAGCTGTGCGCTGCACCCGGGGCTCGTAGCTCATCGGGTCCGCGTCGTGCTCGGTTGGTCGCTTTGCCAGCTGTGCGCGAGCGATCGCGACCAGCATTGTTCGTTTGGCTGCGGTCATCGCCGCCCTCGTTCCTCGGTGCACAGCTCGGCGGCGAACCTGAGCGCAACGGCGGCAACCTGGATCGCCTCCCTGCGCATCGCGTTCAAGTCGCGGTGTTTCTGCTTGGTGAACACGTGATCCTTGAGCTCCTTCACCTCCTCGAGGAGAACTCCGAGACCCTCGTGTGCGCTGTTGAACGTCGGCCACTCATCGCGGGCGTTGTGGGCCTCGGTCGCGGCGTCGTTGATGGCACGGCCGATGTCGCCGGCCGGCGCGGGTTTCGGCGATGTGCAGACGCTCATCCTGCCCTCCACGCGCGGCTTCTGGTGGTCTTGCCGGCCTTCGCGGCACCGCGCTTGAGCCGCGCCAGTTCTTCGAGCGCCTGTTCGTGCGTGATGGTCCCGGCCGTCATGCGCGCGATGAGGTCGCGCCGCACGTCCATCGAATCGGCGATCTCGCCACGCTCCTCCGCGACCGCGACTGCGGCGAATTTGCGCCGGGCGGTCTCGCGATCGCTCATCGTCCCGCCTCCCGCTTGAGCACGCGGTGCAGCCGCGCGAGGTGCGTTGCGACGACCGGACGACGCGAAGGCGGGACGTCCGGGCAGTCGATCTCGCGGCACTGCTCGCCCGGCGCCGACCCACAGGTCCCGCAGATGGCGGATTGCTCGCGAGCGCTCACTCGTCGTCTCCGTCGTCGGTGTCATCGTCGGTGCGCTTGGCGACCTTCACCTTGCAGCTGCCCAGCGTCTCCTTGCGGAAGATCTTCTTCAGCTTACCGTCGCTGGTCTCGTACTCGTAGAACGCGATGCCGTGCTCGACGAGAAGATCCTGCGCGATCTTCTTCGCACCGACCACGGCCTGCGCCGCGCGTGTCGCCTTGCCCTTCGCCTTCTCGAGCGCGTCGGTCGCATCGTCGAGCGCCTTGATCGGCTTCTGGGGCTCCGGTTCGTTGTCGCCACGCGTGTGGGGTAGTTCTGCCTGTCGCTTCGCCATGCTGTCCTCGTTTCGTAGTCGTGTTTGGGTTGGTGGTGATTCACTTCGTCGTCGGTCGTCGTCGCAGAGACTCTCCGGTCATGCTGACCCACCTGCCGCACTCATGCAGACGGTCGGCGATGCGCTCGCCGTATCGCTCGCGGAACGGGTGTCTTGGCTTGCAGCCGGGCTCCGATGCCGGCTCGTTGGCAAGCACGTTTGTCGTGATCACGAGCGGTCGCATCGCTCCGTAGAACACGTCAACGAGCTCGTCGAGGTCGACCAAGAACGAGCCCTTCGGGTCTGCGTACTCTGCCCCGAGGTCGTCGAGCACGAGCGGGCCTGCGAAAAGCTGCTCGCGCTCGGCGCGATCGTAGCGGGATGTCGCCAGCAGGCTCGCCGCGCGGACGAAGCGCCATGGCTCGGGCCGCGCCGCTGCTAGCCAGGTCGCGGCCACAGTCTTTCCGACGCCCTTCGGCCCGCTGATCACGACGATTCCGATCGCCGACGCGCGCATGCGCTCGTACCAAGTGATTCCCGCCGGTGGCATCGCTCCGGCCCGCAGAGCGGCGATCGCGCGCGCCGGGAATCCGCGCTCGGCGAGCGCGCCGAGCCGCTCCGATCGCTGGTCTCCGCCCTCGGGTGAGGCGGCTCGCGCGGCCGCGATCTTCGCGTCGTGCTCCGCCCATTCCTCGTCGGTCATGCTCGCGACGCCCGGCATGAGCTCGGCAACGAGCTCGGCCGCCGACTTCTCGGCGCGCGCCCGGTCGTCGTCGCGTTCGGTCGCTTGCCGATGGTCGTCGTCTGGTTCGTCGGGCACGAGCTTCAGGTTCGTCATGGGATTTCGATCACTCCGTCGGGATATAGGCTTGGGTCGCTGGGCTGGACGGCGCCAACCCGAATGTCTCGTTTCGCCTGCGCGCGCTCCGCGCTGCTCCGCGGACCTGCGCGCGGTCGCATCGCTGCCGCGCCTTCCGGGGTCTGAGCGGCGAGCCGGGCGAAGTTGCCGCCGGCGAAGATCGCGCCGGTTAGGAACTGGACGCGCCCCTTGTCGGAGATCGCCTCGATTTCAGCCATTGCGACGGCGTGGCGGGCCTGAACGGCTACCGCCTCGAGCTCAGCGCGCGTCGTCGCGATCGCGAGCTGGCCGGACAGGTCGCTGTCCAGACCGCGGTCGAACGGTACGCAGGGGTGCAGCGCGATGCCGTAATTTTTGCCGACGCGGGCTCGCGCCGCGTTGATCTCGCCGCGGATCTCGTCGCGGACCGCTCGCCGGTCGTCGGCTGTCGGGACGGTCTGGCGTCGAGGTCGCTCGCTCGAAAGTTCGCCAGTCGACGGCCTCTGGCCAGCGCGATCCGGGGTCGGGATGGCCTGCGGATCTGCGACGTTGCCGGCCGCCGAGCTAGCGCCCTGGCCGGGCGTGTCCGCCCCCTGCTGCGTTGCGTGGGGCCCGGGTTGTCCGCTACCGGGCTGGCGGCCGTCGACTGGCTTATGCGGTAGTACCGGCTGCCGTACCGGTACTGCTGGATCGCGCGCGGGAGAGAGTTTCTGATCTTCAGGATCTGGGATCTGGGATCTGGGATCTGGGATCTCGCTGGACGCGCCTGGAGTGCGGGCTGGATGACCACCGATCGACGGCTGGTCGTTTGTTTGATTGCTTACGAAACGACCTCCTTGACCGCGCCCTTGGCGACCGGCGCGCTCCGCTGCCGACCGTCCGCCGGCCGGTGAACCGGCACGAGCGGCGCGGAGACGGCTGACCGTCTTGTGGGTGCCGCGAAGGTATATCGTACCGTCTGGTCGTGTCTCACCCATGGCCAGAGCATCGCACCCGTCGCCAAGGATCCCTTCGAGGCCTCTTGGTCCAAGGAACCTGCGCACGACCGCAGCCGGCACGCAGTACCCGTCCGCATCATCCGGGGCGTCCTCGAGCCCCCTGTCGCTGCACCAGCTCCACAGCGAGAAGTAGCGACCCAGTGCCTCGAAGACGTTGTAGCCGCAGAAATCAGCGGTGAAGCTGACCCGCTCCTCCTTGCGGAGGTCGGTCTCCATCGCGACGAACGGCGCTCCCGCCATCTACGCCGCCTCCTGCACGCGGTGGGCGGGCACCCACATGGCTCCGGTCCACAGCGCGCCGCGCGGCCTGGCGCGCTCGCCGCGCTCCCATCGCACGCGATCGACGATCTCTGTACCCGGATCGTAGAGGCCTGGCAGCCACCGGAGCGCGCGGTTTCCGGTTGTGCTCTCGCGGCCCGGAACGACCGCGACGGGAGTCCATCCCGCTGCGAGGTAGCACATGCCCTTTTCGTCGACGCGCGTGTAGCTGAGTTGCAGAGTCACGCCCGCAGCGGTCATCACGCGCCCAGCGGCGCCGAGCAGCCGGCTCGCGGCGAACCGCGGCGCTGCCGGGCCGCACGCTAGCCTTACGACATCCCAGCAAGCGCCGTCGTCGAGCTCGGGCGGCGGCGATCCCATAACCACGACCGCGACCAGGTCGTCGACGAACGCACCGAGTGCCAACCGCTCGCCTACCGTGCTTCGCTTGTGGTGGCTGTGCCACGCGGCGATCGCCGCGCGCTGAACCTTGCGTGTGATCGGGCGAATCACAAGCCGGGCCATCAGCCGGCCTCCGCTAGGTCGACCTGGTTTCGGCGCGGCACGGTGGCCGCGAGGTCAACAAGCCAGCGGGCGAGCGCAGGCGGGGTTCGGCGGCGCTGCTGCGCGCTGCAAACCTTGATGCCTGGCGGGACGATCCCGCCGCTGCCTTTGCGATCGTGAAGGCGCCCACCGGACACCCAGTGCGTCGGGACCTTCCCTGGGAACGGTGGATGGATGCGAGGTCGCAAGATGCCGACGAGGTAAAGCCACGTCCGCTTGCGTGCCGGGTGTCCCCATTCAACCTGACATATCTCGATGGAGATGCCTCCGAAACGGTCAATAGTGAACGTATACGGGGACAGGAAAGGCTTCGCGCACCCACAATGGTCGAACAGCCTGGAGCCGGCTGGCTGCTCAAGCACACCGCCCCATCGGCGCACCTGCTCGACAGCGATCGGTCCGCAGTCGGCGTCGTTCCGCCTCTCCCGGTTCGGGACGTGAAGGTGGCGAAGGTTGCCCCACGGCCCACACGGCGGATGCGCGACCACGGGGTGAGGCCCAGCGTACGTGCGGGCGTCGCGCTCGAGGTCCCACGGGTCAACGTCTGGCATCGAGAAGTACGGCCCTCCGCGCTCGACGTACAGCGCCGCGACCGTCACCAGTGCTCCTCGACGGCGATGTCAACGGCGGCGGCATTCGCGCGGCGCGCGTGGTTGGCGCCGCCGATCTTGGCTCCCGGCTCGTACCAGGTCCACGGCCCTGTTTTCCCGCACCAGCATGACCAGCGGTACCTCGTGCCTTGTCCGTGACCGTGGACAACCGGCTTCGCCTGGATCGTCACGTCGTGCGTCACAGCGGCCTCGGGTGGTACTTGAAATTGCTCGAGACGTGGCCCGCGATCCCGCAGAGCCTGCAGGTCGGCCGCTTGCGAGGCTTGTCGCCGTGGCCGCGCGGGCGTGTCTCGTCGGGGTCATCCGAGCTCGGCGGCGCGTATCCGGCCACCACGACCGCGCCGAGTTCGCCCTTACGTGTCGGCGTGGTGATCGTCGCGCTGAGCGACGGCGTGGGGAGGCCGATCACGCCTGCCTCTGGATAATCGGACGGCTCACGGTACGCGGCCTTCCCGTGGGGGCCGGGATGTGGATCTTCGGGACGCGCCCGAAGAACCGGTGCAGCGGCAACCGAAGACCCTTCGTGATGACGCTCTCCAGGACGAACCACCGGACGGTTTCGGAGCCGCATTCCAGCTTCGTGAGCGTGGGCTGGGTGATGAGCTGACCGGTCCGCTTGGCAACTTCCTGTAGTGTCAGCTTGAGGTGCGTACGCCAGGTGTAGAGACGCGTGCCAAGGTCCATTCGCGATTATTCCTACGCCGATCATGCAGGCGTCAAGGCTTTCAATCCGGAACGAGCGAGATCGATCTATGGAATAATGCGCTTGACTTTTTCGCGCGGGCCCCGCGATAAGGGAAACCATGGCTGACGAACCAGGTCTCGTGGTGCAACTACAAAGGCGCGTGGCCGACTGGGTGACGCGCGTTGCGCCGCGCATCCGCGACGAACAAGCGCTTGCCAAGCTCGAGATCACGCTCCGGCAACCGCAGGCCGATGACGACGGCACGCTCTACCTGGACTTCGAGGTCGTCGAGACCACGGTACCGTCGAGCGGTGGAGGTCGCGTCGCCGGCGTACCGTTCGATGCATCCGACATCACCGACGACCAAATCGAGGATCTCGCCGCCGAGTGGCAGGCGAATGGAATGCCAACGCTCGTCGAGGTGGCGCGTGTGGCAGTCGAGTCACCTAACCCGGCGCGCAAGGCGCACGCGCGACGTCGATGCGCCGACATTCTCGAGCAACGCAATGCAGTCACCGCGTGCACCACGCGTGGCTGTGCTGGTCGATGCGCCACCGAAGGTCTCGCTGCCGCGGGCTGGATGCAGGTCGCCTCGGGCTGGATATGCACAGGATGCCAGCCGCTGTGACCGACGCGATCGCCTGCATCGGGATCTCGCTCGGGATTATCCTCGTGTGCGGGATCTTTCTCGCGCTCGACCGGCCCGGTGCGGTTGCCGCGACCCGCCGCGCGATCACGCGCGACCGTCGCGATCGGATCGCCGACATCAGGCCGGCGCTCGCGCGAGGAACGGAGCGATCGTGACGGCGCCGGCAGGATTGACCGTGCTCGGGTCTGGAACGCTGGCCGACGCGGTTCGGGCAGAGATCGACCGCGATCCCGATCGCTACCGTCCGGAGACATGGAGCATCGACCCCGTCGGTCACTGCCCGTGCTGCGACCAGGACGTGTTCCGCTGCACGACCCGGCACACCGAATGGCAGGAGGGCTTCGCTACCCATGCGAACGTGGTCCACCAGCGGTGCGAACCCGAGACCGCGTTGCCATCGCCAACTGGAACAGTGGCGGGCTGCTGCTGCAAGGCGCCGAACTGGGGCCCGAAGCACAAGGACGCGCCGCCGCACAAGCCAGCGCGTAGAAAGCGAGCGCGCTGATGACGCTCCGTCTGCGCTTCTGGCTGACCGTTCTCGACATCGCGCACACGCTTCGTCTGCCGCGATCGTGGTATCTCTGGATCGTCGGCAAGGCGAGCGACGCTACCGACTGGGGACCGCCGGTTGACGCCGCGGGTGGGGATCCATTCTGATGTGGTCGTCGCGCTGCGCCAAATGCCGCGCCGATGACCGTTCCGTAGCGCTGATGTCGATCCAGTCGCTCACCGGATCGCCGATCGACGCCGCTGTGCTGCAGGTCGAGATCGCAACACTCGCCTGCGATGGCGCGAAGTGAGGAAACGAATGACTACCACCGAGGAGCGCGATCGAGCGCGCACAGAACGGGACCGCGCTCGTGACACGCTCGCGAAGATCCGCGGCATCATGGTGGCGCACGCGAAGGGGGTGCTCGACGACGAGCGCGCACTCGCCCATGTCGCCAGTATTCTCCACGTTGGAGACGGTAACCGCCGCCGTGGCGTTCGTGCGGCACGGCGAGAACAGCGAGCAACGCCGTGAGCGACACGCCGACAATCGCTCTGCCCGTCGACCAGCAGCGCGAAGAGTCCATGCTCGGCGCCAGTGAGTCTGGCGCCGTGCTTGGGCTCGACAAGTACAGCTCGCCGATGACGATCTGGCGCAGGCATCGCGGCCTTACCAGCGGCGACAAGGATAACGAGGCCGCGCTTTGGGGACAGGTCCTCGAGCCTGTGGTGCGCGGTCGCTACGCGATCGATCGCCAGGTTCGGGTGTGGGTACCGTCGCGCTCGTACATGATGCAGGGGTGGCTACGGGCAACCCCTGACGGTCTCGTGCAGGAGCGCGACATGTTCGGCGATGCTCCTGCTGGAGTATTCGAGTTCGATCCCCGGGAACCTGATGAGGTCGGCGACGGTGACGCTTCGTACCTACGGGATCACATCGCGCGCGGCGATATCGGAGGTCTGTCCGTGAAGACCTGCAGCGCGTACCTCGCAGAAGACTGGATCGGCGGACCGCCTGCGAAGTACGAGGCGCAGGCGCGCGTTGAGATGGCCGTCGTGGATCTTCCGTGGGTCGACGTCGTGTGCCTGATCGGCGGCCAGAAGCTCGTGGGGCCGTTCAGGATCGAACGCGACGCCGCAGCTGAGCTAGCGATCCTCACCAGGCTTCGCGACTTCTGGACGATGGTCAAGGACGGCAGAGAGCCGACGGTAGACGATAGCTCGGCGTGGCGCCTTCACGTCAGCGAGAAACTCGGCCAGGCCCCCGCCGTCGAGATGGTCGCGACCTCCGAACAGCGGGAGCTCGTGGCGACCTGGCGCGCGCGCCGTCTCGCCCGCAAGGCGGCAGAGCGCGACGAGGAAGCCATCAAGAACGAGATCCTGCTCCACCTGAGCCTCACCGGCGCGACGAAGATCGACGCCGGTGAGCTTGGAAAACCAAGCGCGTACCGCGTCGCCAAGACTGGAACGTGGGCGCTCCGAACCCCGACATTTTGGAGAGACGAATGAGCACCGACCGAAGAGAACCGCAGCGCAGCGCCTCCAAGCTTGGATACGACCAGGCTGGGCAACGCATGCAGGACCAGGCGCAACGCGACCCGATGGCGCTCGCTCGCCGGCAGGTCAAGGAGCACGAGGACTACCTGAAGTCCGCGATGCCGAAGATCGAGCGGTGGGTGACCGGAGGAGTTGATGCGCGCGCGCTGGTCAGGTTCGCAATCCTCGACCTGAGCGCCCCTGGGTACGCCGGCGACAAGCTCCGCGAGTGCTCGCCGGCAAGCATCCTGATGGGGCTGCTCGCCTGCGCGGTGGCCGGCCTCGAGCCGGGCGCGTTGAAGGGCGAGGCGTATCTGGTCCCCTTCGCCAAGAAGGCGCAATACATGGCCGGCTGGAAGGGGTACGTGAAGCAGGCGCGCAGATCGTTCGAGGTTAGAACCGTGTCGCCACAGGTGGTGTTCTCGAACGACACGTTCGACCTCGACCTCGGCGGTGGCATGCCACCGGTTCACAAGCCGATGTTGCTCGGACCGCGCGGCGAGATCATAGGTGCGTACGCGGTAGCGAAGCTCGTAGGGTCGCGCGATAGCATCGTGAGCTACGAGGTCGAGTGGATGGACAAGGAGGATCTCGATGCCGTTCGCCGGAGCGCCAAGCGTGGCGACAAGGAGAGCGACGCGTGGAAGCTGTGGGAGGACCAGATGTACCGCAAGGCCCCGGTGCGACGGATCGCGAAGCGGCTGCCGATGGGCCACGACTACTACCGCGGCCTGTCGATCGAGCAGGCGCAGGAGGAAGGCAAGAGCGCAGCCGACGTGATCGACGTGTTCACCGACGGCGAGGGATCGCGTGTCGAGGACGGTGCAGATCGCGCAGCATCGATGCGTGCGCAGGTGAGTGGTGATCCGACGGCCGATGAACAGGCTGAGATCGCGCGCGCTGAGCGGGAAGAGGCCGAACGCCAGAAGTCTAACAACGCGTGAGCACGCTCGAGCACGCGTGGGGTCATGGGCAGTTCGACTCGCTCGAGCTCGGCAACGGCGCTCGCATCGACATCCAGGTCAGCAAGGATGGGCGCGTGATTGCCGTGCTGACCGGCGTCGAGATCGGCGTACCGATCGACATCACGCCGGCGGCGTGCCCGCTCGGATGCGGCCTGCACGAGGCGAGCGCTCGTGCAGCGCAGATTCGCCACAGGGGCGGACGATGATCGGCGTCTGTGCTACGGGATGATCCGGACCATCACGGTCCGGTGCTGCGGCAACGGCCACAGCTTGTCGTGCGCCGCCATTCCGGATCCGGTTCCGCGCACGATCGCCGGCACGTTCGGCATGCACTCGACCGTGTCGAGCAGAGACCAGTCGGGATGATCGTGGTCCCATGAGGTCACCCGATCGACGCCGACGATGATCTTGACGTGACCGATCCACGGGTGAGGGATGCCAAATAAGTGGATCGTCGGGTACATGATCAGTAGGCCTGGCGCCGGTGTGAATGCGACCTCGGCCAGCTCCTGGCCGTGCTTCGCGTCCTCGATCATGCTGTTACAGTTGAGGTCGTCGACGACGGTGGGTCCGCCATGCGAGTCGTTCCAGCCGCGGTTGTAGCCCGGGCGGTGGCGCGTGATCCCGAAACACTCGCATACCGCGAACCCAAAGCAGTCCCGAGTGTCGTCGCCGCTCGACAGGATGTCGCCGGTTCCCAGCTGGTAGATGCCATGGCCGACCCGATCGAGCGCGCGCTGGACGGCCGCGGTAGCGCTGTAGAGCGGGCGCGGTCCGGTGGATGCTCGCGTTGGGCTCACGGCGCTGCATCCTTCAGTAGCTCGACGACTCGCCGAGCGATTCGCTCGACGTCATCATCGGTTAGCCTACAGGGCGCCGTGAATGCCGTCGGGACGGAGATCGTGCATGGGAACGCCTGCTGGCCATAGAACGGCCGGGGCGCGCAGCACACCATCGGATGCGCGAACGGCACGAGCGGGTGCGCGGGCCATGGGTCGCCGCTCACGGTGCAGCATCCTCGGCGGCGCGATCGGCGGCGGTATCGGCGTGTGCCTGGGCGATCTGAGCGAGCAGCTGATCGTGGGTGATCGCGCCCGCGGCGTGGTCCTCGAGAGCCTGGACAGCGGCGCCGGCGATGTCGAGCCCGGTCTGCGCGGCCTGTCCGCCGAGCCCGGTGGCGCCCTGGACGACGCGCAGGACGGCGATCACGTCCTCGAGTTCTGGCGAGATGGCGCGGAGCTTCGCCTCGAGAGCGGTGAGTGCGATCATGGCGCACCTCCGGTGAGGACGGCGACCGCGGCGAGGGCGTCGTCCAGCGCGGTCTGCGCGCCGTGGATCGAGTTGTCGTCGTTGACCCCGCGGGCCGCGTCGAGAGCGTAGGTTGCGGCGTCCAGAGCAAGGATTACCCGGTCGACCTTGGCTCGGAGCTCGCCGAGCGGGGCCGAGCGCGCGAGCTTGTCGGGCGTGGTCTCGATGATCGCGCGCGCGTGGTCGAGCTCGTACGTCCGCACGGCAGCGCGCGCGGTGACGATCCCGGTGTCGATCGAGGTGATCGTTGACGCGCGCGACGCCTGCGACCCGCCACACGATCCGGCATAGACGCCGAGCAACAGCACGATGCCGAACATCGCCGGTCCGCGCAGCGCCGATGACGTCGCGCCCTTGACGGTAGGGTGTACCACCAGAGCAACCGCGGCGGCCAACGCGGTCATGATCCCGGCGCTGGGTGCGGCACCGATGTGCCAGTTCACGACCGAGATCAGGACGAGGCTCGCGCCGGTAAGCGCGGCGAGCACGCGGCCCTGCGCAAGCCAGTGCTGCCGCGATAGGAACAGCTGCAGTCCGACGTTGGCCGCGATCACCGCGCCCCACCAGGGGCCGTTCGCGGTCCAGGTGTCCCACGCCGCTCCTCCGGCGGCGATGAGCACGGGCGATGGGTCGGTTGCGGCGGCGTGGGCCGGGTGCAAGAGGCCGTACGCGATCAGGATGAGGGATGCGATCGCGAACAGCTCGAGCAGGCCCTGTATGGTGTCACGGGGTTTGGTCATGTGGTCCTTTCGTGCGACCAACCTTATCACCCGACCGTGATACAACGCGCTAATGCGCACCCTCGCCGCTGTGTTCATGATCCTTGCAAGCTCGTGCACGTCGCCAGCGCAGCCCCCTGATCTCCAGGTGACGCCGCGACTCTGCCCGTTCCAGCCGTGCAGCGCGAATATCGACTGCAGGGCAGACCCCCTAGGCGCCTGTCGGTTCTGCGTGGGCGGAGCGTGTGGAGAATTGTTGCCCGCCGGTCCGGTTGGCGCCGATGCCGGAGCCGACGCCCGGTGAACTACGACGCCGTGAGCGGGTCCTCGGGAGGAACGGTGAGGCGGCACGCCGGTGGCCGCGCGACCGAAGCGAACTCCATCGGCATGGGGAACGGGTCACCGCCGTGTTGGTCGGTCTGGTTCGGATCAACTCCGGTCACCCGCTGCCACACCGCGCGCAGGTCGAGTCGGAGCTCCCTGATTTCGGTCGCCTGATCTTCGGCTCGAGCCCGTGCCGCCCCGGCGTCGGCTGCTCGTCCCTGCATCGTGTTGATCCCTACCCACAGGTTGCCCGCGAGCGCGAGCGCCACCGTGGCCAGGCCGCGGCGAAACCATCGCTCGACACCTTCGCGGCGTGATGCCCACGAGGTTACCTGGTGCGTCGCCTCGGCGACTCGACCGAGCCGCCAGAACGGAACCGAATCTCCGATGTGAGACCCGACTCTCTCGGCAAGTCGTCCATCATCATCGTTAGGCGGCGGGCGCAGGTATTCCGATGGCGGCGTGTTGTCGATCATGGCTCAGCGCTTTCCGGCGGCGCGGATGCGTAAGGCGCCGGCCTGGGTGCATACGACCTGCACGCGCATCCGGTGAGTCCCGCTGTTCGGTACCTCGATGATGGCGCACCCGGCGTTGCCGCCGGCGATGGTCAGGGAACCGGCCGCGAGCGAGCCGGCCGCCGCCGGCGTGATCTCCGTGTTGGTCGCCACGAGCTGGCGCTGCCCCCAATCACCGGCGACCACGCTGTTCAGCGCGACCGCCGCCTTGCCGTTCTCCGGGAAGTTCGTCACCCAGAGGGTGATCGTCCCGATGAAGGCAGCGTCCCACTGGACGTGGACCGCTTGAGCGAGCGCGTTGTCGCCGCTCACGCCGTAAAACACGCCACCGCCGCCGGTGACGGCCTGGTTACCGATGTGTACGTCGTCGGGAAGGAAGCTGCTCATCGGTCACATTCCTGCTGCTCGGTGGTCGAGCGGTGACATGGTTTGCTGCCCGAGCCTGAGCGGCCCGGATGTGGATGGTTGCGCCAGACGTGGCGCCGCCGCCGGGATCGACGCCGCCAGATACTGCGCGTGAGCGACCTGCATGGTCCCGTCGATTGGAAGCCGGTACAGGATCGAAAGCGTCACCCGGCGCGGATACGGCAGCGTCTTCGCCATCTCCTGCGAAGCGCGTAGGAGCGCCTTCTGTGCATAGCCGAACATCTCCGGGTAGACGACGCGCAGCGTTTCCGCGCCCTCTGCTGAGATGGTGCCGTGCGCGATGTCCTCGATAACGCTGATCGGGTCGTTCACCGCGTGCACGTAGCGCCCAAATTCCTCCATCGCAGCGATGGATGGGTGCCAACCCCCATCGCCAGGGATCATGCCGGGCAGGAGGGTTTGCCGCGGGCGCTTCGAGTCCAGAAACATGATGCCGCGTTGCACCTGAGCGACGATCGCGGCTTGCATCGCGGGATCCGAAGTCGGGTAGCGCTGGCCGATGGCCTGGTCGATCGCTCCCGGTTGCAGCGCCCTGGTGATGTCGTCTGACCTGGCTTCGAACAGCGCGCGCGGGCTGTCGTCGGCGGCGTCCTTGCCGCCAGGGAACAGCGATCCGGCGAGTAGCACCGCAGGGCCCGCGACGCGCGGCGCCTTCGAAGCTGCCTTCGCGCCGCCATCCAGCAAGGCGGACGTTGCGGCGACTATCCGATCCCGCGCCGCAGCCGCGGTGCTTGCGATCATGCCTTCGGTGCTCCGTCCGATGGAGCCGCCCTTGCGCCCGAGCACACCCATGACGGCGCGCGCCTTGAGCCAGAGCCCGAGGATCGGACCGATCACCGGGATGCTCGATACCGCCGGCACGTGCGCCCCAACCGCGCGCAGCACCTCGAGCGCCGACCCGATGTCGGCAAGCCTCCCGCCGCCGCCCTGTACTGCCTCTTCGGCCGGCACAGCTCCGGGCAGCAGCTTTGGCGCCGCCGCCCCGCGCGCCTCGTGCTGGCGAAGCGCCGTCGTAATCTCGTCGTCGACCACGGTAGCGTCGACCGCTGGGACCTTGCCGGCTAGGTCGGCCGCCGCCTTGGCCGAGCTCGCCGCCGCGCGATTCTGTCCGGCCTGGATGGCAGCCCGGTACGCTGCGGCGTTGTCGACTGCGGTCCGCGGGGCCTCGCCGCCGAGCACATCCGTCAAGCGGGCGCTCGCGCTCTCGAGATCCCCTACGACCTTGGCGGCCCGACCGATATCGGGTCCGATGTCGCCCGCCTTGGCGTTGTGCCGCATGATCGCCTTGGCGATCGCCGCCTCGTCGCGGACGCCAGCCATCCTCTCCTTGATCATGCTGTCGACGGTGGTTCCTCGCTCGCTGACCGCAGCCTCGCCGCGCGGTGGGTTCAATCCGAGCTGATGATGTAGGCCGGTGAGGCCGGTGGGAGACGACATAACCTCGCCCGCTCGAGCTGCATCCCACGCCGCCGCGGATGCGGCCTCGCGTGCCTGCGCCTGGAGCTCGCGCTCGTGGGCTGCCATGGCGGAACCCTCGTGTCCTGCTCCGGGTGTCATGCCCTCGTTCCATGGCGCGGCAGCGTCTCCAAGGCCGGCGCGCTCGGCGCGCGCGGCAAGTGCCCGAGCCCGGAAGTGCTCGGCGGCACTGGACGCCCGGGACTCCTTGGCAGCGCGCGCGGCACGCGCAGGCTCTCGCCCGACCTCTGCGATCCCGGCACCGCGATCTACCGCGGCTTTCGTACCCCGAAGCAAGGCTTCGAGGCCTCCCTGCGCTTCGCCATGCCCGGCGCCGCGCAGCACATCCGTCGGAGCGGGCTCGTGGCTCGTCGTCCACTTCACCTTGATCGGAGCATCAGCCTCAATCGCCGCTGCCAGACGGTGCCGACCGTCGGTGACCAGGATGTTGCCGTCTGGCGACACGCCGAGCTTGATCGGTTCTTGCTGACCTACGGCGATCGCATTTCGCGCGTTCGCCATGCGAACCTCGTCGACACCTCCGCCAGGCGGCTCGAAGTAGCCACGCTCTGCGATCTTCCGCGCGGGCAGCGTTTGCTCGACGTAGTCGTGCCCAACGCGATCAAGGTGCGCGTTCAGGGCCCCGTACTCCGGGATGTTGCCATCCTTCATCGGCGCTGCCGCGTACCGGCCGGCGACGCGTGCTCGCTCAGGGATACCGGCTTCGATACTAGGACGATCGTCGGTTGCGTTCTGCAAGATCTTCCGGGCTGGCACGGACTCGATCGGCGTGCCGGAAGCGAGGCGCTTTCCGACAGCAGTTGCAGGCTGGTCAACGAGAGGCGTTGCGGCGACCGGATCTCCGCCAAGTTCTGCGGCATGCTGCAGCTCGCCCGGCGTCTTGATGCCGCGCGCGCCCGGCGGCCCGAATTCCCCCACGGGCACGGCCCTGGCGTGCAGGTTGCCATGCAGATCACCGGGCTCGATGCCGGCCAGCTCCCGCTCGAGCTCTGGATCGCCGCCGTCCGCCAACCATGACTCGAACTGGCCGCGGGCCTGCCGGTACGCGTCGATTGCTCCCGTCACGGCCTCGCGGTTGACGGCTCCGGCGACCTGGTCGCCGATCGCCTGCGAATCGGCCGCGCCGAACACCCGCCGGGTTGCGCTCTCCCCAGCCCTCGCGACTTGTGCACCTGCGTCGATGTCGGCCAGCCGACGCTCGGCCGCCGTCGTCATCTGGTCGCCATCCCGGAGCACCTGGGCGATTCCAGACGACGCCTTGGCCTTGATGCCGCTCGCCGCCGCAGCGCTCACCTCGGATCGCGGGAACAGCGAACGGACCTTTTGCAGCGTCGCGCTCGCCAGTACTCCGGCGCCGCCAATCGGCGCGGCGAACAGGGCCCCGTGCCCCATGCCGGCCACGAAGCCCTCAGCCGACAGCGGCTTGTCCTCGAGGGCCGCGTCGGTGAGGTACTGCCCGCCGCCGAAGACCGCACCTTCGGTGGCCGCTCCTGCCGTGCCGGCCAGGATGCGCCCGGCGATCCCCCCGCCTTCACCGAGCTCCGAGATGGCGCGGCCGGCGCGCCCGACCAGCGCGGCCGGGCTGTGGGACAGGATCCGGGCCCCGAGCCCCGCCGCCTCTTCGCCGGCCGATGCCCCGCCGGTCATGATCGCCGGCGCTAGCGCACCGGCTAGCGCTCCGGCGGCGGTCGCGTACGGATGTTCCTCGGTGACGTGGCGCAGCGACGCCATGTTGCCGCCGCCGGCGGCCAGTGCCTGGTCGGACAGGCCGAGCGTGAGTCCGCTGAGCGCACCGAGCCCGCCCGCCTCCAGCGCCCCGCCGACACCGCCATGCAGCTCGCGGAACGTGTCGGCGGCAACGCGGTCGAGTCCCTCCTCATGCGTCTCCGGACGGAATCCCTGCTGGATGAACGCCGCAACCTGGTCCTCGGGTACTCCTACCGCGCGCCCGTCGCTGTCATGGAGCGTTACGACCGGTGGCATCTACGGCTACCTCGGTGCACCATCGGGGCCCCTGACCGGCTCCGCGATCGGGATGCTCGACTGGATCTGCTCATCGTGCCCCCGCTCCAGGAGCCGCTTGGCGAGCGCAGCGGTCGCAGGCGATTCCGAATCGCGCGCGATCTTCTCGAGGAGTTCGGTGTTGCGCTTGCGGATCTCGAGATCGGGCGATGCCATGGACGCCGCGGCTGTCTCCATCGCCTGTCGGACCGATGGGAGCACGTCGCCGGCAGCAATCAGCCGCGTGTGAGCATCCTCGTACCCTCGGTAGACGCCGTTCTTGTCGACGACCTTTTTGTACTCTCCAAGTGGGCTGAACCGACCAACCTCGTTTTCGAGCACGCCTGGCGAATCAGCGAACCCGCGGTGAGGGTCAATGAGAGCCTTCGCGAGCGTCTTCTGCTCGTCGGTCTGCTGCGGTGGTGGTTGGTCTGAAGTGTCGGCCCATCCGAAACGTGGCCCATTGTATCCACGCGCCTGGATCCGCTCGTTGACCTTGTCCTGAAGGTTCTTGTTCGAGCGCTGAAGCGCTGCGGTCGCGTCGTACACGAACGATGTTGGGTCGACGCCGCCTGTTGCCATCTTCTCGAAGAACTTCATCGTCGGCTCGCGGAACGACGTGATCCCGTATGCGTCGTGCAGCTCGGCGACTGCGCTTTCGAGGTCGGCCTGCATGTTCTGCCAATCCTTGCTCTTGAGGTACCCGCTCTCTCCACCATGATCTCGGATGCCGCGGATCATCTGGCCGACGAGACGGTTGTACGACGCGGCAGCGCCGATCATGTTCTGGTCCTTAGATGCGATCTCAGCGCTCCCGGCGAGAACAGGGCTGCCGTCATCCTTCCGCGCGACGGTCAACTTGCCGTCAGGGCCAGGGATATACAGAGCTCGCTTGTTCTCCTCGTCGGTCAGCTTGCCTTGCTGTTTGGCGGCTAGCGCGGCTGCCTTAAGCTCGGCATCCTGGTTCTCCTTGTAGACTTGGAAGCCCTCCTCGAACTTGTTGTGCCGGATCGTCTCGCTCAAGTGCCCGCCTGAGATCGCGTTCGACTGCGCCTGCAGGTCGTGCTGGCTGCGAAGCTCGACGTAGCCCTTGAGCTGCTGGTCGCTCATCTGCCGCACGTCGGCTGCAGCCTTCATCCCGCGGGCACGGGCGATCGGGTCGGCGGTGTTGATGGCTGCCTCCTCTAGTTGCTTCGCGAGGGCGACTCCGGCGAGGCCGTCTTTCTTGTCGAGCTCCGCCTGGCGCTGCGCGTGGTACGCCGCTGCGTCCTGCTGGCCTTCGCGATCGAAGCCGAGCTTCTGCACGAGCGCGTCTCGCTGCTTCATTTGCGCATCGTTGGCATCGTGGATCTGCTGCTGCAGAAGTTCGACCACGGGATTCCCGCCCTGGTGCATCAACCCCTGCCCGATTCCGGCGAGCACCATCGCGATCCCCCACCTGACCTTTCCACCCACTCCAAGCTCGTCCATGAACTGGTTGCGGTTGTACTTCCATCCCTCGATCTGCTGCCGATCCGCGGCGACCTTCGCGGCGTTGGTCTGGTAGGCCTTGGCGTACGCGTCGGCCTCGGCCTGTCGCGCGGCGGCGTTCGCCTTCGTCGTGGCGTCGTAGTTTTGGTACGCCGCTGACTCCGCCCTGTGGAGCCCCTGCTCGGCGGCGACCTGCGCGTCAATCGCTGCGCGTTGCTCGGCCTCGGTTCCGGCC
>Ga0134121_10000336_pt1 | contig 55318 bp, 44 predicted proteins | sample KB301_FD_96463 | JGI IMG/M metagenome (GOLD analysis project Ga0134121, IMG submission 96463) | Terrestrial soil microbial communities without Nitrogen fertilizer from Kellogg Biological Station, Michigan, USA - KB3-0-1 | ecosystem: Environmental > Terrestrial > Soil > Unclassified ...
CTTGTTGTCGTGATCGTTTGCGTGTTGTCGGTGGCCAGTAGACCTCGCTGACCAGCGTCCGGTGAGATATCGAGATCGGCAAAGGTAATTGCGCCGGTGTTGGTCGTCAGGCTGACGCCAGTGTCACCAGATCCGGTGACGGAGGTATTCGCGAAGCCCAGCGTAAGACCTGATGTGGCGACGCTGATGCCGATGCCAGTCGAGTTCGTGACAGTAGTGGAGCCAGTAGTCAAGCTACCAGCAACGCCCGATAGGCTAAGACCTGTAGTCGCACTGTTCGTCGAAGACAGACTTCCGAACGAACCGGTGAGGGTACCGGTGGTCAGGTTCAAGGTCTGGCCGTTACCATTCAACGTCACGTCTAAAACGTTGAGCGTGCCGAAGCCGGTGCCGGTGATATCGGTCACGGCGTTGCCGCCAGTGAAACCGCGCAACGTGTTGTTTTGAGCGACGGTAATTCCGATGCCCGCGCTCGTGATGTTTGTAATCGTAGCGTTGCCGCTGTTCATTGCGGGCAAAGCATCACTGCCAACGGCCGGCGTGATGCCTGTAATCACAGAGATAGATGCGGTGGCATCTTGTCCGATGAACTTCTGGCCGTTGAGCAGGGTCACCGGGCCGACGTAATCGGTCGCGCTTTCGTAAACAAAGATGTTGTCGTTTGCTGCCGGGTGATTTCCGGTTCCGTTGTTCACGGCCTGGAAAGCCGCCAGCGTCTTGAATGGACTTGTAAGACGGCCGTCGGGGGAGCTTCCAAGGTCATTGTTATTGATGAACCAGATCATCCCGCTGACAGTGAGCGAGACTGTCGCCGTGCGATTTGACGCCGCACTGGTCGCGTTCGCATTGTCGGTCAGCGTGTAGGTAAAAGTATCGACGCCTTCAAATCCCGCTGGTGGGTTGTAGGTAAACTTACCCATGTCAGGGCCAGATGTCGTCATGACGATCTGTCCACCATTAGCCGTGGTAGCGTCGAAAGCGCTAATCGTCGCCGGTTCGGTTCCCAGATAATCATTCGCGGTAACGCTGAATGGAGTAGTGAGAGTTGCCGAATTAATTTTCACGTTGCCGGTCACCGTCACTGGAAAAGTGTCGTTGACACCGACGGGCGACGCAGCGAGCGTGCCTGCTTGAAAGGTGGTGTTCGGATCCACCATATCCTTGAACGTGACACCTGTGGCGTCTTCGCCGGCGGCTCCGATATTGACCGTGTACTTGATCGTTTGGCCAGGCTCAGCTTTGCCGTCCAGGTCAGCGTCAGTAAATGAGTCTACTTTCGTGGCCGTAATAGTCGGCACGAACGGCGCGACGTTTGGAGCAATCGGTCGATGGGAGGCAACAGACGCCGGTGCTGAAGTCGCAGTCTTTACTGGTTCGGGCTTACTGCTGCTGCTAGTGCTGGGAGTGCCAGGCTGTGACTTCCACAACCATCCCGCACTTCTCGACACAGAGACGGAGAAGGCGGCTACGGCCACTAGAGCAACAACTGCGATCAACAATGTTGCTGGTTTGTTTCTACTAATCTTGGGATACTTACGGTAACGTAGAGTTTTTCGGATAAAACCTGGGCGGTTTGGATCGAGGGGCATCGGAAACTCCTTTTGGTTGTCGTTGACCAATTCTTTTCTGGGATTTGAGATCGACAGAACTACGAGTATTGAAAGTGCGAAAGGGCATAGATATCTTGAAGTAGAAAGACACGGGACCCCCTTGTTCGCATGAACTCGAGAACGGCCACACCTCCTATCCAGGGTTTTGACAAAAGCCTGGAGCTGTTGCGAGGACCAGACTTCTGATGGCTGCCCCTTGTTGTTTCCTGCTAGAGCCCAAAATATGGGATTGGTCTATCCAGCGAGGCAGACAAATTTAGGGCAACTGCTTGAATGGACACGCACGTTCCGGAAGCGTCAACATCCGTCGTTTGCGGGTAGTGGCGAAATTAGCAGGGCGGATTCTAGTGCGGAGGAGGGCATAAGTCAAGGAAGTTGCAAGGATCTTGCAATAATCAGGCTCAGCAATTTAGGGTCGCCAGCCTAGTTCGTTTCGAGATTTAGGTTGCGAATGAGGCGCTGGAGGTGGTTCGGATGAATGCCGAGCAGGCGTGCGGCTTCGATGTGATTCTTGTTCGCCTCCTCCAGCGCGCGCAAAATGATCTGCTTCTTGTTTTGGACCACTGCGGCATGATACGTGGTCGTTGATCCACCAGTCTCTCTCATCTCCAGCACCGCTTCAGGTAAATCTTCCGGCAGGATCCATTCAGTGGTCCCCAGGACAATCGCGCGCTCGATCGTGTTTTCTACTTCGCGCACGTTGCCGGGCCAGTCGTATGCAATCAAACAGTTACGTGCTTCCGCTGAGAAGCCTTTTAACTTTCGATTAGAACGCGCGCCGAACTTATCTGCAAAGTAATTCGCGAGCAGCATGATGTCTTCGCGTCGCTCACGCAGCGCGGGCATCTCCAGCGAGACTACGTTGAGACGATAGTAAAGATCCTCTCGAAACTGGCCCATCTCGATCGCTTCTTCGAGGTTCTTGTTCGTCGCCGCTATCACACGCAGATCAACGTTGATCGTTACTGTTCCTCCAACTCGTTCAAACTCTCGCTCCTGGAGCACGCGCAAGAGTTTGACCTGCAGCGGCGGTGTTAATTCTCCAACCTCGTCGAGAAAAACTGTGCCGCCATCGGCGATTTCGAGCCGGCCTTTCTTCTGCGCGAACGCGCCTGTGAACGATCCCTTCTCATGCCCGAACAACTCACTCTCCAACAGCGATTCGTTGAGCGCGGCGCAGTTCACTGCCATGAAAGGCTTCTGCGCGCGCTTGCTGTTTCGATGAATCGCACGCGCAGCCAACTCCTTGCCCGTGCCACTCTCTCCGCCGATCAGGACCGTCGCATCCGTCGGCGCGACTTTCGAGATGAAGTGATAGACGCGTTGCATCGCGGCACTCTCGCCAACCATGTTGTGCTCGATATTCACGTCCGTCCGCAGTCGCTCGTTCTCAGTTTCGAGCCATTCAAACTGTCGCGCGTTCTCGATCGCGACCGCTGCAATGCCGGCAATCGCAGTGACGAGTTGCAAGTGATCGCGATTGAAGTGATCGCGCGTCACAGTGCTGTCGAGATAGACCACGCCGAGTTTGCGATCGAAAAGAATCAGCGGCACACACAACACGGAGTGCGTACGCGCTTCAATCAAACTGTCAGTGACAAGCGCGATGTCCGAGGGCGCGTCGTTAGCCAGCAGTGCAACACCATCACGAAGCACCTGCTGCACGATCGTGCGACTGACATTGACTGCCGCGTCTTTGCCGTACACTCGATCGAGTCCGAACACCAGACTCGTTTCGAAAGAACTCTCGTCAGTAAGCAGGATCGCACCGCGCTCTGCAGGCACGACTTCGAAGAGCAGATCCAGTAGTCGTTCGAGCAAATTGTCGAGCCCGCGTATCGAATTGATCGCGGTGCTGATCTTCATCAACGCGCTGAGATCGCGCGTCATCTGATAGATCGCGTCGTCCAAACGAATCTGGACCGTCGAGCCGCTGACGACGTGCGCCTCATCGATCCTGACGTCGCTCGACTTCGATGTCGCGTCACCTTCGTGCGTCAGAAACAGAAACTGCGAATCGCCGATGCGAACGCGATCGCCGTGCTCGAGAAGTCGAGCCCTGATCGGCACGTCGTTAACAAACGTGCCGTTGAGACTTTCGAGATCCGTGATTATGAATCCCGTTTCGTTCTTTTCGATTGTCGAGTGGCGGCGCGAGACAGACGCGTCAGCGATGCAGAGATCGGCGCCGGTCTCACGACCGATGATGAGCGACTCTTCATTAAGTGCGAAGATAGCTCCTTTGAGTTTGCCCGAGATGGCTGCGAGACGAGGCGGCATTGTTTACAGGATTACAGGATTTACAAATTCACAAGATGATCTCTCATCCTGTCAATCTTGTAAATCCTTGTAATCTTGTCTGACGACTTCGCTAAGGAATAATTCGCCAATTATTATTCGGCTTCGTAGGAACTGTTTTGTTCTTCTCAACCCAATCGATAATCAGCTCGCGGATCTCTTCACTCGACCGGTAGACCACCGGCGCGTTCTTATACATGTCGTATCCGCCGCCGCCATTCACGCGATAGTTGTTGGTCGCGAGTCGAAGTTTTCTTGTCATTGACAAAGGCTGCCCGTGAAAGCGCAGGTTTTGAATCCGCTGACCGATCGGTTTTGAGATGTCGAGATCGTAAGTGACGCCTTCAGCGATATCGAAGTTGTAAGCAGGAATCTTTTCGTCGACCAGATCACTCGCCGGCTTGCCCGGAACGTACTCCTTAAAATACTTCGCGGAATGTTCCAACGCGTCCTTGAGCTGCTGGCCCGTGACTTCCAACACCACGAGCGTGTTTTCGTAAACATACAAGCCCGCGATATCACGCACACTCACCGGCCCTTTCGCGATGCGCGCGGCTGGGTTGAAACTCGCCACCATCGACACATCCGCTTTGCCCGCGTCCAACTGCACTTTCTGAATCAGATCGAGGATCGCGGTGTCACGAAAGCGCGCGTCGCGTGCGGTTAATTCCTCCGGCGAGTCACCGATCTCGCGCGACAACCACGCTTGCGTCTCACGATCATAAGGCTCCGCGATCTTCACCACTTCCGGATCGGGTTCGACCCGATCGTCACTCGGCAACGTACGCGCGGACTTCGCATACATGCGCCAGCCCGTCCCTGCCTTCTGCAAGTACAGATCGGCGCGCGCGAGATGTCGACCCCAGTGGTTCGCCTGCGTCAGCAACACGCCGTTGATGTAAAGCGAAGGCACCTCGCGATGCGTGTGGCCCATGAAGATCACGTCGACGCCCGGAACTTCCTTCGCGATCAAGATCGCCTCGTTTTCGTGTTGCACCTGGCCCGGGCTCATCACACCCGTACTCAGATCTTCTTCGAGTCCCATGTGCATCGCGATCACGACAACGTCGGCTTTCTCCTGATCGCGCAGGATCGGGACCCACTTGCGCGCTTCGACGACTGGCTCGTGAAATTCGAGGCCGGCGTAGTTTGGTGGATTGTCCCAGTTGGGAATGCCCGGCGTCGTCAAACCGAGGATGCCGATTTTCACGCCTGCGACTTCTTTAATGATGTAAGGCTTGTAATGTGTTTGCTGCTTGCTTTGGTCGTATGTGTTCGCGGAGAGCCACGGAAATTTTGCTTCGCTGCGTGCTTTCTCGAGGACCTTGAGACCGAAGTTGTACTCGTGATTACCGACCGCCATCGCATCGTAATTCAGTGAATTCATGACGAGCATCATCGGATCGGGTGGCGTGTTGTTCTTGCGACCGTGAAACGACTCGAGTGGGGAGCCCTGGATCGTGTCGCCCGAATCGATGAGCAAAACATTTGGCTGTTCTTTGCGAATGCGTTTGATCAGCGTCGCGACTTTCGCGATGCCTCGGTTGTCGGGTTTGTTGGTGTAGTAGTCGATCGGATTGATGTTGCCGTGCAGATCCGTGGTGCCGAGGATCGTGATTTGCACCCGATCCGGGGCAAAGCTGCGGCCCACGAGAACGAGGACGAGCAGGATGATTAAGACTGATAGGGAGTAGATGAATGGTGACTTGTGCGTCTTCATAATGTTTTTGCCGGAGCTAGGTTATACTCCAAATTAAGACCTGTCCGAAACTTATTGCAAATGGATAACCTCGTTACTTCAAACATTCGCCAACGACCGATTCGCACGCTCGTAAGTGTCGCCGGCGTCGCGCTCGGTGTGGCCCTGGTAATGCTATTCACGGGCCTCGCGCGCGGTATGTCAAATGAGTTGCAGCGTCGGGCCACGAACGTCCGCGCGGAGTTGATCTTCATGCGCCCCGGCGCGGTGCAACTGACCGCCACGACCGCCAATCTCGATACGAGATACGTCGATCGATTAAAGCAAATCGAGGGTATCGAAGAAGCGCTGCCGGTCATTCGCCACTTCAACCAGGGCAACAAAGGAATCGGTATCGAGCAGATCGACGGCGTCGATTGGGACGCTTATGCGCGGATGAATGGGATCAGCATGGTCGCGGGCGGTGGTCCACAAAGCGTCGACGAAGTTGTGATCGATGTGGTGAAAGCTGAACAAAACAATCTGCACGTTGGCGATCGAATGAAACCGCTGGGCACGCAGGAATATCGCATCGCCGGGATTTATTCTCCTGAATCGGGAGCGCGCGTGAAGATGTCGCTCGAGGCGATGCAGAAGGCACTTGAAGCGGAGGGTAAGTGTACGTTCATCTTTTTGAAACTTCGCAATTCGGACCAGCTTCAGGAAGTCGCGCAGCGGATCGATCGTGAGTTGCCGGGCAATACGATCCAGCCGACGCGCGAAGTGTTTACGAGTTTTGAGAAGAGCATTCCGCTCCTCGGCGTGTTTTTGCGGGTGCTGGTTGTGCTCGCGGCGGTGGTGAGTTCGCTCGTGGTGATGCTGGCGATGTACACGACGATCACGGAACGCACGCGCGAGATCGGGATCTTGAAAGCGATGGGCGCGTCGCGCGGTTACATCGTGGGGATCATCGAGAAGGAAGCGATACTGATCAGTCTGATCGGGTTGGTGACGGGATTTGTGGTTTCGCTCGTCGCGGGATATTTGATTCACAAAGCTTACGGGTTGGTGTTTGAGTACAGTTGGCGATGGGCGGTTGTGGCGGGGACGATTGGGATTGGTGGTGGGATTTTGGGCGCGCTGTATCCGGCGTGGAGAGCTTCGAATCTCGATCCAGTCAACGCGCTCGCCTACGAATAAGAATTTAGCCGCGGATTTCCGCGGATAAACGCGGATTTCGTTTCCAAATTAAAAGTAAGCCGATCGCGCTCCAGAAAATATCGCGGCCCTTGCGGACGATGGCGAGCGTCTCGCCAATTCCTCTCGCGAAGCCGAGGACTTTCGAGACCTGCCCGGTTCCCCCTTCATCCACGCCGGCGCGCAGCGGAATAAACTTAAAAGCCACGTTGATGATTCGATTTACCGACTCGAGTATGAATGCCTGCGTGAGCGTCGGCGCGACCGGGCTGATGAACGAGAGCGTGATGAAAACCTCTGCCACGCCAGCTACGTGAAAACACATGTCCAGTAAAAAGATTGATAGAAAACTGCGCCGGCTTGTCGCGTAAAACCCGTAAACACGATCTTCCAACGACTGCGCTCGCGGTCTAACTTTCGCAACGAGCTTCGTCAGCACGCCACGTCTACTCAGAAACCCGAGCGCGCCACTCAGAAACCTCGCCTGCGATCGAATTACAAGAAAAACCAACGGAATGATGACGAGCGTCGTGACTAGCGCGCCGATGCTCGCGTATCGCAGCGGCTTCGGTAGCGAGAACGTGAGCAACAAGGTCGCAGTGCCCGAGAAGATAAAGATCGCGACAGTGAGCGCGTAAAAAATGTTCTCGATCGCGAGTGCCGACAATCCCACCATCAAGGGCACACGATCTTTCACAAACACCGCCTTCGACGGCTCGCTCACCGCCACGCTTACGAACGGAATAATGTTGCCGAGTGCATCGCCCATCAAACGTGCCGCAAACGCATCGCGAAACGGAAGTCGATATGGCGGCTCGATGCAGCGCGTCCAAGCGAGCGCGCGCACGACGTAGCGAGTGCTGGAAATAGCAAGAATGAGGAGAAAACCGGCGCCGAGTCGCTGAATGTTTGAAAGGATCTCGCCGACGCCCGCACGGCTCACGAAATACGCGAACAGAAGCAGACCCAACAGACCGAAGATGATCCCAAGTGGCGCAAATCTCCTGCTCCCACTCTGGTTCTCAGTCAAAACATCGTTCGGCATCGAGGTACGGTACCACACGCGCGCGATTCTTCAGCAATCACTATTCCGACACCTTTTACACTGTCCCTTTTGTGCCTTTTTGTGGCTTTAGTTTATGATGCAATGTTCCATTTCGACACCGTAAGACGAGCATCAACACATGAGTCAATCCCAATCAGCAATTGCACAACCTGCGCCGAGTCCACTCACCACACTTACCGAAGACGAGACGATGTTTCGCTCGAGCGTGCGCGAATTTGCCGAGGGCGAATTGCGGCCGCGCGTCGAGCACATGGACGAGGTCGCGAAGCTCGATCCAGCGATCATCAAGCAGTGTTTCGACCTCGGTTTGATGGGTATCGAGACGCCAGAGGAGTTTGGCGGCGCGGGCGCGAATTTTTTCACTGCGATTCTCGCGGTTGAAGAGTTGTCGCGCGTTGACGCCTCGGTCGGAGTTTTTGTCGACGTGCAGAACACGCTCGTCAACAACGCTTTCATTCGCTGGGGTACGCCGGATCAGAAGAAGAAGTACCTGACGCGACTCGCGAGCGAGAGTGTCGGCGCGTACGCGCTGAGTGAGCCGGGCTCCGGTTCTGATGCATTCGCGATGCAGACGCGCGCCGTCGAGCAGGACGATCATTACGTTTTGAACGGCCGCAAACTCTGGATCACGAACGGGATTGAAGCTGACATCTTCGTGTTGTTTGCGAACGCGAATCCTGAAGCCGGATATCGCGGCATCACGGCGTTCGTTGTTGAAAAGAGTTTTCCGGGTTTCGGTATCGGCAAGAAGGAAAACAAACTCGGCATTCGCGCGTCGTCGACAGTCGAGCTGATTCTTGAAGATTGCAAAGTGCCGAAGGAGAACGTGCTCGGCGAACCGGGCAAGGGTTACAAGATCTCGATCGAGACGTTGAACGAGGGACGCATCGGCATCGGCGCGCAGATGATCGGTATCGCCGCGGGCGCACTCGAAGCCGCGTTGGGTTACACGGCGGAGCGGCAACAGTTTGGTAAGTCGATCAACCAGTTTCAGGGCGTTCAATTTCAACTTGCTGAAATGGCAACTGAGCTCGAAGCTGCGCGTTTGATGGTCTACAACGCCGCGCGCATGAAGGATGCGGGCGTCAACTTCGTCAAAGAAGCGGCGATGGCGAAGCTCTACTCGTCGCGTGTGGCCGAGCGCGTCAGCTCGAAAGCGATTGAGCTTTACGGCGGTTATGGTTACGTGAAGGATTATCCGGTCGAGAAATACTGGCGCGATTCGAAGATCGGTGCGATTTATGAAGGCACGTCGAACATGCAGTTGCAGACGATCGCGAAGTTAATCATAGGAAAGTGATTCTCACGCAGCGGCGCAACGGCGCAATGAAAAGACACCGAAGGCGTTGCGCCGTTGCGCCGCTGCGTGAGAAAAACGTCATTTTATGAATACTGATACTAAAGTTTTGAAGCTGGTCCGGAAGAGTGAGTCGATGCATACGACGGCGACGGAACTTCCCGATCACAAGCTGCTGATCGAGATGTATCGCACGATGTATCTGTCGCGGCGTCTCGATGATAAAGAGATTCAACTCAAGGGACAGAATCGGATCTTTTTCCAGATCAGTGGTGCGGGCCATGAGGCGGTGCTTGTTGCCGCGGGTGTGGTGCTGAAGCCTGGCTACGACTGGTTTTATCCGTACTATCGCGACCGCGCGCTCTGTCTACAGCTCGGCATGACGCCGCTCGAACAGTTGCTCTCTTCCGTTGGCGCCGAAGCCGATCCCAACTCACATGGTCGGCAGATGCCTTCACACTGGGGCCACAAGAAACTCAACATCGTCTCGCAGTCGTCTCCAACCGGAACACAGTTGTTACAAGCAGTCGGCTGCGCCGAAGCCAGTTATCGTTTCGAGCTAATCCCCGAGCTGCAAAAGCGCATCAGTAATTTTAAAGACGACGAAGTGACGTACGTTTCCCTCGGCGACGGCACGACCAGCGAAGGTGAGTTCTGGGAAGCACTCAACACTGCCAGCAATCTAAAACTGCCGGTGCTGTTCCTGATTGAAGACAACGGCTACGCGATCAGCGTCCCGGTTGAAGTGCAAACTGCTGGCGGCGACGTGTCGCGGCTGCTCGAGGGTTTTCCGTCACTTTATCTGCAACGATGCGACGGCACCGATCCAATCGAGTCTCTGGAAACGATGCGCCGCGCAGTCGAATATTGCCGGCAGCGAAAAGGTCCGGCGCTAATTCACGCGAAAGTTATTCGACCGTATTCACACTCGCTTTCAGACGACGAAAAGCTCTACCGGCCTGACGAGGAACGCGCGAGCGACGCCGAGCGCGATCCGGTCAAACGTTTCGGCGCGCTGCTGATCGACGAAGGCGTGATCGATCAGGACGGCCTGCAACAGATCAAAGACGAAGTCGACGCCCTCGTGAATGAAGCGGCAGACACGGCGCTCGCGAGCCCACAACCGGCGCGCGAAACCGCGATGAACTACATCTTTTCACCCGATGTCGATCCGGCGAGCAAAGAGTTTGACACGGAAGATAGCGTTCAGCTTTCCGGCAATCCCGGCACGATGGTCGACCTGATCAATCGTGCTCTCGATACGGAGATGGCGCGCGATCCGCGCATCGTCGTGTTCGGTGAAGACGTGGCCGATTGCTCGCGCGATCAGTATCTCGAAGCCGTGAAAGGCAAGGGCGGCGTTTTCAAAGTCACCGCTAACCTGCAACGCAAGCACGGAAGCGCGCGCGTTTTCAATTCGCCACTCGCGGAAGCAAACATCGTCGGACGCGCGATCGGAATGGCGACGCGCGGGTTGAAGCCAGTGGTCGAGATTCAGTTCTTCGACTACATCTGGCCGGCGATGCACCAGATTCGCAACGAGCTCGCCCTTCTGCGCTGGCGTTCCGGAAATGAATTCAAAGCGCCGGTCGTGATTCGCGTGCCTGTCGGTGGTTATCTGAAAGGCGGCGCTGTTTACCACTCGCAATCCGGTGTCTCGACATTCACGCAGATCCCCGGCCTGCGCGTGATCTATCCGTCAAATGCGCTCGATGCGAATGGATTACTGCGCACAGCGATTCGCTGCGACGATCCGGTGCTGTTTCTCGAGCACAAGCATCTCTATCGCCAGGCATACAACAAGTCAGCGTATCCGAATGATGAGTTCATGATTCCGTTTGGCAAGGCGAAGAAAGTTCGCGAAGGAACGGATCTCTCGATCATCACTTACGGGGCGCTGGTCCAACGTTCACTCGTCGCGGCAAAACAAATGGAGCAGGAAGGCATCAGTGTCGAGATTATCGACCTGCGTAGTCTCGTGCCGTTTGATTGGAACGCGATCGCGGAAACGGTGAAGAAGACAAACAAAGTGATCGTCGCGCATGAAGACTCACTCTCATGGGGCTACGGCTCCGAGATCGCTGCACGAATCACTGATGAGTTATTCGAGTATCTCGACGCACCGGTCAAACGCGTCTGTGCGCTCGATACTTTCGTCGCCTACGCACCGCAGCTCGAGGACGCGATCCTGCCGCAGGCTTCCGACGTCGCTAAAGCCATCGCAGAACTGAAAAGTTATTGACAATATTTAGCCACAGATAACACGGATTAAATCCGGATTTTTATCTGTGTTATCCGTGGCTAAAGTTCCCTCACCATACACGCCTGTATTGTTCTCCTCCGTACAAACACCTCGATCACGCAATAAACCCTATCTATCTCAACGGCATAAGTGTTGCCCAATTTTTCGTAGGACGTACTAGCTTCCCCCGCGTTCGACAATTAATCGCGATTGATTAGACACATTGGAGGTACAACTGATGAGGAAGAATTTTTCGAGCGTTTGGGGGGCGGTGGTTCTGACTTTTGCACTCGCCGCTATCGCTCTCGGACAAACAACAACCGTTACCAAGACGGTCCAAAATCCCGACGGCACATACACAATCATCGAGTATCCTGTAAAGAAAGAAGTAACGCTTGCTCTAACTCCCGTCAACATCACTGGAGCTAAGGGCGTGGCCACCATTCTCCGCGACGATGATGGGACCAGGATCAAACTTAACTTAACGGGTGTTCCCGCAGACACGACTGCGATGACGCTTTATGCCGTTGATGATCAGGGCGTAGTTACCGCTCTTGGACCAGTTGCTATTACAAATGGCACAGGCACGCTCGCCGCGACGACTCCGCTGTCGAAGTTCATGTTGTTCGCATCACCAGAGCCGACATTGACCGCTTATGATCCGAATACGAAAGTGTTCTTCAGGAGCGCGGTGCCGGAAGGCTTCACGGTTATTCCCGTAGCTCGTACTGGCGATGAGAAAGTAGCGGCAGTAGGAACGCCAGTGGCCGCGACTGCGCAGACCACGACAACCACGACGCCCGGAGCAGTTGTTTCATCTCCGAGTGGCACGACCGTGGTCATTCCGATGACGGAAACGAAGACGACTTACTCGGCGCCGTTGCTCAACATCCCGGCTTACAAAACAGGCGATGACACCAAAATCAAGGTCGACTTCACGGGTGCGCTAACGGGCGCGCGCGCGAACGTTTTCATCACGCCGCGGAAAGACGGACCGACTGAGGTCAAGATGCGTTTCCACGACTTGAAGGAAGCGCCAGCGGGCCAGAAGTTCATCGTGTGGGCCGTTTCGCCGGATAACAAGTTCACCAAGATCGGCGAGGTCATTAACACGGGCGGCCGAAACGAAGCTGAGATTAGATCAGAAGTCGCCCTGCCGGACTTTGGTTTGATCGTGACGATGGAAAGTGCTGTCGGTGAGATGCCGGTCGGTCCGGCTATCGGAACGATTCACATTGTGCCGTAACTAAAGGCATTGGCGTTGCTCTTTTGGGGTCGCTCGCGAGGGCGACCCTTTTCTGTGTCAAATCCTTCACAAAAAACTTCCGCCAGAGTACCAACTTGGTTTAATATGGGTTCGCTGAAGTTGCCCTGAGTTTCTTCAGGTTTCCCGACTGGCTGTTCGAGCCACTTCATCTTTTCACTAACCGCGAGATCCCCTGTTCGTGAATCCCCTTCACGCGCCGAAGTCTCCGTTTTTGTCTGGGTGTTAACGACATGATTAAGAGAAGCTACCCTCGTCTGTTCCCGCTTGCATTCATTCTCCTCGTCGCCACGTTCGCGCGTGCAACTGAGCATGCGGCAGACGAAACTCTCCCCAATCTCGTAAAGCGTGTAAAGCCGGCGGTGGTCGCCATCGCGACTTACGACGCGAACGGTGAAGCGCTGATGACCGGCAGCGGTTTCTTTCTGCGGCCGGGCCAGGTCGTGACGAATCTTCACGTGATCCGCGGCGCGGTTCGCGCTGAGATCAAGACTCTCGACGGCAAAGGCAAGGTCTTTCCGGTAAACGGGACGCTTGCGGTCGATGAAGAAGGCGACCTCGCGTTGTTGGGCGTCGAGATGCCGGGGGCGAGCGCCGGCAGAAGCACTGAGCTCGCGAAAGATCTGCCGGATGAAGGCGAAACGATCTTTGTGATCGGTAATCCGCTCAAGCTCGAAGGCTCGGTGAGCGATGGGATTGTTTCGGCGGTGCGGGAAGTGCCGAACAGTTATCGCATCATTCAGATCACGGCGCCGATCTCGCATGGAAATAGCGGCAGTCCGGTTTTCAATCTAAAAGGACAGGTGCTCGGTGTCGTGACGGTGAAAGTCACGAACGGGCAAAACATCAATCTCGCGATTGCGGCAGCGCGTGTGGCTGAATTGACGGCGGGGAAGCTTCAGCCGCTGTCGGAGCTGGCGATCAAAGGCAAAGGCGATGTGGCCGAGTCGCTCTATCGCTCGGGATTGGATTCGCTCTGGCTCGGTAATTACGACAACGCTGTCGGTTACTTCGAAAACGCGGCGAACAAAAATCCGAAGCGGGCTGAGACGTGGGTGCAGGTTGGTTATTGCAAGGTGAAGCAGGGCAAGAACGTGGAAGCGATTCGCGCTTACCAGCAGGCGCTGCAACTCAAGCCCAACGATCCGGAGATTCACAACAAGCTTGGCGATGCTTATTACTACTCGGGCCGTTTGCGTGAGGCGATAGATTCGTACACCGAGGCAGCACGGCTGCGTCCCGATTGGGCCGAGACTTTTTACAATCTGGCGATAGCGTATTCCGAGAGTGGCAACCCAAGCATGGCCGCCCAGCAGGCCCGGATCCTGCAACGATTAGATTCGAAACTCTACGAGAAGTACCTTCGGGAAACTATGTAACCACGGATAACACGGATTTAAAATCCGGATTTTTATCTGTGTTATCTGTGGCTAAATCCCGGTTTGTCCGGTGAAGACGCCGGTATCCACGCTCTTCGGATTTCCCAACACTACAAATCGAATATTCTTCATGTACTTCTGCGAGACACGCTGAATGTCCGCGGGCGTAACCGCCGTCAGCTTCTCGAGGAAGTTGACTGAATTTCTCCACCCACCGCCAATCAACTCATACTGTGCTAACTCACCGGCCTGCGCGGCATTCGTCTCCTGGCCGAGGTAATACGTCGTCAGATACTGGGCCACGACCGCCTGAATATCGTCAGCGCCCACCGGCTCAGACTGCAAACGCGCGATCTCGCTCAGCATCACGCGGATCGATTGGTTGGCGTCCACGGCTGTCACATACAAACCACCGACATTCGCCGCTTGCGTTCGCAGAAAAGCATCCGGCGCGTACGACAAATTTCGCTTCACACGAACTTCTTCAAACACACGATCGCGCAACAACGAGCTCGCGATACGCATCGCGTAAATGTCAGGCGACGTCAGCGACGGCGCCGTGAACAAACCCTGAATGTAGTTTGTCGGCAACTCACGCGGCGTGACTTCCACCGTCGATCTATCAAACGCAAGCTGCGGGATCGGCTTCGAGGTGTAATTACCACGCGGCAACTTCCCGAAGCTCGCCGTCACGAGACCGCGCACATCGTTCGGATTCAGATCGCCTACGATCACGAGCAGCAGCCGCGAAGTCTCCATCAGCTTCGTGTGATAGGCGCGCAGATCCTCCGGCGTAAGCTTGCCGACTGTTTCCGGCGTGCCGTTCGTGTTGTTCACATACGGATGACCAGCGTAAGCCACGCGCTCCTGCAACTTTTGCAGGTACACGTCAGGGTTGTCAGTATCATCACTGAGCCCAACAACCTGTCTCTGCTGCACTAACGCCACGTCTTCTTTCGTAAACGACGGCCGCAGCGCAACGTCAGTAAACATCTCCCACGAGCGATCGAAGTGCATGCGCGTGCTGGCCAGCGACAGCACGGAATAATCGTTGTTTGAACTGCTGCCGATCACGGTTCCCATGCGCGACAACTCGCTGCGCATCTTTGCACGCGGAAAGTTTGCGCTCGCTTCAGTGGCGGCGCTGAGCATCAACGTCTCGATGCCCGCGTTTTCCGCGTTGATGTTCGACGCGCCGCCGCGAATAAACAGACCCGCCGCGACGGTCAAACTCCCTTCACGTCGCTTCAGCAACACTTTCAGACCGTTAACTTCAAACTCGCTGACCAGCGCCGCCTGCTTGGCAACGACGCTGTGAACCGTCTCCTGCGATTGCGGTTTCGTTTGTTGAGGTTGAGTCGCTTGCGAATAATCCGTGCTCGCGACAAACATCATCGCGACCAGCAGCGCACTGCTGATCAGCCGTCGCAGCGATTTAGCGCGAAAAGACATACCCGACTGTTGTTCTGACTGATTCATAAATTGGCTCATGATTATCCTGACGTTTACTGTCCGATTAACTCTTCCGGTGTAAGCTTGACTCGCGCTTGCGCGTCGCTCGACATCAATGCGAGACCGACGTGCGGCTTGCCCTGGATGTATGTGGTGATGTAGCGGCTGATGTCGGCACGCGACGTGGCGCGCAGCCGTGGCAGGTAACCGCGGAAATATTCGAGCCCTGTCGACGCCCACCAGAAACTCAGCGTGTGTGTGTAGTCGCTCAGCTTCTCGCGCGAATAAAGATCGTCGGCTTCGAGTAGTGCCTTGGCGCTTTCGAGTTGCTCGTCAGTGTAATAGTCCTTGTCGTTGAAGTGGGCCACTTCTTCGTACATCGCTTTGATCGCCGCGTGTGCCTTGTCGGGAGTGGTTTGCGCGATGAGTGCGATTGGTCCAACGTTGCGCTGCGTGTAGTAACTCAAATCGACGCCCGTTACCAAACCCGTATCGACAAGATTTCTCTGAAACCGCGAATTCGGCTGTCGGAGAATGAACGAGAAAACGTCGGCTGCGTAAGTCGCGGGATTATCTTTACCGATCGACGGTCCATGCCAGCCGATGTTGATGATCACGTTCTGCACCGGTTGCTGAATCACTGCGCCTTCGCTCTTCGGGAGCGGCGGGTGCTCCACTAGTGGAAACTCAACAAACGGATCTTTCTCGCGCTTGGGCCAGTCGCCGTAAAGCTCCTGCGCCATTGCGAATACTTCCGTGGGATTCACGTCTCCAGTCAACACGAGTGCTGAGTTGTTTGGAACGTAGTAACGACCTTGAATGAGACGCATCATGTCGGTCGTGGCGCCACCGACTGTCTCGCGGTTTCCGAGTGCGTTTTTGCGGCTGGGATACTTATAGAAAAGACGATCGTTCATCTCTCTCGCGAGATAGAAGAACGGGTTCGACTCGTTCCGATCGATCTCGCCAATCACCACCTGCTTCTCACGGCCAAACTCGCGCTCGTCAAAAAGTGGATAGCGCACCGAGTCTTTCATGAACTGCATGGCCGTACGAAGATTCGGGCTCGTCGTGGTGAAGTAGTAATCAACTACTTCTTCGCGCGTGGTGCCGTTGTAAGCGATGCCCTTTGAGCCGATGGCGCGCACGTAGTCTTCAGCGTCTCTAATCGCGCGGTTCTGTTTGAAGAACATGTGCTCGTAAAGGTGCGACAAGCCATTCAGCTCAGGCGGTTCTGTGTAAGAGCCGTTTCGCACGGCGAGCTCGATCGTAACGAGCGGGACCGAGTGATCTTCGAGAATGATGATCTCGAGGCCGTTCGGAAGCACCTTGCTGATCAGGTTTGCTTCCGGGAGTCGCGCCCGAGCGGCTGCGGTTGCCGGTACGGCGGTTGTGGTTGGCTTCGTCGAACGTTGTTGTGCCGTGGCTGGTGACAACAACGTTAGTAGAAGCAGAAAGACGAGCGAACTTCGTTTCACTGATAACTCCATATGCTGGAAATTGATGTTGATAGTGGGGAAAAGGTTATCTTGGCGGATAAGATTTGTACAGATGAGCCTAAAATCCGTGTAATCCGTGGCTAATTTAACCGCGGATTACACGGATCTGTTATGGATTTATTTCTTGATCATGGCGCGTGCTTTTTGGCGGAGGGCGGTGCGATACGGAGCAGCGTCGGCGCCTGCGGCGTTTGATAACCATTGAATGCGCGGAGTGCCGCGCGGAGTGGTTTCGCCGGTCATCTGCATCGAGTAAGTGCGTTTGTCATTGGGGACGAACAGGACAAGCCGCCGGAGGTTGCGGCTTTCGCTCGGATCTTTTCCGGTAAACAACAACTCTTCAAAACCGTCTTCATCAGCGTCGACGAGGTCTGAGCTCCAGCTCGCATGACTGAATCCTACGGCGTCGAGTCGTCCCTGTGCGCTGAGTCGGAATTTTCCGTTCTGTTTCTGAAGAACCAGGTAGTTTGTCGTGCCGGCTTTCCGCTGATTGTTGATAGCAACGATCGTTTGTCCGGAGTCGGTATCGACGATCTCAACATCGCCGACTGATCCTTTCGCAAAACGCGCCGCGATCTTGCGTGCCTGGTCGAGTGTTAGCTGTTCGACAGGTTTCGGATTTTCGCGAGGTTGGGTAGCGCCACCTGTTGGAGCAGTGGAGCCATCACGCCACGTAGCTGGTGTGAATTCGGATTTTGAAGCAGCAACTGGCAGAGCATTGTTTGGTATGCGCGGTTCGGTCGCACTTTGGGTGCCGGTGTATCCCCAGACGAGCAGTGCGCTGAAAATCGTAACGATGATCGTCGGTGCGCCGACTCGAAACAACAGACCGCGACCGGCATCTGCAGCCGCGACCATCGACGACATCGGATCAGCAGGGGCCACCGGACCTTCCGGTCGCAGCAGGCTACGCTCCAAAAGCATCTTCGCCATCGCTGCCGTTCGTGGTCGATCTTCCGGACGTTTCGCGAGCAAACTATGAACGGCCAGTGCGAGTGAACGCGGGATGTCCTGTCTCAATCTCGGCAACGGTGGCGCGGCCGCTGTCGCCTGTTTGACTAACAACGCTGATTGCAGTGGATCGATGAACGGCGGGCGACCGGCAAGCATTTCATACAACAACACACCGAGACTGTAGAGATCGCTGCGCGCGCCGACACGTTGTCCCAAACACTGTTCCGGCGACATGTAACGCGGCGTTCCGATCAACTGGCCCGAACCCGTGCTCGCGTGTGTCGCAGTCGATTCAGCAGACGAAGCCAAAACCTTCGCGACACCGAAATCGAGCACACAAACGCCTCGCTTGCCGAGCAGTATGTTTGAAGGTTTGAGATCGCGATGAATGATCCCGAGCCGGTGTGCTTCTTCGAGAACGTCGCAGATTTGCGTGGCGATATCGATTGCGTCAGTAAATGAAAAACGTCCGTGGCGCGCGAGTGCCTGCGACAGAGTTTCCCCCTCAACAAACTCCATCACGATGTAGTGACGTCCGTCAGGCAGATTTCCCGCGTCGAAGATCATCGCGGCATTCGGATGGCGCAGCTTCGCCATCGTTCGCGCTTCGCGGAGGAAGCGATCGGAGACATCGGCGTCAGAGGCAAACTCGGGCCTGATGATCTTGACTGCGACCGGGCGTTCGAGATCGAGGTGCGTGGCAAGGTAAACAGCGCCCATGCCGCCGGTCCCGATTTGCCGCTCAATTCTGAACCTGCCAGCGATAAGTTGGGGGACATCCATATTGACCTTCCTTCGGGTTAAAAGGTCGAAAGCAACTTCAGTTTTGGACGTAGTTGGGGGAAGAGGCCGTGTAGTTTAGCATAAATCCAACCACAGATAACACGGATAAAAATCCGAATTTTAAATCCGTGTTATCCGTGGTTCACTTATCCAGGCCAGGATGAACGCCGGGCACATTCGGGATCCAGAACATCTGCCCATTGATCTCGAGACTTCGCAGCCCGTGTTTCGGCAGGTCCTTCTCTTTCAACCCGAGATACGTGAAGTGAGGCAAGTCGCTGAGCACAGTCTGAAACCAACCGTGCTTCGCCATGATCTCGCGCACGCGCGGGTTGTCAAACTCGTTCACATCAAACGCCAGCATCGCGATGTGTTGCGACGCACCTGGCGCTGCGATCGAGTAAAGAATCGATTTCGACAGGTCTTTGCTGAAGTAAATCCCCGTTTTTTCGAGCTCCAGGACTTCCGCGACTTGCTGCCTTAGCGGCAGGCTTCGCATACGTGTCACCTGCTCCTCGGTGAGTCGTCCCTGCGATAACCAGTAATCGAGGGCGGGCTCGAAGCGCGAGTTCCAGAGGCGCACGCTGTCTTCGTAGTTGCGCCGCGCGGCCTCCGCGCCGTCACGCGGCGTGATGTCGAGACCTTCCTTTTGTGCGTCTTTGCGCGCTTTGTTGAGGCTTTTTAGGGCTTCTGGTTGAAGCTCAATCTCGTCGTAACCGATCAGCTCAGCTTCGAAACCAGCGTCGTCCTGAAATTTCGTTACCTGCTCTTCGGTAGTAAAGATACAGACTGGTGGCGGTGTGACTTTCTTATTCGCGACGTAGATCGCGCCATATTCTTCGAGAATGCGGCGTGAGACCGGATCAGACGGCGGGCAAACCGTGTCGATCTTGATTTTCCGTTTCTTGAGGGCCTTCGCGAGGGCTTCGTAAAAAGGAGTTGGTTCTGTTGACATGTTTTCCGGTACTGCTATCACCCCACTTGCGTTAGCACGACAGACTATGAGGAGAATCAGGCTAGTCAGTACACAACTTACTCGTCTGGAACTCAGGCGACCCTCCAAAGCGCACAGATGATAGTGGCGGCCGAATGAGACGGTCAACAGGAGCTGAACTGTGCTAGGCTCCATTCGAGTATGAAAAGCGCGGATCTGTTCACGGAGTTGACGGCGATCTACCGCAAGCATGGGTGGCAATTGCGGAGTGTGCTGCTGCGGTCGGAGACGCGCGTCGAGCTTCAACTTCCGGACGATTTGCCTGTCAAAGAGTCGACGTTTGATGCGCTATGGTTTTCGCGGCCTTCTCACGATAATCGTGAGGCATGGGAGTTAAGACTTCTCGCGCAGACGCAGTATGCGTTGTTTGAAACGTTTGAAGCTGATGAAGTTGAAGAAGAACGCGACGATCTGAAACTGGAAATGGAAGCGCGATTAAGAGAATATTTGGCCGCGGATAAACGCGGATGAACGCGGATTTATTGCTTACCCATCTTCACAGGGATCTCGAGCTTCTCGACCGGATCGGTTTCGTTCTCGCCCTTGCGCACGATGCTTAGCTTCACTGTGCTGTAAGGCAGGGCGCGGCGCACGCGCATCAGCAACTCTTCACTCGTCCGAATCGGCACACCATCGAACGCCGTTATGATGTCACCTTCCTTTACTCCCGCGAGATCCGCCGGGCGGCTGCGCAAAACCGTTCCGAGCCTGACGCCGTACAGATTCGTTCCCGGAACCTGCACTCTCTCTGCGTCACCGTCTTCGTAACCGAAGTGGGCGCGTCCTTCCGGTCGACGTTCAAACTCGCGAGTCAATCGCCTGTTATCGTCCTGCGAGATCGTCGTCAATTTGGTCGTCTTCTTCTGACCGTCGCGTAGGTATTCAACGTCGACAGTCTTCCCAATCGGCGTTTTCTCCATGAGATCTTCAATCTGATCTTCGTTTTGAATCGGTTGACCGTCAAAGCTGAGAATCACGTCGCCACCGACGAGTCCCGCCTGATCCGCGGGTCCGCCCGGTGTGGTGACGGCTTCGAACATCACGCCCTGGTCTGAGTTGTTGAAATCGTCAATACCGATGTAAGACTTAACGACCGGTGTGCGCGTCACAATGTTCGAGTGACCCCTGCCCAGCGGAGCGATCAACGCGGTGAATGCAGCAGCCCCAACGAAGAACACCAGCAATCCGATGAAGATCCACGACATCCCGCTGATGCGACGTTTCTTTTTCGTAAGTGCGGCAGAATCAGCGACCGCAGCAGTGTACTGGCTTCCTGTGTAGCCACCTGTGCTTCCAGTCAGTCGAAATCCGCAATTCCGGCAAAAGCGCAGCTCCGCCGGCATCGTCGAATGGCAGTTTGAACAAATTGTTTCAGCAACCTGCGACATAGCGGATCCACCTATTCTTGGAATCTAGGCGAAGAATACACGGACAGGGTCTATACGCCAAATAATGTTTTCCGGTTGCATCCGGGGCTACTTCGTTAGACTTTGGGCTCCGCAAAGGCAATAATGCGAGGCATCCTGGAGGTTCTTATTGTGGAAATCACCAAAGCGCTCGCAGCTCTACAACCGCTTTATGGCAAGGACAATGTGGAGATCGTAACAACTGATGGCAGGCGGGTGCGCGGGACGGTGCGAAGCATGAAGACCACCCAGGCCCTCACCACGCCCAGCGTAAAGATCGAGGTCGCGAACGGGCAGATCGTGAAGATCCCGTTTCCGACTATTGCCGAAATTAAAGATCACAACGTCAGCACATAGATTTTCGCTTTTCGCGGGTCTTGGCGTATAGTACGCCGTTCTATGCCTTTGCCCCTCAGCATCGACGACTTCGGGTCCCGCATCGCTACCGTTTGGTCTGAGCTCCGTCCCGCCACACGGGGTCTCATCGAGCGAGCGCTGCAAAACGCCTCAACCGGAACTCAAACACCTCGAAATTTTCAATACGACGCGCGCGCCGATCTCGAACTCAGCCGCTTTCTCGACGCTCTCGACGAGGAGAAGAACGGCAAACTGAAATCTATCGCTGACACGTGCGCCGCAGTTCTTCTTGAGAAAACAGAGTCAGCAGAGGTGTTCACGCAACTCGTCCGCCGCGCGGAAACGCAAAGAGACTATCGCCGTATCGACATCCTCGCAGACGCACTAACGGCGCGCTTTCCGCCCAGCGAGATCTGCGAGCTCGCGCGCTCCGAAGACACAATCGTCCGTGAGCTTGCGAACGAAGCGCTCGCCCGCTGCCCGGTTTCGGTGCTGACCGCGTTGCTGAACGATCCGGTCGATGCAGAAACCGCTCGCGCCGCTCTGCGAAGACAAGTTATTGAGTACGGATCAGAGGAAGCCCGCCAGATCGTCAATGTGCTCGATCAAGTAGACGAACTGTAGTACACAAAAGGCACAAAAGGACAAAAGGCACAAAAGACCTTTTAAGGAGTTAAGGCGCCTGATTCTCGTATGGAAGAATTTAGCGCCTTAATTTCTAAGCAGGTCTTTTTTGTGCCTTTTGTTCTTTTGTGCCTTTTGTGTACTACTGGCTTATGTTATGGAGGCGCTCGACGACCTGGTCGATGAGCCAGTTAGGAGTTGAGGCGCCCGCCGTTACGCCGACTTTCTTCACACCCTGCAAATCAGCCGGATTGATTTCGGCAGGAGTCTCGATCAGAAAACTCTTCGCGCACTGTTCCTGGCAAACGGCGAGTAACTTAACGCTGTTTGATGAGTGGCGACCACCGATCACGTAAAACGCGTCGACCTGCCCTGCGAGTGCACGCGCGGCGTCTTGTCGATCGCGCGTCGCAGAACAGATCGTGTTCACGACTTGCGGCTCGGTGTCAGCCTTCTCGCGAACTGCTTCCGCAACGTCCAAAAACGTTTGCAACTTGATCGTCGTCTGCGAAACGACCAACGGTGAGCGTAGCTTCGGAAGCGTTGCTACTTCACTCGCATCACGCACGACGTATGTATTGTTTGGGGCATAACCAACAACGCCTATCATCTCCGGATGATCCGGATTGCCCGCAACCACAACGTCGCGTCCCTGGCGCGCGGCGCGCTCGGCGAGGTGTTGCACACGAGTCACAAACGGGCAAGTCGCATCGATAACTTTGGCCGCTCGCTGCTCGAGCTCGTGTTGTACTTGTGGCGTGACCCCGTGCGCGCGAATTACCGCGATCGTGTCAGCGTCAGCTTCATCAGGCGAGTCGATCGTCGAAACCCCGCGGGCGCCGAGTCGCTCCATCTCCTGCGCGTTGTGAATCAGTGGTCCAAGCGAGCGAATCGGGCGCGCGCCTTCTTCGACTACCTCTTCGACCATCTCCACGGCGCGCTCGACGCCAAAACAAAAACCGAATTCCTCTGCGAGTAGGACTTCCATGTTATTGAGCTGCCTGCGAGGTCCGCTGCCGGGCCTTCTCGCGCCACTCCTCCCTCAGCTTGTCGCCGCCCGCGACGCGGTCATCGATCCAGTCCATCTCCCACCGAAGCGCGTTCGTGAGCGCGCCGAGCAGGGCCTTCTTAACGCCCGCCACGGAGTGTGCGATGTTTTTGGGCATAATTGCGTATGAACAATCCTCGATTTGGCGCAAACCGCCTAAAACGGCCTCTGCAACGTCACGAATTGGGTCCCGATTTTCTGCCATATCAAACCTCCAAACCACCATTGGCATTCTAGCACCATCTGCTTTACGGCTGCACGAAGGGGGTGGTTCCGATCTGAGAGAGGTTTTCTCACGCAGCGGCGCAGCGGCGCAACGCCTGCCGTGTTTCCGTTGCGCCGCTGCGCCGCTGCGTGAGAAATCTCTTTACGTCGGCAGGCCGTTCCGGGCGATTGACTCCATGAGGTTGCAGAAGCGATCGAGCTCGCCGAGGGTCGTGTAGACGTTCGGGGTGATGCGGATGCCTTTGAATTCCTCGTGCACAATCGGTGTCGTGAAGACGCGGTGCTTGTTGAAGAGATAACTCCCGATCGCTGTTGGATCGATACCTGCGATATTGACGTTCGCGATTGCACAAGACTGCTCCGGATCGAACGACGTGTTGAAACTGACTTTCGGCACATCTTTTAGTCGATTCATCCAGTAACGCGACAAGTAGCGGAGTCGTGCTTCCTTCCGCTTGCCACCCATGCCGTTATGAAAGAGTAACGCTTCACCGATCGCGAGCCGCGGCGCCGCTGAGTGTGTGCCGATCTCTTCAAACTTGCGAATATCGTTTGCTTGCTTCGACTCCGCCGCCATCAACGGCCAGAGCTTCTCGACACGCTCGCGCTTGACGTAAAGCAGCCCCGTTCCTTTCGGCGCGTAGAGCCACTTATGGAGGCTCGTCCCGAAGTAGTCGCAACCGAGATCTTTCTGTTTGAAGTCAAACTGCGCATACGAATGAGCGCCGTCGACGATCGTCTCGATGCCTTTCGCACGCGCCAGATCGCAGATTGCTTTGACAGGCGTGATCTGGCCCGTGATGTTCACCTGGTGCGAAACGAGAATCAGCTTCGTTCGACTCGTGATGCCTTTTTCAAACGCCGCCGTGATCTCGTTGAGATCTTTCGGCGGGATCGGGATCTTCACCATCTTGAGCACGAGACCTTCACGACGCTCACGCTGTCGCAGCGTGGTCAACATGCGCGGGTAGTCTTGCGTAGTGGTAAGTATCTCGTCGCCCTGTTTGAAGTCCATTCCCATCAGAAGGATTTCGAGCGACTCGGAGGCGTTGCGTGTGATCGCGATTTCTTCGCGGTCAACACCAAACATCTCCGCGAGTCCGGTGCGAATGGTTTCCGACAGTGGCTCCAATAGTTGCCACATCGTGTAAGCAGTTGCGTCTTCCTGCTGCCAGATGTAACGGACGAGTGCTTCAGTGACGATGCGCGGGCTCGGCGAGACACCGCCGTTGTTGAGATTCACGATGCCGCGTGTGACCGTGAAAGAGTTTTGAATGACTGACCAGTAGTCTTCATCCATCGCAACTTGTTCGGGCGTGAGATGGGCCACGCTGCGCGTCGCTGCTTCAACTTCTTTCAAGAGCGCGCCAATGGTTGGCGTCGTGAGCGCAGCGAGACCGAGACCTTTGCCGGCAAGCGAGAGGAAGTCGCGACGTGTTTTCATCATATTAATCCTGTCTCCTACTGTGTTTCATAACCGCGCGGCGCAATTACTTTGCGCTTTTCACCGCTCGGTGAAATCAGCTTCACTTCCACGTTCCGAAAACCTTTCTTCTCGCCATTTGACGATTGATAGGTGAGACGAAATTGTCCGTGCAAGTCTTGAACGATCTGCGCGATCGAATCATTCAGTTCGGATTTGTCTTTCGGAAAGAATGCCCGCCCACCACTTTCTGCAGCAAGCGTATTCAGGAGTTTTTCAGCTTTATCGCGAGGACTCAGGCGCGTCGGACTGGATTCCTTATCGAGGTCAACAGTCAGACCAACGACAAAGATCTGGACCTTTTTCTGATGCAACAGGCTTAAGAGTTTCTCAAGCTTGTATGTGCTCAATCGATCTTCGCCATCGGTAAACAGCACCAGCACCTTACGCCGGTCAGAGTTTCGATTGTGCTCCACGACGTAATTTGCAGCGGTATAAACGGCATCCACCACCGCCGACTGTCCACCCTCTACGAAAATTGAGTCGAGAGCTTTATTTAGAACCTTCTCGTCGCTCGTGAAATCCTGAATCTTCTGAATCTTGTCGGTGCTTATGAATCGCTCGATAAAGATCTCGTCTTTGGGCTGGCGGTTAACTATGACGAGCCTGGTTGCTTCGAGTATAGAATCTATCAAGCTTCGGACAGACGCGGATGAATCAATAACGAGACCAAGATCAACCGCCCTTACGTCCGGCTCGACGCTCAGCACAGTTTGCTCAACTTTGTCTTCTACTAATTGAATGTCCTCTTTGCTGATCGTGTCGACCGATTTGTGTTTTGAATCCGTGACAATCAGACTCAACTGCACTGTTGGACCAGCAGATTTCGCGGCAGGCGGAGTTGGCTCCTGTGCGAGCATGGTCGAGCTCAGCGCGAATACGAGAATCGTCGCTTTTATGATCAAGTTACGTCGCCTCATGGACAATCTCGCCGTTGATGACCGTCATCACGCAGCGCGTCTTTAATATTTCGGACGCGGGAATCGTCATGATGTCGGCGGAAAGGATGGTTAAGTCTGCCAGTTTCCCAACCTCGATCGTGCCGCGCAGTTTGTCTTCAAACGCTGCGTACGCCGGCCAGAGAGTGAACATCTTGAGCGCTTGTTCGCGAGTTACGGCTTCTTCAGGATGCCAGCCCTCGCCGGAAAATCCCTTCTGGTCCTTGCGCGCGACCGCCGCGTAAAACTCGATCATCGGCTCGCCACGCTCGACCGGCGCATCCGATCCGCCGGGAACAACGATACCCGACTTGATGAAACTCTCCCACGCATACGAGCCTTTCAGACGAGGAATGCCGAGTCGACTCGGCGCGAAGAAGAGATCGCCAATGGCGTGCGACGGCTGCATCGACGGAATGATGCCGAGTTTCGCGAACCGCGGAATATCAGCCGGATTGACGATCTGCGCGTGCTCGACGCGCCAGCGCGGCTCCACAACCTTTCTTTCGCTCACTGGCACGGCTTTGAGCGCGGTTTCGTACTCGTCGAGTATGAAACGATTCGCACGATCGCCGATCGCATGTGTCTCGACTTGAATGCCTTTCTTCAAAGCGTCGATCAGCATCGGTCGCAGTTCTTCGGCTTTGACGGTTAGAAATCCGGAAGTGTCGGGAGCGTCTGAGTATGGTCCAAGCAACGCGGCGCCACGAGAGCCGAGTGCGCCATCCGAGACGACCTTGATTGTTCTGACCGTCAACCGATTTCCAAACTCACCGATGATCGGACCGTCGTTGATCAGGCGAGTCGCTTGCGGGCCTGGTCCATAAACGGCTTTGTAGATGCGGAGCTTGAGCGTGCCCGCGGCGTAGAGTTTTCTGAAGATGTCGACTTCGGCGAAACTGCCGCCCGCATCCTGGACCTGAGTCCAGCCAAGCTCGACGTCGCGTTTCGCTCCGAGCACGACTGCTTGCTCGGCGTCACCTTCGGTTGACGGTGGGACGCGGCGGCGAACGAGGCCCTGCGCCGCATCGAGTAACATGCCGTTCGGCTCGCCAGACTGTTTGTCTTTTGAGATCTCACCGCCGAACGGGTTCGGAGTGTTTTTATCAACGCCCGCGAGTTTCAGGGCGGCGCTGTTTGCGACTGCACCGTGGCCGTCGGCGCGTCCGAGAATTACGGGGTTGTTTGGTGAGACTTTGTCGAGGTCCCAGCGCGTCGGAAACACCGGTGGCTGCCAGTGTGTTTCGATCCAACCGCGACCCGTGACCCATTCATTCGGCTTTGCCTGATCGACTCGTGCTTTCACTTTTGCGAGCAAGTCATCGAGACTCGTCGTGCCTTCGAGATTGAGTGTCATCTCACGCTGGCCAACGCCGGAAAGGTGCTGGTGCGCGTCAGTGAAACCCGGCAGCACTGTGTTGCCTTTAAGATCGACGACGCGCGTGTTTGGGCCAACGAACTTCTGCGCGGCTGCATTCGTGCCAACAAAAACGATTTTGTCAGCCTTGACCGCGATTGCTTGTGCCTTCGGTGTCTTGTCGTTGGCGGTGTAGACGTTGCCGTTTTTGAAGACTATGTCGGCAGGTGTTGATTGTTGAATAGGAATAAAGCTAACGAACAGCAGACTGGCTGCAATCAAAAAGAGTTTCATTTTCCCCTCGGAATAGTTTAGGACGCGGATGAACGCGGATTATATAACGGATCACGCGCGTAGAAACTTCTCCAGCTCAGATTTAGTTGGAAGAGCGGTGCGGGCGCCGAGGGCGCTGCACTTCATGGCGGCGACGGCGTTGCCGAGTTTCATGCTCGTTTCGAGATCTTCGCCGGTTAGGAAACCGTAAAGAAAGCCGGCGTGAAATGCGTCGCCGGCGCCGGTCGTGTCGCGGCAACCGCCGGGAGTTGCGAACCCCGGAGACTCGATAAAACGTCCTTCGTGGTAAACGACCGCACCGTCCGCACCGATCGTCATGCCCACGAGCGCACAACCGTAGCGGTTCTTCAATTCGACGAGAGCTTCACGGGTGTCATGAATTCCAGTCACGCGACGCGGAAACTCTTTCGAACCGATCATGATGTCGATCAACGGCAGCAACTCAGGCAGACCTTCGTAGACGTTATCGATATCAGCCGAAACGATCGTCCCCGTCTCACGCGCGCGTTGCGCGACGCGCGCACACGCCGGTGGATCGTGACCGTCGAGGTGCAGCACCTTTCCCAACGCTCCAAATTCAGCGGGCGCGTCTTCAGGAGCGTAAGCAAGCTTGTCGTCACGATCCCAAACGATCGTCCGCTCGCCGCTGCGCACGTCGATCGTGATAAATGCGACCTGGTTTTTCGCACCTTCGACGATCTCCGCGAAGTCGAGGTTCACGTCCTCGTCGCTCATTGTCTGAAAACCGAAATGCCCTTCCGCGTCGGAGCCGAACCTTCCGGCGTAAGCAGTCTTCAAGCCGAGGCGACGCAGTGCAACCATCGCCGTCGCTGTCTGCCCGCCGGCGGACTGCTTGTGATCGAGCAGCCGCATCTTTGTATCGAACGCGGGATACTCCGGCACGACGATCAGGTGATCGACGGCGTTTAGCCCGAAGCCAACGGCGTCAAACGGTTTGTCTGCCGGGAGCGTAAGTGGAAAATGCATTTGCCTAAGTTAAAATAGCATCCAAACATCGTGAATATTGAGGAAAAACTGAAAGAAGTCCCGACCTCGCCCGGCGTCTACCTGCACAAAGATGCGGCGGGGAAGGTGATTTATGTCGGCAAGGCGAAGAACCTCCGCAGCCGCGTTCGCTCGTATTTTCGCGCGCGGCCGTTCGACCGGAAGACGGACGCGCTCGTCGGCCAGATCGCCGATCTTGAATTCATCGTCACCGACAATGAAGTCGAAGCATTAATTCTCGAAGCGTCGCTCGTCAAACAGCACAAGCCGCGTTACAACATCAAGCTTCAGGACGACAAGTCGTACCCGCACCTGAAACTCACGATCAACGAACCGTTTCCGAAGGTTGTGATCACGCGTCGCATTCAACGCGACGGCGCGCTGTATTTCGGTCCGTTTCTGCCGGCCAGCCTCGCGCGCCGGACTATTGATTTGATAAACCGAACGTTTCAGTTACGCACGTGCGATATCGAGATCGACGGTAAAGCGCCGCGACCGTGTCTCGAGTATCACATCAAACGCTGCCTCGGCCCGTGCGTCAAGGGACTGTGCACGCCGGAACAGTATCAGGAAGCTGTGCGGGACGTAAGACTGCTGCTTGAAGGACGCAAGGAAGAACTCGCGGACCAACTCGAGGCGCGCATGTTGGAAGCTTCTGACGCGATGCATTACGAACTCGCGGCGAAGTATCGCGATTTGCGCAAGACCGTGATGAGACTTTCCGAACAGCAGAAGATGGCGACGACTTCTGAAAGCGACGTCGACATCTTCGGCTACTACCGTGAAGGACAACGTCTCGCGCTCCAACTCTTCACGATGCGTGAAGGAAACATCGTCGGGCGTCGCGAGTTTTTCTGGGAAGACTTGCCTGAAGACGCTTTCGATCCGGCTGAGTTTTTGAGCGACGTGTTGTCGCAGTATTACGCATCAGACTACGTGCCACGCGAAATCTACGTGCCGGTCGATTTCAGCGATCGCGAGTTGCTCGAGAAAGCGCTCACGAAGCGAAAAGGTCGTCGCGTCAAAATCTACGATCCGCAACGTGGCGAGAAGCGCGACATGATCGATCTCGTCGACAAGAATGCAAAGCTCGCGTTCGAGCAGCGCTTCCGGATTCTCAAGCCTGACATGAAGCTCGTGCTCGAGGAATTGCAGGAGACGCTGGAGCTGCCGCACTTTCCCGCGCGCATCGAGTCGTTTGATATCTCGCACATTCAGGGCGCGGAGAACGTCGCGGGCATGGTTGTTTGCGACAACGGCAAGATGAATCGTTCTGAGTATCGAAAGTTTCGAATCAGAAGTGTTGAAGGCGCGAACGATGTTGCGTCGATGAATGAAGTCGTGACGCGGCGTTATCGTCGACTGCTCGAAGAAGGAAAGCCGCTGCCGGATCTGATCATGATCGACGGTGGCAAAGCTCAGTTGAACGCAGCGGCGATGGCGATGAGTGAGCTTGGTCTGGAAGCGATACCGATGGTCGGTATCGTCAAGCCACCGCAAAGGCACAATGACGTTGCGTACTTGTTGATGAAAGGTCGTGAGGACGAGCCGATTTATCTCGACTCACACTCTCTGATACTGCGTCTGCTGCAAATGATCCGCGACGAGACGCATCGCTTCGCGGTCACTTATCACCGGAAGCGCCGCGAGCTACGCGACTTCACTTCCGAGTTAACAGCGATTCCGGGTGTTGGAGATAAGCGAAAGGGAAGACTGCTGCGGCACTTCGGATCGATACAGAGAATCTCACGCGCGGGAGTTTCGGAGCTAACGCCTTTCGTTGGAAGAAAGACCGCAGAAGAGATCGCTGAACACTTCGAAAGGCAAAGACTTTTAGCCGCGGATTACGCGGATAAACGCGAATCTGCGTAAATCCGCGTTAATCTGCGTTCTAAGTGCCTCCGTCTTTCACGCCGCTGAACTCATAAGTCAAATAAAGCTTCAATGACCCATCGAGTACTTCAGCGCGGACATCTTTCGCGCGTGCTTTGACTGAGCCATTGCTCGCCTTCACCGGAATCATCAGCGACAACTGCGGCTCACTCACGAGTATGAGTGGATTCACCTTTTGATTGATCGCGCCCTGCACAAACACCGTGACGAAGTTGTTCGCGATCGGATTCACACCTTCGAGGTTCACACCCTCGACGTCGACATATCCATAAACCGTCTGCTTCTCCTGATCGAACGACAATCTGATCTTGTTCTGGGCCCAGCCCTTGAACTGCATACAACTGCCGGCGAGGTTGTAGCTCCCGGTGAACGCCATCGGCGCATAAACGTTGCCGTTGCGAAACTGCACGCCCGTCTTCACGCCGCTGCCTTCGGCCAGGAGCGTGATCGAGTTTGTGCAGCCCCCTTGAAACAGCGCCTGCTCGATTCGTTCGCCGCCATTTCGCGACTGCCCGAGTTGGAACGTTGGCGTGCCGAGGCCGCTGAACGTCGTTGCGAGCACGGCGTCGATAAAACTCTGCTCCAACGCGATCACAACAGCGCCCGGCTGACTTCCACTCTGGTCAGGCGTTTTGATCGCCTGACCCGGCGCAGATTTCGCCGGCGGCGTGCCGAGAAAAAACACTGCAGCACCGCCGCCGAGCAATATTCCAACAAGGAGAATGACAACGTATCTCATGTAAGTACCTTCACTATCTCGGGCTTGGACTGGTCGCCGGTGAAACAGTTGGTGACGCAGTCGGTGAAGCCGAAGGCTGCGGCGTTGTGTTCATGTTCTGCAAAAGCGCTCTGAGCACTGCTGCAACCGTGTTTGTCACTGCGTTCACTTGCGCGCGCACCTGCGACTCCGGAACCTTGTTCATGCCCTCTGGTATTTCGAAAAGTTTCGGATCGGGATTCGTTTGAATGTCGCGCATCTCCGCGACGACCTTCGCGCCTTTAACTCCCTGTACATTACCGCTCGCTTCGCTGAAAAGTTCCGCGCGCAGTGGCAAGCCCGTGTCTTTATCGACGTAGATAAACGATTCTGTATGGACTTCGCCGGCCGATGTTTGCGTTTGCGAAGTTCGCGCGTAACGATATTTCAGCGCTGTTCGACCGGCCTGTTGTTCTTCGCCGACGAATTGGATGCCCTGAAGTCTTTCGAGGTACGCCACGAGTTGACCCGGCGTCATCAGCTTCTGAATCTGAAAGCCCGTGGCTTCTGGTGTCAGCTCTGCATACTGCTTTCGCGCGGGTGCGATGCCGTATTGAACGCCGGCGCGCTCCAGGTAGATCAGATCAGAACCGTCTGGAAGTTTGAACGAGAGACGACGGTCGTTGCCGCTCTTCGCGACATCGGCGGAGAGCGTCGGGATACCGATGGCTTTATCTCCGCCTTCGGTTTCGGCAGTAAAGACGATAGTGGCTTTGTAGGCGTCCGGCTCACGCGCCGACAATGTTGATGGCGCGGTGTTGGCATTGATGTTCGTGTTGGCGGCGACGTTGGCATTAACGTTCGTGTTGATGTTGGTGTTCACATTGGCATTCGCAACTGGACCACGCGCACAACCACTCGCTGCAATAACGAATACTGAGATAGCTAATACGAGCATAAAGACCGGCGGTCTGACGTCGGTGTGTTTCATATGGCGTTCTCCGAATAGTTCGCGCTCGCGCGCGACGTTATTTACAGGGGGTGTTTAAGAAGGGAAGGGCCATAGGATAACACGAGATGGATCTATTATGTGAATCCCGCAAATCTTGTGGTAAAAGACAAACATGAAAAACATACTGGTCCTGCTGCTACTCGGCTTTGCCCTTTCACTTTGCAACCTCGCCGGCAAATTCAAGAATTCCAATTCAACTTCTGGCCCATCCGCGTCAGGCGGCGGCAGCGCGCGCTCCGCTGAACACGGGCAAGCAACGGCTGCGCAAACAGCGGCGCTCTCCGGCGGTCACGAGGTGAAGTGGGATCGTCAGGGTATGTCGTTTACGGTGCCAGCAACCTGGACCGAGCTCGAGAATGAATCGAAGTCGTTTGTCTGGCGTTCGCCAGGCGGCAGTGATGGCGCGACGTTAAATGTGAACATCTCGCCGATGGGTGCGGATTTCCCGACCGATGCGAGTATTCAGGCGACGTACGATGGCGCGAAGACGCGCGCGCAGAATGGTGAAATTGATGAATTGAAGTGGGTCGAGATCGATGGGCTCACGGGTGTTCAGTTCCGCGAAGCAAATCCCGAAAAGCCGGACGACTTCCGCCGTCTGCAATGGCTCGCCTACCGGAAGTATTTGGGTCAGGTGCAAATGATCAACCTGATGCTCGCAACCACCGGCAAAGGCTACGAGCAACACAAGGACGCGATGTACGGCATCCTCTACTCAACAAAGATCACGCATTAATAAGATACGGGCCGCGGATGACACGGATCGAAGGCACGGATTTACACAGATCCGTGTAGATTCGTGCTTTGAAATCCGTGTCATCCGTGGTTCCCGTCTTCCTGTGCGGCAATTTGCCACACAAAAATTTATCGTTGACATACCCTCCTAATTAAGCTAACTGTGCCTGCGACTTACCTGGCCTCTGAAGTTCTATCTCCCACATCCGAATGAACAAAGACTGGGAACTGTCACAGGAAGCTTTTGACGCGTTGCTTGATTGGCTTGATTCCGATCGCGAACAAGCCGCCCTCAAGTACGAGAAAATTCGGCGCAGCCTCATCAAGATCTTCACCGGGCGCGGGTGCGTCGAGCCCGAAGACCTCGCCGACGAAACCATCAACCGCGTCACCAGCAAGCTCAAAGAGATCAAAAAAGAATTCAGCGGCGACCGCACACGCTACTTCTTCGGCGTCGCTAACAAAGTTCACCTCGAACACCTGAGGCGGAAACTTCCTCAGCCCACGCCGCCTCCAACCAACGATCCGGACCGGATCGAGTTGGAATTTAACTGCCTCGAACGCTGTATTGAGAAGCTAAGCAAGGAACATCGCGAGCTGCTGTTGCGGTATCACGGCGCCGATGGCCCCGCTGAAACCGAGCATCGACGCGCTCTCGCAGAAGAGCTCGGAATCGCTCCAAATGCTTTGCGTATTCGGGTTTATCGTATTCGGATGGGCCTGAAAGAATGTGTGGAAAAGTGCATCGAGCGCTCACTTGAATGAAATAAGTGGCGCTATAAAGTCATTAAGATCAGAAGTACCTGTTGCCGGAGACACAATTTGAATCTCACCGCTGACAAACAAGAGATAAAAAGCTACTTGTTGGGCATTTTGGATGGCGATCGCAAAACCCAGTTGGAAGAGCGAATTCTTTCTGCGCCCGAGACTTACGAAGAACTTTTGCTCGTTGAAGAAGAGTTGATCGATTCTTACGTCGCCAATGGTCTATCCGAACTCGAGCGGCAGCAGTTTGAGACTCACTTCCTGATCACCGCCGAACGTCAAAAGAACCTGCGCTTCGGGCAATTACTGAAACGCTACGTAAACTCCCATCCGTTTCCCGTCGCCCAACAAAATGTCGCCGCCGCCGCAATACCTCACGTCGAAAAAGGCGCTCCCGCCAAAAAATCCTTCAACCTGTCTATGTTGCCTGCCACTGGCAGACCAGTGATGGTCTTCGGCATCGCAGGCGTAGTTTTGCTCGGCGTAGCTTTGCTGTGCTGGTTAGGCTACAAAAGACCGCCGTCACGTTTGGCCCAGCAACGTATCGAGCCGGTAGTTGTGGTCACACTTGCACCCGCTGCTGCGCCACGAGTGAACGTTCCACCGAAAGGGTACGACTTGAAACTCGAGCTCGAGCTGGCTAACCCGAATTTTCGAAACTACAAGTCGGAGCTGTTTCGGGAAAACAAGTCAGTGCAAACACGTGGTGAATTGAAACTTGAAAGCAAGGGCGAGCAGTATATTGTTCCACTCACGATCACTGGAGAGATGCTGAGTCCGGGAGATTATCAAGTGAAGTTATGTGGTGTGTCGGAGTCGGGCGCCAATGAGTTTATCGACAAATATTCTTTCCGTGTAATCGAGTAAGTCCTCACTAACCACCGCCTAAAAATATTTCTGAAATGTTTGACCCGCTAAAGTCATAACCATTGAAGCGTCGCATTGACAATAACACCCCACGCGCGACATACCCCTCACCCCTAAAGCAATGGCGAGCGACCTCGTGAACAGTCGCTCGCCTTTGTGGTTTCTCGCCACAAATTTTTTAGCCGCACAAAAGCATATGACTGAAAATCAAATTCGGTCATTGGTCTTGTGCTCTTTGTAGCTACTGTTTACGAATGTAGTTTCGATGTATCCAGCCGTCGTTTGCCGCACGGTCCTGAGTTTCGAATAAGATGTTCTTCTCGTCTTCTCGCGTTACGACCTTCACGCGTCGTGTTACTTCTCGCGCTTCGGACCGAGCTTTGTCTGAGTCCGTGAGAAACGTATGCACAACCTCACTCACGACCGGCTTGGCTTCGACGTCTTTGTTCAACTCCGCAACCGCTTCGACCGCGCTCGCCTTGAGCAACTTGGGCCAGAGCTTCGCGAACAGCGAGCGTGAAGCATAGACGTCTGCGCTGTTGACGTGACCGTTAATCGCAAAGACATAACCAATCACGTCTGACTTGTTTTGCAGTATTCCGGAAAGCGCTTTGATGTAGGCTTCCGTGTTTTCTTTCACTTTCGCGTTCTCAACTGACAACTCGAGGCTCGACACTGACGCAGGCGCCTGCACGTTGCCGCCGACGTTCGCGCTTAACTTCTCCTGCGCCACGCTGACGTTCTTCCAAACAGCCTCTTGCGACCGCTCTCGTTTAGCCGCGAGTTTGAGATCCTTCGTCGCAATCATGTTTTCAGAGCTACTGAACTGCGCAGATTCCTCGTTTCCGCGTTTGCTCCAACGTCCCGATTCGACACAAAACGCTGCGATCGGCATACGGCCAGATTTCGGTGGAACGATGAAGTCGATTGAGATCATCCGGTCCTGATCGCCGCCGCGCACGATATCGCCGGCTTGAACGTAGATGTCCTGGTTTGAGAGATTTCTGATGGCAAGCTCATTCACGTCTCTGGTTTCATAAACCCTGACCTTCTTTTGCGCGAGAGCTTCCTGAAGAGTGAGGAAAGTCTTGTTGGTCAAATCCTTTCCGTGTACGAGAAACACGGTGAGATTGCCGTGTGTGTATGGACCAGAGAGCCGGTAACTCGACTCGGCCGTGGCGTCCTGCGCCCGGTTTTGGGCCATGGCGCTGATGAACAGTCCTAATGCGAGGAGGAGACAGAAAAAGGTTATTGTGGTTAGGTGCTTAGGCTTCATTGTCGTACTCCTAGTGAAGTGGATGCCGGGGAGACAACCGCGGGGAGACTAGAGGAACGAAATTATGAAGACTTCTTGCGCGGTGAGACGAGGTTGATGGTAGGGTTAGTTGCCTTGCTGGTGAGGAGCTTTTGACAAGATTTCAGGATTTACAGAATTCACAGGATAATCCTGCCAATCCTGTAAATCCTGTCATCATGTCAAAGAGTTATGGGTTGCACGGCGCGCTCGGCGTTGATGCGACCATGACCATATCGATCGTTTTCAGATGCGGGATGCGTGGGCATGTCACACGTGTCTCTCAGACGCTGTAGCACTTCTTGAGCAGTCCAATCCGGATACAGGGACAAAACCAACGCCGCCACGCCGGCGGCGAGAGGCGCCGCGAAGCTCGTCCCCGACCACATCTTGTTGTCATTCCAAGATGTAGGCCCCGAAACGCAGAGGCCGGGAGCCAGAAACTCCAACTTTGGACCACGCGCACATTCGTACACGTTCCCGTTTCTACGGCACCGGCCGACCGCAATGACGTTTTCGAGTGAACAAAGTTTATCTTCCTTGACTGGCTTAACCTCATTCTTAACAGCCCAGAAGATTGGTACGCCTAACCCCTCGCGTTTCAATGTCGCCGAATTGATGGCCAGCTCCAACACTCTTTCGACGTAATTCGCAGTGACCAGGCTACAGGAAATGACATCAGCGGGCTCATCTTCACTTTCCGGATCGACTTGTTGCGGGTTAAGCGCATACTCAATGGCCCGAGCAAGCGTAAGCTGATTTCCTATTCCATATTCCGCAATGGCGATTGGCATGAGCTCCGATTCGGGAGCGATGCCACAGCCGCCCTTGCTATTCTGCCGGGCGCCGGCCATCCCCATACAACCGGTACCGTGAGGCTGGTTGGGAAAATAGGGCATGCCTACTTCATACCTGTGGAACGTCCCCGTCGCTCCTCCTGGTTCTTCCGGTTCGAAGTAACCACCTCCCTTGATTCCGTCTTTTAGGTCCTCATGAGTGATCTCCATGCCAATATCAATTATCGCAATACGCACACCTTCACCTTTGCTGTCTTCCCATGCTGCGACCGAATGAAGACCCTTCAAGTGGTTGTGCTGCCATTGCTCTCCAAATAGCGGATCAGCAGGGTCCTGACGCCCGCTAATCCGCTGCAGCATGCTGGGTTCAGCGAAGACATACCGGTGGGGTTTTGCCTGAAGCGCGTTAATCGTTTCGGGCAACGGACGTCCTTTAGGCAGTCGCACGGCATAGAGATGAGGCGCAAAGCTAAGCTTATGAACCACAGTTAGACCATCTTCGGCAAGGATCCTCTTTGCCGTTCGCCGCTTCGTCATCGCTGCCGCGTTCAGTTGCACAGTAGCGATGTCAGTTTCGATCAATAGCTCTCCGCTCTCGTTGATGAATACCTGGCGAACAGGCTTGCCCTTGCCACCATGGCCAGGCGGCAGTGGCGGCAGCGGTTTGTTCGCTCCGATAAACTTCCAGCCAGCTTTCTCAAACGTCATGCGATCTCGTTGTTGCGGGGAAGCGTCACCATTGGCGTGGCCATTAGTCCGTTGTCTGCTACCTGATTTTTTCCGTTCCGGGATGGGACGCGGAAAGTCTACGGGAGGCACAATTGCCACGCTGTCAGATAGCGTCCATTTGACTCTTTTGCCATTGATTATGGGTCTCCATTTCATGACAAACTCCTTTGTGAGAGAAAATCAATTAGGGTTGCGTAAGACGTCACTGGGAGCCGAGCGGCACCGGAAGCAAACCAATGCGTCCGTCACCTCCAACGTTGCCTATGTTGCAGACCGCTCCTTCGCCGGAAGTGGGTGGCGGCAGAACGTCATACTTCTTGCCATTCGTGTCCTTAATTAGCAGGTAATAGTGGCGGAAGTCAGTTGGTTCCAGATCAATGGATTCGTTATCGAGGCGATCTGAATCATCTTCGGTATCCCGACTTTTCACTTCCTTTGCTTTTGGTGGACAGATGTTTGTGATTGTGATCTCGTGCGGACCAGAACCATGCGGCAAGTGCACCTGAAAACCTTGGGGTCCATCTACTCTGAAGATCACCGCGCCTCCGTTTTGACAAGTGATGTCAGCCTTGACGCCCTCAGTGAAAAGCCCGAAGGGCTCGGGGGCTTTTTTGGGGACCGGCTCACCGTCAGGACCGAGACTAACCAGGCGGAACGGCCCATCCGTCATTAGTTTGTGATCGCCATAAAGACGTGGCTTGGAGATATACATCTCCGTCACAGTCACCAGTGGCTCGTGGGTATTTGGATCCCTGGCAATCTCTAATTCAACCAACTCTCCGCCGTTCAAATTCCTTTCAAAGTCAACCACCCAGCGAAAGTCTTCCGGGTCTCCGTTTATTTCCGACCGATCGAAGTCGTCATAGTCGTCACCAATGAAATAGATTGGATCTGCTGGTGTGACGGCGTTCTCGGCGTCGATAAAGATCCGGTGGTTGTTATCTTTGATCTCGTACATCATTTTCGATTCGCCGCCGTAAGGCAGCTTCTTCTTGACCTCAATCGTCAGAGCGTGACAATCGTGACGTAAGAATGCGACTTCATAGGTTTGAGTGGAGGCGTTGTAACAACCGAGAGCAAGTCCTGAGATCGAGACTATTGCGGTTGCGTTATCATGGTCGAGGGGGGTCATCGTGTTTTCTCCTTTTGCTTGTTTAGAAATCTGCATAGCCGCCGATTGCGGTGAAGGCCGCCCAGTAATATGGGTCGCGATAAAGACCGTTTGGATCTTCAAGCAACTCGAGCTGAGCCTTACGCAAGGCGGCAAGACTGGAAACTCCAGAAATTTTTCGGTAACGGTGAAACTTCAACATCAGTTGGGCCGTCGATTCCGATTCGACTGACCACTGGCTGGCAACTACGAGTGGAATGCCGGTGCGCAAAAACGTTCGCGCGATTCCGATCAGACCTTCACCGTTGTAGTAGTCCTTTCCACTCGTCTCACATGCCGACAACACCACCAGCTTCGTGCGCGGCAGCTTCATTTGGACCAGGTCGCCAAGCATTAAATCGCCGTTCTCGGATCCGTTTTGTTTTGCGAGAACGAGTTTCGACATCAGTGGCTCCGCCAGGTTAGTGACGTAGTGTCCCGCAAAATGGATCACGTCGGCGCGAGGCAATTGCTTCTCGATAGACTTCTTGACAGCTTCAGGACCGATGAGTGAATACGATTTCGCATAGTTAGCCGCGATTCCTGTCGCTTCTTGCGCGGCTGCCGGCAGATCGTCCAGCTCCGGATACTGCTGACGATCGAAAGATGGATTACCGATGCTCAGCAGTGTTTCGGCGCTCGCAGTCGCGTGATCTTTTGCAATTGACGTGGCACGCACCAGCACGTTCAAGCTGGGTGACGTAAATAACGAGAATTCACTGATCAGATATCGTTGTGATACAGGCGAGATGAGTGCGTCAAAGGGGACGTAACTCAGCGTCTTATCGGGAATGATGCAGAGCACATGATGCGGATCGAGAGCATCGCTGAATGGTCCAATCAATATGTCGTACAGTTGCTGCGAGACGGTTCGCAACTTTTCTGCTTTGCCTGGACCACTGGAAATGCCTTTGACGTATTCCGTCACCAGCGAACGTAACGCGTCAGCACGAATATTCTTCGTTTTTGCCTCGAGCCTGTTGCTGGTTATCAGCCAGACGACGAGCTTGTCGTCCAGCACGGCATACTGCAAAACCTGTAAGTTCGCCGGCAGCCCGCGCTGCAGCTCCGCAGGATTGAGCGGCGCGGTCTCAGCGCCGCCAGTTTTCTTTTCAGTTAAAGCTTTGAGCAGCGATCGCGCGCGCGACTTTTCTGAGTAATTCAAAGCGCTCACGTCGTCGTGCTTCTCGAACTCGTGATTGATGGCAAGGTCGTAAACGTTTTGTTCGCGATCGAAGAAAACATTTCGATTCTGTTCTTCGAAGATTTTCACGCGTTGCTTTTCAAACTCGTCGAGAACGCTGGGAAGCTGGGCTTCGAAATTCGCAGTGTCTTTGAGCGCTACGTAACAAAGCAGACGTCCCTTCAGAGCATCGTATTTATAAACACCCGGGGTTATCTGGTTGTAGTTATCAATCGCCTCGCTGTAGTTCTTGACTGCTTGTTCAATCGCGCCGGACTGGCGCTGAAGGTGACCGAGCAGCAACAAAGATTCGGTTCGAAGCTTCAGTGAGTTCGCGAATTTCATGCTCTCCGAAGCGAACCGAAATGCTTCAGTCAGATTTTTCTTACCGCCGTTGATCTGAGCGAGGTACCGGTAAGAAAAATGCACCATCGCCGGATCATTCACCGCCAGGCTAAGCATCGCAGCACCAAATTGCGCAGCAGCTTCATATAAGCCGAGCGCTGACAGGGCGCGAGCGGTGTAGAGGTAGGTGCGCCACGTTTGGCGGACGCTGTTTGACGCGGGGTCAATTAGTTGCAGCGCCCGCCAGTCGTATTGCAGGGCACGCTCGGGCTGACCGAGCAGCATGTAGTTGTTACCGGTTTGGCTGAGAATCTTTTGCTGGTTGTATACGTCGTTGATCTTCGTCGCGATCGAGAGCGCGTCGTTGTAACTCTCCAGCGATTCGGAATACGCGCGCTGTTCTGTTTGATTATTTGCGATCCAGGAAGTCGCCTGTCCTTCGAGCCAATAGTAATGCTTTGCTTTGGCAAACTTCGCGAGCGACGACAGCAGTTCAGTGCTCTTCGGAATATCCGGTTTTTGAGTCAGACAATAAGCAATCCAGTAATCACAGATCTTCGCTTCCAACACGTCGCCGGCGCGCAGAAACAACTCGCGCGACTGCTCGAACAACTCAGAGTTGAAATTGCCTTTCTGGCATTCGGCGTAACCATTCCTGAGTAGAACGTGTGCCTCCCGAAGCAGGTTTTGTTTCTCTACTGAAAGGTGCGAGTAAAAAGCAGCAAGCTCGGAAACGAATGGGTCGCCGGCTTTTTCCAGTTCGAGCTTTCCTGCGTAGCGCAAGGCGCTACCAAGTTTCCCCGCCTCGTCCGTGCGCTTATTCAACAACGCAGTAAGAAGAGAGTAGGCAAGCTCCTGGGGGATGAACGTTTCCGTGATCATCTCCTTGTTGCGAGTCAACTCACGCCACGATCGTTCCTCATCTGCGGCAATAGTCGCGGCAACGAAGCTTTCCAACAACTGCGCGCGGTTCAACCGCTCTGAATTCGGCTGGGACAGATTTTGAATCGTTCGTTTTGCTTCAGCGGTCCAGTCGGGATTCGTTTCACGAGCAAGGTAAGCCTGCCATGCCTGGTCGCGCTGTTGAGGCAGCTTCAGGTGGTCCAGCACTAACGCGCGATTGTGTAAACCCTCGGTGTTTCCGGAATCGAGCTTTAATGCAGTCTCAAACTCCTCGAGAGCTTTCGCCGCGTATAGCAAAGTGTTGTCAGAATCAACCGCCGGAGACCTGTGACTCGTCTCCATGAGCGCCACGCCAAAGTCGTTTCGAAGCGATGCGTTGTTGCTGTCCTGCTTCAGAGCCTCCTCGAACTGAAGCATCGCTTTGGCGGGACTCCCCGACATCAGGTAGAACTGGCCCAGCGCCTGACGTGCTGAAGATGTGGGTTTTTCAGCGACCGCTTCGAGCAGCAATCGTTCGGCAAGGTCACGATTGACTGGATCGAAATCGTCAGTTTCACCTCTACGGGAGATAAAGGGGGCGTACGCAAGACCAGAGATACGCGCCTGGAGCGGCCGGCGGCCCTCATAAGCATGTACCAACGCTTCAAGACCGGTTGTGACGGTCGACTTCCTAAAATAGAAAAATCGAAAGCTCGCACCGGCGGCGAGTAGCGCAAGCAGGGCGATGATCAGGAGGGCGCGGCGTGAGTAACGTGCGCGCGATAACCACTGATGCCGGGAAGTTTTGCGGATGTTCATACGTGAACTCCCTAAAAAAGAGGAAGGTTCACTAGGTATGTTGTTTCCGGGCGAAAACGTTTCGTGCGCTTATTTTAGCCACAAAGAGGCACAAAAAGCACAAGAATGCTGAACGGGGATTTTTGTGCTTTTTTGCCTCTTGCGGCTAATTCGAATGCACTGTCGGGGCGTCGGCGTGGGGAACGAAGCAGCCACGACAACGCGCTTCGTACTTGTCTGAGGCACCGACGGCAACACGCTCTTCTGATTCGAACGTGCGTTGTGAGTAATTGGCCGGCTGTCCACACTTCATGCAGATCGCATGGGTTTTCGTGATGTACTCGGCGATCGCGAGAAGTTGCGGCATCGGCTCCCAGGGCCTGCCGGTGTAATCCTGATCAAGGCCGGCGATGATCACGCGCACACCACGACGAGCGAGTTCATTCGCCACCTCAACCAGATCGTTATCAAAAAACTGTCCCTCATCGATGCCGACAACTTCAGTATCCGGATCGATTTTCTCGAGTATCTCAGCAGCCGAACGGCTATTCGCCGAATCGTGACGCATCTCGGAGTGGGAAACAATCTGGCTCTCTGAAAATCTCGAGTCCAACTCGGGTTTGAAAACCTGCACCTTCTGCCGCGCGATCTTTGCGCGCCGCAGCCGGCGAATGAGCTCTTCCGACTTACCGGAAAACATCGAGCCCGCAATCACTTCTATCCAACCAGCACCACGCGACTGTGGCGGCGGTTCTTCATGGTTAACTTGTGCGACTAGTTCATCCATTCTCGTTTTAATTTAACTCTTTTATCAGGAATAAAATTTCGGATTGTAAAACGGTGCAAAAGCAGCGACCAGCGCCAGCTCAAAACTCATCGATCGCGTCACCAGATCGCGCGAGAGCACGCCCCACGCACCCTGCTTGCTGCGTAAATCTCGACCACCTGTGACTTCGTCTATCACAAGACCCAGCTCGCGTCGACCTTCGACCACCTTCTTCACGATGTCCGGTGGCACAGTTATCGACGGTGCCGCTCCAAACGCGCCTCGCTGGCCGTCGGTCGCGTAAGCCCAACCGCGCAGAAACGTGTGCCACTCGCCCTCGATCGAGACCGAGTGAAACCCGCCTTCTAACCCAACATAGATGTCCGCTTCCAGGCGACGATTCTTGAGTGAATCACGCACGCCGAAGGCTCTTTCCTGGGCACCCTGCATCAACTGCCAGTCTGTCAGCGGCATGGAAGGGACGTTTGACTCAACTCGACGCGCGATGACGTTTGCGTTAGCCCAATCGGGATCGATTGTAGCAATACGTGCGACGCTGGCGCGCACGGCCATGATCTTCGGCGCACGATCGGAGCCGAGCGCGATAGTCTTGATATGCATCCGGATAATATAGACTTCTCTGCGATCGCAGAGAAAACTTACAATTTTACGGCGCCGCCAAATGCCGGCGTGCTTCGGTTGCCCAGTCCGACGTCGAGTCGCGTTTTAGGTACTTGCTCCAGTCTGCCTTCGCCTCGTTGGACCGGGATTGTTTTTCGTAAGCGAGCGCGCGATTGAAGAGTGCCTCTTGCAAATTGCTGTCGAGCTGGAGCGCTTTGTTGAAATTGTCGATACCACGATTGTAGTCGCCTTTTTCAAGCCAGGCGACGCCGAGATCGTTATAAATCTGCGCCTGGTTACGACTGCCGCTGAGCGACCGCTCGAGTTCTTTAATCGCCTCGTCTGACCTGCCTTGCGCTAAATATACCTTGCCGAGCGCGTGATCAGCTTCCGGCCCCGGCTTGTCTTTTAGGGCTTGCGTAAGATGTAACTCTGCGCGCCGGAGATTATCCGCTCGCTGCTCGTCAATATTGGTTCCGCGTGTTTGCGAATAAGACGAGTAGGGCAGCGCCGAGACGCGCGGCTGAATAGGTCGTTCTCCCGCGTAGGCCGTCTTCAGCGCCGCCAGGCCTTTGTCGAGCTCGGATTCACCACTACTCCTGAGTGGCAACCAGATTCCGAAAGCGAGCCCAACAACAATAAGAATTGAAGCCGCAATTCGCAGCTCCGGCGACGACAGCCAACTTTTCCGGTTCGTCTGTTGGCGTTCTTTCAGTGCCGCAGCAATCCGCAACTTTTCGCGGCGCGCAGGCGAAGCGAAGAAATGTCGCTCCATCTGCTCGCGCTCCGCGCCCTCAACTTCTCCGGCCACGTATCGATCCGTTAATTCATCTACAAGAATGTCAAACTCTTCAATATAAACGGCGTCACTCAGCAGCCGTATTTCAACCCGTTCTTCGTCTTCTTCCCTGAGTTTGCCGAGAAGATAGTCTTTTAATTCAGTTTTTTCCGTGTGATCGATGATGAGAATTCCCCCCCCACTAAAGCAACCGCTACTGAATATGACTCGAATACTAACTTTCGTTTGCCTTCATTCGCTCAATACACTGCTGTATGCATTTTTCAAGGCTTCCGCGAACGTGATGCGCCCGGCCTCGCAGCGCGCCGTCCGTTATCCCGAGCTCGTTCGCCATCCGCTTGTGCTGCTCGATCTTGTCACGGCCGTCGTAGGTGTAAAAGTCCAGAATCATCTCTCGCTTGTCCGCAGACATGAACCGGAGACACTTCACTAGACAGTCGTACTCGTCGCTGTGAACTTCGTCCTCGGTCGAAACCACCGGCACCTCTTCGACCGCGATTTCCTTGCGCCGGTTTACCTCGAGAATGATGAAACGCGCGACGCCATGGAAATACCGGGCAGGCTCGCCGACATACGTGTCGCGAATCTCCAGCAGCTTCTTCGTCACGCGGTTGATCGTCTCGTCGGCAAGATCCTCCGCGTCGCTGAGTCCTTTGGACACAAAGATCCTGATCAAACCAGCGCGGATTACTTCATATTTTTGCCCGGCTACTTCACGGTCTGGATCAAGCCAGGCCAGTAAGGATGCGAACGATTCTTCGTTGATAGCTAACGGCTCCTAAGAGAAAGGCAAAGGCGCACGTAGTATAAGACAGATCCGCGTTTATATCCGCGTTCATTGGTGGCTTATACTGTCAGGCATGACAATCGACGAGCTGGTTTATGACTGGAATACAATCGAACCGTCTCTCACGGCGCCCAATCGCCATATCGGGATTGACGACGAAACATTGCGCGACGGTTTGCAGTCGCCGTCGGTTTGCGAACCGTCAGTCGAACAAAAATTAGAGCTGCTTCACCTGATGGAAGCGCTCGGCATCGATACTGCTGACATCGGACTACCCGGCGCTGGCGGCACACACGCCGCGGGAGTTGAGCGTCTGGCCCGCGAAATCGCCGATAAGAAACTGAAGATCCGGCCCAACTGCGCCGCTCGCACACATCGCAACGACATCACACCGATCGTCGAGATCTCGCAACGCGCCGGAATTCCGATCGAAGCGTGTACGTTCATCGGTTCGTCTTCAGTGCGATTCTTTGCTGAAGACTGGACGCTCGATAAGCTTTTGCAGATGACGGAAGAGGCCGTCACTTTCGCCGTAAGTGAGGGCCTGCCGGTCATGTACGTCACCGAAGACACAACCCGCGCGAAACCCGAAACGATTCGCGCGCTCTACACGACTGCGATTCGCTGCGGCGCCAGGGCTGTTTGTGTTTGCGACACTGTCGGCCACTCTACGCCCGACGGCGCTGGAGCTGTCGTACGCTTTGTGAAAAACATCATCGAGGAACAAGGCGGTGGCATTCGTCTCGACTGGCATGGCCACCAGGATCGCGGACTCGGCGTGATCAATTCCCTCGCAGCGATTCAAGCCGGCGCCGATCAGGTGCATGGCTCGGCGCTCGGAATGGGCGAGCGCGTCGGCAACACGCCGCTGGATCAGTTGCTCGTGAATCTGAAACTGCTGGGTTGGATCGATAACGATCTGTCGCGTCTCGGCGAGTATTGCCAAACAGCGGCGCGCGCGTGTCATTGGACTGTGCCGTTGAATTATCCGGTGTTTGGTCGTGACGCTTTTCGCACGGCGACCGGCGTCCACGCTGCGGCAGTGATTAAGAGTTATAAGAAAGGCGACCAGCGACTGGCGGACATTGTTTACTCGGGAGTTCCAGCCGGTGAGTTTGGACTCGAGCAAGTGATCGAGATCGGACCGATGAGCGGCAAATCAAATGTGATTTACTGGCTCGAGAAGCGCGGCCTCGAACCGAGCGAGGGTCGCGTGAATCGCATTTATGAGCACGCTAAATCGGCTAACGGAGTGCTCGAAGAGAGTGAGATCTTGTCGCTGTTGTGAGCCGTGTTCATCCGTGTAAATCCGTGGCTCAACTAATGGCGACGCCTCACGTCGCGCGGGCGCTTCGTTTCTTCGAAACCAAAGCTGACGCAATCACTGAAGAGCACATTCGTATCTGCTCGATTCCGGCGAGTCCGTTCGGCGAGCAGGAACGTGCTGAGTATCTCAGTCGAAAGTTTTCAGAGCTCGGGTTGACTGAAGTTGAGATCGATGAAGAAGGCAATTGCCTCGGGCTGCTGCGAGGATCTTCGCGATCGCCTTTGATGGTTGTTAGCGCTCATCTCGATACGGTTTTTTCCGCTGATACGAATTTCAATGTCGTTCGTCGTAACGATAAGTTGTACGCGCCGGGAATCGCTGACGATGGCTGTGGGCTTGCAGCGTTGATTGCGCTCGTGCAAGCGATCCGGACGCAAGAGATTCCCATAGAGGGATCGATCTTGTTCGTTGGGACAGTGGGTGAAGAAGGCGAAGGAAACCTGCGTGGTGTTCGACATCTTTTCACGAAAGGTCGTTGGGCCAAACACGTCGACTCGTTTCTGAGCTTTGATGGTCCAGGACTCGATCGAATTACAAATCGTGCCCTGGGATCGCGTCGTTATCGTGTTGAGGTAACTGGACCAGGCGGACATTCGTGGGGCGATTTCGGACTGCCGAATCCGGTCCACGCAATCGGACGCGCGATCTCGAGACTGGCTGGCTATCCCGCGCCGAAAGAACCTCGTACGACCTTCAATGTCGGACGCATTGAAGGTGGCCGCAGCGTCAATTCAATACCGAGTGAAGCTTCGATGGAAGTGGACCTGCGCTCTGCTGCTGAAGCGGAGTTGCAGCGCCTGGATGCGTTTTTCCGGCGCGCGATGAAAGATGCGGTTGATGAGGAAAGTGCGACGCGGCGGGCTGGTGATCCGTTACTGAAACTGAAAGTTGATTTGATTGGCGAGAGACCGACCGGCGAGACTCCGGCGGATTCACCACTCGTTGAGCTCGCAATGGAAGCGACTAAACTGATCGGCGCTGACCCGCGTCTCGATCAATCGTCGACTGATTCAAACTTGCCGATATCGTTAGGCGTTCCGGCGATCACGCTCGGTGCTGGTGGAAGCTCGGCCTTTTCTCACAGTCTTGACGAATGGTACGACCCACGCGGCCGTGACCTCGGATTGAAACGTGGATTGCTTGTGATTCTCGGAACTGTGGGATTAAAGTAATAGGTCCTATATGTCCTATAGGACCTATTGAATTAATTGATCGGAATCGAAACCGTCGCCGATCCGGCTTTGCCCGGTGGGAAGCGCTTCTGCCGCGCGATACGCAACGCATTAGCATCGCCACCCGACGCCTGCGTCACGCGTCCTGACTCATCGTAAGTCACCGTCACCACAACTCGCTTTGCACCAGGCTTCACGCCTTCGACAGTTGGCGCCGCAGCAGCAGTTTCACCTTCAGCATTCTTCGCTTCGCGAGCCTTACGCTCTTTCTCACGTTGCTTTCGCAGCGCTGCAGCCGCAGGGTCTTCAGCAACCGGTGTAGCTTCCGTACCCGTCGGTTGCGGCTGTGATACGGTTTCGACTGGAGCAGGCGCAGGAGCCTGGCTCACAACGGGCGCCGGGGGAGCAGCTTTCTTGCTGTACCAACCAGCCGGCACGCCAATCACCGCCACACTCGCCACGACCGCTACCGCTATCGCACCAATGAACAGCGGTTTGCGACGACTTCCGCTATCTTTTCCAAACGCAAGAAACGCCGGCGAAAACGACTTCTCAACATCCGATGGCCTTTCGACCTGGACCGACTTGCCTTCGAGATCGTCCGGCTCAGGAACATACTCCGGAGGAAACGCGACGCCCGGCGCAATGCTCTCATCCAATCGTCGCAAACCTTCGAGCACAACCTGTGTCCACGGTTGATTGATGGTCCGGCTCTTCGCTTCCACGTCGACACTGAATTCAAACTCCGCATTCGGAAGCGTCAGCGCGTAGTAAACCGCGTCGATTCCATGCAACACGCCGATACGCGCATCAACGACTGAGCCCGCCTGCAAGTAAAAGTATCCTGCACCTTTCGGATACAAAACCTTGAGACGGCCGCTTTTGCGCTGGTTACAGAAAAACTCGATTAACTCAGAAAGTGAAAGGTCACTGAGGTGTCCGGTTAATGCCATGAGAACTAGTCCCTTCTAGAAAGAACGCTTGTTGGAAAAGAGGGGGAGAATGGCGCGCCGAAGAGGCCCGGCGCGCCACCAAAAGGTAGGTTAGGGAACCAGCGCGAACTTGTAGTTAATCACGCCGGAAACCTTGACCGGTTGACCGGAAAGCTTCGTGGGAGAAAACCTTGCTTTGAGTGCTGCCTGCACAGCCGCGTCGCGCAGGATCGTTGGACCAGCCGAAGCACTTGCCGAAACTACTTTGCCGGTCTCGTCGAGGATCACATCGACTGTAACCACGCCCTGCGTCCTCATGCGCTTCGCCGCCTCGGGATAAAGCGGTGGCGGCAGCGAGACTGCGGTGCCGTTGAGAACTCCACCAGACACGGGCTTGAGAATCGGCTTCGGTCCCGGACTCGGCGGCGGTTCATCGATACTGATTATCGGCAACGGCTGGTTCGTGCTCACCGTCTGGACTTTCACGTCAACTGGACCAGACGCAAGCTTCGTCGCTGAATTCGACGCTGACGGTAACTCAGGAACCCCAGGCGCTTTCTTGTTGTTGCTCTTGTTAGCCGGAGTTGTTTTCGTCTCAGCGGGTTTGGTGACTGGCGCCGGGGCTGCTGGTTGCGGATTTGTCGCTGCGCTATTTGCGCCGGGCGTAACCATTCGGACCATGTTCTCGTCGAGGTAATACATGATCGAGCGATACGTCACTTCAGTCGGCTCGAAATTGATACCGCGAGAATCGACAACCGCGACCGAGGTGGTCATCTTGCTCCAGTTGCCGAGGAAGTCGAACTCGTACTTGTAGATCTCCTTGCTCAGCAACGTGCCATCGGGATTGAGCAGCGTCATCTCGCTGATATTTCCCTTTTCGTCGTACTTGTAGACTTCTTTACCGGTCAGCGTGGCGCCGGCGACGGGGAAATACTGGTTCTCAATTTTGTTGCCCTTGATGTCGTAAGCGACGAGCTCGACGACCTGGTGCTTGCCTTCCTGCTGGCCGTCAGCGGACAAGAGCTTGGCGACTTCCGTGCGCACGCGCCGGACTGGGCCAATCAAACCGTCACGGGATCTGTCGCTTTCGACCGCGGGGGTGGTGGCGGGGGCACTACCAGCCTTGGCTGTCAGGTTTGTCTGAGCACTTGCCGCGGCGCTCAAACCCATCAGGCAAAGCGTAATCAAGCATGATCTATTGAACATTCTGAACATTGTTTTCTCCATAATTCGCTGAGGCAGGCCAAATTTGGATAGATTTAGCGTGAGGCTGGGCAGGTCACGCGGCCCAAGCCATACTAACGAAGTTAAACGATGTTGGCAATAGATATATTTGAGACGGTTTTCACGCAAAGACGCAAAGGAAGACGCAAAGGCGCAAAGCTGGTCAAATTCCTTCTGCGCGCCTTTGCGTCTTTGCGATCTTTGCGTCTTTGCGTGAAAAGTCTCTCAACGGTGTTCGGCTTGAAAGAGCTGGTCGGTGCGGTTGATGGCGATGAGTTCGTGGGCGGCGCGGTAGACGTCCGCAGCCGGGATATTTGTTATCAAAGGCCCGCCAATAAAGCGGTTTTGCTCGCCCACGGGCGTGAAGCTGTTTGGCTCTTGCTGGTCGAGAATCACGACGACGGGCGTTCCGACAGCCGCCGCGATGTGCGCCGGACCCGTATCGTTCGAGATAAATAGCGTCAAACGCGCCTGAACTGAAGCCAACTGGGGAATGGTTAGCCGATCGAAAAAGATCGTGCCGGTGGGGAAAACTGACCGCATCTGCGGCACGAGTGCCCGTTCTTCCGGTCCTGCAAAGACGATCACGCGCACCCGGTCGTTGCGAATCAGGTGATCGGCAACTTCTGAAAACTTCTCGAGAGGCCAGAGGCGGCTGGCGTTCCCGGCTCCTGGAAACATCCCGACCAGCAGCTCGCGCGACTGCGCCTTCTCTTTCTTCAACATCGCCTCAACCGCCTTATCGTCCACCGGACTCGTCTTCAACACCGGAGTCCGCGGCACGTTCTCGATGCCGAGCGGTTTGAGCATGTCGAGATAACGATCGACGAGGTGCGCCGTCGTGCTTTCTCGCGTCGGTTGTGGTTTGAAGTTGGCGAGGAAGTCGAGCGATCGGTTTTCACGGCGCGAGTAAAGCCGGTGGGGCGCGCCGGAAAGGAAGCCGAGAATGTTTGTTTCGTAATAGCTGTGCAGGTCGATGACGAAATCAAACTTCTGCTTGCGGACCTGCGAAACAAACTTCGCAATGCGACCGATCGAGATCAGTGTGGGACCGTCGCGCAGCGAAACACGATCGACTTCGAGAATCTCATTGGCGTAACCGCAAAGATTCAAAAGCTCCTTGCCGGGCTTTCCAACGGCGACCGTGATCTTTGCGTACGGAAACTTCTCGCGTATCGCCCGCAACGCCGGGAGACTCATCACGACGTCTCCGAGCTGGCCAAAATCGATGACGAGTATGTTGCGCGGATCGAACATTATCCGTGTTATCCGTGGCTAAAGTTCTCTTAAATCGCGCCCCGTCATTTCAGTCGGCTTTTCGACCCCAAGCAAACCGAGCAGCGTCGGCGCGACATCTTCGAGCGCGCCACCTGTTCGCAGCTTCACGCCGATCGACTCTTCATCGATCAAATGAAACGGAACGGGGTTTATCGTGTGCGCGGTGTGCGGTCCGCCAGTGGTCGGGTCGATCATCTGCTCCGCGTTACCATGATCGGCGGTGATCAGCGTGATGCCATTCGCGGTGCGCATTCGTTTCGTGATCCACCCGAGACAGGTATCTACGTACTGGCAAGCTTCGATCGTCTTATCCAATTTGCCCGTGTGGCCCACCATGTCAGGATTCGCGAAGTTGATCACGAAAACGTCAGTGTCGCCTTCATCAATCCCGCGCAGCACTTTGTCAGTGACTTTGAACGCCGACATCTCTGGCTGCAGATCGTAAGTGGCGATCTTCGGCGACGGCACGAGCAATCGTTGCTCGCACGGATATTCCTTCTCGACACCGCCATTGAAGAAGTAAGTGACGTGCGCATACTTCTCCGTCTCCGCAAGGCGGTAGTTGCGCACGCAGATACCGCCCCAGGCTTCGGCCAGCACGTTGCGATGATGTCGTGGTGGAAATGCGATGGGAAGGTCGAACGAGTGGTCATACATCGTGAAGCAAACAAAATGCACACGCGGCCGATCGGAAACGTCAAACTCGCTGAAGCCTGCAATCGCGAGAGCTCTGGTTAACTGACGCGCGCGGTCAGGGCGGAAGTTGAAGAAGATGACCGAGTCGTCGTCTTTAATCGTCGCGACCGGAGCGCCGTCTTTGCGCACAATCGCTACGGGCTCGACAAACTCATCCGTCACGCCGCGCGCGTACGATTCATTGATGGCCGTGATTGGATCGAGCGCTCGCTCGCCAATCGCTTTAGTTAATAGATCAAAGGCACGCTGCGTCCGTTCCCAACGCTTGTCGCGGTCCATCGCGTAATAACGACCGACAACCGTGGCGATCTCACCACAGCCGATCTCGACCAGCTTTCGTTGTAACCCAGTGACGTACTGCGCGCCAGACGAAGGCGGTGTGTCGCGTCCATCGAGAAAGCAGTGAACATAGACTTGTTCCAGCCCGTGATCTTTAGCGAGCTTCAAAAGCGCGTAGAGATGCGTGAGCGAAGAGTGAACCTGACCGTCTGATATGAGCCCCATCAAGTGCAGCGCCTTGCCGCGGGTCTTTGCGCCATCAACCGCCTCGACCAGAACCTTGTTGCGGAAAAACTCGCCCGTCTCGATCTCGTGATCGACGAGCGACACATCCATGCGAATGACTCGTCCCGAGCCGATGTTCAAATGGCCGACTTCCGAGTTTCCCATCACACCCGCAGGCAGACCGACGCGTGATCCGTGCGCTTCGAGCAGCGTTTGCGGGTATTTTTCACAGAGCTCGTCGTAGAAAGGTGTGGTGGCGAGTGCGATCGCGTTGCCTTCGCGCGACGCTGAATAGCCCCAGCCGTCAATAATGATCAGGGCCAGCGGCCCTCTCTTCTTCGTCATATTAGCCACGGATTACACGGATAAAAAACCGGATTTAGCCCTTCCGCTGAGCAGCAGCTTTTGTGTTTTTTGTGCCTTTTTGTGGCTGCTGAAAAAATGCTTTGCGGCCGGGGAAGCGCGCGGCGCCGCGTAGGTCTTCTTCGATGCGCAGGAGCTGGTTATACTTGGCGATGCGATCCGTGCGCGACAGCGATCCGGTTTTGATCTGACCGGCGTTGGTCGCGACCGCGAGATCGGCGATAAACGGATCCTCGGTTTCACCGGATCGATGCGAGATGATCGTGGTGCAGCGGTTTCTTTGCGCAAGCTCGATGCAGTCCAGCGTTTCGGTGAGCGTCCCGATCTGATTGACCTTGATCAGAATCGAATTCGCGACACCGAGGTCGATTCCCTTTTGCAAAAACACGGTGTTGGTGACGAAAAGATCATCTCCGACAAGCTGCACCTTCTCGCCAATTTCATCGGTCAGAAGTTTCCAACCGGTCCAATCACTTTCTCCCATGCCGTCTTCGATAGAGATGATCGGATACTGCTCGGTCCAACTCTTCCAGTACGCCACCATCTCTTCGCTCGACAGTTTTCGCTTATCACTCTTTTTGAAGACGTATTTCTTGCCGTCGTAAAACTCACTCGCCGCGGGATCGAGTGCAAGCAAACAATCATCGCCAGGCTTGTAGCCCGCCTTAACGATCGATTCGAGAATCGTCTCGACTGCTTCCTCGTTCGACTTCAAATTCGGCGCAAATCCGCCTTCGTCGCCGACGCTCGTCGCGTAACCTTTACTCTTCAACACCGACTTGAGCTGATGAAAAATCTCCGCGCCCACTCGTAACGCTTCACTGAAACTCGGCGCACCACACGGAACCACCATGAACTCCTGAAAATCGACATTGTTATCAGCATGGGCACCGCCGTTGACGATATTCATCATCGGCACTGGCAACGTGCGCGCGTTTGGACCACCAAGATAGCGATAGAGCGGAAGCTCGAGCTGAGTCGCGGCGGCGCGTGCTGTCGCCATCGAGACTGCGAGCAGCGCGTTCGCGCCGAGTTTCGATTTGTTTGCTGTGCCGTCGAGATCGAGAAGAGCGCGATCGACTTCCACCTGGTCCAGCGCGTCGAATCCCTGCAACGCGGGCGCGATCACTTCGTTGACGTTGCGAACTGCCTGCAAAACTCCCTTGCCGCCGTATCGCTTTTTGTCGCCGTCGCGCAGCTCGACCGCTTCGTTCTCACCGGTTGAAGCACCTGAAGGAACTGCGGCACGTCCAATCACACCTTCTGCCAAAACCACTTCCGCTTCTACAGTCGGATTACCGCGCGAGTCCAGTATTTCACGCGCCTGAACGTGCTCGATCCAGCTCATCCTTTTCTTCCCCTTCTTCGTTGGTTTGTAAAATCTCGAGCTTGACGCGCATCACGCGTCGCTTCTCAACTCTCTCAACTTTGAAAACAAGACCATCATGCTGCACGACTTCTCCGGGCTTCAACACATGCCCTGCTTCGGTCATTAGAAATCCTCCGACAGTCGTGTACGCCTCTGACTCAGGCACGGACAGTTTCAGTCGTCGATTCAGATCGCGAACCGCGAGTCCGCCGGCGAGCACGTAATTACTTTCATCGATCTTGGTGATCTGCTCGTTAACTTCCTCGTCGTGCTCGTCAGAAATCTCGCCGACGATCTCTTCGAGCAGGTCTTCGAGCGTGATGATGCCTTCGAGCCCGCCGTGCTCGTCGACTACAAACCCGAAATGCATTTTCGCTTTCTGCATCTGCCGCAGAACGTGTTCGAGGCGTGCGGTGTCAACAACGTACATCGGCGGTTGCAGCACGTCTTCGAGCTTGAACTTTTCCGGGTGCAGCAGGTACGGCATCACGTCTTTGCTGTGAATGAAGCCACACACGTCGTCGAACGACTCACGATAAACCGGCAAACGCGAATAACGATGCTGATCGAACGCTTTCGTGATCTCTTCGAGATTGCGGGTATAAGGAATCGCGGCCATCTCCGTGCGCGGCACCATCGCTTCGCGCACAACCGTGTCAGAAAACTCAAACACGCGATGGATCAAACGTCGCTCTTCCGCGCGCAGGTGACCACTCTCGCGCGACATGTCGACGAGTTTTCTCAATTCTTCTTCCGTGTAGATCGACGCGTGTTCGGAAGTCGCTTGTATGCCGACGAGGTTGACAGTGCGCGCACTGGCCCAGTCGAGCGCGCGTATCGGCAAACTGAAAATGCGATAGAACAGTTGCAGTGGCAGGGCAACCACAAGGGCGACTCTTTCGGCCTTGGCAAGACCCATCAACTTCGGCGCCTGTTCCCCCAGCACGATGTGCAGTGTAGTGATGATAATGAAACCGATGGCGAAGGCGATGACGTGTCGCTGCGTTTCGGAAAGACCTGACAGCGGACCTTCCAGTAATCGCGCGATTGCCGGCTCGCCAATCCAACCCAGTGCGAGTGACGCGAGTGTGATTCCAAGCTGGCAGGCAGACAGGTAAGCGTTGAGATTCTGGAGCAGGCCCATCAGTCGCTTCGCGGCGCGATTACCCGAAGCGACAAGAGTCTCGATCCGCGACGAGCGCACACCCACGAGTGCAAACTCGGCGGCCACAAAAAATCCGTTAGCTGCGACCAGCAAGAGAACAGCGAGCAGTTTTACCGCGATTGTCATGTGGGGCGGAAATGATAACACGGACACACAGATCTCACGGATGAGATACGGATCAGCGCTGATCCGTATCAAATCAGTGAAATCTGTGGCTGAGTTTTACTTAGTGTCCGAGTGCGGCCCCGGCGGCGCGGGCACGGACAGGGCGACGGTCGTGCTTGGAGTGAGCACGCGCGAGTGCCTGATCGACGCGCGGTTCGATATTGCACTCGGGCTGGCGGCAAACTGCGGCCAACTCCGACACCACCAGATAGCGAGAACGCTCGAGCATCCGCTGTTCGCGGAAAGATAGTGGTTTGATGTTGCTGAGATAGGTCAAATGCTTGAGCACGTCGGCAACCTCGAAGATGTCGCCGGTGCGCATTTTTTCCGAGAATTCCTTGAAGCGGTCCTTCCAATCATTAGCGGGGGAAGAAAAATCATCTGATAGTGCTTTGAAAAGCATGTCACATTCGCCCGATGAGATTGGGGCGCGCAGGCCAACTTCTGAAGCATTGGAGACCGGAACTAAGACCACTGAGTTATTAGCAGCAAGACGAAGCGTGTAAAAGGGCAGGAGTGTTGAGCCGATTTGCTTCTGTTCTATTTGCTC
>Ga0134121_10000337_pt1 | contig 54999 bp, 46 predicted proteins | sample KB301_FD_96463 | JGI IMG/M metagenome (GOLD analysis project Ga0134121, IMG submission 96463) | Terrestrial soil microbial communities without Nitrogen fertilizer from Kellogg Biological Station, Michigan, USA - KB3-0-1 | ecosystem: Environmental > Terrestrial > Soil > Unclassified ...
ATTGATCAGCTTCAGCTTGGCCCCCCGGTTGGTGGCCGTCGTGTAGGCGCTCACCAGCTCGCCGATTCCGGAGGAGTCGATGGTGGAGACGCCGGCCATGTTGATCAGGACCTTGGTGGCGCCGCCGTTCATCACCTCCGACACCGCGTTGCGCAACTGCACGTCCCCAACGCCGATGGTGATCTTGCCCTTGAGGTCCAGGATGGTCACGTCGCCGACCTGCCGCTTGTTCACGTCCATTTCGTCAGTTCCCTCCTCGAATCTTTAGTCGCTGGGTTCCGTCTTCGGCCCGGCGAACCGTTTGCGCAGCGTCACCATGGTGCCGCCGCCGGGGCCGGAGCTATAGGTAATGTCGTCCATGAACTTTCGCATATAGAAGATGCCGCGCCCGTTCGTCCGGAGGATGTTCACCTCGTCCAACGGATCTTCGACCAGCGAGGGGTCGAACCCCACGCCCTCGTCCTCGACTCGAATCACCAGGTCGTCCCCCTCCACCGCCAGGTCGACCTGAACCTGCTTGTCGGGGTGTTGAAGATTGCCGTGCTTGATGGCGTTGGCCAGAGCTTCGCGCACCGCCAAGTCCACCCAATGCTGGGCGTCGTCGTCCATGCCGATCCTTTGCAGGCAGTCTTTCAACACGACCTGGACCAGCTCGATGTTCTCAAAGCGACTCCCGACGGCGAGATGGAAGCGATAGTCCACGGTCATCGGCGCGATCCTCGACGAGGAGTCTAGCAGATCACTTGGACCGCCCCCACCGCCGGATGGTTCCCGCCCGGGCTCCTCACGCCGGCCGGGGCTCATCCCAGTAGTCCGAGGAAGGCGGGCGCCTTGCCTGCGGCGCCCGTGCCGTGAACCACCTTGAGCACCATGGGGACGACCACCAGAAGCTGGACGCCGTCGAACAGGGCGTGGGCGGCGATGGCGGCCCAGATGCTCTGCCGCCAGCGCACCAGGAAGGCGTAGATGAGCGACAGCAGGGTGATGCCCACCAGCATGAAAGGCTGCTGGTACGAGAGGTGGGCGAGGGCGAAGAACGCGGTCGACAGCACGATGCCCACGCGCGGCTGGAGGAAGCCGCGGAAGAAGGTCTCCTCCACGATGCCCGCCGACAGGCTCACGGCGAGCCGCACTCCGAAAGGCAGGGCGGCGATGAGCGGCACCAGGGCCGGCGGCTGCTGGGGAACCATGTCCTTGCCGCCCAGGGCGATGAGCGCGCCGGCGATGGCGACCAGGGCCGCGAGCACCGCCAGCCACGCGCCGAGCCCCAGGGCCAGTCCCAGGCCGATCTCCCGCGGCACGTCCGGCGCCAGGAACCCGAGCTGCGCCAGGAGCTGGCGTCCCAGGGGGACGGGGAGGACAGGGGCAGCAGGAGGGGGAGGCGGCGTAGAGGGCTCCAGAGGTTGGAGCGCCAAGTCTTCCCCACCCGGAATCTCCTCCCAGCCCAGGGGATGCTGCGACGGCAGGGCCGGCACGGGCGGCGGCTCGAACCGGCCGGCGAAGCCCAGCAGGAGCCACAGCGCCATCACGGCGATCATGATCAGGTGCAGCTCGAAGAGCTGGAAGGTGTCGATCTTGGCGAGGTTCGGCGGCTCGACCACCGCGCCGGTCACGGCCGCGGCCAGGGGCAGGAACACCGCCGCGCCCAGGAAAACCGCGACGACCAGGCCCGCCGCCACCCGGCGCCAAGGCTCGCGGAAACCCGGGGGCAGGAGCCCTCGCGCCGCGCACAGCCAGTCGAGAGCCAGGGCGGCGGCGAGGCCCAGGGCGGCGGCCAGGGGGCCGGCGAGCGGCGCCATCAGATTTTCTGCCTCTGCCGGTAGCCGCGCAGCATCATCAGGGCGCTGTTGAGCCGCTGCATCCGCCGCTGGCGCAGTTGGATGGCCGGCAGATCGTCGAGCGCCGGCTGATCTCCCCGTAGCTCGCGCAGATGACGGTCGATCTCGAAGACGAGCTGGTCGAGATCGGCGCGCGTCAGGGTCTTGAAGCTCCGCTCGGTGAGCAGCATGTAGCCCTCCGCCACGTCTCTCGTCATCGCGTAGGCGCTACCCCCGGGAAACGGCATAGGCCGGGGATGATAGCGCGATTCGCCATTCTTCCTCCCCCATCCCCCTTTTCCCCTCCGTGATATTCTTCCTCCCTTGCGGTGCCGGCCGGCCGCTCGATATCCGTTCGCAAGCTCGAAGGAGGTACGTTCTTGAGCCGCTTCCCAGGCGTTGATCTGCTGGAGCTGGACTCGCTCCTCACCGAGGAGGAGCGTTTGGTGCGCGACACGGTTCGCGCTTTCGTCGACGACAAGGTCAAGCCGATCATCGAGGAGTGCCACCGCGAAGGGCGCACTCCCCTGGAGCTGGTGCCCGAGATGGGCGCCCTCAACCTGTTCGGCGCCAGCCTTTCCGAATACGGTCTTCCCGGCCTGGGCGGCGTCGCCTACGGCCTGATCATGCAGGAACTGGAGCGCGGCGATTCCGGGCTGCGCAGCTTCGTCTCCGTGCAGAGCTCGCTCGTCATGTACCCGATCTCGGCCTTCGGCTCCCAGGAGCAGAAGGATCGCTGGATCCCCCCGCTCGCCTCCGGCGAGGCCATCGGCTGCTTCGGCCTGACCGAGCCCGACTTCGGCTCCAACCCCGGCGGCATGCGCACCTACGCCAAGCGGGTGGGGAGCGACTGGGTGATCAACGGCTCCAAGCAGTGGATCACCAACGGCACGCTGGCCGACGTCGCGGTCGTGTGGGCGAAGACGGAGGACGGCGTCCGCGGCTTCCTGGTGGAGAAGGGCACGCCCGGCTTCACCTCCTCGGACCAGCACGGCAAGTTCTCGCTGCGCGCCTCGACCACCTCCGAGCTCGGCTTCCACGACTGCCGCGTCCCCGGCGACGCCCTGCTGCCCGGCACCACGGGCCTCAAGAGCCCCCTCATGTGCCTCAACCAGGCGCGCTACGGCATCGCCTGGGGGGGCATCGGCAGCGCCATGGAGACCTACCAGACGGCGCTCGACTACGCCAAAGAGCGCATCCAGTTCAACGGCCAGCCCATCGCCTGCCACCAGATGGTGCAGGAGAAGCTGGTGTGGATGGCGATGGAGATCAGCAAGGGGCAGCTCCTCAATCTCCAGCTCGGCCACCTGAAGGATTCCGGCAAGCTCAAGCACTGGCACATCTCCATGGGCAAGCGCAACAACGTCTGGGTGGCCCGCGAGAGCGCCAAGCTCGCCCGCGAGATCCTCGGCGCCAACGGCATCGTCGACGACTACCCGGTGATCCGCCATATGCTCAACATCGAGTCGGTCTACACCTATGAGGGGACGCACGACATCCACGCCCTGATCATCGGCGAGGCCATCACCGGCATTCCGGCCTTCAACGCTCCGGAGCGCCCGGCCGCCAAGCAGGCAGTACCTGCGGCGACGGCGGAAGCCGCCAGCCTGGGGAGCGCCCGCTGATGGCGCTGGACCACCTTCTCGAGCAGGGCTTCATCCGCGTCACCGAGCAGGCGGCCATCGCCTCGGCGAAGACCATGGGCTTCGGCGACCGGCGCTACTCCGACCAGGTGGCCGTCGAAGCCATGCGCCGGGAGATGGACACCCTCGACATGGACGGCCGGGTGGTGATCGGCGAGGGCGAGCGCGACAAGGCGCCGCTGCTCTACACCGGTGAGCAGGTGGGAGCGCGGCGCGGGCACGACGGCGCCGTCCAGGTGGACATCGCCGTCGATCCGCTGGAGGGCACCAACCTCTGCGCCACCGGCTCCCCGGACGCCATCACCGTGCTCGCCGCCTCCGAGCGCGGCGGCCTGCTCTACGCCCCGGACGTCTACATGGAGAAGATCGTCGTCGGCCCCACGGCCCGCGGCTCGATCCACCTCGACGCGCCCGTGGCCGAGAACCTGCGCAACATCGCCGCCGCCTTCGAGCGCAAGGTGAGCGACCTGATCGTGGTGGTGCTCGACCGCCCCCGTCACGAGCAGCTCATCGCCGACATCCGCTCGGCCGGCGCCCGCATCCGCCTGATCGGCGACGGCGACCTGTCGGCCGGCATCTCGGCCGCCGTGCGGGGCACCGGCGTGCACGCCGTGATGGGCACCGGCGGCGCCCCGGAAGGAGTCATCACCGCCGCGGCCATGCGCTGCCTGGGCGGCGAGATCCAGGGCCGTCTCCGGGCCACCGACGCCGAGCAGCAGGAGCGGGTGAAGGCTCTCGGTTTCCACGACCTGACCAAGATCTACAAGACCGAGGAGCTCGCTCCCGGCAACGAGATCCTGTTCAGTTGCACCGGGGTGACCGACGGCGAGCTGCTGAAGGGCGTGCGCTTCTTCGGCGGCGGCACCCGCACCTCAACCCTGTTCATGTCCCTGTCGCGCAAGCTCATCCGCTTCGTGGACTCGATCGACCGCGAGCAGATCACGACTCCGGTCCGGTTCCTATAGGGAGAACCGGCCATGATCAAACCGGACCGCTGGATCCGCGAATGGGGGCGGAGCGGAGGGGTCACCCCTTTCGAGGAGAGCCAGGTCAATGCCGCCAGCTACGACGTCAGGGTCTCCGATCACTGGATCTGCCCCACCCGGGATCCGGAAGAGATCCATGCACCGAGCATCAAGCTCTTCCCCGGCGAGGTCGTCCTCGCCTCCAGCATGGAGTACGTGCGCATCCCGCGCGACGTCGCCTGCGACCTCAAGCTCAAGTCCACGCTCGGCCGGCTGTGGATCAACCACTCGCTGGCCGGCTGGTGCGACCCCGGCTTCCAGGGAGAGATCACCCTCGAGCTCCAGAACCTTGGGCCGCAGCCCTTCGTACTGGAGGCGGGCAGACGAATTGCACAGCTCATCTTCATTGCCATGGAGTCCGAACCGGACGTCGCATACGGCGATCCCGGCTCGTCCAGCCACTACCAGGGGCAGAGAGGGACGACTCCGGCACGAAGATGAGGATCTCCTCGCATGCGGAGTTCGTTGGCGGCCTGGTCAGTCTCTTCGTATACGCATAGGACTATAATCGGCCCGGTCATTATGGGCATCGTCGGGAACCTCAGAACGATGCAGCTTGAAGAGCTGCTCCAGTGGCTCTCCCAGAGCAAAAAGAATGGGACCCTGGAAATCGTTCACGGCAAGACGGAGAAGAAGGTCTTCTTCAAGGATGGACTGATCACGTCGTCCGCCTCGAACAAGCCGGAGGAGTATCTCGGCCACTTCCTGGTGAGCCACGGCCTGATCAACGAGGCGCAGCTCAACCGCGCCGTCGAGCTCCAGGAGCAGAGCCGCACCCTGCTCGGCATGATCCTGGTCAAGAACGGCGCCATCGCCGAGCGCGACCTCGCCCGCATGCTCCGCCTCAAGGCCGAGGAGAGCATCTACGACATCTTCTCGTGGGCCGAGGGGGACTTCCGCTTCCTCGACGACACCCTGCCCGAGAGCGCCATGGTGCCGATGCGGATGGACGTCACCGGCATCGTCATGGAAGGCGTGCAGCGAGTCGACGAGTGGCGGCGCATCCGGCAGGTGATCCCCGACGAGAACATGATCCCGGTGGCGATCGTCGATCTCTCCTCCGTCCCGGACCTCGGTCCGGGCGAGCGGCGGATTCTGGCCCTGGTGGACGACCAGATCACCATCGGGGAGATGCGCGAGCAGACCCACGTCACCGAGTTTCAGATCTGCAAGCTGTTCTTCGACCAGTATCAGGCGGGCCATGTCAAGCTGGTGAAGCTGCGCTCGGGAGGAGGCGGGGCGTCCGGCGCTCTTACCGCGGCAGCCCTCATCGAGACCGGCCGGGCCCTCATGAAGGAGGGAGACTTCGACTCCTCCCTGCGCCATCTGCGGGCGGCCAAGGCCCTGGAGCCGGACAATCAGGACGCCCAGCAGGTGCTGACCCAGGCCGAAAAGAAGATCCGCGAGTACATCGAGAAATCGGGGGTCACCCTGGTCTCGATTCCCCAGGTGACGGCGACGATGGAGCAGCTCACCTCCTCGCAGCTCTCCCCGTCGGAGGGCTTCATGCTCACCCGCATCAACGGCACCTACGACATCCAGTCGATCCTGAAGATCACGCCGATGGCGCAGCTCGATGCCCTGATGCTCTTCTGGAAGCTGGCCCAGGTCGGCTACATCAGGTTGCTGCCGCCGAAGAACCCCTCGGGCACGCCGTTGCGGGGCACGCAGCCGATGCGGTAGGGGGAAGAAAGAACACGGACTGACACAGACGAACACGGACGAACACTAAAGGGTGGATCATCCCGCTGTCCGTGATCGTCCGTGCCGGTCCGTGCTCATCCGTGTTCCCCCGCTACCCCGGCCAGGGCCGGGACACGTTCTTCTCCCCCGCCACCGAGAACCGCAACGGCCACGCCGCGGCCTCGCCGGCGTAGTCGACGCCGATGCGGGGGCTCGCGACGATCCGCTCGGCCGCCGCGGGCTCTCCCTTCGTGATGTAGAGCGGCGGCCGGTCCAGCAGGACGCCGTCGAGCTCGCGGCCGACGCCCAAGGCGCGGCAGAGCTTCCCCGGCCCTCCGGCGAGGTCGCCCGGACGGACTTTCTTCAGCCAGCCCCGGTTCTCCGCCATCCGCTCCTCGCCCTCCATCGGCGCTCCTGCCCGCAGGAGCACGGCGCTCCCCACGCCCGCCTCACCGGTCACGGCGTTCAGACAGAAGTGCATGCCGTAGATGAAGTAGACGTAGGCGTGCCCGCCGGGGAGATAGAGGCTCTCGTTGCGGGGCGTGCGCCGGCCGTCCCAGGCGTGGCTCGCCCGGTCCGGGGCGCCGAGGTAGGCCTCGACCTCGACCAGCCTCAGCACCAGGCGCTCCCCATCCAGCTCGCGCACCAGGTACCGGCCGAGCAGATCGCGGGCGACGATCTCGGCGGGCCGGCGATAGAAAGACGGCGGGAGGGGACGGAAACGATTCATGAGACCCGCGGAACGGTATCATCCCAGCCACCTATGAGCCCCCAGCCCCCCCAGCCCGAAATCCCGCCACTCTTCGCCGAGCTGCCCGCCGTCTTCGCCGGCCTTTTCGATCCGTACACTCCCTGGAATCTCCTGGGGGATGCCCTCGACGAGGTCTTGGCCGCCCTGCCGTCGAGCGACCTTCAGACCGGCCTGTCGCCGGACGTCCATCTCGCGGGGGACCGTATCGTCATCGGCCAGGGCACCCGCATTCACCCCGGCGTGGTGATCGAAGGGCCGGTCTTCATCGGCCGCGACGCGGAGATCCGGCCCGGCGCCTACATCCGGGGCGGCTGCTGGATCGGCGACCGCTGCGTCGTCGGGGCGAACACGGAGCTCAAGCGCGCCATCCTTCTCCCCCACGCCAAGGCCCCGCACCTCAACTACGTGGGCGATTCCATCCTCGGGGCGGACGTCAACCTCGGAGCCGGCACCGTCCTCTCCAACTTCCGCCACGACGGCGGCGCCATCCGCATTCCCGGTGCCCATCCCGGCGACACCCGCTTCGACACCGGCCGCCGCAAGCTCGGCGCCCTCCTCGGCGACGGCGTCATGACCGGCTGCAACTGCGTCCTCCACCCCGGCTGCATCGTCGGCCGGGGGACGCAGATCTACCCCGGCGTACAGCTCCGCGCCGGAATCTACCCGGCGGGGAGCCTCGTGAAATTGAAGCAGGATTTGGAAATCGTGTCGCAGGCGTAGGGCGCCCCCAACCTAAAGAACGGGCCGGGGGAACGCCTGGGTCACCGAGGTGTCGATCACCGGGTGGCTCACCACCATCACCGTCCGGTCGTCGTCCGGCGGCGCGTGGCGGCTGAAGGTCTCGACGCTCGCGAAGATGGCCTCCACCACCTCGCGGGCCGTCTCTCCCTGGTGCTCGCGGGCGGCCTCCACCAGGCGCTCCATGCCGTACTCGCCGATCTGGCGGCCGTCCTCGTCGCGGCCTTGCGTCTCGCAGATGCCGTCGGTGAAGAACACCAGCATGTCGCCCGGCTTCATGATGACGAAGCCTCGGTTGTAGCTGGCGTCGGGCAGCGGCCCCAGCACCGGGCCGCCCTCCTCCATATACCGCACCGTGCCGTCGGCCGAGATGTGGAACGGCGGCGGATGCCCGGCGTTGACGTAGATGAACACGCCGTTGAGCTCCAACTCGCCATAGAACATCGACACGAAGCGGCTGGTCAGTGTGCTCTTGTGGATGATCTTGTTCATGCGCTCCACGGTGCGCACGATCTTGAAGTCGCGGGCGAGCCCCATCCGCAATCCCATGTAGATGTCGCGCACCTGGAGCGCCGCCGGCAGGCCGTGGCCCGAAACGTCGGCGATCGAGAGGCCGAGGATCTTCTCGGTCACCGGGATGTAGTCGAAGTAATCGCCGCCCACGCCTTCGATCGGCTCGGACTGACCGTAGATGTCGAAGGCACCGTACTCGGGCACGCGCTTGGGGAGGATCGACGCCTGGATCTTGCGCGCCTGCTCGAAGATGCCCTCCATGCGGTCGCGCCGGATCTTCTGGTTGACGCTGTGGCGCAGGATGCCGAGGGAGAAGAGGATGTCGTCCCGGTCGTGGCCGGGCGCCACGTCGAAAGCCAGCACGTACTCCTCGCTGCCCACCTCGATGGCGGCGAAGCGCTGCACCCCGAGCTGGCTCTCCAGATTGCGGTCCATGTCCGGGTCCTCGTCGCCCATGTAGACCGTGCCGTTCTCCAGCAGCAGCTCGATCGGCCGGTAGGAGATCGGCACCTTCAAGCCCTTCGGCACCTCCTTGGCGTCGCCGAACGTCGCCTGCAGCACGTAGTAACCGCCGCGCCGCTCGTAGAGGCGGCCGCCGTAGATCCCGAGCTCGTCGCGGAACTTGTCGATGATCGTCTCGAGCAGCGACGGGATCGTCGCGGCGACGTCCTCGTCCCGGTCCATGGCCGCCACCACCTGCTCCACCTTCTTCATCAGGGCCTGGTAGTTCACCGGGCGGGCTTCGGACATGATCAAGATCGGATCTCCCTTCCTGTTCGGCGTGCCGCGTCAGGCGAGGGTCATTCTACTCCGGACGGACCCTCACCCCGGCGGTGACGCCTGAAATCAACCCAGCGCCTCGAAAAATACCTCTTCCATCTCCCGCGCCGCGCGGTCCCAGCGGAACCGGGCCGCCTGGGCGGGGCCGCGGGCGCGCAGCTCGGCCTCACGGCCGGGGTTGTCGAGGATGGAAGCGATCTTCACCGCCAGGGCTCCGGCGTCGCCCGGGTCGGCCAGCAGGCCGGCGTCGCCCACGACCTCGGGGAGGCTGGAGCTGCTGGAGGCCACCACCGGCACGCCGCAGGCCAGGGCCTCGGCGGCGGGAAAGCCGAAGCCCTCGTAAAGCGACGGATAGACGAAGACGCGGGCGGCCTGAAACAGGCGCACCAGCCTTGGCCGGTCCACCCGGCCGAGCGACCGCACGCCCCTCGGAGCCAGGCCTCGAATGCGCCGCGCCAGCCGCTCGCTCCCCCAGCCCTCGGGACCGGCGAGGACGAGCGGGGGCAGACGTGGGTTTTCGGCCCGCAGCATCTCCCAGGCGTCGAGCAGGGCGCCGACGTTCTTGCGCGGCTCCAGGGTGCCGACGAAAAGGATATAGCCCTCCGGCGCTCCCAGCTCGTCCCGAGTGGCGGCGATCTCCGCCGGCTCTCCCGGCCTGAACTCGGGATCGATGCCCGGGTAGACGACCCGGATCTTCTCCCGGCACTGGGGAAAGTGGAACGCCAGATCGTCCGCCGTGGCCTTGGAGATCGTCACCAGCCGCCGCGCCTGCTCGAACGACAGGCGAAGAAAAGGCAGCAGGCTCCAGCGCACCTTGAGCGTGTGCATCTCGGGCATCAGCAGGGCCGTCAGGTCGTGCACGGTGGCCACCGCCGGCACCGGGCAGCGGAGAGGCAGGGTGATGAGGGGGGACCAGAAGAGGTCGATATCTCCCTTGGACAAGCGGCGCGGCAGCCGGAGCTGCTGCCACAGCACCCCCAGCGGCGTCTCCTGGTGCTCGATGCCGATGCCCGCCGCAGCCAGCTCAGCCGTCTCGCGGGGTGGGCGGTGCGCCATCCCGAGATAGCGCGCGCCGCCGCGAGACGCCAGTTCCAGCAACAGCGAGCGGGTGTAGACGCCGATACCCGTGGCGGCGGGCACCAGGGCGCGGAGATCGACTGCCACAGTGGGAAGATCCGGCATGGCGGGGCATTGTAGAGTACCCGCCGTGCCTCCCCGCGCCGGCTTCCTCCTTCGGGCCCTCGTCCTGGTCCTGTTCGCCGCGTCTCTGCTCGTCTCGCTGGAGCAGGCGGCGAAGAGGTCGTGGTATCGGATCGCCCTGGCCGGCTCGCACCTGGGGGAGGACTCCCGGCAGGCCCGCCGCCGGGTGCTGGGGGCGCGCTGGGTGACCGCGGAGGAGGAGATCGCCCGCGCCATTCCGGCCGAGGGCGAGTATCTGCTCGTTGACGGCGGCGAGGAGCGCCAGGGCGCGACGCTCTTCTTGCGCTACCAGCTCGCGCCGCGCCGAGCCCGCTTCGCGGGCCGGCTGAACGAGGTGACCGATGCGGGGCGCTGGACGGCGAGCCTTCCGGGAGACGCTCTCTGGGTGGTCGTCGCCTATCCCGGCAAGCCGCCGGTGCTCGTCGCCCGCCCGGATCTCCTCCGCTGGCTGGAGGCAACGATTGGTCGCCGCTGAGGCCCTCGCCGGCCTCGCGGGGGTGGCGCTCTTCGCCGCTCCGGGAGCCGGGCTCGCCGAGCTGCTGCCGGCGGTGCGCGCCCTCGAGACAGGCCGCCGGTTCGCCTACGCCTTCCTGCTGGGCGTCGCCTGGACGGCGGGCCTGCTCTACGCCCTCTCTCACTTCCTCGCCGTGCCGCTGCGCGCTCCCGCCATTTTGACGGTGACCGCCCTGCCCGTCGCGGCGGGAGCGATCTCCCGGCTGCGCCGGCGGCGGTCGCGACCGGCTGCCCGGCGACTACGACTCTGGGAGTGGCTGGTACTGGCGGTCTGCGCCGTGGTCTCCCTCGCCGTGCTCTGCGAGGCCCTCACCAACCCGGTGCTCGACTGGGACGGCTGGATGACCTGGGGCGCTCAAGGACGCTACATGCGCCACGAGGGGACGGTCGATCCATTGGTCCTGACCCAGAGGGGTTGGTACGTAAGCCATCCCTGGTACCCGCTGCTGCTGCCGGTCGCCCAGGTGTCTGTCCTCGAAACGACGCATGCGGAGTGGGACGATCCCGCCTTCCGGCCGTTCTACGCCGCCTTCTTCCCCGTCTGGCTGCTGGTGACCTACGGGGCCGCGCGAGCCTTGGCGGGCCGCGCCGCCGCCGGCTGGACGACGCTGGCCGCGGCCCTGCTCCCCACTCCCGCCTTCGAGGTGGCGGGAGGCGCCGTCTCCGCCTACAGCGATCTGCCGCTCGCCTGCTTCTACGGCGGCGGCCTCGCGCTGCTCCTCACCCCCCGGCTGCGCCCTTCGGCAGCCCTCGCGGCGGGGATCCTCCTGGCGGCGGCGGCCCTCGCCAAGGCCGAGGGCGCGGCGTTCGCCCTGGTGGCGCTCATCCTCGGAGGGCTCTATTCCGTTCGGAGGTGGCGGCAGAGCTGGCGCTCGCTCGCCCTGGCGGCGCTGCCCCTCGCCCTCGCCTTCGTTCTCCTCCTCTCCTGGCGGGCCGGCATTCCCGAGCGCTTCGAGAGCTACGAGAAGATCGTCTCCTGGTCGTTCCTCTGGCCGGGAATCCTCACCCGCGCCCCGCGCATCGCCGCCGCGGTCCGCTCCCAGATAGGAAATTTCGAGGCCTGGGGGCTCTTCTGGTGGTTGGCGCCCCTGGTGCTGATCGCCGGCTGGCGAGGCTTGAGGCGGCGGGTCGCGCTCCCCCTGGCCCTCGCCGCCGCGGCGCCCTTGAGCGTCGCCTGGATCTCCTACACGATCAGCCTGACCCCGGAGTTCATCGTCCGAACGAGCTGGAACCGCTTTCTGATCCAGGCGTCGGTGCCGTGTCTGCTGCTCCTGGCTCTGGCGCTGAGGGATCTTCTCCGCGTTCTTCGCGCTTTCTCTGGCGCCAGAGGTCTTCCGGGGAGACGACTCGCCACACCTCCGTCTCCTGGTCGTAGAACGTCAGCCTGAAGGCCCGCGGCCGGCCTTCCATCCAATCCCGCTCCGGGTCCTCCCACGGCGAGCGGTGGACCACCACGTATTCGACGTCCAGGTTGTCGAGGCGGCGCCGCCAGCGCACGTAGCCGGCCTCTTCATAGGGAAAGTCCACCGTCCCGCCCCATTCGTAGTACTGGTCTTCGAGCCGGCGGCTGCGGGGGACGATACGCACGTCGTTCTGCAGCCGGCTGCCGAAGAACGTGTACGGCTTGTTGAGGCCCACGTAGGCCACCGCCGCACCCTTCGGACCCACCATCCGCTCGAGGGCCAGGGCCGGCGGCCGGTCGAGGAGCTTCTCGTCCTGGTACCGATTCACCAGGGCTCCCAGGGGGAGCGAAGCCAGGAGCAACGCCGCGAGGGCCGCCGCGGCGCCCGCCATCATCCAGCGGCGCGGAGCCGGCCGGGTCCAGGCCAGCACCAGCCGCAGGCTCACGGCCGGACCGTGGCGCACGGCCAGCCAGCCCAGGACGATGAGGCCCAAGGCCACCACCACCGACACGGTGCCGCCGAAGTCGAGCTTGCGGGCGACGTGGAAGGTCAGCACCAGGAGCACGAGGACCCGGAGCGTCGCGGCGGCTCGCGGCCCGGCCTGCTCCACCAGCCAGGCGAAGGCCACCGCCGCCAGCGCCACCCCTGGCAGGAAGTAGCGCATGTCCCGATGGTCGCCCATCAGATAGAGGAACTCGAGGAAGAACGCCACGGGGAGGAGAAGCACCAGGGCGTCCCGCCACCACTCGCCCCGCCGCCGCCAGAGCGCCAGGAGGGGCGCCGCGAACGCCGCGGGAAGCATGGTGTAGGGGAAGAACGAGCCCAGAAGGTCCCGCCGGTCGAGCAGGAACTTCCAGACGTCGATCTGAAACTCGGGACCCTGCTGCCTGGACTCCAGGTCCGCCCCCGGCCAGCCGGGAAAGATCGAGTGCCCGAAGAGGCTCAAGGGGGCGGGAAAGATCGGATTGCCCGCCGTCACCCAGTTGCGCAGGTAGGTGTAGCCGCCCGCCACCGCGCCCGCCACCGCCATCAGAACGGCGAGCCCCGCCAGGACGCGGACCGGCAGCCGCTCATCCCGCGCGGAGGTCCACCGGCGCCCGATGCCGGCCAGCAGGAGGACTCCGAGGATCGTGGGCACGAAGAGGAGGCCGATGTACTTGGTGCCCAGCAGGAGCCCGAGCGCCGCGCCGGCGTAGACCGCCACTCCGGCCCCCGGCGCCGCGACGAGCGCCAGCACGGCGTCGATGGCCGCCAGGGTGAAGAATCCAGTGCTGTGATCGTTGCCGGCGGTGAAGGCGAGGACGGGGAACGCCCGCCGGATCGCCGCGAAGAGCAGCGCCGCCATCAGCGCCGAGCGCAGCGGCAGTCCCAGCCGCCGGCCGATCGCCGCCGTGGCCACGAGGGAGGCGACGGCGAACGGGAGCTGCGCCCAGCGGGCGAGCACGTCGCTGTCGCGAAACGGCGCCAGCAGCACCCACGACCACACTTCGCTGCCCACGGGGTAGAACGTCGTGCTCGTATCCCCGATCGCGAACTTGATCATCCGCAGATCGCCGAACCGGTGCCAGACGGCCATGGCCGCGAGGTGGTAGGACTCGTCGTCCGGCCCCAGCCCCACCGGCGCCCAGCGGTAATGGAAAGCGTACTTGAGCCCGAACAGGGCGACGGTCGCCAAGGCCGCCAGCACCAGTGCCCACTCAATGCCGGCAAGGTGAGCCCAGCGACCCGCTTCGCTCGGGGATGCGGCCGGACTCGCCACCTGCCGATCGGGCACCGGCAAGAGCCGGCTGAGCAGGAGCGCCGCGGCGGTCCAGATCAGGAACGGCGCCGGCCGCATCACTCCGAAATGCCCCATCCAGGTGGCGGGCACCACCGCCAGGGCCACCGCGAAGCTGAAGGCGGCCACGGCGCGCGAGAGCAGCCCGAAGTCCGGGCAGAGCCAGCGGGCCAGCCGGTCCCCCGCCGCGCCCAGGGCGCCGAGCATCGCGGCGGCCGCCAGCACCTGGAGAGCCCGAGGCGGCTCCGGAGTCAACGCTCCCGCGACGAGGACGGTAGCGGTAACGAGGGAGGCGGGTACGGCGAGACGCATCGGGAAGAAGTGTTTCACAAAGCGGCGTCGCGAAAGGCCCGCACCGTCTCCTCCGCCGCGCGCTCCCAGTCGAAAAGCAGCGCCCGCTCCAGGCCCCGGCGGCGCAGATCGGCCCGCAGCCCGGCGTCCGCCAGCAGCTCGCCGGCGCGGTCCGCCCACAGGTCCGGCCGGTCCGGCGGCGCGTAGAGAGCCGCGTCGCCCGCCACCTCCCGCAGCACCGGAATGTCGCTCGCCAGCAGCGGCGCCCCCGCCCGCATCGCCTCGACGGCCGGCAGGCCGAAGCCCTCGTAGAAGGAGGGGAGAACCACCAGCTCGGCGCCGCCATAGAGCGCCGCCAGCTCTTCCGTACGGACGTAGCCGAGATGGACGAGCCAGCCCTCGGCCTCGGCCGCGGCGACCTCCCGAAGCACTTCCTCCGCCTTCCAGCCGAAGCCGCCACAGAGCACCAGGGGCGGCGGATCGGCCCGGCGCGACCGCAGGAGCCGCCAGGCGGCGAGCAGCGTCGGGACGTTCTTCCGCGGCTCCACCGTACCCACGTGAAGGGCATATCGGGGAGGAGTCCGCGCCGGCTTTGAGGACGCGATCGCTCCCTCCCCCACCAGCCCGGTGCCGTGATGAATGGCCCGCACCCGGCTCGCGGCGACCCTCCTCTCGATCAGCTCCCGGCGCACGGCCTCGCTGGGGGTGAGGAAGAGGTCCGCCTCGAAGAGCGTGCGCTCCAGGAGCTGTCGCAGCGCCTCCCCCGAGTCCGGCCGCACGGCCCAGGGCACCTTCCACACCCCGAGATCGTGGAGGGTGGCCACCCGCGCGCCCCGGGCCAGCCAGAACAGCGGGGGAAAAAGATAGTTGGGGGCGAAGAGCACCTGGTTGCCGTCCGCCGCCATCAGCAGGGAGGCGAGGCGGCGCAGCACCTGGCGGCCCCGCCAGGGCTTGATCACCAGCCCGTCCGGCGCGTCGTAGTCGATGCGCTCGATGGCGGACCCGGCCGGGAGGTCCGCGACCGGCCGGGGAATCCACGGATCGCCGTGCACCAGCCGCTGGCCGTAGAGGCGCAGGCGGACGTCGTCCCTCTCCGCCAGGTGCAGGAGGATCTGGTGGAGGTACCAGCCGACGCCGGTGAGCGGCTCGTAGAAGGAGTTGACGTCCACCGCCACCGTCAGCCGCGGCTCGGCACGCCGGCGGCGGATCTGCCCAGCGATCTCCCTCGCCCAGATCCACGTCCGCCGCAGACGGCGGGGAGAAAAGAGGCGGAGGACGGTGTGAAGAGCGTCGAGGACGCCCGGTTTCTCGGCCATGAGGGGAAGAGTGTATCGTTCCTCTCCGATGCCTTCCGACTCCGCACCCACTCCGCCCGGCGACCTGCGCGTCGCCGAAGTGCTTCAGAAGGTCCGCTCCGGCGTGCGCCAGCGGCGGGCCGAGAGCGCCACGCTGGCGGCCGGCGGCATGGAGACCCGCAACGGCCTCCTGATGCTGAAGTCCCGCGAGTACGTCCAGGAGCCCGTGGTCTTTTCCCACCGGCCGCGCTGGGGGAAGCTGATCGTCTTCGCCCGCAAGGCGTTCTTCCACGTTTTCCTCAAGTGGTACCTGCGGCCCCTGCTGGAGCAGCAGAACGGTTTCAATCAGGCCGCCTCACGCCTCATCGAAGACCTGGTGGAGGCCCACGACCTCACCCTGCGCGAGCTGGCGCTGGTCTCGGCGCGCCTCGAAGCGCTGGAAGAGAGGCTGGGCGAACCGATGAGCGAGGAAAAGAGCGAGTGAAGCCGCGCATCGTCATCTGCGCCACCCAGGTGCCTTTCGCTCATGGCGGCGCCGAGATGCTGGTCGATTCGCTCCGCGATGAGCTCAAGGCCCGCGATTTCGAGGTGGACGTGGTAGCCATTCCTTTCCATTGGCCGACGCGCGTCGAGCTGCTCAAGGGGAGCCTCGCCTGGCGGCTGGTGAATCTCGAAGAGGCGGGCGGCAAGCGGATCGATCGAGTGATCGCGACGCGTTTTCCGTCCTATCTGATCAAACATCCCAACAAAGTCGTCTGGCTCATTCACCAGCTCCGCCAGGCGTACGACCTGCTGGGCACGCGTTACAGCGATTTCACGGACCGCCAGCCGCGCGATGCCAAGGTGCTGGAGATGATCCGCACCATGGACCGCCGCACGCTTTCGGAAGCGCGGGCCGTCTACACGATCTCCGGCAACGTGGCGGATCGCCTGCAACGCAACAATGGAGTGACGGCGGAGGTGCTCTATCCGCCGCCGAAGCTCGACGCGCTCTATCGCTGCGGCCCGCCGGGCGACTTCATCTTTACCATCGGCCGTCTCGATCCCATGAAGCGCTTCGACCTGCTCGTGCGGGCGATGAAGCACACGGAAACCCCGGTGCGCTGCCGCATCGGCGGCACCGGTCCCGAGCGCGAAGCGTTGATCGATCTGATCGCCCGCCTCGGCCTCGAAGAGAAAGTCGAGCTCCTCGGCTGGACGCAGGATCACGACGTCGTCGAGCACTACGCCAACTGCCTGGGTGTCTATTACGCCCCGTTCGACGAGGACTACGGTTACGTCACCGTCGAAGCCTTCAAAGCCGCCAAGCCGGTGATCACCACCGCGGACGCTGGCGGCGTTCTGGAATTCGTGGAAGACGACCGCAACGGCTTCATCTGCCCGCCCGATTCTCCCCGCGAGATCGGAGCCCGCATCGACGCCCTCTATCGCGATCGCGAGAAAGCCCACGCGATGGGCCTCGCCGGCCAGGGGAAGGTGCGGGAGATCACCTGGGACCGGGTGATCGAGAAGCTGACGGGGACGGCGGGTTAGGCGTCGCGAGTCGCGCTATACTGACTCCGTTTCGAGGATATGAACTTATGGCCCGCTCTCTACCCACTCCTCCCGGCTACGACGACCTTTCAGTTGACGAGAAGGTCGATTATATCCAGTCTCTCTGGGACCGGATTGGCGCTCACCCTGAAAACGTGCCCGTTCCTGGCTGGCATCGAGAGATCATCTCGGAGCGCCTGAAGGCTCACGAGGAGAGGCCCCATGAGAGACGGCCCTGGGAGGATGTTCGCCAGGAGCTCCTGGACAAGCTGCAACAACGTCGTTCGAATCGATGAAGCGACGCCTCTTCGTCCGGCCCGAGGCTCAGCTCGACATCGACGAGGCTGCCTTCTGGTACGACGACCAAAAGCTTGGGCTCGGTGACCGCTTCGAGGAAGAGCTCTCTCATCTCTTCGCGAGGATCACGGAACACCCGCTGCATTTTCCTGAGCTCGAGCTCGGTGTCCGGCGGGCGCTGCCCAACGTCTTCCCCTATGGCGTCTATTTCACGGTGGAAGATGACAGCATCACGGTGGTAACGGTCCTCCATCAGAGTCGGGATCCGCGCGCTTGGAAGTCCCGGCTATAGCAAGCGCTATCAAATATCGCGATAGCCCGATCTTGAAGCGAGACCGCTGAACACGCCCCACCGTTGACCCCGCGAGAACCTGGTCCTAGAATCCTTCGTAATCCCCGTAGTGGCCAACACCGAGGAGGTTCCCCATGAGCTCGGCTCTCTACATTGTTCTGGATCGCGAGGTTCCGGGTCTCGACACGTTCATGAACGGCAAGGCGCTCGCCGCCGCGGAAGAGGTGGTAACCGCCCGTTGCGAACAACTGGGTGTGCGCGATCTCTGGTCGTTCTACAGCGTCGACCCGCTCGAGGTGGCCGATCCGCTGGACGATGTCGGCGACTTCGGAGATCTGGAGAGCCCCAGCGCCGCCGCGACGGAGGCCTGGTTCCCGGTCACGGACGGCCTCGCCACCGTGCGCGCCCTGCGCGACTCCCTGCCCGGCCAGACGGTTAACGCCGTGCTGGAAGACTTGGGCGACATGGAGCGCATCCTCGCCGAAGCCGAGAGAGCCGGCGCCCGCTGGTATCTCGCCGTAGACCACTGAAGACCGCGTAGCGCGGCCTCAAGCTCAAAGCAGATCGGCGACGGTCACGACCCACGTGTTTCCGCCGTCCAGCTTGAGAAAGTCTTGTCCGCCCTCGAGCTCTGGAACGAATAGCACTCTCACACTCTTGCGCTTCGAGCTCTGGGCGCCCAGCAAAGGCGCCGGCTTCGACACCAATTCGTTCTTGGCCCGCTCCAACGCCTTCCTGCTGAACGGCCTGGCACTCCATTTCGCCTCTCCAAGCAAGAGTCGCCTGCCGTCGAGAGACTCGCTGAGGATGTCCCATTCGGGCTCCGTTCCTTTCCACCACCGCGAAGCCGGGCCCCAAGGCCCTTCGCTTCCCAAGAGGGATGACTCCGAGAGCCTGGGGAGGACCTGCCGGCAAAGATCCTCCCAGGACTGGGCAAGCAGGCCTTCCCAGAATCGCGCCAGAAGTTGCGCCCGCGCTTTGCGGGTCCCGCTCGCCAGTTGACCCCGGTGGGGCGCGACGACCCGGAACCAGAGCCGGAAAAACGGGTCATCGATCTTGTAGAGGCTCCGCCGGCTCGCCCTCTCGGGCTCGCCGAAAGGCACCTCCCTTCGCACCAGTCCCATTCCGAGCAGACGATCCAGAGGTCTCGACATGGAGGTCGCCGGGCGCCCCAACCGGCCAGCGATCTCCGACGCCCTGTGGGCTCCTCCTCCAATGGCGTCCAGGATGGGACGAGCTTCCAGTGCCGAGGGGATCTCCTCCAGCAGCAATCGGTCCGGCTCCCGGTGAAGCGATCCCAACGGGTCCAGCACGAGCCGTTCGATCTGGGACCGAACGCCACCGTCGACCTCTCGGGCCAGCTCCCAATACCGGGGGACTCCGCCCCAGGCCGCATAGGTTTCGACCACCTCCACGCCCGACAACGGCCCGAAGATCTCCCGGAGATACATGGGCTCGATCGGGCCGAGCTCGAGAATCTCCCTGGCGCGGCCATAGAGCGGGGCCTCGCGCCCGAGAACGAGTCCCTGCATCATGCGCTGGCTGGAGCCGGCGATGGCGGTCACCAGACGGGCTTGGCGAGCGTCGTGATCCAGCCAGCGCTGAAGAACACTGGGGAGCTCTGGCGCTGAGCTCACGAGGTACGGCAACTCGTCGAGGATGATGGGGCCTCGCCAGCCGGCGGCCGCGGCTTCCCGGGCCAGCCGAAGGAGCAACGTTCGCCAATCGCGGTAGTCCACGTCGGCAAATCCAGGCAGCCGCTCGGCAACGGCCTCGGCGAAATACCTCCGCTGGATGTCCGCCGAGGATTGGTCGGCCACCGTGTACAATCCATGATGGCGGCTCGACCAATGGAGGAGGAGCCGGGTCTTGCCGATTCTCCGGCGGCCATAGACCACGGCGAGCCCTCCCTCTTCCAGGGCCGAGAGCCGGTCGAGGCGTTCCATCTCCTGAAGGCGGTTCACGAAAATCATTATGCAGGACAGCATAATGCAAGTCTGCATAATGTTGAAACCCCCACAAGGCCTCACTCCCACTACAATCCCCACACCATGCGCGTCGCCTTCTTCAGCCCCCTGCCCCCGATGAAATCGGGGATCGCCGACTACAGCGCCGAGCTGCTTCCGCATCTGGCGGAGGAGTGCGAGATCGAGCTGATTGTCGAGGAGGGCTCCCGCCCCGACGCGGCCCTGGCGGCGCGCTTCCCCGTTCACGGCCACCGCTCCCTCCCCCGCCTGCTGGAGCAGGGCCGGTTCGACGTCGTCCTCTACCAGCTTGGCAACAACTCGGACTATCACGCCGCGATCTACCGGACCCTGCTGGAGCATCCCGGTGTCGTGGTGCTCCATGAGTTCGTGCTCCATCACCTGGTGCGCGAGCTGACGCTCGAAGCCAGCCGGCCGGACCTCTACGTCGACGAGCTGCGCTACGCCTATGGCCGCACGGGCGAGGCCGCGGCCCGGCGGTGCCTGGCGACTGGCGTCTCCCTCGACCTTTGGAGCTATCCCCTGTTCGAGCGGGTGGTGGACGCGAGCCTGGGGATCATCGTCCACAACCAGTTCACGCGCGACCGCGTGCTGGCGAGCCGCCCCCTGGCGCGCGTCACGACCGTGCCGCACCACTTGAGCCTGGACGCTCCCATCCTGGAAGAAGGGCAGGCCCGTGCCGCTCTCGGAATCGATCCCGGCGACTTCGTCATCGCGACGTTCGGTTTCATGACTCCCGCCAAGCGCCCGGCCGTGCTGCTGCGCGCCTTCGCCCGCCTGCGCCAGGGAATTCCCCGCGCCCGGCTGTTGATCGTGGGCGAGGTGTCGCGTCACTTCGACTTCGAGCGTATTTTCACCTCCGAGCTGCGACAGGGGGTCACCATCACCGGCCGTCTCGAGCTCGACCGCTTCCTTCTCTACATGCAAGCCTGCGACGTCGCGGTGAACCTGCGCCACCCCACCGGCGGCGAGACCTCGGGCACGGTCATCCGCCTGCTGGGGTTGGGCAAGCCGCTGATCGTCAACAACTCCGGCGCCTTCGCCGAATTTCCCGACGACTGCTGCGCCAAGGTCGATCTCGACGACACGGAGGAAGAGCTGCTCCTCGCCTACCTGCACACCCTCGCCGCGGACCAGACCCTGCGCCGCCGCATGGGCGACAACGCCCGGCGCCACATGGCCGCACATCACACCCTCGCCGGCTCCGCCTGCGGCTACGCCGATTTCCTGCGCGAAACGGTCGCGATGAACGTCCAGCCCTTTCGCGCCGTGCCGCCGCTCACCGCCTCGCCGGAGGACGATCTGCTCGCCGATCTCGTCCGCGACGTCTCCGCCGAGATGGTGGATCTGGGAATCGCGGAGGAGGACGACGATCTCCTGCGCGAGGTGTCGGCGTCGTTGGTGGAGCTGGATCTGGATAAACCTCTATGAATCGAAAATTACTTCTGGCGACAGCGATCCTGCTCTCGCTGTTCGCCCACGCTCTTCCTGGGACCGCTCAGAAAAAGGCCGAGCCCGAAAGCTCCGCCCTGCTGATCAGCGGCGAAGGTTTTTCCTTCATGGTCCAAGAGCCCCCAGGCTGGAAGGGAGACACGGATCGGGCGCGGCAGTATGGCGTCAGCGTCGTCTTCTTTCCGACCCTTTCGGCATCCAAGGCCGCGGACGTGACGATCCGCGTCCGCGTCGACGAAAAAAACCATGAAAATCTGGCGGAAGATCTGACGGCCGACCTGAAAGGCCTGCGCCAGCAGTATCCGGAAATTCAGTCCTGCGATCTGGAGGTCAAGCATCCCGGTTACGCGACGTTTCCCCGGCTGTTCTACAAGCCCGGATCCTTCTTCGAGTACGTCGCCTATCTCAATCCAGGTCCGCAATATCCATTCAGCCTGGAGGTCGCGATGTCCAAGGCGAAATCCGCCGCCAGCCCCGGCGAGCTCGCGGCCTTCGAGAGCGTGTTGAAATCGATCACCGTCCTGTCGGGCGCGGAATAGCCTATGCCAAGCATCGAGCGCATTCTCGAAACCGCCTTGTACGTCGACGATCTCGACCGCGCCACGGCGTTCTATCGCGACGTGATGGGGCTGCGAGTCCTTGACTCCGGCCCGCGGCTGGTGGCCGTGGACGCCGGGCAGGCCAGCGTCCTGCTGCTCTTCAAACGCGGCGCGACCCTTCAGGGGGCGGACCTGGGCGCGGAGGGCCGGATTCCGCCCCACGACGGCAGCGGCCCCGTCCATCTCGCCTTCGCCATCCGCGCCGAGGAGCTGCCCGGCTGGGAGCGTCATCTGGAAGAGCACGGCATCGGGATCGAAAGCACCGCGCGGTGGGCACGCGGCGGCACCAGCCTCTACTTCCGCGATCCCGACGGCCACTCCGTGGAGCTCGCGACGCCGGGGATCTGGGCGACCTATTAAGAAGACTTACCCGTTCGCCTTCAGCTCGCCCACGATCATCTGGATCTGCTGGTCCGGCTCTTCCATCAGCGGAATGCTGCCGGCGCCTCTGTGGCCGCCGCCGCCGTAGCGCGCCGCGAGCTCGCCGACGTTCGTCTTGCAGGTGCGGCGGAAGATGCTGTGGCCGAGGATCAGCATGGGGAACTTGCGGTCCGGACCCCAATGGGTGCGCGCCGAGACGTTGACGTCGGGGAACAGCGCGTAGACCAGAAACCGGTTGCCGATGGGCGTGTAATCGAGCGAGCGGAAATCGGTGATCACCACGTTGCCGTCCACCCGGCTGTGCTCGCGCAGCGCCTCGCAGAAGTGCTGGTTCTCACCTTCCATCAGCATGCAGCGGGCTTTCACCGCCGGATCGTTGAGCACGTCCTCGATCGGCGTCTCGTTGCGCAGCAGATCGACCAGATCGTGGAAGTAGTCCTCGAAGTGGCCGATGCCCGTGCGGCCGTCGATAGTGAAGCCGAGCTTGATGTAGCCCTGGGGATCGAGCACGTCGTCCGGCGTCAGGTTGGCCGAGTCGAGCCTGTCGGTCTCCCGCACCAGCTCGGCGAACTGGGGCATGGCCGCCTCGCCGCCGTAATACTCGTAGACCAGCCGCGCCGCCGACGGCGCCTCGGCAAAGGCGCCCTTGAAGCCCACGGGCACGTGCGGCGTCGCCGTGTGCAGGTGGTGGTCGAACCACAGAGCGCAGTTGGGATGATAGGGCAGGTTGGCGATGACGTCGTCCGGCCGGATGTCCGCCCGCCCATCGCTGATGTCCTGGGGATGGATGAGGGAGATGGCGGTGATGTCCTCCTTGCCGGAGGGCAGCACGGCGCAAGTCAGCCCGTCGAGGTCGCCGCGAGTCACGAGTCGCATGATGGGGGGATTATAGCGTCGTCGCGCCCAGGCTGGCGCCAATTCTCACCGCCGAACGGTATAGCATCCTCAAGCCCATGCCGCGACTCCTGGTAACGCCCGAGATCTTTGCCCGGTTCCCTGACGTCGTGCTGGGCGTAATCGTCGCTCGTGACATCGACAATACCGGGGAGAGCGAGGAGATCCTCGCCGGTCTCCGGCAGGAGGAGGCGCGGGTGCGGGAGACGTTCGCGGCACAGCCCATCCCCGAGCATCCGCACATCGCCCTGTGGCGGGAGGCCTACCGGAAGTTCGGCGCCAAGCCCAAGGATCATCCGTCGTCGATTGAAAACCTCGTGCGCCGGGTGGCGAAGGGGCACGCCCTGCCGCGGATCAACCCGCTGGTGGACCTCTACAACACGATCTCCCTGCGGTACCTGGTGCCCGCGGGCGGTGAGGACCTGGACCGGACGCAGGGCGACATCCTTCTCACCCTGGCCGGCGAGGACGAAGCGCCGGTGAAGCTTCTGGGGGAACCGGAAGCTCGGCCGCCGTATCCCGGAGAGGTCATCTATAAGGACGACCTTGGCACTCTCTGCCGGCGGTGGAACTGGAAGGAAGCGGATCGCACGAAGCTCACGGCGCAGACCCGGCGCGCGATCCTCGTTCTCGAAGGGCTGCCGCCGGTGGGCGCCCGCGAGATCGAAGAGGCCACCGCGGCGCTGGCCGCGCTGATTCACGCGCATTGCGGCGGCACGATCACGCACGCGGTGCTCGATCGCGATCGACCTGAAATCGTTCAGCCGCCGACTTAGCCCATGGACGACCCAAACCCCCGCCCCTTCCTCGTCATCTCCGGCCTTCCCGCCAGCGGGAAGACGACGCTCGCTCGTCGCCTCTCCCATGCCCTCGGCATCCCCCTGCTCGACAAGGACGAGATCCTGGAGGCGCTGTTCGAAGGCCTCGGCGTCGGGGATGCGGAGTGGCGGAATCGCTTGAGCCGGGCGGCTGACGTGGTTCTTCAACGGCTGGCGGCTCAAACCGCTGGTGCCGTTTTGGCTTCATTCTGGAGACACCCTCAGGTGGCCGGCGAATCAGGTACACCTACCGGTTGGATCGCGGCGTTGTCCGGGAAGGTCGTCGAAGTCCATTGCGTCTGCCCTCCCGCGGTGGCGGCCGAACGCTTCCTGGCTCGCAAGCGCCATGACGGACATCTGGATCGAGACAAGCGTAGCGAGGATCTGGTCGCCGATTTCGTGCGGCTGGCTGCCCTTGGGCCGCTCGGTCTGGGACCTTTGGTCGAGGTGGATACCGGCCGTGCGGTCGACCTCGACGGCGTCCTGCGCCAAGTGGAGGAGCATCTGGGTTCGGGTACACTCCTTCCATGACCGACACCACGCGAGTCCTCCTCGTGCCGGGGCTTTGGAATTCGGGACCTCAACACTGGCAGAGCGTCTGGTCGGCGGCGGAGCCCGGGTTTCGCCGTGTCGAGCAGACGGAGTGGGAGGCGCCGGTATGTGCGGATTGGGTGGCGGCGCTGGAGGCGGCTGTCGCGGAAGCGGGTCCGCGGGTGGTGATCGCCGCCCATAGCCTCGGCTGCGTGACGGTGGCGCACTGGGCGGCCGAGACCGGATTGCAGGTTCGCGGCGCGCTTCTCGTGGCGCCGGCCGACGTCGAGGGGCTCATCTATCCCAAGGGGCCCACGGGGTTCCGCCCGATGCCGATGGCGGCTCTGCCGTTCCCCAGCATCCTCGTAGCCAGCGAGGACGATCCCTGGATCAAGCCCAGCCGCGCCCGCCAGGTGGCCGAGGCCTGGGGCAGCCGGTTCGTCAGCGCCGGCGCCGCCGGACACCTCAACACAGAGAGCGGCCACGGTCCCTGGCCGGAGGGCCGCCGGCTGCTGGACGAGATCCTCCTGGCGTAAAGGCCATGCCTTTCGTCTCGCGTGCCATGCCATTCCTTCCGTATGCCCTGCCATTCGTCACGAATGCCAAGCCATTCCTTCCGTCTGCCATACCATTCGTCTCGCATGCCATGTCATTCGGTCCGTTGGCCCTGACATTCGTCACGAATGCCACGCCATTCCATCCGTCTGCCATGCCATTCGTCTCGCATGCCACGTCATTCGGTCCGTTGGCCCTGCCATTCGTCATGAATGCCACGCCATTCGTTACGAATGTGACGTCATTCGGTCCGTCTGCCCGACCATTCGTCTCGCGTGCCACGCCATTCGTCTCGTCTGCCACGTCATCCCTTCCGTCTGCCCTGCCATTCGTCACGAATGACACGCCATTCCTTCCGTCTGCCATGTCCGGTGCGATAGCATCCCCCCTGCATTCCTGAACCTGACGGCAGCGCCGGCTCGTTGCGGCGAATCAGAGGGAGGTGTCCTCATGATGTGGTACTACCGCCGAGGCGAGACTCAGATGGGCCCCGTGAGCTGGGAGGACCTGGTCCACACCGCGCGGGCAGGCGGTCTGGGGTCCGGCGATCTGGTGTGGACGGAAGGCATGGCCCAGTGGCAGGCCGCTGCCACGATTCCTGGATTATTGCCGGTAATCCCGCCGCGGCAGGCACCCTCCATGCCGCCGGCGCAGCCCGCCTACTCCCCCTATGCCGCTCCGGCGCGGCCATCGCAGGGCGACGACCCGGTGGTCCGCATGCTGCTGCCCGTGGGACGGTCGGGCTGGGCGATCGCCGCCGGCTATCTTGGCCTGGTCTCCATCCTGGGGATCTTTGGGCCTTTCGCGCTGATTACCGGCATCGTCGCGGTGATGGACATCCGGCAGCATCCCGAAAAACACGGCCTGGGGCGGGCCTGGTTCGGCATCATCATGGGAGCTCTGGGCTCGATCATCCTCTTCTTCGCCCTCGCGTCCATGTTGCCGAAGCTCAAGCCGTAACGCGGAGGAAGGACGTCCTCATGATGTGGTACTACCATCGAGGCGGGGCCCAGATGGGGCCGGTGAGCTGGCAGGAGCTGGTCGTCACCGCGCGCGCGGGCGGTTTGGGGGCCGGCGATCTGGTTTGGACGGAAGGCATGGCCCAATGGCAGGCCGCGGCGACGATCCCAGGATTGTTGCCGGCGCAGGCTCCTCCCGCCGTGCCACCGTCGATGCCGCCGGTGCGGACGGCCCCTGATCCTCCTCCCGCACGGCCTGCCTATACGGCTCCTCCGGCTCAGCCGGCTCCCGCTCCCCTTCCAGTACGGCCCGCCTATGCGGCTCCCCCTGCACAGCCTGCCGCCGCGGCTCCAGCGCCGAGGCCGGCCTACGCCCGGCCTCCCGGGCGGCCGGCGGCGAGCGCTCCCCAAGGCTGGGTCTTCGTGCCCGCCGGGTGGTCCGGCTGGGCGGTCGCCTCAGGCTATCTGGGCCTGCTCTCCATTCTGGGATACCCCGCCATCGTCTCCCTGATCGTCAGCCTGATCGCGCTCGGCCACCTGCGCAGGCATCCTGAGATGAAGGGGGCGAAGCGAGCCTGGTTCGGCCTCGTCATGGGCGCCCTGGGCACGATCGCCGTCGCCGTCATCGTCGGGTCCACCTGGATCGCCAACCTGCCCGGGACGAAGTAGCGTCTACCCCCGCTCACACGTGGGAGGCGCGCACGGCGGCGGACCCTTGCCGCAGGAGCGGAGTCAGGCGCTCGATTTCGCGTTCGATCTCGTCGATCATCCCGGCCGCTCCGTCGAGCGCGTTCTCGCGAGCCCGGAGATCCAGGTCATGGCACATAGCGGCCAGGCGCGCGGCGCCAAGCTGAGCGCCGGCGCCTTTGAGGGCGTGAGCCGCGAAGGAGAGCGCGCCGGCGTCGCCGGTGGCGAGAACCTCGCGCATCCGGGAGAGACGGCGGGGCATCTCGCCCAGGAAGCTGTCGACGATCTCGGCGACGATGGAGCGGCCACTGGCCTCTTCGAGCTGGCGGAGACGGTCGAGGTACACGGGATCGAGCCGCGGCGGCTCGCCGGGCGGTTCCGGAGGGGGAAGGGCGGCGGGAGCCGGAGCGGGCGGGCCCGCCACGTTCCGCAGGGCGGCCTGAAGCTCGCGGATGAGGATGGGCTTGCTGAGGAAGCCGTCCATGCCGGCGGAGAGGCAGGCGTTGCGGTCGGCGATGAGGGCGCTGGCCGTCATCGCCACGACGCGGGGACGCCGGGCTTCCGGCCACTCGGCCTGAATGCGGCGCGTCGCCTCCAGGCCGTCCATGTCGGGCATCTGCACGTCCATCAGGACGATGTCGTAGGGTTGGCGGTGAAGAGCGGTAAGGACCTCATAGCCATTGGCCGCCACGTCGGCCGAATAACCCAGTTGCTCCAGGAGCAGGAGCGCGACGCGCTGGTTCACGGAGTTGTCCTCGGCGATGAGGATGCGCAGGGGCAGGCTCTCGGAGAGCTGCGGGTCGGGAGCGGCCAGGGCCTCAGGCGAGCGGCTCTCCAGGGCGCTCGCCAGGGCGCCCGTGGCCTGCCGGCAGCGGATGGTGAAGTGGAAGACCGACCCCTGGTCGGGCTCGCTCTCCACCCACATCGAGCCGCCGAGCGCCAGAGAGAGGCGCTGGCTGATGGCGAGCCCCAGGCCGGAGCCGCCGTAGATCCGGGTGTTGGAGGCGTCGGCCTGGCTGAACGGCTTGAACAGGCGGTCCATCCGCTCGGGCGGAATGCCGATCCCCGTGTCCCGGACGCGGAAGCGCAGCTCGATGACGTCGCCTTCGATGGGCACCGAATCCAGGAAGAGAGAGATGCCGCCGGTGGCGGTGAACTTGACGGCGTTGCCCAGCAGGTTGACGAGAATCTGGCGCAGCCGCGTGGGATCGCTGATCACTCCCCCGGGCACGGAGTCGTCCACCCGGCAGTCGAGCTCCAGCCCCTTGCGGAGGGCCTCGGCGGCGAGCAGCTCGATGGCGTCGAAGAGGCAGTGGCGGATGTCGAAGGGCATCTCCTCGATCTCCAGGGCGCCCGCCTCCACTTTGGAGAAATCCAGGATGTCGTTGAGGAGGCCCAGGAGGGCTTCGCCGCTGCCGCGGATGGTCTCGACGTGCTGCCGCTGATCGGCGGTCAGGGCGGTGCCGAGCAGCACGCTGCTCATGCCGATGACGGCGTTCATGGGCGTGCGGATCTCATGGCTCATGTTGGCCAGGAACGCGCTCTTGGCGGTGTCCGCCTGCTCGGCTTCGCGGCGCGCTGCCTCGGCGCGGTCGCGCTCCCACTGCAGGGCGTGGGTGCGCTCCTCGACGAGGACGAGCAGCTCTCGCTCGCGCCTCCGGATGCTGTGTACCCGCAGGCGCCAGGCCCCGGCCGCGAGGACGGCCAGCAGCACGACGCCGAGGGCGCCGAACCAGAACGTCTGATACAGGTGGGGCTCGACCTGGAAGCCCAGGAAGGCGCCGGCCGGATTCCAGACGCCGTCGTTGTTGCTGGCGGTCACCCGGAAGGTGTAGTCGCCGGGACGAAGGTTGTTGTAGTAGGCGGTGCGCCGCGTGCCGGCGTCCATCCATTCCTTGTCGAGCCCGTCCAGGCGATAGCGGAAGCGCATCTTCTCCGGCGCCACGAGGCTCGGAGCCGTGAATTGAATCTCCACCGTCTTGCTGTCCGGAGCCAGCCTCACCCTGCCGGCGCGAGCCACGCTGCGATTGTCGACCCGCAGGTCTTCGATGACGACGGGCGGCGGCAGGGCGTTGAAGGGCACCCGCTCCGGCCGGACCACCGCGATGCCGCGGAGGTTGGGAAAGAGGAAGCGGCCATCCCGCGCCCGGCAGGCAGCGGGCTGGTTGGCCCCGCATCCTTCGACGCTCTTCAGCCCGTCGGCGACGCCGTAGGAAAAGGAGGGAATGGCGGTCAGGCGTCCGGCGACGAAGGCCAGAAGGTCGCTCCTCCGCACCCGGTAGATGCCCCGGTTGCTGCTCATCCAGAAGAAGCCCTGAGCGTCTTCCAGGATCTGGAAGGCGGTGTCGTCGAACAGCCCGTGGCGCGCGGTGAAGACGAAGACGGTGCCGTGGCTCAGGCGGTGAAGCCCGGAGTTGGTGCCGATCCAGAGGTCGCCGTCCCGGTCCTCGTGGAACGCGAAGACGTCGGCGCTGCCCAGGGCTCCCTCGCGCAGCGGCTCGAAGCGGGTGCCATGCAGACGGGCGAGGCCGCCGTGGGCGCCGGCCCAGAGGGTCCCGCTACGGTCCTGATAGAGAGCGAAGATGCGGTCGCTCGGCAGGCCGTCGCGGGTGGTGAAGCGGGTGAAACGGTTGCCATCCCGCCGGTACAGCCCGCCTCCCCGGGTTCCCACCCACAGGCGTCCCCCGGGATCCTCGTAGAGCACGAGAGCGGCCGCCTGGGGAACGCCCGGCTCGAGAACGACGCTCTCGAAGCGGCCGCCGCGCAGGATGGCGAGGCCGCTGTGGGTGCCGGCCCAGAGGTTGCCCTCGCGGTCGCGCAGGACGGTACGCACGATGTCGTCCGGCAGACCCTGCTCGCGGGCGTACACCGTCGTCGCTGCTCCGACCAGGTGATAAAGGCCCGCGCTGGTGCCGATCCACAGCGACCCGTCCCGGTCCTCGAAGACGCTCCAGGAGAGCGTGGCCGGCAACCGGCCGTCCGGGACCACGGGGCCGAAGGCGACGGTCTTGAGCCGCAGGAGACCGGCGTTGCCGGTACCGATCCAGAGGCTGCCTTCCCGGTCCTCGAAAAGCGCGCGCACGTCGTCGACGACCGCCGGCACGCCGGCCGCCGTCAGCCGGCCGTCGCGCAGGCGGGAGAGCCCGCGCCGGGTACCGACCCACAGGGTCCCGTCCCGATCCTCGAGCAGTGCGTTGACGACATCGCTGGGCAGTCCGTCGCGCGTGGTGAGCACGTCGAGGCGGCCGTTGCGCAGGCGATTCAAACCCTGGGAGGTGGCGATCCACAGAGTGCCGTCGCGATCCGCGTGGAGAGCCTGGACGCGGTCGTCCGAGAGCCCCTGGCGGCGGGTCAGCGGCTCGGCCCGGCCATCGGCCAGGCGGTAGACGCCGGCCTCGGCGGTGCCGATCCAGAGGCTGCCCGCGGCGTCGCGGCAGAGAGCGCTGATCGACGAGGTGGGCAGTCCGGCCACCGGCACGGCGGCGAGGTGGCCGTCCCGGCGCAGGTAGGCGAGGCCGTGGGTGGTGCCGATCCACATCCCCGCCTCGCCGTCCGCCAGCAGGGCCTCCACATGGTCCTGAGGCAGGCCGTCGCGCCGCGTCAGCGTGGTGAACTTCCCACTCTGGAGACGGCCGAGGCCGCCGCCGTCGGTGCCGATCCACAGCGTCCCATTCTTTGCCGCCAGCAGCCGGAAGATGGAGTTGCTGGCCAGACCCGGGGCGTTCTTCGCCAGGAAGATCTGGAAGCGGACGCCGTCGAACCGGACCAGCCCCTCCTGGGTGGCGAGCCAGAGATAGCCGTCGGGCGTCTGGGCGATCGAGGCGACGGTGTTCTGGGGCAGGCCCTGCTCGTTCTGCCAGGATTCGAGGCGGTAGGCGGGAAGGGGCTCACCGTCGGCACCGGTGGCGATCGCGAACGCCGGCGGCGGCAGAGCCAGGGCGAAGAAGCTGGCGAGAAGGACGAAAATCCACCCACGCGAGGGACGGCGGGTCCCGCGCCCTGCCTGCGCCCCACGACAAATCCTCGGGACAAGGCGGCCCCCACAGGCCGTCCGGCCCCCCCAAAGCTCCAGAAGGATGGAAATATCCTCCAAAAAGATATAAGACGAGAGTACGCCCGCGGGGCGGCCCGGGTCAACGGCGGAATCCCCACCGTTCCTCTAAAGTCGCCGGTCTCTCACTGTAGAGACGCCCCGTGGCGGGGGGAACCCCCGGTGGGGGCGTCTCCGAAGCGGCGGCATCGGTTCAAACCGGCAGGGATCGTCCCGGCGGCACCAAGGCAAATCCAGGAGGCTGTACCCGCGGACAGTCTTCGAGGAGTCAGGTGCTATCGCCGCCTCGGAGACGCCCCCACCGGGGGTTCCCCCCCGCCACGGGGCGTCTCTACAGTGGGGAGGGCCGGCGGCGCGGCCAGCCCTCGATCTACGAGGGGGCCTCGGATCGGCTCCTACGCCGTCCGGAACACCCGCCGCCACCAGCGCTGGAGAGCGGGCTGGTCGCGCTTCTCGGCCTGGGCCTCGATCTGGTCGAGAGGGGCCGGAAGAATGGCGAGCCTTCCCTTCTCGAGCTGGAGGAGCAGCAGGTCCATCTCGCGCCCCCGTTGCCGCGGCTCTTTGGAGAACGCCTGGCCGAGAGGCGTCTTGCCGTCGAGGTGGCCGTAGAAGTCGCGCACCCGCGCCGGCATCCGCGTCCGTTCCTCGGTCGCCGGCTCCTCCACCCAGATCGGATAGCTGCGCTCCAGCAGATCGAGGGGCACCGCCATCCGGCGGCCGGCCACCAGCACCTGCTCCTCGGTGGCCTGCTCCAGCAGCAGATCGTAGACGCTGAGCTCGCCCGTGCTGCGCTCGACCGCGTCCCGCACCTCGGCGACGTCCAGCGCGCGGTCGATGCAGAGCCGGAACGTGGCCTCGAGGAAGCGGAAGTGGGAGCCCCTCACGCGCTGGAAGACTTCATCCAGGGTGCGCTCGCCGTCCACGGCCGCGAGGATCATGCGCTCCCGGGGCGATCGCTCCGCGAGCTTGCGGTCGGCCAGCTCGCCGCGCCGCAGCACCACGTCGTCGTGCACCAGGACGCGGCGGATGCGAGAGGCTTCGTCCACCCAGCGCCCCCCCTCCATCACCAGACCCAGGACGTTGATGGACTCGGGGAGGATCTCCTCCTCCGCCGGCAGCTCCGCGACGAAGTAGAAGACGCCCCGGTGCCAGAGGAAAAGATCGCAGATCTGGTCCTCGATCTGGGCCCGCAGGGTCTGCTGGATCACCTCGGCCGCCAGCAGCCCCATCTCGCGCAGGGTGACTCCCAGGCGGACGCCCTGCGTGGTGCAGGCGTTCAGCGCCTGGGACAGCCGTCCCTCGTCCAGATGGCCGTGGAGGAGCAGGTACTGCCCATAGAACTCGCCGGGATCGTTGGACATGCAGCCCACGACCTCGCCGCCGCTGAAGTAGACCCGCTTTTCGCGCTGGCTGCGGCGGATGACGAGGGCCCCCGTGCAGGACTCGTTGCGAGCCCATTGCAGGAGATCGGCCATGGGAAAGGCGGCAAGCCTACCGGAGAATTCCATAGGAGCTGGCCGATTCTAGCCGATTCCCCCGGGGAGGGAGCAAGCCGGCCGGAGAATTTCCGGCTTGAATGCCCCTGTTATGCTTGGCGCCATGCAAGCCGCCAAGCGCCGACTGCTCGCCACCCTCCTGCTCTGCCCGGCGCTCCCGTTGCTGGGCGCCGACATCCCTTGCCGGCCGTGCGCCGGTCTCCGGGTCGATCCGTCCGCCACGAGCGACATCGCGCGCACGCTCAAAGACTCCGCGCATCTGGAGGCGGGAAGCCCGCTCTTCGTGGCCTGGGAGGCGCCGCTCGACGGCACCGCAACCAACACCGCGGACGTGGCAACCGCCCTGCACGACGGCGGCGCGACGCCGTGGATCTCGCTCGTCTTCCGCACCCCCGGCCCGCTGGCCCAGAACGCCGAGCGGCTGCAAACGGAGCTGCGAGCAGCCGTCGACCTCGCGGGCAAGGCGCCGGCCGGCACCTGGTTCCAGATCGTGTGGCGGCCGGAGGGCGCCGAAGCTCAAGGCTTCTCACCCGTGGAGTACGCCTTCCTCCTGAAGCGCTCCGCCGTGGCCCTGACCGGCGCCCGGCAGGACGTCCTCGTGGCCTCGCAGGCGCTGCCCGCGGACGCCGCCGCGCTCCTCCGCGCCTTCTACGGCCAGGAGATCGCGGCGTATCTGGAAGCCGTCGTCCTTCAGCCGGCGGCGCCCGAGGCGCTCGCGGCGGCGGTGGCCACGCTTCAGGAGCTCGATCCCGGGAAGCCGGCCGTGGTGGACTCGCTCCCCCTGCCGGCCGTGCCCGCCGAAGCCCTGGCCGGAGCCGCCCGCGAGGCGGCGCAGGGGGTCAACCTGACGCTGTTCCAGGCGCCGGTGCTGGACAACACGACGATGGTGCCGGCACTGGCTCCGTTCGCCCTGCTGGCACGGGAGTTCAAGGGCGACCTCTCCTATGACGCGTCATCGTCGCCGGCCGGTGCCGCCGAGGCATGGTCGTTCGTGCGCGGCAAGGACCTTTCGATGCGGGTGATCGCCCTGGCGCCGGAGGGAGCACGGGACTTGACGCTGCGCTTCTCCGATCCGCAGCTCCGGCGGCCCGTCCGCTTCCCCATCGGGGCTGAGCGGGTGCCACCGCCGAGCGGCAGGGTGGCCGGCCGGGAGCTGGAGCTCCAGGTGGGCTCGCCGGGCCGCGTCGCCGTCCTGGGGCTGGACCGCCCCACCGCCGCCGAGCTTCACGGCATTGCGGAGAAGGTGACGGTCTCCGGCCAGCGGGAGATCCCCGTGGAGGAGATCCTGCGCCGGCTCCAGGCCTTCGAGGACAATCAGAACCGGCGCCTCGACCACTACAGCGCCATCGACACGACGGCGCTGCGCTTCCAGCCCACGGCCGGAGCGCAGACGTTCGAGGCGACGCTCCAGGGGCCTCTCTTCTACAGCCCGAAGACCGGTTCCGACTGGGCTTGGCAGACCCTCTACGTCAACGGCGTGAGATGGCGCAGCAAGCAGCTTCCCGAGATCCCCTTGATCCAGCCGGAGAAGGCGGCGGCGCTGCCGCTGGAGATCCATTTCACCAAGGAGTACCGCTACCGCCTGCGCGGCTCCGACTCGATCGACGGCCGCGACGCCTGGGTGGTGGACTTCGCGCCGTCGGGGCCGGGAGCGGCCGGCAAGCTCTACCAGGGCTCGGTGTGGGTGGACAAGAAAACCTTCGCCCGTCTGCGTACGCGGGCGGTGCAGATCGGCCTCGAAGGCGAGGTGCTGTCGAACGAGGAGACGATGACCTACTCGCCCATCGACGCGGCCGGCAATCCGGCGCCGTGGTCTTCCGAGAGCTTCATCCTGCCATTGCACCTCGTCTCGCAGCAGATCCTTTCGGTGGTCAACGCCACCACCGTGGTCGAGAGGGACACGCGGCTCACCGAGGTCCGCATCAACGCGCCCGGTTTCGAGGAGCAGCGCCAGCAGGTGGAAAGCTCCGAGGTCACCATGGTGCGCGATACCGACAAGGGCCTGCGCTACCTGGTGAAGGACGAGAAGGGCGAGCGCGTGGTCAAGGAGGGGTTCAGCCGCAGCAAGGTGTTCCTGGCCGGCGGCGTGTTCTACGACAACTCGCTCGACTACCCGCTGCCGCTCGGCGGCATCAACTATCTCTCCTTCGACTTCAAGGGCACGGGCAAGCAGATGAACGTCTTCTTCGGCGGCGCTCTCCTGCTCGGCAGCATCGCCGATCCGCGCCTGAAGGGCAGCCGTTTCGACGTCGGGGCGAACGTCTTCGCCCTCGCCGTGCCCGTCACCGACTCGCTGTTCCGCAACGGCAAGGAGGACAAGACCCAGGACGTCAAACAGTTGCCGGCGAACGTCGGCTTCAAGATCGGTCACCCCATCGGCAACTTCGTGAAGGTGCGGGCCGAGTACGACCTCCTGTACTTCGGCTACAAGAAGACGAGCGATACGGAGAAGGGCTTCGTCATTCCCAGCGACAACCTCACGCATTCGCTGGAGCTGGGAACCTCCTTCTCGCGCTCGGGCTATGGGCTCTCCGCCGCGGCCAGCTACAACCGGCGCTCGAAGTGGGAGTTCTGGGGACCCGCGGGCAACACGGACTTCAGCCCGGACCAGAAAGATTTCTATCGCTGGGAGGCGAAGGCGAGCAAGAACTGGTATCTGCCGAAGTTTCAGAAGGCCGGGCTGGAGTTCGACTACGCCGGAGGCTCGGACCTCGATCGCTTCAGCAAGTATCAGTTCGGTTTCTTCGGCGGCACCCGCGTCCACGGCTACAAGAGCAACAGCGTGCGCGCCACCCAGGTCTACGCCGGCCACGCCTCCTACGGCTTCGGCATCGGCGAAGCCTTCCACCTGGAAGGGATCGCCGACGCGGCGCTGGCCACAGACAAGCAGAACGGCCTGGAGAACGAGCTGCTGGGAGGCGTCGGCCTCAACGGCACCTTCGTGGGTCCCTGGCAGACCGTGGTGAACCTGGACGCCGGCAAGGCCGTCAAGGGTCCGGATCACGGGTTCGTTTTGTATCTGGTTTTCTTGAAGCTGTTCAGGTAGGCGCGCCGCGCTTCGCCTTGACCTCTTCCCGCAGGCCCCGGAAGTGCTCCAGCCGGGCCTTCAGCTTCGCTTCGAACCCATCGCCTTTGGGCTCATAGAAGCGCGTCCCCTGGAGGGATTCCGGGAGGCAATCGATCCCGCCGACTCCCTCCTCGGTGTGGGGCGCGTAGACGTAGCCCGCGCCGTAGCCGACGTTCTTCATCAGGCGGGTGGGCGCGTTGCGGATGGCCATTGGGACCAGATCGGCCGGGCGCTCCTCCACTGTCCTCCGGGCGGCCTTATAGCCCTCGTAGACGGCGACGCTCTTCGGCGCCAGCGCCAGATAGAGCGCCGCCTGGGCGAGGGCCAGCTCGCCCTCGGGGGAGCCGAGCCGGTGGTAGGCCTCCCAGGCGGTGAAAGCTTGCACGAGGGCCTGGGGATCGGCGAGGCCGATGTCCTCGCTGGCGAAGCGGATCATCCGCCGGGCGAGATAGAGCGGGTCCTCGCCGGAGGCGAGCATGCGGGCGAGCCAGTAGATCGCCGCGTCCGGGTCGCTCTCGCGCAACGATTTGTGAAGCGCGGAGATGAGGTTGAAGTGCTCCTCCCCCGACTTGTCGTAGAGCAGCACCTTGCGCTGGGCCACCCGCCGCACCGTCTCCGCATCGACCCGGCCGCCCTCGGCGTCGGCGACCGACAGCTCCAGCAGGTTGAGCGCCTTGCGAGCATCGCCGGAGGCGAGCTGCGCCAGCATGTCCAAGGCGTCGTCGTCCGCCTCGGCGCCCGTCGTTCCCAGCCCCCGCTCGGGATCGGTCAGGGCACGGCGCAGCAGGGCCTTCAGCGCCTCGGGGCTCAAAGGTTCGAGGACGACCACGCGGCTCCTGGAGAGCAACGCGGCGTTGAGCTCGAAGGAAGGATTTTCGGTCGTGGCCCCCACCAGCACGACGTCGCCGCTTTCCACGTAGGGAAGGAAAGCGTCCTGCTGAGCGCGGTTGAAACGGTGGATCTCGTCCACGAACAGAAGGGTGCGCCGGCCCTGGGCCTTGCGCAGACGGACGGCCTCGGCCATCACCTCCTTGACCTCCTTGATGCCGGAGGTGACGGCCGAGAAGGGGACGAAGTGGGACGAGGTTTCGGTCGCGATGATGCGCGCCAGCGTCGTCTTCCCCGTGCCCGGCGGCCCCCAGAAGATCAGCGACGGGACGCGGTCGGCGGCGATGGCCCGGCGCAGGAATCCACCCGGCCCCACCACTTTCTCCTGGCCGGCGACCTCGTCGAGGGTGCGGGGGCGAATGCGTTCGGCGAGGGGGGAGCCGATGGGCGCCGAGGCCGGCGCCCGGGTTGCGGGCTCCGGCGGTTCCTGATCGTCAAAGAGGGATCGGGGCATCGGATGATTTTACTTCGTCCGGTGCCGATACCGGCGCTTAACCGGCCCCGCTGCCAATAACTATCGCACCAGCTTCCGCAGCCGGGCCAGCGCCGGGGCGCCAGGGACCAGCGCCGACTCGACGCCTTTGAGGATCTCCGCGGCGAGCGCCGCGCTCGCGGCCTGCTGTTCCTTCGTGCCGCGCGCGAGCAGCTCCGCGCGGTCCAGCTTGCCCAGGAGATAAAAGAGATTGCGTTCACCCCAAAGTCGCCGTTCCAGGGCTTCCGCGCGCTCCAGGCCGCACAGCGCGTCCTCCATCCGTCCCGCGAGCGCTTGGAGCCGCGCGTATTGCCGCTCGCTCGCGGCTTGCCACTTCAGCTCGAGCGGGGGGCTCGACGACTGAGCCAGATCCAGTTGCTCCCGCGCTTTCCCGGCCTCCCCCGCTTTTACATACCATTCCGCCAGCACGATTCGCGTCGAGCCGACCGTGGGATCTTTCGCGCCCAGCGCGGCGACGCGCGCAGCGAGCGCTGCCATGATCAGCGGCCTGGCGGCGTCCAGCTTGCCGATTCTCGTGAGGAACCGGCCGGCGTTGAGGCGAAATTTAGCAAGGTTGCCATTCCCCCAGCGCTTTTCGAGCAGGGCCAGCATCCGGATGAAGGAACGTTCGCCGGCCGCAAGGTCTCCGGTTTCGTCGAACGCGAACGCGATATTGTTGAGCATGACGCCGTACGCGGCTGAATCCACCCCGCTCGTCTTGGCGATGATCGACAGCGCTTCCTGGTACAGGGGAATGGACTCGCGAGGGCGGCCCGATTCCTCCAGCATCCGCGCGAGCTCCTCCAGCGACCACGCGATGGAGGTCATTTCCCCTCCGGTTGCCCGCCGCCTGTCGAGCACGCGCCTGAAGGCCGCTTCCGCCTCATCGTAACGGTGCGCTCCGCTCAAGGCCCAGGCGAGGTTCTCGAGAGCATCGATATAACCTTTGCCATTCTCACCGGCCAGCGTTGCCTCGATGGCCACGCTGCGACGCACTGCCGCGATGGCTTGCTCGTGTTTGCCTTGGAGCGAGTAGCAGTTTCCGAGGCTCGAGAGCGCGTCCGCGAGGCTATCGGCGGTGCCGATGCGTTCCCTGCTCCGAACGCTCCTCAGCAACAAGGGCTCGGCTTCCTGAAGCCTGCCGATGGACGACAGGATGTCTCCCAAATTCGTCCGCGCGCCGACCGTTTCATTGGCCTCGGCTCCTCGATACCGTTCGTTCAGGGCCAGGGCCTCTCGCGCGTCGGCCTCGGCGTCATGAGGGCCTGTCAGGGCCCTTATCAGCGTGGCGCGGCTGCCCAGGAGCCCCGCCAGCACGAGCGGGCGATTCTGGCGGCGTTCGATGTCGATGGCGCGCTGATAGTGTTCGAGCGCTTTGCCCGAGTTGCCGAGGTGGGCTTGCACCTCCGCCAGGGCGCCGTAAACGTCCGATCGAGTGGTGGGCTGCCCCGCGAGCTCTTTCTCGATTCTGGCCTCGGCCTGTGCGACCAGCTTGGACATCGGGATCTCGGAGATCTCTCTGTAGGGATTGCTCCCCTCGAACACCGAGATCAGGAATGCGCTCGTCTGGCGTGATGAGGTTTCCGCCTGCTTGGCGCGGTCCCGCTCCCTCAAAGCGATCTGCTCGGCAGCGCGCGCGCGCCGCGATTCGATCACCAGCTTGGTGGTGAAAGCCGAGACGGTGAGCGTGAAGACCGCGGCCGCCGCGAGCACCGGCCAGCGGCGGGCCAATTCCTTGCGCAGCCCATACCCCGCCGCATCTTGCAGCGCCTGCAGCGGCTGCCGGTCCAGGAAGCGTCGAATGTCCGCCGTCAACGCGTCGACGGTGGCGTAGCGCTCGGCCGGATCCTCGCGGGTGGCACACCCGGCGATGGCCGCGAGCTCGCGCAGGCTCAGCGCCGAATACCGCCGGCGGTCGGCGGCACTTGCCAGCAGCTCGCCCAACAGCACACCCAGGCTGTAGACGTCGCTGGCGGTGGAGACCGCCCCGTGCGACCGCTGCTCCGGGCTGGCGTACCCCGGAGTGAAAGCGGCCGCCGGCCGTTCCGCGCCGCCGTCGTCGCCTTCCGCTCCGACCCGCCCGGCCAGCCGGGCGATGCCGAAGTCGAGCAGCACCGGCCGCCCATGGCTGTCGACGAGCAGGTTGGAAGGCTTCAGGTCGCAGTGGATGACGAGTTGGCGGTGCGCCGACGCGACGGCGTTGCAGACGGTGAGGAAGAGCACCACGATCGCTCTCACACCGAGTTGCTCCCGGCGGCAGTGCTCGTCGATGTGAGACCCTTCGATGTACTCCATGACCAGGTAGGGCCGCCCTTGCAGCGTGGCTCCGCCGTCGAGCAGCCGGCCGATGTTCGGATGCGTGAGCGTCGCGAGGAGTTGGCGCTCGCGCGTGAACAGCGCCAGGCTCTCCGCACGAGGCAGGCCGCGCAGGAACTTCACCGCCGCGCGCTGCCGGAAGTGGCCGTCGTCCCGCTCGGCAAGAAACACGCTGCCCATGCCGCCCTGCCCGATCTCGCGCTCGATGCGCCAGATGCCCAGGGTGTCGCCGGGCGCGGGAGGCCGGTTCACCGCGCTCGCCAGCGCCGTGCCGATGGAGATCGACATGCGGGTGTTGCCGGTGCCGGCGTCGCACAACGCCAACACCTCGGAGATCACCTCCGCGTCGGCGGTCAGCTCGCGCAGCCTCCCGGCGCGCTCGTCCGGGGGGAGCTCGGAGACCGCCTCGAAGCAGCTCCTGACGCTGGCGAAATACTCAGGCGTCACCCGTCAGTCTCCGGTTGAGCCAGGAACGCGCGAAACGCAAATCCCGGTCGACGGTAGGTACGGAGATGCCGAGCAGGCCGGCGATCTCGTCGCGGGTGAGACCCGCGAAGCAGGTCAGATGCATGACCTGGCCGCAGCGGCCGTCGAGCTGTTCGAGCTGGGTGAGAGCTTCCTCGATGGCGAGCAGATCGACGATCCGGCCTTCTTCGCCTTGCTCGGCCTGCGACAGGGTGACGCGGATCAGGCCTCCCCCCCGCTTGCCGGTGGACCGCGCGCGGGCATGATCGATCAGGATCGAACGGATCGCCAGCGACATCGTGGCAAAGAAATGCACCCGGTTCTTGAAATCCCCGGGTGCGGGCATCGCCCCCAGCAAGGCCTCGTGCACCAGCTCGGTGGGGGACAAGGTCGCGAAGCCACCGCCCTGATTCAGGCGTTTGGCCGCGATGGCCCGCAACTGTTCGTAGACCTGGTCGATGAGCGTGCCGAAAGCCGAGCCGCTCCCTTGCCGCCAGGATTGCAGCAAGACCGTGAGCGAATCGCCCGGCGATTCCGTAGCCATGAGAGAGAGTTTTGGATGGGGGCAGCGGGGCCCGGTCAGCTCAGAGCTTCTCCACCTCCACCCGGGCGTCGTTGAAACACGCCCCCTGGCCGAGATCCGTATAGGTGTCCGGCGCCAGGGCGTTGCCGGTGTTGCCCGAGTCCGTGTGGCGGTTCCACATTCCCTTGGGAAGCAGGACGACGCCCGCCTGAAGATCCGGATTGAGCCGCACCGTCACCCGCACCTCGCCGAGCTCGTTCCAGACCCGCACGGCGTCGCCGGAGGCGATTCCTCTGCCTTCGGCATCGGCGGGGTGAATCTCCAGCGGCGTCTTCCGCCGAAGGAGCTGACCGAAAGTCGAGCTGATGGTCTTGCTGGTGGCGGGCGAGATCAAGGCCAGAGGATACCGTTCGCTCCCCGGATCCTCCTGGAAGGCGTACAGGCCATACGGCGCCTCGCGGTCCAGCGCCTCGGGGACGAGATGGACCTTGCGGTCCGGCGTCAGCGGGAACGAGTCCCCGAACTGGATGGGCGCCGGGCCGCAGTCGGGGGAGGCGATGCCGTCCCGCTCCAGCTCGGTCCGCATCCGCTCGGAGCGCCGAAGGAGCGCCGCGGCGAGATCGTCCGCCGTCTCGGGGTCCCCGGGCCGGGAGAGCCCCAGGCGCCGGCCGATCTCCGCGAACACCTCCACGTTCGAGCGCGCCTCGCCCGCCGGAGTCGCCACCGCCGGAGAGCGCTGGAGCACCAGCGCGCCGTAGCCGCGCGACATCTCGTCGTGCTCCAGGAAGTGGGTGGCCGGCAGCACCAGGTCCGCCCACATCGCCGTGTCCGTCCACACCTGGTCGAAGGCGACGGTGAACAGGTCCTCGCGGGCGAGGCCGCGGCGCACCTTCTCCTGGTTCGGCATCGTCGCCAGCGGGTTGCAGTTGTAGGAGAAGAGGACGGTGACCGGCGGATCGTCGCGCTCCAGCAGGACCTCGCCCAGCCGGTTCATGTTGATCACCCGGGTGCGCGGCTCGGGCTCGGCCGCCGCGCCCGCGCGGTCGAAGGCGAAGGCACCGGAGTTGCTCAACACGTAGCCGCCGCCGCGCACGCCGAACTTGCCGCCCACCGCCGGCAGGGCCAGCACGGCCGCCACGGCGGAGCCGCCGTTGCGGTTGCGCTCCAATCCCCAGCCGCATCGCACCACGGCCGGCGACGACTCGGCGTAGAGGTAAGCGAAGCGCTCGATGTCCGCCGCCAGCACGCCCGTGACCTCAGAAGCGCGGGCGAACGTCCACGGCTCGGCGCGCCGCTTCAGCTCGTCACCGCCGGTGGCGTGATCGCCAAGGAAATCGAGATCGGCCTTCCCCTCCGCGAACAGCCAGCGGATCACCGCCAGAGCGAGAGGAAGATCCGTCCCCGGCCTCGGGGCCAGATGGAGATCCGCCTTCTTCGCCAGGTTGATCCGGCGGGGATCGATCACCACCAATCGCGCTCCCTGGCGTTGCGCTTCCTGGATGATCGGGACGAGATGGATGCCCGAGGCCGAGGGATTCGCGCCCCAGAGGACGATGAGCTTCGCGGCGGGGAAATCGGAGAAGGCGACGCCAGCCATCTTGCCGTAGAGACCCGTCGCCGCGCGGCCGGTCGGCGCCGCGCAGACGGTGCGGGCCAGCCGCGAGGCGCCCAGGCGGTAGAAGAGCCGCGCGTCGGTCGTCTCCTGCGTCAGCAGCCCGTTCGAGCCGCCGTAGAAGAACGGGAGGATCGCCTCGCCGCCGTGCCGCTCCTTCGCCTCGCGCATCTTGGCCGCCACCAGATCCAGGGCCTCGTCCCACGAGATCCGCTCGAACTCGCCTGAGCCCTTCGGCCCCACCCGCCGGGCGGGATGGAGAATCCGGTCCGGGCCATAGAGGTGCTCCGGCAGATGGCGCACCTTGGAGCAGATGTAGCCGTCGGTCAGAGGATTGCGGCGGTTGCCATCCACCTTCACCACCCGCCCCTCCTCCACCCGCACCTCCAGGCTGCAGGCGTCGGGGCAGTCGAGGGGGCAGGCGGAGGTGAAAGTGTCGGGGTCGCGGAGAGTGGTGGTCATGGGGCTATTCTACTCGGATGCGCTGGCCGCCCACTGGACCGCCTCGACGGAGACGGCGAAGCCGTTCAGCCCGGCGTTGCCGGTGAGCTCGTCGAAAAACTCCGGGTCGGTGAGATCGTTGGCGCTCACTCCAGGGTGCTGGGCCGCGACGCGCAGCCGCGTTCCCGGACGGCCGTGGCCGAAGCCGTGCGGCAGGCTGACGACGCCGGGCATCACCCGGGCACTCACGGCCAGCGGCACCTCGACCTCGCCGGTGCGCGACCGCACTCTCACCCGGTCGCCGTCGCCAAGACCCCGCGCCGCCGCGTCGTCGGGGTGCATCATCAGGGTGCAGCGGTCGGGGCCGGTGAGGAGGCGTGGGCTGTTGTGGAGCCAGGAATTGTTGTCGCGCACGTGGCGCCGGCCGATGAGGACGAGGCCGCCGGTCGTGAGCGGTTCGGCGAGCGCCGCCTCGAGCCGGTCGAGATCGCGGCGGAGACGCTCCGGCACGAGATCGATCCGCCGGCCTTTGAGCAGCCCCGGCAAGCGCGGCTCCAGCGCGCCGAAGTCGAGACCGTGAGGAGCCTTCCGTAGCCTCGCCAGCGAGAGACCGCGCGAGCCGGGCAGGAAGCGGTCACCGTAAGGCCCGATGCGCAGGCCCAGGTCGAGGAGGCCGGCCGGCCCGAGCTTCTCCAGAAACCGCCACTTGAGGCGGGCGCCGAGCCGGCCGAGGCTGCCGAGGCTGGGGTTGCCGGTGTCGAGCCGGCGGGCGATCCCGGTGAAGATCTCCCAACTCGGCCGGACTCCGGCCGACGGCTCAAAGAGCGCCGGCGAGTAACGGGCCGTGTTGCGGACCGTCAGTAGATGGAGCACGAGATCGTAATGGTCCTGCTCCAGCGCGTGGGCCGACGGCAGAATGAAGTCGGCGAAGCGGGTGGTCTCGTTCAGGTAGAGATCGATCGAGACCATCAGCTCGAGGCCGCCGAGCGCCCGCTCCAGCCGCCGGGCGCCGGGCAGCGAGAGGATCGGATTGCCGGCGAACGTCACCAGTGCCCGCACCTGGCCGGGGCCGGGCGTGTCGATCTCCTCGGCGAGGGCGATGGCGGGGAACTGGCCGGCGAAGCTCGGCAGACCGCGGACCCGGCTATGGCGCCGGCCGATCTCCCCCGCCTGGATGGGGATATGGGAGCCCATGGCAATTAGATCGAGGGCCGGCCGGGCGAACAGCAGGCCGCCTTCGCGGTCGAGGTTGCCGGTGGTGATCGCCAGGGCGTCGAGCAGCCAGGACGTAAGGCCGCCGAAACGCTGGGTGCAGGCGCCGATGCGGCCGTAGGGAATCGCGGACGGCGCCGCGGCGAATTCAAGGGCTAGGCGGCAGATCTCGCCGGCGGCGATGCCTGTGGCCCCGCTCACCCGCTCCGGCGGAAACCGCGCGGCGATCGCGGCAAGCTCGTCCAGACCCTCGGTGAAGGCTGCCAGGCGCCCGGGCTTCGCGCGCCCCTCGGCGAAGATCACTTGGAGCATCGCGAGAAGCAGAAGGGCGTCGGTGCCCGGCCGGATGAAGTGATGCTCGTCGGCCACCGCCGCGGTCTCCGTGCGGCGCGGATCGACGACCACCACTTTGCCACCCCGCCGGTGCAGCTCGGCGAGCCGCCGGCTGATCCCCGGCGCTCCCATCAGGCTGCCGTTCGACGCCACCGGGTTGGCGCCCACGACCAGGAAAAAAGACGTGCGGTCGACGTCGGGGACCGGAAACAGGGCCTGATGGCCATAGAGCAGAAGCGACACGAACATCCGCGGTAGTTGGTCGACCGAGGTGGCCGAGAAGCGGCTGGTCGTCCCCAGGATCGTTTCGAGCAGGGTGGTGCCGGTCATCGCGCCGTAGTCGTGCACGGTGGGGTTACCCAGGTAGACGGCGACCGCATTGCGCCCATGCCGAGCCTGCACCGCCAGGAGGCGCGCCGCGATCTCGTCCAGCGCCTCCTCCCAGCCCACCTCCTCCCAGTCGCTACCGCGACGGCGCAGCGGCTGGCGCAACCGGTCGGGGTCTTCGTAGACCTCCTGGAGCGCCCGCGCCTTGACGCACAGGAAACCGCGGCTCAGCGGATCCTCCGGATCGCCGCGGATGTCGAGCACCCGGCCCTCGTGATGCTCGATTTCGAGCCCGCACATCACCTCGCACAGATTGCAGGAACGGTGATGGATCGCGGACATACCGTCCATCATACAATTTCGTGGATTCTGGCCATCCAACGGTGGCCGGCGGCCCGCCTACACCCCCGCCTCCAGCGCCTTCACGATCGCGTCGGTGAACTGCGTCGTGGTGGCCTCCCCTTCGAGGTCGCGGGTGCGGATCTTCTGGTTGACGATGACGTCGCGCAGGGCCCGGCGCACGCGCTCTGCCTCTTCGTCCTTGCCGAGGTGATAGAGCATGAGGATGCCGGAGCGGATGAGGGCCAGGGGATTCGCCAGGTCCTTGCCCGCGATGTCCGGCGCGCTGCCGTGGACCGCTTCGAAGACGGCCGCCTCGATGCCGATGTTCGCCCCCGGCACCACGCCGAGGCCACCGACGAGGCCGGCGCAGAGGTCCGAGACGATGTCGCCATAAAGGTTTTCAAGCAGCAGCACGTCCCATTCCTCGGGCCGCATGACGAGCTGCATGCACATGTTGTCCACGATCTTGTCGTCCGACTGGATCTCGGGGTACTCCTGGCCCACCCGGCGGACGCAGTCGAGGAAGAGGCCGTCCGAGAGCTTCATGATGTTGGCCTTGTGGACGGCGGTCACCCGCTTGCGGCCATGGCGGCGGGCGTAGTCGTAGGCGAAGCGGGCGATGCGCAGCGACGCCTTCTCGGTGATGACCTTGATGCTCTCCACCACTCCTGGCACCACGATGTGCTCCAAGCCGCTGTAGAGGTCCTCCGTGTTCTCGCGCACCACGATGATGTCGACCCCCGAGAAGCGGCTGGGGATACTTTCCAGCGAGCGCGAGGGGCGCAGGTTGGCGTAGAGCTCGAGCTCCTGACGAAGCTGCACGTTGATCGACTTGAAGCCGCCTCCCACCTGGGTGGTGACGGGGCCTTTCAACGCCACGCGGTTGCGCTTGACGGACTCCAGAACCTCGGGCGGCAGAGGGTTGCCGTACTTCTCAACGGCCTCCTTGCCGGCGATGTGGCGCTCCCATTCCAGATTGGCGCCGGCGGCATCGAGGACCCGCATGGTGGCGTCGCTGACCTCCGGGCCGATGCCGTCGCCCGGGATCAGGGTGATGGTGGTTTTGCTCATCTCTTCACGATCTCTCTTTCACTTAAGGCAAGGCCAGGGGATACTTCAGGGTCTTCCGCAACCACTCGCCGTTCTCCTTCACCTGCCGTGCCAGTTCCGCGACCAGACGCTCGCGGGCGTCATAGAGCCGGTATCCCTCGCGAGGGCGCAGGTAGCCGCGGGCCTTGGGCTCCTCGGCAAACAGCGCCTCCTCGCCGATCTCGGCCGCCCGCTTCGCATAGCGCTCGCGGTTGTCGAGCAGCGCCTTGACGAGGAAGGGCATGAGCATCGAGTAGTCCGCCTGCACGCTCTCGGTGGTCTGCTGGTAGGTCTCGCGGTCCACCTTGCCCCAGGTCACGGCCTCGGACGGCGGACAGGAGGATAGCGAGCCCTCGGTGATGGGAGCGGTGACGATCTGGACGTCGAAGGCGTAGCCGCCGACGTTTTCGAGCCCCAGGATCTGCCCCAGAGCCGGCTCCGGCTGGAGGTTGTAGTTCTTCGGCACGCCGCCGCCCAGGATGAGAGTGGCAAGGGCGCGTGCCGGGCTCTCGAACAGGCCCCAGTAGTGATAGGCGCAGGACTCGAAGACCTCGGCGTGGAGGTCGAGGGCGAACTCGTAGTTTTCGAGCAGGCCGGCCTGCTTCATCGCCCACAGCTTCATCGAGTTGAGGAACAGGCTGCCGTCTCCCGGCGCGCCCACCAGGATGGGGATGGCCAGCCGCTGGCAGGTCGCGAGCAGCCCCGGCACCACGCCATTGTGGGTCTCCTGCGCGGCGTAGATCCTCCCCATCAAATAGCGCAGCTCGGTACCCGCCATCGTCTTCTGGAACTCGGGGCGCAGCAGGCAGGCCGTCATGAAGCGGTCCTGCTGGAAGAGCACGTCCTCGTCGAACGCCATGTCGGTGACGCGGATGGTGTGCTCGTCGCGCAGCGCGCCGTCGTCGCCGAAGATGGGGACCTCGAAGATCGGCCCCTCGCGGTGCTCGTCGAGACTGCGGTGGCCGTCGTGATAGCAAACGGCGTCGGTGGTGCTGAGATAGGCGATCCACCCCGTCTCCAGAAGGGGGATCAGCCACGCCTGATGCTGGCCCGAGACGGTCACAGGTCCGGCGATCGCCAGCGTCATCGGGCATCCCGCGCCGATGGCGGCATCGAGAACGGTGTAGAGCCGCCGCAGATACGCGCCGCCGAAGGCCGGCAGACAGTGCAGGAACAGCTCGTCGAGAGTTCCCACCTCGTCGACGCGCCGCACCTCGACGCGGCGCCGAGCCTTGAGGTCAATCGCCTGAGGATCGCGAGGATGCGAGTGCTGATGGTGCCCGTCGCTCATGGGGCCGTACGGTATAAGGTCCAGCCGGGGGACGCAACCGAGGGGGAAACATGATTGACCAAGCGCCCTGTCGATTTCGGGCGGGTCCGTTCGACTAGAGAACGGACCTACCTTGAAAGGAGAAACGAGACCATGGAATACCTTCTACTCATCTACGGCCCCGAGAGCGCATGGGCGGCCATGTCCGAAGAGACGCGGGGCGCGACGTACAAGGAGTATTACGAGTTCACCGAAAGCATCCGTCAGAGCGGCCACTACAAGGGCGGCAATCCCCTTCAGTCGGTCACCACCGCAACCACCGTGCGGGTGCGCGACGGCAAGACGGTGACGACGGACGGCCCCTTCGCCGAGACCCGCGAGCAGCTCGGCGGCTACTACCTCGTCGAGGCGGCGAACCTCGACGAGGCGACCGGCATCGCCGCCCGCATTCCCGGCGCGCGCCTCGGCTCGATCGAAGTGCGGCCGATCCAGAAGATGTAGCGGCGGCTCACCCTGCGGTATCCTGAAGCTCCCCTCCCGCAATCCCGACACAAGGACCGGGAGGGAATGTTTTCACGTCGCGCCATTCCATGACGACCTACTCAGCAGAATCGACACGCGCGGTTGGGGAACAGGCGAGCCGAGAGGTCGAACGCGTCTTCCGGACCGAGCGGCAACGGGCCCTGGCGACCCTCATTCGGCTTCTCGGCGGCGACTTCGACCTCGCCGAGGATGCTCTCCAGGAAGCCTTCGCCGAGGCCTTGAGCGCCTGGCCGAAGTCCGGAGTGCCGGGCAACCCTCGCGCCTGGCTGGTGAGCACGGCGCGCCACAAGGGGCTCGACCGCCTGCGGCGCCAGTCGCGGTTCGAGGAGAAGCGCCAAATCCTCTCCTGGTCGGCGCCCCGTTTCGAGCCGCCGGACCTCTCGCCGCTGGAAGGCGGATATGACGGCGAGCTCGGAGATGACCAGCTTCGCCTGATCTTCACCTGCTGCCATCCGGCGCTCGCCGTCGAGGCGCAGGTGGCGCTCACCCTGCGCACCCTCTGCGGCCTTGGGACCGAGGAGATCGCGAGGGCCTTCCTCGTGCCGGTGCCTACGCTTGCCCAGCGGCTGGTGCGGGCCAAGCAGAAGATCCGCGCCGCCGGCATCCCCTACCGGGTGCCGCCGCCGGAGCTTCTCGCCGAGCGGCTCGACGCCGTCCTCTGCACGCTCTACCTGGTGTTCAACGAGGGCTACGCCGCGACCGCCGGACCGGCCCTGCTGCGCATCGAACTCTGCGCCGAGGCGATCCGTCTGAGTCGCCTGCTGGCCGAGCTGCTACCGGAAGAAACCGAGCCCCGGGCGCTGCTCGCCCTGATGCTCCTCCACCACGCACGCCGCGACGCCCGGCTCGATCGCGACGGCGAGCTCGTGCTCCTGGAGGAGCAGGATCGCTCGCTGTGGGATCGCACCGAGATCGCCGAGGGGCTGACTCTGGTCGAAGAGACCCTCCGACGTGGTGGCGCGCGACCCTACGCCCTCCAGGCTGCGATCGCCGCCCTCCACGCCCGCGCCACGACGGCGGCCGAAACCGACTGGCGGCAGATGGCCGAGCTCTACCGTCTGCTCCTCGGCATTCAGCCATCGCCGGTGGTCGAGCTCAATCGGGCGGTCGCCGTCGCCGAAGGCTACAGCCTGGAGTCGGGCCTTCGCATCCTGGACGATCTCGAAACACGCGGAGCGCTCCCCGCCTATCACCTGCTTCCCGCCGCCCGCGCCAACCTGCTCCGCCGTCTCGGTCGTACCGCCGAGGCCGCCGACGCCTACCGGCAAGCCCTGGCGCTCGCGGGCAACTCCGCCGAACAGCGATTCCTCGCCCGCAGACTGAGGGAGGTAGAAGCGCAACTCGCCGCGGACTGACTTCACCCGCCGACTTTCTCATTGAAGAGGCTGGAAGAGCTGGGAATCACCGGACGAAGAAAGGAAGCGGTGCCGCGCCCCATGCAGAGTGCCGTCGATGCCTCGCGCTCAACGAAAATCCGGTGGCCAGCCCGGTCCGGAGTGTAGGTGGGCGCGTCACCTCCGAGCGTCAACTCGATCGTCCCAGCGCAACACGCGTTACCGAAGCGTCCGCGGGCCGGCCTCTCATTCAGGTGAGAGGGCGGCGCGCTCGGCAGCCTTGCCGCGCACCTCTCGGAGAGCTGTGTGCATGCGATATGGGCACCGGGTGTGGTTCGCAGCACGCCGCGAATCACGTCCGGTTGAGGCGTCGCGTGTTTTCCTCGGCCAAATTGAGAAGACCACCAAGCCGGCTCGCACGATCGTGCAGAGACGCGCGGCAAAGTCCTCTGGATCTGCTCTCGCCGGGCGGCCGCCGTGGTGCGGGAACACGAGGACGCGAGCGCGGGGCTCGGGGTACTCGGCGAGCAGGTAATCAAGGCCCACAGCGTCCAGATCTCCGGGCAGGAGTACTTCCGGAATTCCTTTCACCACGATGCGGACGACGGCCGACATCGCATTCGCGCTGAGTGGTGGGCCGCCGCTTGGTTGCTGCCCTCCCGCGCCGACGAGGGCCATCTCAGGCGAAGGGGACAGAACCTGGACCTCAATTTCATCGCGGCGCAGGAGCGCGCTTGACGCCGAGGTCAACTCGGCGTGCACCTTCACTGCCCGCCGGCGACGTGCGTCAGTGAGCGCAACCAGTAGCTGATACCAGATCGCTGTTTTGCGAAGGGTCTCGGTGTTGAGGAAAACCGCCCCTACAGCAATGTGCTCCTGTGCCAGTAAGGTGAGCAGGCCCGCGACGTGGTCGGCATCAGCGTGGGAGATGAGGACGGCGTCGATGGCAGTGATCTCACGCTGTTCCAGAAACTCGAGCAGCGTCACCCCAAGTCCGGCGTCGATGATAACGGCGCCGCTATCGTCCCGCAGGATCGCGCAGTTGCCGTGTCCGACATCCAGGATCGTGAGCTCAGCCAAAGAGCACGTCCTCGGGCTCCGGTTCCGGGGCGGGTTCGAAGTCGAAGAAGTGGAGGTCTTCGGCCCGATCGGCGCCGATGTTGACCTTCGCGAAAAAGCAGATTCCCGGGGCCAAGTTGGACCGGAGTTGTTGCGGGATGAGGGCAGCGGGAAAGCGCACCGCCTGGTGCGGATTCCAGGACGGGATGTGAGCATCTACTACCTGAGCGCCAGATTCATGGTTCGTTTCATCCACCTGAACCAAGGTCCGCCAGGGTCGTCGGGATGGGAGGTGCTCGCCACGAATTTCCCGTATGCACTCGTTGAGACCTTGGACGATTCGATCAGAATCAGCGTCGTCGCGGCCCAGAAGGACTGGGACGAGGTGCCGCCAGAGGCGAATCGACACGTCGGCATCAATGTCGATGTACTGAGTGATCAAGAGGGAGGGGACGTTCACCTTGACGAGAGCTGCAACGGCCTCCGCGCCGTAGAACCTGGCGAAGCCGCGAGGCTGTAAGCGGTGGTCGCAGACTGCTGCATCCGCACTCTCGCGGACTTTGTCGACGAGGTCCTTGACGTGCTCGAATCCGGGGCCGAGGATGACCGGTTCGTAGCCGGCGTCGCGAATCAACTCGCTCATGACATCTGCCTGGGAGGGGTCGTCATCCACGACCGCGACTCGGCGAATTTCAGGCTCGGCGACGACCATTATTACTCCCCTCCTACCAGCGGCAGCTCAATGATGAATTCCGCACCGCCGAGTTCGCCCTGGGCGAACACGTGCGCTTTGCCCCCAAGGTCCGTGATTGTATCGCGGACGATGGTCAGCCCGAGACCGGTGCCGTCAGGCCTTGTGGTCCGTCCCGGCAACCAGATGTCCTCTATCCTGATGCCAACGATGCCGGAGCCGCTGTCGAGGACACGCAACAGGAGCCTAGTCTCGCCTGAGAGCTCCGTCCGGATGGCGATCTCGCGCTTTGGGGATGCGCCCTCGGAGCTCAACGCGTTCACGGAGTTGGTTAGAAGGTTGGCAAGGATCGCCTCAATGGCCGCGGCGCTCCCGCGGACGCGCGGCGTCGAATCCACAAGTTCCGCCCGCGTCTCTATTTGGGCGTCCTCCAGAAACGGCTGGAAGAGCTCCAACACGTCGCGGATGACAGCATGCACCTCGATGCGGCCAGTCCGTCGTTTCTCCCGGTTCAGCAGGCGCAAGGGGAGTGCGGCGAAGCTCCTCAGTGCCTGGGCCGCTCGCAGGATGTACTGTAACGGCTTCTCGATCTTAGCGAATTGATCCCCCAGTAGCTTCTTGGCGCGGCTCTCGGCGAGCTTTCCCATCTTTTCGATCTGCGTGACAGGCTTGGCCGATTCGTGGGCGAAGACGGCCGCCGTCGTGCCGACTGTGCCTAGCGTCCTGTAGAGCTGAAGATCCTCGCTAAGCGTCCTGGCTTCCTGCTGGCGCGCAGCCTCCAGCCGCTGGACTGCACGATGGACTGCCGGTCGCGCTTGCGGCGGGAGCTTTTCCAAAGTCGTATCCAGCGACGCCCTCGCCGCGGACACCGCGCGAGGAGCTTCGGCGCGTTCCTTGGCCCGCCGCTTCTCCCGTTCGCGAAGGCGCTCGCCGGCCATCCAATTCAGAGCATCTTGGGCGAAGCGCTTCAACTCAGTGAACGCCTCGTCCTCAATGAACCCACTACGATCGGTCTTTTGAACCAACTCATCACGAGGGTCCGGAACGACCAAGCGCCCAACGGAGGTGTTGGTGGACGGGCGGAGTTCTGGGCTCCTGACGCGCGCGAGGTTCATCTCGAGCCAGTCGTGGCCCGGGTCGCCATATGGGTACACTCGAAGCCCGCGGTGGTAGAGGTGCACACCCCCTATGGCATCGAGCCATTCGCGCAACTCGGTCACCGTCGCCCCGGAAGCGAAGTTCTGGCTAGTCACGTTGAACGCCCAGAGCTCGAACGTCGCCGCGGAGGTCTTGTACGACGGCGAGGTCTTCTTGGGGCCTTCGCTCAGGTCTTCGTGTCTGCCTTTCCAACGCACCGTGCCACTGCGGTCGATCACTTTTGCAGAAGCGCATCCATGCTCGTCGAGCTGTGCCACCAAGCGAAACTCGGCGTCATCGAAATAGGACTCGCGTACGCGTCTCTCCAGGTCCTTGAACTCGGTAGCCATAAGCTCGGGGCGGAACCCTAGTGAATGGTCGAACGGGTCGGCAAGCAGGAGCAGTGCGCGGGCAAGACGCTGCACCTCGCGGCGGCCGAGCTTGACTCGCAGGCCGCTCACCTCGATGGTCGTGCCATTTCGCTTTTGAGTCGGCATCGACAGGATTTCGAGTGGTACGTTTTCAACCACGGCGGCTGCATCGAAAAGGTCCCAGTTGAGGGTCAGGCGGTATTCTCGGCCGGGCTTGACAGCCGGACGCGTGTACATCGTAGCCACACGCCCCATTCTCAGCGCCGCCAGCCGCCCCAGGCCCTTGTCACCAACCGGTAAGCGACCGAGCTTCGTTGGTATACGGGCAGCCTTCCCTGAGCGGCCCAGGACGAGCCAGCCGCTTCGAATGGCCTTTTCTGTCATGCCGTTCCCGTCGTCGGTCACGCGGAGCATACCTCCCGGCTTGTCGGCCTTGATCAACTCCACGCGGCAACTGTGTGCGTCTGCATCGTAGGAGTTGCGGACGAGCTCGACGATGCCCTGATCGGCGTGCGGGGTCAACTCCTCCCCGAGCCGCCGGAGGATGTCCGGAGAAAAACGGAGGTGATCTGTGGTCATTGTTCGGGATCCCACCAGGGTAGGTCGCGCAGTACTCCAACTGTGAGATGACGGCACCGGATGCGCTCATCGAGCCAGCGGTTCGTCCGATCATCACGCAGCACAACCAAAAGTTGCTCGCATCTTTCCAGCGAGCTGTCGCGCGGCTCGAGGACGAGGAGATGATTCTCCACCGCCACCGGGCAGCGACCGACGACGACCGACGCGCGGGCGCGCGATTTGTCGCCGGGAGCGGAGGTACGGCGCACGGCCACAAACGGCGGGACGAAGGTCCGACCGCGAAACCGGCGCCGCTTCCCGGCGCCTGCGTCGAACATCGTCCATGGCGGAAGAAGACGCGCATACACGTACGGATGCCAGCAACCAAGGTGCTTATGCCTGTGCGGCACGACCGGCCCGACATGTACGGCGAATCGGTCTCCCACGCAACCGGCGGGGACGCTGTCAGCAGGCTTCCACCAAGCGACCGATCGAGCTGGTCCCGGTGCGCCGGCGATCATACGCAGAATGAACACGTCCACATCTGCCCAAGCGTCAAAGGCGCCGACAACCTCCACCGACTCGATCCTGGCGCGGGCCTCAAGGGCGGCCCGCCATTGCGAGTAGAGGCTGCCGGTTCGCAGCACGTCTGGCAGGATAGCTACGATGCGCGTGCCCAAAGTCGCATCGGCAAGGCACCTCTCCAGAAAAAGGGCAGCCTGCGACACTTTTCCAGTGCCCCAGGCGTAGTCCGCCGGCGCAGGCACCCTGCAGTACGGCGGATTGAGGACAATGTGCGATGCAGAGGCTGCGGCCCTTTCATCGAACGCATTCGCAACTCTGAGATAAGGAAAGGTCTGGGCTAGAGGCGGAAGTGGCCGCCCACCTGTGGGCACACCGCGCGTGATCGCTAGGATCACAAGACGCGCTTTCGCGGCTCGGATGAATTCTGGATGAAGATCGAGACCGCGCAACTGCTCGCCCCAACTCGCGATCGTGGTTGAAAGATCATGCTCAAGGGGCAGCCGGCGCGCGCAGGCCATCAGTAGGTCGGCCACTCCGCACGCCGGGTCGTACACGATCGACTGGTCAGAAAGAGTCGGCAAATAGGGATCCAGCGCCCGATCAGCCATTGCTTGCCCAGTAAAGAACGCTCCGGCGCTGCGGCGAGCAGACAGTGTAACGAGCTTCCGAAGTCTTTCTCCCGGCTGGCCATCCAGCGCGGCAGCTATGTGCGCTTCGTCCTCGGCCTTCGGCGAGGCGAGGCCTCCTATCCGGAAGGCCAGACTCTCCAGAGAGCGGACGTAGGGCTCGAACGCCTCCATGGCGGCCTCCATCTCAGCCTCTCCTTTCAAGACCGAGAGTGCCATCGCTTCGGCTCGCACTCCCAGGCCGCGGCCGCAAGACGGGGACGGAAACTGTCATCCTACCGCGGCCCCAGCTCCTCGATCCGCGCGACGACGTCGCGGTAGTTCGTGTCCATGCCGTAGAGGTCGACGAAGACCTTGTAGGCGGACTCCTTGTCGCCCAGGCCGAGATAGGCGCAGCCGAGGTCATAGTGGAGGCCGAGGTTGTCCTCCTCGCTGAGGCCCGGAGTATCGAGGCCGCGGCGGTACCAGCGGACGGCCAGCTCCGGCAGTCCCTTATCGAGGAAGCAGAGACCCAGCATGGAGCAGCAGAGCACCAGGTGGGTGGGCTCTTTGGCGGCGATCTGGAACTCGCCGATGGCCTCGTCCAGAAGGCCCATCTCCCGGTAGGCGATGCCGAGGTTGAAGTGCGTGTCGTAGTCGGTCGGCGAAAGGTGCTCGGCGACCCCTTTCTTGAAGCCCTCGACGATCTCCTCCAGCGACTGCTCGGCCTGCTGCTGCCCGAGGAGGCCGTCGCCCGGCGGGAAACCATCCTCCTGGGAAAGCTCCTGCTCGAGCTCGCCGGCCAGATCGAAGAAATCTTCTTCTTCGTCGAACAGGCGCTCGGAGCGTCCTTCTTTCCCGGGACGGCGCTTGTCCGCCTCGTCGAGCCAGCTCATGCCGCCCGTGTCGTCGAGCCCCGGGTAAAGACCTCCGGGCGCTCCAGCAGGAGGAGCCGGCGGCTGGATGCTCTGGAAGGGAGACGGGCCGGACGGCTCCGGCTCGTCCCAGTCCATCTCCTCCCGTTCGATCATCTCGCCGATCTCCAGCGGGTTGAAGAGGCCGGGCCGCGGCGCCGAGGGCGGCGGCGCCTGCACCGGCGGAGGGGGAGGAGGAGCGCTCGCCATGGGCGGCGGCGCGGCCGGGGCCGCAACGGGAGCTGCCGCCACAGGTGGAGGGGCGGGGACCGGCGCGGCAGGGACCGACACCGGCGGAGCTGCCGGGCGGGGCCGCCGGGGCTGATCGAGCATGCCCTGCAACATTTGATCGATGTTCCCGGCCGGCTTCTTTCGCGGTGGCGGTGGGGCGACCGCGGGAGCGGGAGGAGCGCTCGCCGCCGGAGCGGCTGCCACCGGAGCCGGAGGCGGCGGCTCGGGTGCCGGCGGCGCCGGAGGAGGGGGGGCGGCCTGCGGCGGCGGCACCGGCCTGGGCTTGGGTGCCGGGGCCACTTCCTCCAGGAGGCCGTGAGGGCCGGCCTGCACGCGGTCGCCGTCGAGACGGTAGCCGGCGTCGACGAGGTGCCGCCTCGATTTGGGCCAGAGGTAGCTGTCGCCCATCTCGACGGAGATCCGGGACATGGTCCGGGCCAGCTCCACGACGCGGTCGTGGTGCCCCTTCTCCAGGTGGATCTGGATCATCAGGGCATAGGCGCCGAGGTTCTGAGGGCGGATCCGCAGGGCGTCGCGCAGACGCTCCAGGGCCTTTTCTTCGAGCCCGTACTTCGCCAGCACCTCGGCCTCGCTGACCAGATCCTCGTCGCGCTCGACTGGCCGCGCCTGAAGCTCGGCCGCGGTGCGCTCCAGCAGGTCGGCGTCGATATGGAGCGCCTCCGGCTCGTCCTGCCGCGCTTCCGGCTCGACGGTC
>Ga0134121_10000338_pt1 | contig 54981 bp, 32 predicted proteins | sample KB301_FD_96463 | JGI IMG/M metagenome (GOLD analysis project Ga0134121, IMG submission 96463) | Terrestrial soil microbial communities without Nitrogen fertilizer from Kellogg Biological Station, Michigan, USA - KB3-0-1 | ecosystem: Environmental > Terrestrial > Soil > Unclassified ...
ACAATATACGATAATGTGTACAGTAATTTATTGATCGATATCAAGAAATTATTCATGTTGATTAAAGATACATATCATAAAATAGATGCGTTAAAATTGGCAAATTTGAGTAATACAAACAATATATTTGTCAAAAAATATGATGCGCTAAGTTTCAACAATAAAGACATTTTCATTAATAATATTATTAATTCCAACAAAATTAGAATTGTGGCCGAAGATATTAATCTGGAAAATATCAAGACAAAAGATAGAATATTGTTGATATCTAATAAAGAGACTCCATTAGATATTATTGTGCCCGAAACAGGAAAATCATTTGATTTATTTCAACTTCATGGCCTGAATCAAATTGAATTGAATTATGTTAATAAATTGATTATTTATCACTTAAATATGATACAAAAATTTTATTCAGAAAATAGTTAGATAGATATTGTATATTATGAAATTGTTCTAAAAATGATAAAAAAAATATATTAAATTATTTCCATAATATTTTGATATCATTATATCTGTTTTTAATCAATTCTTTTAACTTATTTTTCCATTCTGTTTTCTTGAATTGCGTTTTACATCCTTTGTAATAAGTTGTTGATATATTTTTTTTCACATCATCCCATGATAATTTAAAATCTTTGTTTGTTAACAAGATAAAATCTCATTTTTTTAAATTCTTTACGTTATTGTTTTCAAATTTTGAACTATCGTTAGTTGGCGATAGTACTCTGTATTTCCATATTCAGATCCAAATAACATCTTAATTATCGAATATATAGAGAATGTTATATAATAGATGTCAACATTCTTTTATTGCTACCAAAATTTGAACCGGGAATACTTGTACCCGGTTACCTATTATTTTTGCCCAATTTCTATAATATGTTTACCAAAATATTATCAATTTGTAAAATCTCTCAATATATTGTGAACATATTGAATATGTATAGTATTGCCACGCGCGCGTTTCCATAATAAGTTTACAAAAGTATGAACAGATTATAATATTGTTCACAAAATGATTGATTTAATTATATAATTTCGCCCAAATTGCATGCCATGTTATCAATATTGTTATCAAAATACCAAATTAATCTAAAATGTTAGTATATATTATGAAAACGCCGCAGAATATATTTTTTGACACAAAAAAAATATCATTAAATCATTAAATCATATAATTCATTAATTTACACGAAATAACATCTTAAAGATTGTCATTTATATCTTCATTTGCCAAATCATTTATTGTCTCAAATTCTTGATTGTTAATATTGATTTCATGATTATCGTTATTATTCTCATCACATTCTTTTAAATCGTCCTTATTAGATTCACCTAATTCATTTTCTAATTGGTTGCATAATTTATTGTTAACCTCATTGAAATTTTGATTGACATGTTCGTATCTTTTGATATAAAATTTCTTGACTACAGATGTTAGTATGGTTTTTTCAGCAACAAACACAATTTGTGAACAAATGACATCAAAAGATACTAATGATCCTTTTGTGAAATATTCTTGTACATTTTCACGATTTAATCGTGAACCTCTATATTTTATTTCTGTTTTGCCATTTAACGAATAAATTGATGGTTCCATTGTCTTGAAATTTTTGACTTTGGCTTCATATTCATCCATTTTAAATTTGAATGTAAATATAGGATTTGTCAATTCTACTACTTCATCTTTATCATTATAATATTCCAACAATATATTAGAATATCGTTTGCATTTGTATAATGCTATTTTTTTTACAGATTTGGATTCTTTAGTACTTTGTATTGAATTGTTATCTATTGTTCCGTTAGAATCTTTGTATTCGTTTAATAATTTCAATATGCAGTGAACAAATGAAACATATATTATAAACGAACACACAAAATTTAACATAGAATTATTACTTAACTGTTTCATAGTTTGAGATGATAATGTATATCCTTTAAAATAGTTGAATATTTCAACGTCATATGGCCTTATTTTCCAATTAAATTTATCTACTTCTTTAGGCGTATCTTTTTTATCTTTATCTGGTATTTGCAAAATATTTGTTAATAATTGAACATAGTAGGTAATTTTAGGATATATTAATGTTCCATTCGATTTAGATAGCTTTAAATTTATAAATAATCCATAATTGTTGAAGAAATATGGTACTTTTGATTTGGAATCAATTTGCAGTATATCTTTTGAATTGCCCTTATTTATGAACATTTGTATTATTTCATTTGGCGTAGTACCTTTAATCTCATTATAATCGTCATACAATATATCTTTCACTTTTGGTATGTAAACACTTTTAATTGTCTTTTCATACGATTCGATTGTGTGTATAGTTTCAGATAAATATTCATTATATAATTCTATTGGTTTCTTACTATTTGCCATTTTTGTATATTTAATATTATACGTTTATTTAAACAATTTAATAAATTTCAATTTTTTTATTAATATTGATTTTTGACATAATTACTATCGACGTTCTTTGTAGATGACATAACAAAAAAAAATGTTATATTTATTGGTCTAAATCTTCATCATTAAATATATAATCAACATGATGATACCAATCATTATAATATACATAATTACTGAAAATTTACATAAATGACATATTTCGTCATTATCTTCATCGCTATTATCGCTATCGTTAGTAATAGTGATGTTTATATTATTATCACTATCACTATTATTATCATTAGCATTATTTTCCATAATTATTATATTTTATATACGATTAATATTTGATTGAAAATTATATAAAATATAGTGATTATACCACAAGTAAATCGTCATTTTTTTGTTGAATACATTTCTTACCCATTAAATAACAACATCTTATTTTGTGGACATTTTCAGTTGGTACCATTTGTTTAATTTTGGCCAATGTTTGGGTATCATATTTGCGCATGTCATTATTTTGTTCAGTAATAAAATCAAGATCGAAAAATGATGATGAAAAAATAAAACTAATAAAATTGGTCAAAATACATTCATCTGACATAATTGAGTCGTAAAAGAATGTTCCTAATCTATTGCCCATAATAAGTTTTTCGAACGTATTTAATCTATATTTTAATTCGTAATTTTCCATATTGGATTGGCGCAGTATTTTATTGTATTCTGATTCACATTCGATCAGACATAATGTGCTATGGTAATTGATGATGAAATGTAATATGTCTGAAGATAATTTATATTTTTTGGCGTATTTATTAACTAATGTATGATTGAACAATTCCGACTTATTGATCAATAAGTCATAAGTTTGTTTTATGAGTTCTAATATATTTCTGTTGTTATATTGTGTCAATATTTTGCTCGATTCTTTAAATATGGTATCAAATAATTGTGTTTTTATTTTATTGGATTCTTTAAAGTAATCACATTTAGTTAGATTATATGCGATATCCATAACTTTTTCTTTCCACTTTTTGTATTCGCTACTAACATCACGTGATTTGAATGACATGTATGAAAATTTAGTTTTATCACTAAGTTCTTTCAATAATTCGAAGCTAAGAATATAATCATTATCTTCAGTTAATCTAATTGCGTGGATAACATTAATTGCTGGATCCAATTTTGTACAAAATAGGGCAAATTTAATGAAGTCATCCATATATGTTATGTGTTTGTTATCAATTTTTTTTTCCATAATTGTGCATAAATATTGTGCTATACAACAATAGACGTCCAACCATATATAATGTTGAATGGAACCAACTTCATTTTGCGGTTGAAATTTATCAATGGATGTTTTAATATTCAAGTTTTCCGTCATTTTATTATAATTCTGTTCAATTTTTTTATTCATTAGATTGATATTTAATATATCGCCTAATTTTTTACCCATTAATATTTTTTTATTATCATCTAATATTTCATCAATTATGGAATCTCGTAATAAATTCTGCAATTTAATCGATACTTTTTTTGATGAAGATTCATCTGTTTTTAATTCATAAGGATAACCACCATATACTTCTTGTGGTTTGGATGGAATAATATCATATAACGAATTGGTATTTTCAAATATATTTTTCAATATATTGTTGGGTTGTTTATATGTTAATTTAGTTGGAATTTTAATAGTTGATTGTTTTGTTTGTTTAGTCGATGTACTTTGAATAGAAGAATCTTTTGTATCTTGTATATTTTCCCAATTTCCCTTTTCCAAAGTATATAATGTAATTTTTTGAGTATCATTATGTAATAATTTAAATTCTCTATCAAATTTTAATTCTATGTTATTATTCAATTTAACTACATTATTATTGTAATTTCCACTATAATATTTTCCATTGATATCTTTTGCGCCTTTTTGCCATTCTATGTTGTTAGATAACGAATCAAATATAATATATGATTTATATAATGTTTCAATTTGATTGATTCTGTATATATTATTGATATTTAATTCTTTAACAATTTTCGATGAGTTTGATTCATTAGGTATTATTATCGTTTTGTTTATATTATTGTTATTCTTGCATATAACAAAACGATATAAATTAAGATCGTGTAAAATTTTATCAAAATTTGGGTATTTAATATTTAAATACACGCCAAGACCTCCAGTAAGTTGATCATCATTATCATAAGTGTTATTAAACATTTTTATTTATATATATGAAATAATAAAACTTTATTAGTTATAAATAATTAATAATATTTTGATATAAATTTTTTTTAAGTTATTAATATAGTTTGCGGTTCCATGACGGATTTAAATGACATGATATATGATAAAAATGAAATAAATGGGGGTGTGAAAACATTAAGTAAATTTATGAATAAATATGGTGGAGACATAAATAAAAAAGAATTTACTGGAAATAAAAATTTAGATAAATTAATTGCATATGAAACATCAACTTATTCTAAAGCAAAAGAAGATATGATCAGAAATATTGTTAAAGATACTGCATCAATTTTAAAAGTATCAAGTGATTTCCATAATAAACCTATTGAGACAATTATCAAAGAATTACGAATAATAATTCCTAATCCTAAAAGTGGTAAAAAATTTGTTACGGATAAAGGCATTCATGAAAAAGTGTGTAAAGAATTAGCTAAATCAATTAATAAAAATTATGGTGAACATATTATTGATGAGGAACAATCTCCTCAAATTATATGTAAAAAAGTATTTGAGGTTATGAATTCATTATTTATAGGTATGCATACTGAATTTTTAAATGTGGCCGTCGATATTAATAAATCGTTGGATAATTTAATCATATTAAATAGAATTATTGATTCAATATTTAACAATATTAAAATAAACATTAAAAATTTAAAAGATGAAACTACAACATTAAAATTGGAAGAATTTAACGCTTTATACAAATTAATTAAAACAGAATTAAATAGACAAATAACTATATTATCGAATATCATAAATATAACTATTAAACCTGTTGGAGATACTTTAATCAATTTATTAAAAGATAACAAAAATTATAAATCCATTATAGAATCCATAGATTCAGATGTAGAAGGTACAATTTTATTTGCCGAAAAAATATCATCATTATTGGGAAATATATCTATTGTTCCGTATGCTGCTGAACAAATAGAACCGGCGTTAAAAAAAATTGGAATTGCGTTAGAAGAATTCAAAAATATTAATAAATATAAAGATTTAAAAGATAAAATTAGCGAAAATTTATTTAAATTAACAGAAAAATCCAAATTACAACATGATGATATTAAGCAATTTTTAAATGCTGCAAATATTGTTGAAAAAATGTATTCTATAATGAGTACATTTGATAAAGACAAATTAATTGATTATATTAAAAAAAATGCTCCCAAAAAAGGAGGTGATTGTGGATGTGATTCGGCGGATGGAGGTGATTATTTGAAAAATAATCACATTAAAGTATATGGTGGATTTGGAAAAAGAAGTTTACATGAAATGGATTTGGGTAGTTTAAGCATACCAGAATTAAGTTCATCAAAAATTTCTGGACAAAGGTATGCTAAACATAACTTAGAAAATGAATTTGAATCTAATAGAAAAATAGATAATAATTTATTATTAGAATTTGATAAAAAATATAGAAAAATATGTAAAGAAATTATATCTATAATTAATGATATATCTTCTTCCAAAGAATCTGATCAAATATTTGGTGATGATTCTTTTCCGTTATTAATGAATGCTATTTTGGATTTAAATACGGATTATAGTGAAGAAAATACAATTTTATCTTTAACTGGATATAATACATCCATAGAATCGAAAGTATATAGAAATAATTTTACATATCAAATAGGAGCAATTATTAGAATTTTGGAATTATTTAAATCAATAAAAATTATTAACTTATTGAGAGATAAATTTACAGAATTATTAAAAAACATAGAAACTTTTTCAAATGTTATACAACAATTTTCAACATTTGATATGGAAAATAAATATTTGGGATTTAGTGGAAATATTAAAGGAGGTGAATATGATATTGGAAAATATTCATCACTCAAAAAAATAAAATACAAATTATATTACAATTATAAACTTTACAAAATGAAAACAAATGTGAATAAATATTTTAAAATTGATATTGAAAATTATAAGAAAGATTATGAAAATATTATGGGAGATGAAATAGCAACTTTGATATCTAAAATTAAAAAGAATTATGTTGATAATATAAAAAATATTAGCGATTTTAATGATATTAAAAAAAAAATAACTCCTGAAGATGGTAAATTTCTTGAAAGTACAAAAAAGGCATTTATTTTATCTTGTGTGGCAGAAGTGGATCATTTATCTTCTAATAATGATGAATTTGTCAATAATACTAATTTTTTACCATTTACTGAAAATGGTAAAATTATCGAAAATAAAAATAATTTTTTATGGGGAACTGAAGAACAGTATAGACACACTTTAAATTCTTTCAATGGAATAATCAATAATTATAAGAAATTGAAAGAATTACAAATTATGGCTCAAGAAAAATTGATGAAAACAGCTGAATCTTTAGATATATTTTTGTTATATTTTACACAAAATTTGCAAAAAAATTCAAAGAATATTAAAAATCTCAAACAAATGATGGATAATATAGAAATTATATCAAATTGGTTCGATATAAAATCTGGTGATAATATGGCAGAATTATTTGAATCATTTCCATGGAATTTAAAAGAAACATGTACAGTTATAACCATAGATAAAAATGTGGACAGATTTGATAATAGTGCGGATAAAAGTGTTTATTTATTTTCTAACAAAAATAACGTTTCATTATTAATTAATAATGAAAAACCACTATCTCAAATATCAACCAATGTCGGAACACCAGTTCATTATTATGAATGGCTACATAACAATATACATAATAAAAATAAACTATCTGGAAATCCTTATATTGGAATTTTGACAGAATCAGAATCTTCAAGAAAAAATTTAATTGATAAAATAGTTAAATCTGTAAAATCGTTAAAAGCTTTACAAAATTTAATCAATATTTTTGCTAAATTATCAGTAGGAAATGAAATAGATTTATATAAAAATGTTCAATATAATCCTTTAGATATATATGAAAATTTATGTGATTATCTTATATATTCATCTCTACAATTAGGTGGTGGAACAGCGAATGAAGATAACCAATTTGAAAATGTATATCAACTGATTATCAATAATAAATTACATTCTAATTCATATGAAGATAAATTTAATATTCCGTCTACATATTCTGATTATCCAATACATGCTGCAAGTATAAATTTATCTAATAATTTATTAGATAAATATAAACAATATATGGCCGATTTTTATAATTATTACTCTATTTCATTAAGATCAATAGAAACTCCTATATGGGAAAATTTAAATAATGCATCTATTGGAAAGAATAGTGGCGTATCATTATATGGATATCAAAATTCTGATAATAATTTATATGAAACAGATGAATATTTTATTATGATTATAAAATCTATTTTAAGCAAAATATTAATTACAATTGGATGTTATTCATTATATAATAAACCATCATTTGTATCTCATTCATTATCACCTTTAAGAATGATAATTGGTGGTAATCCATATAATGAAGAACAAACAAATATAAATCCAGAAATATCAGAATTATATATTAGATTGCCTTTGTTATTGGAATGGTACAGAAATTTATTTAAATGGTGTGAAAATGATGCGACTAATAATGTATGTTCGATGAATTATTGTATAACTCTCATTAATGAAACTGCCATAAATAAATTTGGAGGTATTATTAAATTAATTTTTGATGATTATAAAGAAATTGATAATGGAGAATATGATGATTTTGCATTAATGAAAATTATTGGCGAAATTAATAAAATATATTCATTTTATAAAACTCAATCTAATAAAAAAATATCCAACGTAATAATAGGCGATTTAGTAGATGAAATCAATAGTAAATTTGGAATAATTAAAAGGACCGAAATAGATATAATATCAAAATATAAAAAAGATTTTAAAAACAATAAAGGAAACCTAAATTTGTTTATTTCGGATAATACATCAAATTCTAAAAATATATTGCAAAATACTGATTATCAAACAAGTTCAAAATTATCATCATATGATAAATTATCATTAAAAGATGATTCTGATAAGCAATTAAATGTGGTATCATATAGAAAAGATTTTAATAAATTATTGTATTCTTTACGAGAAAAAATTGATTATGATTTAATACGTACTATGGAATCAGAAATTATACCAGATATAGGTGATGATACAATTTTAAATGATAAAATAAAATCACAAATGTATATTACATTAAATAGCGCATTATTAGATTTTAAATCGTTTCTTAAAACGTCATCATCAACAAAAGAAAAATTTAATTATTACAAGAAAACTATGAGAGTTAAAGAAGTTGTAAACTATAGAAAAGATATTGTATTATTATTTCACGAATTGGTATCTACCCCAATATCAATATTAAAAGGAATATATGAAATATTAAAAAAATATATTCTATTTACAAGCATATTAAATTTATCGTTATTAAACAAAACTATTAGAGAACATATAGTGGATAACGGCAAATCTAATTTAATATATCCACCTAAATTTGAAAAAAAAACTGCTATGGATGATGTTAATATATCCATAAATAATGAAGAAAATGATTTTCATCGTTATTTACTTGAACAATATTTTAAAAGTATAAATTATTCAGCTAATGAAGATGATTATGTATCTCATCATATATTTAATATAACAGATACAGAAAATTTATTTAAAAAATATATACCTATAACAAATAAATTATCTTGTGAAATTGGTCAAGAAGGTTGTAATGCCAATATAACATATTTTTATATACGAAATTTTTTATCTGAAGTGAGGAATTTAGATGCTAGTGATTATTCAAAATTATGGTTAAGATGGGGTTTTGATATAAAAAAATTAATTCATGATTTGTTATTAAACGTATCATTTTTAGGTAGCGATCTTAATGGGTTAATAAAAATTAATGAAATATCAGATGATATACCATATTTAGTATTTGATGGACTTCAAAATGAATGTGTCAATATTTTCAACAAAGTTAAATTTTTTATTAATAAATTTGCCGGATTATTACCATTGAATATAATTAAAAAAATAAGTGGATATGATTTAAATTTGAATGATCCTAAATCATTTGGATTAATTCAAATCGAATCTTATTTAATTGATGATATATTATTAAATAAGAATAAAATGGGATTAATTGAAACTAATAAATATATTAGAAATACTATTGAATATTACAAAGAAACAAACAATTTTACAAAAGGTATACGTATGGACTATACAGATGAAAAAACTCCAGCAAAAGCTGAAATATTTTCATATACAAATAATTATACAGATAAATTTTGCAATTTAATTAGTTTAGATAATGTATTTAGTGAATTAATATATTGGTCACATAGTAGATATCCTGGTAAAAATTTAATTTCACAAAATAAAAATATATTATTAAATATTAATGAGGAATCTTATAATTTTCCTTTCAAATATATTCCATTTTGGAAAAGTGGCAATTGGGATCCAGAAACATTAGAAGAAAAATCAATTAGTAAAACATATCAAGATGCTTATAAAAAATATGTTGAAAAATTAATGAAACCCGAAAACAAAAAATATGATGAAGTAATTAATGTTAAGAAAATAAATGATGTATTATCTAGAATAAATACAAATTTAAGATTGCCAAATAATAAATATTATATGAAATCTTTGCAAAATTTACACACTAGCGTTATATCTTCACAATATCACAATATGATAACAGAAAACATGTTCGAAGAAGAAATATATGGAGGATATGTAAGCAAATTAAAAATTAACCCGATATTAGACGATATAAATATATTGGAATTATTTAATAATTATTGTGATAATAAAATAACATTGTCCTTTAATAATTTAACTAACATGGGTGTAGCATTTTGTAAAAATGATTATAAAAACATGTATATTAAAAAATGTATTGGAAATATTGGCATATCATTTAATTACAAATGTAATCATCCATGTTTTAATTACGCTAATATAATATTGAATTTATGTCACACTTTCGATGAATTGGCAAAATCGCATAATAATAAAGATGTTATGACATTAAATGGTAAATTGGATAGTGAATTTAAAGCAGAATCGATTAATTACTATAATTCGATCAATATTGCTAATTATGGCGATGACACTGGCTTAAATAGCAACATTAATATTTGTAAAGATCATCAAATATATGTTGGAAAAAAATATGGTAAAAATAATAATAATCAAGAAAATTTAATAACAAAAATAAGGAAAATTATAGATTTATTTATTTATACGTTAGAATCTATTAAAAAAGACATAAAACATTTACTGGATTATAATTATGAAGATCCTGATAAAATTAAATTTGAAATGTTAAGAATTTCAAATTCAGGATTTAATTTGTTATTGTATAATAAAAATCCTAAGATTGATAAAGAATTATATTCAATTTATATATCTTCTATTGAAAATGATGGTAAATATAATTTGGATAATATTAAAAAAATAGAAAATAATGAATTGGGTTATAATTATGCAAAAATAAATAGTTTTGCATCATCTTATTATTTATTGGGTAAACTTAATCATGTTAGTCAAACAACTGATTGGAATATTAGCGATGTAGATTTTCCAACAAATAAAATATTAGATGATATTGGAAATGAATTAAAAAATGAAATATATCCTAATATTTCTGACATATCAGAAGTTAAAAAAGTTTTCTCCAAAAAAAGATTTTCATCTATGACTGAAGGGTTAATAAATTTCAATAAAAATATTAATCAAATTTGTTTAAACAAATTTAATTCTACAACAGATATATTAAATATAGCAGTTTTATTAGATTCATTTTATAATTCGGTTAAATTTTTGGGATTATTATTTATAGCAAAATATCATGTAAATATTATCACATCTACATATTTTAGTGCGTTAGATGATTCGTTAAATGATATTTTTTATATTGGAAATACATCATCTACAAAAGATTTAAAAAATTTATCTGTAAAAGATAATGATTCCAGAATTTCTATACCAACAAATATAAATGAATCATCTCCAGACATATTTAACCAATCTAATGGAGATGAAAATAAATTTTACGAATTATATTTTAATTTTTCGAAAATGCCATTGCCATTAGATTTCGACATAAAAACCATGTATGCAAATTTTAACCAATTACAAGATACAGAAACATATTTATATAATTTATATACGTTATTTGATAGAAGTGATAAATTAAATATATATCTAATGAATCCAGATAAACAAACTTCATATGCAACTATGCATTATTTATCCAACAGAATGGATTTACAAAATAGAATAGGTAGTATTTCATTAATGCAAGATTCAATAATAATGAAATATTTAATTTTAATGTTATCTCAACCTTGTATGGGAGAAAATTTACATACAGATACTTCGTTACCATATGATGGATTAATTGATCATACTCATGTTGTTTATCCAGAAAATAAGTTATATTTATCTAAAGTATTCAAAATAATAAATTTCGAAAAAACATATAATTATATAGATTCTATTTGTGAACACAATTCTTTAATAAATAACAGAGACAACAAAAAATCTATAATGTATTATATTCTTAACAAAGTAAATTATAATCATCCCTATACACTATATATGGATTCAACATCAATTGATGATAATTATATGGTATCGAATTTTAATACAGATAAAGACAAATTAATTTATCAACAATTAATTAATATATTTAAATTTGATTTTTGTGGTAAATTATTTATTTCATTCATAGCTAAACGAAATGGAAATATAAATGCCGATATAATTGAAAGTTTTGATAAAGATGATTATTATTATGATTCAGAACGTAATATAATAGATTTTCCATTTTGTTATGAATTACAATCATCATTATTTTCAGCAGTTACATATTGCAAAACATCATATAATATTTATTTACCCAAATTGGTAAGATTTAACATACATGCTAAAGTTAATCAAGAATCGATAAAATCATTTATTAATCATATTAGTTATTCAAATATTACCAAAAATAATTATGTTCATTTGAATCATTTATCAACTGCATGTAAATTAATTAATAATCATAATTTATATTTGAAAAATTATGTTGAAAATTATACATCATCAAAATTAAACCTCCTGTTACCAAAAATAAAATATTATCTACAATCTCCAAATCAAATATCTACATTTGGCGATAAAAAATATTATCTTATATTTTTAAATCCAAGAATAAATTTGAATAAAGTGTCTTTATTAAAAAAATTTATAGGTACCACATATAATATAATATACAGGTGTAAAAATATGATACCGACTGGAACTAAAACTGATTATGGACAAGCTGCCGAACCTTTAAATGATTGGTCTGAATCATTTTTAGGATATAATGAATATGGACTAGTCGAAAATGAGTTGCCCAAAACTGAAATGAATCCAAATTATTATTTATTTTATAATGTGTCATTTCAAAATTCAACAAATTTTATGTATAAAATGATTAATTTATTTTGCACGATGTTTTCTAATGATTATAAAAAAATATTGGATGATTTAGTTGGAATGAGAATAAAAGCTAAAAATAATGGTATTCCATTAATCGGTTTTATTGAACAATATCCTTCGTTGCATGATATTGCAATGGAAGAAAATAATGCGTATAGAAAAATATTATCTAATGTATATCTTATTAAAAAATGGTTAATACTTATTGGAACAGGTTCTTCGGGAACCGAATATTTAACCAGAGATAATGAAATTGCAGTTAAATATTATATTAATGTTGATAGAAATAATAAAGGAGAATTTATTGATAAATTCTTGCCAGATGATAAAAAACAAGATGATCTTTTGATGAGTCAAGTTAATGAAGCTGAAGTAGATAACTATTTATCAACCAATTATACACAAAAAATTAAAAAATCTTCAATTTCAGATATTGGTTATATAAAAAAAATAACACAAACACATCTTGATGATATTAAAGATTTTGTCGATATTTTTGATGTAACTAGCTATGCAACTTATACAGATTTATTAACTGCTGAAAGCAAAGTTTTAGAATATATTAAATATAAATATCATTTAGGACCTCTTTATGAAAAGCTTAAAAATATAATCGATGAAATCGAGAATATAAAAACCATTAGGAAAGATGACGCATTAAAGTTGAATAATGAATATATTTTGACTAAAAAAATTAATACTATAGATCTTGATGAATATGATAAAGATGGACTTTTAATTATTATGAATTTTTCAATACCAATAATTAAAACTTTTAAATATGATAAGGATCCTAATCATAAAATTTTAAAAGAATTAAGAGTAATTATAAAAACGCGATTAAATGAATTAGAAAGAGAATCGGATAAAAAAGAAAAAATAGAAAAATTAGCTAAAAAATTCGAAGATAGATTTAACAAATATAATCCGTCACCTCTAGAAAGATTTATATATGAAAATTTAAATTATTTTAAAGAAGACTATGATACAATTATAAAATTATTTAAAAAACCAAATATACACGCCATTAAAGAACATTTAAGTATTTTAGCGCGTATTGGAGTAACACCTATAATTAGATCAATTGCGAATAGATTCAAAGATGGTGATTTTTCTAGATTCATTTATTTCATGATGTCCGAAGATAATAAAAACGATAATCTTAAATATAAACTATATGAAATTGTGTTCGAAATAAAAAATAATGATATACCCTATATAGAAGGTTATTTAAAAACACAATTTAGTGAACAATTTATGACCTTCCTGAATAGGGGACCTAAAAGTATAGAACCTCTGAAAGAAGAGAAGGAAGAAGATGTAGAAGATGTAGAAAGTATTATATTTGATGAAGAAGTTAAATTAAATATTGAGGAAGAAAAAAAAAATGGAATAGATGATGATTTTAAGCTTGAAGAAGATAATAAAAATGAAATAGACAAAATAAAAGAGGAAGAGGAAAAGAAAGGTGTGGAGTTTGGATTTAAAAATGAGGATGAAATGTATGAAGTCAAAAATGATAATAATGATGATACAATATGTAAAGAAAATGTGGATTCAATTATAAGGGAAATAAATAAATATAAACCCTTTTTGCAAAAAATGTCAAGATTAGTATATGTAACGAATATTAAAAGAATAAAAGATACTTTTGGTACATATTTGTTTAAAGAACCTAGAATATATGATGAAAATACAAATACGCAATTGAGAAACATGTTTGACTACGTTGTCGATCTAAAAATTGACGAAGAAAATAGAAAAAATTATGCATATGATAATCGTGATGCATTTATTGATTTGTGTCGTATCAAAATGAACCATGTAGTAACGAGTGCTATGAATCATTGGTTAAGAGAAGTTGAAAACATAAAATCTATACACGAAAATTCTACACTATATTTACAACATATATTTACAATAGATGAAAATAATATATCCATTAGAAATAGAGATAAAATATGTACCGATCACAGAGAAAACTATAATAGAATTATTGATCATTATAATCAAATAGGAGGAATGGTACGTGATGTAAATATATATGACGATTTAATTCGTGAATATGGTGAAGACATAATAAAATCCGTTATAAATTTGTATAGCGAATATAACACGATGGCACAATTTATAATGAATAGTGCACAAAATGTTATATCGAATGTTACTAGAGAAAGTATACTAGATGATTATAAAAAACTGTATGCTTTGCAATTAACAAACATTATAGAAGATGTGAGGAAAAAAAAGATTAAAGGTGGAATTGTAGATGACTTGAATAAAGTAGTAAAATTGCGAGGCATTCCACCCAATCCTACAGAAATACATAATACAAATTATAAATGGTCAACGTTAGCAGGAAGCCCGATTATAAGAGGATATAAAGCTTTGCATTTATCTGAATTAAAATCAGGTCTTTATTATAAATCCGAAAGATCTTTTCTTTATCATCTAATAAAATATTCTAATTTTGACGATTTATTAACTAATGATAATGCTATTGGTGGCATTTTGGAACATATTGGATTAAATAAATCTTTCTATGAAAATCATAAATCGAGAATAGTTGAAAATGATTATAATATATATGAAATTAAAATTGTTGAAGATAATAGAATAAATTTGCAATATAATAAAGATATTATATTATCATTTTTTGAAAACATAAATAATATTAAAAATGATAGAGATAAATTTATAAATAAATTTAACATAAATAATATAAATTGTTCTAAAAAAACCAAATATAAAATAATAACTACATCTGGTGAAAAAAAAGAAGATATATTACAATGGGATTGTAAATATGATGGATCTTTAGATATATCATTTGAAAATGTTTATAGTTCCATATTTAATAATGAAATATTCAGTCAATTTTTAAGTATTTTGTCGTCCGGATATTTAGACAGAAATGTTAATGATAATGAATTTGTAAAAAGTATCATTAACATTTTAAATATTTCAATATTTAATAATGAATCTTCATATGTAAAATACAATTTTACAAAAGAATATATGAGAAAATCCAAAAAGAAGAAAATCAGGGGTGGTGTTGTTGAAGAAGAAGAAAAAGAAATCAAGGAAGAAGCTGGTTTTAATTCTAATTATTTTGATAACACTAATATTTCTGAAATGGGAAATTACGATATTAATGTCCCTAATAATATTAATTTAATATTAGAATTAAAACCTCCAAATGTTGAAAAAGATTTTAGTAAAGAAAAAATGTTTAATAATGAAAATATATTCAAATATTTCAATATTATTAACAGAGTTCCATTTTACTATACAAATTCTATGGATATAATTCCATTTGATGAAGATAATTATGAATTTAAACAAAAATATAATTATTTTTCGTCAAATATATTTAAACCATCTGGAGGTTTATTAGTTCAATTTAACAGATTATATGCCTGTTTATTAGAAAATTTAATAGATAATATAAACAATATAATATATAAACCCATAGTAGAACAAATATCTAATGGAATTAATTCATATGAAATTAAAAATGGACAAAGTTTAATGGATTGTAATTTTCCATTAGAATTTTTTATGTTTAATGGTATACAACATAAATATATTTCATATGTATACCATACATATGATAATACTGTAGATATGGCGTATGAAACTAATTTATTAGGAGATCCGCTCGATCCTAATAGTGTCATGTTCACAACATTGGCAGAAGTTACAAAAACATTATTATTATCTAACGAATCCAATCCAAAATTAAAAAAAATGAATACCACATCTTTAGATTCGCTAGATAAAGGTATGATAGAAAAATATAAATGTTTTATTCCATATTTTAAAAAAATGTTTGAATTATTGTCCAACAGAACAAATATCATTAAATTATTTTTGAAACAATTTAAAAATAATTTAACTAGATATAATTTAATGAAATATACATTAGAATATGAGAATAATAATGATGATACAAAATTTTTTATGGATAAGAAAAATTTAGCTTTTAGAAATCCTGTATTTAATACAGGTAGTTTTGATCAAGCATCTGTAATATCTTTGACAAATAAAATATCTGATGATGATTTTAAAAATGCCTCTTATGTGCATAATAAATCAGATTTATATACATTTACAAAATATAATGAAATAATGGGCGGAACGTATGGATCTTTATTAGATAAAATTTCAATAGGTTATGGAGAAAATATTAAATATATATCATTAGAAAATATCAACAAATTATTTTTAGGTGGTATCGAAAATAAGCTAATTAATGCAGTTGGTTATGGGGCATATCAAAGAAATCAAAATACTAAAATAAATCATGACAACATTAAAAAATTAATATTGGGAACAGACTCTGAAAATTATTATAAAAATATTTCACATGGAGATGTTGGATATCCATGTTTTGATGTAAATAAAAGAGAAAGCTATTTAAATAAAATGTTGGATAAAATCAAATATTCATGTTTAAGTGTGGTAAATTCATTGGAAAAAGTATATAGGGAATTAAATGATGTTCCGACATATTTTGAAACATATGAAAATAGTTTAGAAGAATTTAAAAAAAATCATTCAGAATTACCATTTATGCCATTAAGTAACATATTATTTTTATTATCTACTCGCCATAATAAAATGAATATAAATAATTGGCAATTACCAGTACATCAACAAGGTTCTGTACCATATAAATTTATGTATGGTACAAGAGGAATATTAGGCGATAATAATAAAGATATAAATTTAGATAATATACCAGGAATTAAAATGATTTTAAATAAATTTAATCAAGAATCGTTAAATAAATTAGATGAAAAAGATGTAGATGTATTATTTAAATCTGTTATTAAAAATATGAGATTTATTCAAGATATGACTATACATAATTCCTCTATGACAAGTTGTGTTACGGATCCATTAAAAATAATAAATATCAATATTATATCTAATAATTATCATATTAATGTAGATGGAGATAAATTATTATCTGGTAAAGCAAATTTATCAAATCCAAATTTATATGTTAATGATTTTGGTACAGGAGTTTATAATTCAGGTAAACCATTTTGTAATATAGATTTAGGTTTAAACAATAGTTTTACTCCATATTCTTTAAATATAAATAAATATTCATTTTCAGAATATGATAATGAATATTATGGATATTTTATGTTACAAGATTTATATGATTATGATACAACGGATATAAATCAAATGTATGAAAAATATTTAAAACATAGTTCTATATATTCATTTTCAAATTACTATAATAATGCTCCAGTAAATTTAAAAACATTTTCAGAAGAATTAAAAGAATTAATTAAAAATATAACATCTTTACCTATAAATTCAACAGATGCAGAAGATATGCTAAATAATATATCCGAATCAAAATTATTAAATAATAAATTAAAAAGCTATAAATATGAAGAAAAAAAAGTTGGTGATGATTTTGAAGGTAAACCATTTTCATTATATTTAAATACTTATGACCAAGCGAAAAATTTAATACAAAAGTTATATAACTATATACCTGAATTTAAATATGGTCTTTTATCAAAAATTAGAGAATTGAAAGATGAAGATATATTAAATATGATGACAAAAGAATTTTCATATGGATATAAAGAATTTTTGGAAAATATATCCAACCAAATAAATTTTAATATTAAATTAGGTTCCAAAGACAATATTCAGCAACATAAAAGAATAATTAATATTGTAGATTTGGATATAGTACCTATTAATGTACATGCATTAATGAAAGATATATCATTTGTTAATTTGTTAAATTATTCATATACATTTGATATGATTGTGCAAAATTTTTTATATAAACATTTATATCGAAAAACTCATTATAGTACAATTAATCCATCAAAAAATTATAATTATTCATTAATGCAACCATTACATGCTTCAAATGAACATATTAAAACTTATTACAAAGATTATCCAGGATTAAATACACTTTTATATGACGATACAAAAAAAATATATGATAAAGATGAAATAATAAAAGAACGCGAAGAAATGCACGAAGATGAAGAAAAAGAATTTGAAGTAGATGGTGGAGTAATTGGAGAGGAACATGAACATGAACATGAACATGAACATGAACATGAACATGAACATGAACATGAACATGAACATGAACATGAAGAATCTGAATACGAAGAATCTGAATCTGTACGTACGCGTACACGTGTATATAAACGTGAACTTGAAGAAGGAGAAGAAATGTTTCAAAATAATATTTCTAAAAAATTGGGACCAAATACGCCAACACAAATGTTATGTAAAATGTTAATATATCCATTTGGTTACAGAAATAGATTTGAATATTATAATTTAATATCAAAATTATTTACAGGTAGTGATAATGCACTTACAGGAAAACCTAAATATTTATCAGATCAAATGTATAATAAAGTGTTATTTGGTGATTCTATAGCACCAATAAGTTTATGGAAAGATAAATATGATATAATTTCCTCAGATTTTAAAAATAAACATATAGGAAAATTTAATTATAGAAATTTAAAAGATTCTGAAAATTATTATGAAAATTCAACTTATGAAAATAAAATTTTTGATGATGAAATTGGATACAGTTTAAGAGAAATGGGTAGAGCTAGATACGATACAATATTAATTAGATCAAATGAATTTTTCGTTAATTGTCAATTATTATTAAATAAAGTATTGGAAGAAGAATTAGTGTATGATAAAGAAGAAGAAATAATTAAAGCTTCAGAATTAATTAATCCTAAACTATTAACATACAAGGAAGAAAATTTAAATCAAATTGAAGAAGATAGACCTTATGAAGAAGATGTACCTCATGAAGAAGATGTACCTCATGAAGAAGATGTGTCAAGAGAATATTCATAAAATACCATAACATTTTTTTTTCCTAAATTGAACTCATCACAATTATATATTAATGTCAGATTTCATATATTTTGATTCTACAAATTTTATCAAACCTTTTGGATTAAATAATATAGGTTTCCTTTGTTATTTGAACACATTAATACAATCATTATTATCTTGCACATCATTAAATTATATATTGCAATCTAATAATAAATATAATTCTAACAATATATTAAATTTATTGAAAAATAAACATAATAATAATTTATCAATAGAATTGTTTAGAGAATTAATAGAATGTTCTAAGAATAGACTAGATAACATCCAATTTACCACAGGTCAACAAGATGCGCATGAAGGCTTCATGATGCTATTGCACTGTATCAACCCAGAATTAGGAAAGAATAATATGTCGCATCCAGAAATAGACAGGTTATTTCGTCATAGATACAAAAAATTAATATATTGTTCGAATATTAATTCGAAACAAATAGTATCGACAGATGAATATCTATTTATGGTAATTCATGAAAAAGATATCGAATCGATGAAAAAAAATATTAAAGAAGATAATTCAACATTCGACAAGAATTATCAAGCATCATATATATATAATTACATAACATTGACCAATGAAGAAACAGATGACAATCACATATGTACATTATGTGACGAATACAAATTTGGTCAACATAAGTGTAAGAAACCTTTGTTTACACAATTATCTATGTTATCAGAAATTATAGTAATATTATTGAAACGATATTCTGATAACAAAATTAGCGATTATATATTTGATTTTCCCGAATATATAACATTCAAAGGAATTAATGGAAATTTAAACTATAGATCGATATCTCAAATAGAATATTCAGGTAATGGAAATAGTGGACATTATTGGTGTAAGTGTTTACGTGGCGATAAATGGTATCAATTTAATGACAATAGTGTAATTGAATCCAAATATGAAAATACGCCAAATACATACATCATTTTTTATCATATATATAAATAATACGGCGATCATCAATAAGTTAACACTTTTATTACCAATATATTATTTTAATCGAATAGTTATCTATATAATATGTTAACGCCGCGGAATAAAAAAATCTCTATTATCTATGCCAACCGCTTAAAATTGGTACAAGATAATAGAAGGGGAGATAATAAATTAGTCACACTAAAGAATAAGTTATATGACTAATCCTACGGTCTAAATAACATATTATACTATTAAATAATATAGTATTTTTTGTATTGTATGAACAATATAATAATGATCAATTGTTCAATTTGTCTTTCATGTTCATTTCTATAGCCATTATCTTGACTATCAGGAAAAGCTACTTGATATGTCAAATCAGATATTGGCGGTAAATCTGGTAAATCAATATTTTCGTTATTCATTTCTTAAATAAATAGCAGTTATTAATCCAATATGTTAAATTCATTTTTTTTTAATTAAATATGAAAAAATATACTTGTTAATGACCAAGAGTTTACATAATATATTTCAACAATATTCTCGAAATATTATAGAAAAAAATAGTAAAAAAAATAATTCAATATTATGATAGATTATTATAATTACATGATATTTATTGAGTATTTTTTTTACTATTTATTAATATACTTCTTTTGGCACTTGTGGTAACATTTCGGCAATTTCATCAGATGATTGGTTAAAAGTAATTGTGTTGCCATAATACATCTCATCCATAGTTTGCGATGGAATATCTCGTGATCCGATAGATCTATCTACCATCAAGAATGAATTAGATCTTGGTAGACCTATTCTGACATTTGGATCCTGATAATCATCCCTTATGATATTTCTACTTGGTTGATTAGTTACAGGCTTAACTGATGATGCGAACTCTGCATGAGTGTTCTCTATATTTGTGCCTCTTAACATATCTCCTTTCACATAATCGTTATAACTAGACGCTTCTTCACTAAAGGTTACATTTTGCGCTTCACCTCTAGATGCAACAGTTACATCTGTATCTTTGTAATCATCCGGCATTTGTTCATAATTTTCTTTGTTATCTCTCAATATTTTTTTAATGTTTTTTCCGCACATAACGAAAACTAATATTATTATCAATAATCCTAAAAGTAAATAGGTATGCATAATTTATTATATATATGATAGGATAAAAAAATATATTAAATGAATTTAATTACATCATATTAAACATTCTTTTTGTCATCATTTAAATTCATAACCATTTGAATAAAATTTTGTTCATTTGTATGTATTATGTTAAAATCGTTGCCATCAAATTCCATATACTTTGTTAGTTGTTCTTTCATTCTAATAAATAAATTACGACTATTTGGTTGACATTCAATATCTACAAGTGTGGCCAAATTTGGAAACACTTTTTTATATTTTTTGATTTGACTATTTACATGGTATTTCTGAGCTCTGATCGAATAGTAATTAAAAAATTCTTCATTTATATCACCCAACCGCAATATAACAAATCGTTCCGTTTTGCATTTCTTCATAGGTTTGACCACTCTATCCTCAGTAGCAATATCGAGCTTTTGTTCAAGTATATCAGTCTTATTTATGAGTATATTATTTTGGTCTTTTATATCTTTTGTGATATTAATTAAATGATCGAATTTAATATTATTTTCTAACATTAATGTCTCCAAATTATGTATTCTATTGTCTTTAAAATTATTTTGACATTCATTTTGATAATATAGATAGTTATGAAATATTTCTTCCAATTTGATATAATATTCACAAATTTCATCACCTTTATTTGTTCTTATTCTCATTCCCCATTTTTTAAAAGAAGATGGTTTAACTATTAAATATTTAGATCGATTTCCTCTTTCTATAATTAAATTTTCACCAGACTCTTGAGTCTGACTACTTTTTAAGTAATTATTATTAAAATCTTCAAAATTAGTATATATTAAATATTCGTCATTATTTAAATATTTTTTTACCGATCTATATATTATTTTCATACCTTCATTTTCATCATATAATTCCATCCATTTACCTAAAGTTTTATCTACATAAATCCATATGTTATTATCTAGTGAATGCCAAAATTTGTTAATATATATTTCATCGATATTATAGTTCATTTCTTTCATAAAATCATTCAATAATAAATTAGGTTTATTTTTAGATAATATTTTAATTGTTTCTTTAATATTTTGTATTTGCATATTTATTATTTTATTATTATATAGTTAATAATCTTTATAGCATAATTCAATTTTTATCAAATAATGATATAATATATTTCTTAACCAATATGAGGCCTTTGGCCTCTAGATCGCTGCGCAGATCATTCAATTTTTTTCGAAAAAAAATATTAAATTCATTTAATTACATATGATGAGGATCACTTAACAATTTTTATCAAGTGTTGGAAATATCTTCGTTATCATCTTCATTATCATCATTTTTATTTTCATTATCTACAAAACCATTTATTTTGGTTTCTATATCATCATTTTCAGAATCTTCCATCGTATATTTTGCCACATTACATTCTGAGTACTTATTTTTTTCTTCCATAAAATGCTCTAAGTATTTAAACGTTTTAATCGATAAATAAATTAAATTAACTATCTTATTTAATTTGTTACAGATTTCAGTATCATTTTGCATACTAGATCGTAAAATATTCTTAACATTATTGTCTATTAAATTTTCAATAATTGTCGATCCTTCTGGAGTAATTTTACAATTATATTTAACAGATCCACGCTTATCATTTCCATATGTTATGTTGAATAAATTGTTGATATATTTACCTTCTTTATCGAAATCATTATCTTTGATCAAATTACTCAATAACACATCCATAGACGATCTTAATGTATCGTTATTTTTTCTAATAAAAGGCTGTAAATCATTAACCAATTGTAATAAATATTTATTAAGATCATTTAATCTTTTGTTGCATAATTTCTTCTGTTCTGCAAATGAGTCTACATTTAATTTCTTTTCCAATTCTATTAATATCATTTTCCGTTCATGACCTTTTTTATCGCCCAATAAAGTCTTCATCAATCTATCCAATTTTTTATAATCTTTCGCCAATTCCATATTGACTTGTTTCATGATCCACTCTTTTATGTCCTCTATTTCACTCTTGGTCTTCATCAAATTGGTTACATATTTATTCGAAAATTTATCTGAATACATTTTTGAATTGATCGTATTTATTTTGTTGTATATTATCTTCATTATTTCGCCCTTATCTCTCTTATAATTGATTTCGTATTTTTTATAATATTGTTCTAAAAATTTTGAGGCCTTATCACAAATGTGACTATCTCTTTTTTTATAGTCCAAAATAGTTACATCATCAAATTCTGGTATATATGCCAACAATCTTGCGAATTTGCCCAATATAATGTTAACCATGTAGTAATCAACATCTATTTTTAATTGATTAGCTTTAACTATCTCAGGTTTCTCCATTTTTTCACCTATTTGAATTTCTTTACTACAGCTTCCAGTAACATTAAATTTGAATGGATATTTTTCAACAACAATATATTCAAATCTTTCTCTAGCACCTATTAATATGTCTCTTTTTTTCATTTCTTCCACAAATGTTTTCACTTTCTTATTATTTTTATTTGGTCTATATTCATCTGTCATTATAAAACTATCCACAAATTCATTCATAATTTTTTCATCCATATAATATATATTATCTATTTTGTATTTAAGATCTTTTGTGATATTATCTATGTTTTCCAATACTAACTCTATTATGGTTTTGTAGTTATTTGGTGATAAAAATTGCTTTATTAAATTATCATAAGTATTTATGAAGAATTTCGGAACTCCTTTACGTTTCATTTCTACACCTTTTAAGTATAAATTTTTGTCTGTAATAGTGAAATTTGGTTTCTCTACATGCTTGATTCCTATATATTTTTTTTTCGATAGAAATATACAATTATACAGAACTCCTTCATAGCACATTTTGAGAAATTTAGATCCGGTTACATTAATTAGCATGTTATTAATAGAAGATTCCACATCTTTTGATAACATAATTGTTCTATCAACCATTTGATTATAATATGTTAATTTGTCCACATTTCCAGAATAATATTTTTTATCTATGTCTACATAGTGATAACTGGGCAAACTAATGAATAGTGAATCGGTATTTTTTACACATATTGATCCGATACCTGCTAAAAATGTTCCATCTTCAGTTTCTATATCATAAACATATTGATTTTCGATTGAAGGCAATTCTATTATTTTTTTAATAGAATATAATTCATTAATTCTATCATCTTTATTTATTTGTATATATATATTGTTTTTATCACAATTAATAATGACATTTTGATAACTAATCGATTTTATTAAATAATATGTATATTGGGCGATTAATTTATGTTCATAATCAAATGTTAATATAATTTCGTTATCTTTTAATGAATAACCATTATATGCACATATTCCTTTTATAAATAATTTTCGAATATTTATCGAAGAATTCAATATATAAATTATTTTATACCAGCATGAATTAAAATATATATTAAACCCATAAACATAAGCTTCTTCTTCTGTGATTATATTTCTTTTATTCTCAATATATTCATTTGGAAATGTATGAAATAATTCATGGCCAATTTTGGCATTTTTAGAGTCCAATAATTCACCTTTATATGTTATTAATGAATGATCCTCAGTAACATCAACACAACCTATGTGAGTATTTATTCGATATAATTTCTTATTTGTTTTATGTCTAATTACCCTTTTTAATATTTTCCATCCATTGCATGTAAACACTTCTATACCATATTGTGGACTACTCTGTTCCTTATTTAATAATGAATTGTCCTCTGATTTAAATTCTGGATAATCTACCCAATCTGATCCAAGAATATTATCAATAGTTACTATATTCACATATCCAGTAAATATACCCTTTGTATACCTAATTAACACAGGTGTATCTTCAGTAACACTGTCTCCATAAAATACCTTACACTTTAACTCATCTCTAACATATTTATCGACATGTTTAATAAATATACCTCCATATGTTGTAACACCGCATGCTATTTCCAAGCTATATAATGGTGAGTTTGTAAATCCAGTTTCTCCATAAAATGAGTTCATAAATATTTTGATAGCATTTTGTTTAACATCAAGCATATTATATTGAACTTCTAACTCATTATATTCATTATTATTTTTTAGATCATCTTCTTTCCTATCTTCATCTAATTGTTTCATAGAGTTCTTAATTATTTTTAGATCATCTTTATATTTATTTCTTAATTTGGCCAAATCGTCTAATATTGAAGGAATTACGCCAAAATGCTCCTTATCGAAATTATTGTCATGTGCAACAAAATATGATACATGTTTGTTACTAAGATATGTAAATTCTATCTTGTTTAGCTTAAATAATTTGTTTTCAACGATATATTTCGCCAATTTAGTATCCATTATCATTTTTTCATGAGACATATTAAAAGTCCTCATAATAGATGGATATAGACTATTAAAATCATATACTATAATTGGCCGATTAATATCTTCCAATAAGAACTCTATAAAACACTTATCAAATTTAGTATTGTATTTAGTTTCTAATGATTTAATACTATCTATATCGTTAATGGCTCCTTCATTATTTATGATCTCTTTATATAATAGTATTTTATCGTTATTGATATTCAACCAATCTTTATAATTATTCATATTCATCATAATTATTAATTACTATATAATGTTATTAACTTTATTTGGATATTCATTTTTTTATGAAAAAAAATTGCTAAGTTTTTCTAAATATATCGAAAAAAAAATTAGTATTAAATATATTATTATCGTTAATATAACGACATAATAATTTAATTACTGTATATTCTTTCCAACCCAATAACCCCTAAGGGGTCGTTGAGTTAAATTAAATATTATCTATATATTCGAACTGAATTGAATATTTAACATAAGAATAAGCAAAATTCAATTTTTTTTAATATAGATTATATATAGATTATATAGATTAACATATATAATGAATTGTATAAAAAGCTTAATAAATGAATCGACATATTTACGTTTCGATATAACAGATTCTATATATGTACTATTCTATATAGTTATCAAAAATAAGCCTATAGTCATATTTGCTCATATGTTGTCAGAATTCTATTTTCCATCAAATGAATCTATATTTAATAATGATATATTCCTTATCGATAAGAAAAACAATATTGTTCACAAATATGTAACCTTCAAAGAAAATTTAACATCATTAAATAGTGAGTATCATTATGAAATGATACCCATAAAATACATCAATAAACTTCACGATGAATATTCAGACATTATTGACGCAATTGATAAAATTATGGGATTGACTGAAATAATACAAAAGAATGAAATAGAAGTATATCATAAACTATTTATTTCCACGCGTAATCTACAAGATAAGGCCTCACATATAGACGAAAGCATAATGCAAATGAATTTTGCCCGAAAATTCTTTAATGTTATGGTTTTATTATACATATATAAGAAAATTAACACTTCATATAATTACACCATATTTGATAACGACATAGATATATCTAATTTGTTAGAAAAGAATCTATCGAAAGTACTATATTTCATAAAGGACAAAAATATGAAATATGATGAGATATACAAATTGATCTCAAATACTAGGGTTGACAACATTAAATTTGGTTACAAGTTGATACCATTAAGTATTAATGCTGCTGAGAATCCATTAAATATTAACATATATCCTTGGAAAGAACATTTTATATCATTAAAATGTACAGATTTAATGTTAAATAACATATCATCAGGATTTTCAATTTATTGCGGATGGACATATATTCGTGACGTAAACTTCAAAATTATCCATAATCTCAACCTCAAACAAATTATCGACAAGAATTTGGACTATAGAGGCATATCAGGCTATTTAAATAGGGCAAAACTTAAATTAGATAGAATAAATATTGACAACGACATAAAAAATAAACATAAATTACAAACCTTCAAAAATAAACTGCAAGATGTGTTATTTGATATGAAAAATGATATGTTATTATCGGAAGTTATAATGATAATGGTTAATGAACATGTTGGAGTTTCTTTCGAAAAAATATTATCTAATCCTATATATATCAAAAATATAGGAAATCCATTAGTTGAATTGAATTATGATGTATTTGCAAAATATATGTTTGAAATATTGTATAATTTACTGTGTTTGCATTCGATATTGGGTGTGATACACTGTGATATACATCTTGGTAACATAACAATTAACAAGGATTATACTTTCATGTGCGATAACAAATCATTTAATAAAAATAACATGAATACTAAACAAGATTTTGTAGATTATAAATTATCTGAAAAAATATATTATAGGTTCATGAAAAGTAATCACAACTGTTATATAATCGATTTCGGAAAAGCTTCTATAAATCCTAATTTTTCAAATATATATGAAACTGATAATGAAATTGGTGAATTTAATTATATATACGAAAATTTAAACGATATAATTAACATTAGTGATTATGTTCACTATATGACGAATATATTTCATAATTTATTTCCTTCACACACAAAATCGAAAATTAATTATATAATTTCACAAAATACGTCTTCTGTGTATAAAAAATTGACTGCGATAGATTTATATATTTTATCGTATAATTTCAAATCTTTATTCAAATCTATGGAAAAAAAAATTGGATTAAAACAACAGAAATTAATAGATAGAATATTGAATATTTCAACAAATATATTGGAAAATGAATTTTATAAAGATAAGGTAATGGAAATGTATCCAGCTGAATATATTATCAACGAATGTTTTAATGATTATATAGACAACAAAAGTAAACATCAATTTATATATGATTACAATAAAAAAATAAACAATAGTATGTATAATTATATCGAATTTAACGAAAAATATTTAAGTTATTATAAAAATATCAAAAAAAATAACATGTTTATAATACTCAATATCATACCCAAAAGACATGTCGAAAAATATTTATAACCCAGTTTGTTCAGATAAAGCATCCAATTTATTAACTAACAATTTCATTAGATCTCGAATTTTTTTCTTTCCAGGGGTCACTTTATTTTTTTTATCGTTATCAAAAAATGGCGATATTTTATTATCATTTGGCCCATCTACTAATGAATCATCACTTGAAGGTGTATCTCCATCTATTATCAACGATTTCAGATTGTCAAAATATTCATTATTATTATCATCATTTTTATTAGCATTTAACTCAGCATTCAATATTTCCATCAATATATATTAGTTTCTATTATTTGTTTAATATGTTCGTAAATTTTGTTTACCGAATCTACGGTCAAATATGACACTTTTATTTGCATACCATCTCCTTTGTCCTTAATATGGTCACGTATCGATGAATAACTCCATAATATGTTAGCTATTTTTAATTTGTCATCATGATCTAAGTTATCTATATGTTTTAATATGTATTTAATTTTATACTCCTTTGTTAAATTTATTGACATTATATAACAATAGAATATGATACATTTAATTAATAATGTACAGTAATTAATTTCCATAATATCGTATTTTATTGATTAAAGACAATATATATATACATTATATACAATATAATAATGATAGAAAATACAATCAACGAATTATTGATCGATTCTTTAAAAATAAATGATACTTCTAAAAATGAAAATATAGACAAATGTGCAAATTATAACACAATATACGAAACAATTAAAGATAATAAATCTATATTGTTAATAAATCCATATCGTGATTTTGTGGATTATATCTATGAAAAAAATAATAGCTTCAAATGCACAATATACGCCCGATTCGATACTAATAATAAAAATTCAATATCTATTAAAGACAATCCAAATAATATATTGAAAAATTTAACCAAGAAATATTTCAGAACATTTAAGGGCCTAGTTCTATTTGATGATTTATTAAATAATAATGAATTTTTATATCTATTTTTAGTATCTTTAAGATATCTATCATCTAATGCAACTATAATATTTTACGTTAATAATGATCGTTTAATGAGTATTATTAATATGTTATCAAATAGAAGCCCATTATTAAAATTGGTTCACAATAATAAAAACATCTCTATAGTAAACTTTTTAAGACCAAAGGTCGGAGTATGTTCATTAACATGCGGAAATGAATTCAAAAGAATAATGAAATCGTTCAATAGAAGCAAATTGTTATGGTGTAGAGAATGGAATTATGATTATATTACAGACGAATCAATTGTAGACATGTCAAGACCATATGCTTGGAGCAAAATATTATTGCTACTTAAATATTTGAAACAATACGATTATCTGTTATGGTTAGATGGCGATGTAAAGATTACCAATAATACGATACAAATGGACGAATTTTTGTTATTATTTAACAAAAATAAACATATGTTCATAGGGTTTGATAACAAAGATATAAACAGCGGCGTTTTCTTAATTGATAACAGTGATGAAATCAAAGATTTCTTGCAAGAAGTTTATAAACAAACACAATTCATTAACCATGTATGGTGGGAACAACAGGCCATGATTCATTTGTATAAGAACAATAATATTTATAGAGATATTATAGAATTTGTTCCAAAAGAATATAATAGAATATGGAATTCATATGATAATAATAAACCCAACGAACCAAATAAACTAATGGTTCATAAATATGGTGATTTTATATATCATGCGTCAGGCTTATCTATGGAAGAACGTGATATTGCTCAAAAAAAAATGACAGAATTATATTCATCAAAATATATTGATAATTTACAAATATGTTATAATATGTTCGTATATTATATATGCCAAGTATAAATATAAATCTGAATCAATTACATAATTAATCAATATTAACTTATTTTGTATTCTTTATATAATCTCAACGCATATGAATATTCCTGCTTTTCCTTATCTGGAGATGAAAAATATTCTATCATGTTATATAAAGATGATATATAAAGAATATAATCAGATATTAAAAATTCATATGCTTTCGATAATGAACAATAACAATATGCATATTTTGACACAATCAGTTTTAAAATTTCTTGACTAACATTCATATATAAACATTCTTTATTATCGCCACGTAATTGATTTGGCCGTATAAATATTCCCTTCTTTTTTTTACTAAATTCATCAGCTTCTAATGATAATTTTTCTAATTTATATTCTTGATTTCCTTCAGACTCGAGTTTAAATTCTTTCTTGGTTTTATATATATATAATAAATCTGCAAATATTTCAATATTTTGTGATACAGCATCATTTTTTTTAATATTTTCTAATCGTTTATTCAAATTTGTCATCATTTTTTTTAATATGTTACTAACTTCAAATTTGTCATCATTTTCATTATCAACAACATAAAATATACAGGACTTTTCTCTCGGTTTAAATGATTCAGCAATTATTGATATTGATTTAAATAATCCATATTTTGTATCTATCACATAACATGGAATATAATTGTTTGTGGTAAAATTCATTAATATCTTGTCGGACATGATGTTAATTGAGGCCTCATCTGAAAATCCTATTATGGATCCATCTGATGTTTTATCCTTTAAGATTTTAACCCCAAATATCAATTCTCCAGGACAATATATTATACAAGTTACCATAAATTTTATGTTAACATATGCAGATCCATCCAATTTATGTTCCGATAAATATATTCTTGACCTATTTATTATGTAATCGATTGATTTTATATAGCATGATTTATAACATTTGCCCTCATATCTTTCTATTAATTTATGCATTAATATTTCATCCATATTCTTGTTAATAAATTCGTTAGGATTATCGAATTCAATTTTTGTGGTTAATAATTTCTCGAATTTCATATTTCTATGTATATTATTTTAATTTATATTTATTAAAATATATATTCATTTTTTTTAATGAACGATAACATAATTAACATATTATTTTCAGTGTCATGCATCATTATAATCGTCATATTTATATACAATATTATGAGATATATTTTTCCCAACTATATTGGAATAGTATTCTATATTATTTTAATATTTTTATCAATAATATCCGCACATATAATTAGCTATTTAATGGAAAAAAATATAAACGAAAGTTTATTTCTATTTTAACATCAAAATAAATTAATAATATATGGACAATCCTATCGATGATAATTGTGAAAATCAATATAATGTCGGTTTTATAATATCAAGTTTAATAGATTTAATTTTTAGATCAACTATTATTTTTAATCTCGAAAAGAAGCTAGTAGATTATATTGAAAATTTTAATATATACAACAAATCTATAAAAGAATTCTTATTGGACGAAGAACATAGTGATAACCATATGCTTAATATTGAAAAATATACAGAATATCTTTACATAAAAGAATATAAACAAATCGTTATCAAAGAACTTATGGAATATGAATTATTAAAGAAAAGAAATAATGAACTTCCTTTTGAAACAAATTTAAGCGATATTGTATTTTTTACAATCAATAAATATAAGTGTATTATACCATGCGAAATTATATTATGGTTCAATAAAAAAATATTTAATCAATATTTCAAATTAACTAAATCCATGTTAAATTCTATACCGAATATTTCTTTTTCATGTATATTGAATTTAAAAAATAATGTAACATTTAAATTGCCCCAATATACACTTTCCTATAAAAATATGTTAATATTACCTCTATCTCTACAGGGTGGTAATTCTTTATATATAGAAAATGGTTACTCAAAAAATGCAATCGATTATAATGGCGCATTAATAGATTTATCACAAAAAAATTATTTAACATATGCATGTAATAACATAAATTCTAATTCTTATATTTTCATGGGCGAATTATTAAAACATGTTAATAAACCATTTAATGAAATTTTATTATCCATACATGAAAATATATCGAATATAACAGAATTATTTATCTAGATTATTATGCAAAATTATTTGTTAACCAATATATATAAATGTTTGATCTATTAATCGTCAAATTAATAACTATGGTAATAATTTTGGTAGCTTTATGGTCTGCCGACGTTATTAAAGGAAAATTCTTTTTATTTAAAGATATTCGAAAGGGCCTGAAATATATAGGATCATTTGCAGCTGTAATATTATTTATATTATCCATAATAACATAATTAACATATAATGCCCATATTATTCATTATGACAATAATAACTCCTGCAATTATGTCGATATTAATAATATTAACATTAACCATAATTTGGTAACAAAAAATAATCATAAATTTAGTTATAAATGATATTTATTACATTTTTTTTTAGCTCTTTATTGTATCCCGCACATAAATAATATTCAAATTTATCCAATTCTAGTTCATTAAATAACGATATAGAATTCGATTTCTCCGAACTAATAAAATAAGGTTCCCATAAAGTTTTAAAACATGTTTTAAGATCTGTGTTATATTTGATACTATATTTTTTGAATCTTATTATTTGTTTATTAATAGATTGCTCGATTCTATTATAATATTGACATATAGTAGACATATAAAATATTTTTTTTAATTTCAATATCTTATTGTCATTAATAGTATCATATATTATATTGTAGCTTTCATATGTTAAGTTCGTGTTCATGTTCAAATTTAATGCATCATATTTTTCCATTAATAATTGAGTATTATTGTATTTTATTGCGTCTTTATATGTAAAATATAAAATATCATTGGCATTAAATGAAATTCCATCATTTAATATATCTTTGTCATCTTTAGATATATAACGCCCAAATAATGTAAATATATCGTATTTAAATGGTACAAATATATTGCTTTCAAGAAATTTAATAAAATGAAATTCTATATTTTTAATGAAATAATCTTTGTTAATTAATGGCAAATCATTAATTATTTTATTAATCCTTTCATTATCAAATAAATTATTAAATTTATAGAATATTTCTGTTTCCATACCAATGTGTATTTTATTTGTATATTTATTGAAAATTATAACTGGAAATTTTTTAAATCTTTTGATGTGACAACACAATGTTATTGGCTTTTGTACGAAATACATATTATTGTCTATTTCATATTCATTATTTATAACATTGGAATAACATATACCCTGCACATAATGTAAACGAGCATAATATGAACATATTTTTTTACAAAAACACACATTATTTCTATAAATACGTTTATAAAATGGAAAATATATATTCTTGTAGAAATTTAAACATTCTTTAAATAAATTCGATGAATTATTATAATTATTATGTATATTTAAAAATTTTAATTGATTATATAACCATATGTTACATATATAGTAGTTATATTTTTTACATTTATTTTCTACTAAATCATTCAAATTTTTGATATAAATAATTTCATTCGAAATATATGTCGAACATATATCAAAATCAAAATCATTTACAATTTGTTTAATAGTGTAATTTTTTTCAATAATAATTATATCAATACTATTTATAATCCAACTATAATCATGTTTAATAGTATATACTTTATGTATTTTTGGAATTGCGGTAGTTTTATTATATTCACCTTTTTCGATCACTTTCATATTGGCGGTATTTTTCATTATAGCGAAATTATTATTGAATAATTCCAAATTATCTATATAATAATCATAATGAATATAAAAATCTATGTCAGCATGAGATTTATGATAACTATTCATGAAAATATTATTTTTATGAAAGAATAAATCTATACTAAAATCTATATTGTGTTTGTTATCAAATTCATTATTATATTTAAATAAACTATACAATATTAATCTTGATAATCCGCCGGATAAATATAAATTATTATCATTAAATAACAATTTCAAAAATTTAGTTATTATAAGTTTTGCATTCGAATGAGCATTTACGATATCATTTATATTTGTTATAGATCGAAATAAAAATTTTTCAAAAGTATCAATAATATATTTCAATAAATCATTAAATTTGTACTCATAATAATTGATATTATATAATTGATTTATTTTGTATATGACGTCAATACCACAATATGAACATAATACTTTTCCTTCTAATCTATTGATTGGATTAAAAACTGTTAACATATTATCGTTCATTATTTTATATGCTATAATAAGATTACTATAATAATAATATTCAATTTTTATTTGCAATTATTTATTGGTTATAATATAAATGTCTCGATATATAAATCATTATGATTATAGATATATTACACCTGAAATTTATAGATGTATTTATCCAAGTCATTATTCGATAAAAAACGATAATTATTCAATATATACCAATACATATTTAGATCCGGATTTTTTGGACCATACACAGGAACATAAAGATGGTACGCCTCCATGGCAAATACCCAATAATTTGCCAGATCCTTTGTCAAAATATACATATAGACCATGGGATCAGTCTACTATAGATGACATAAAAATATATGATGTTAAATACTATTCTATGTTTGATAAATATCCTTTAATAAAAAGAAAAATAACTCCAGAAATCGTCTATTTTGGCCTATATTAATTTAATGTATAATAATGACCTCAATTAAAAAAAATACTAACAATAGATCATATATATTATATTCATTTAATTATTAATGATAGTTGTTGTATTTGTATTTGTTTTGTAATTATGTATCATATAAACATCATATTTATAATTATTTTTCGATTTGTCTAATTTCTGTGATTTGTAGTTAAAATATGGTTCCCACATATTTTCGAAACATTTATGTAGATCACAATTATATTTTGTATCATATTTTATGAACCTTTTTATCTCTTTATCGATTAATATTGTTATCTTTTTGTAGTAATCACATATTTTGGTTAAATAGAATATCTTTCGTAAAGTTAATATGCTACCAATATTATTGGCATTCTTTTTATCACGTTTATCATCGATATAAATACTAGTATAATTTTCATATTTAATCTTATTATCACCAGTTAATTTAATTATATCATATTCATTTATAATTGAGAACAAATTTATATTACAATCGAAATATTTGATGTAATTATATTTATCAAGCGGCAAACTATATGTATCTGTTAAAATTTTATCATTATTTATCAAATAGTTAATAAATTCCAATTCCATATCATTAATAAAGTTTACAACATTATTTATTGGTAAATTATTAATGATTATATTCATTCTATTATCGTCAAATATCTTATCAAACAATTCATAAATATTTTGCTTAATATTTATGATTACATATGTTTTTTTTTCGTAAAATTCTATATATGGTATATAATAAATATCAGACGATAATAAATTCAATTCTATATTGGAATAATTATATATGGAATAATCTATCTGATAGTTAAAATTGTTCGGATTAATATTCGAAGATAATAACATATATTCAACAATATTGCCGAATAGATCTTTGTGTAAAATAACATTTTTACCGAATATATTAAAATATATATGTTCATGATATGGAAATATTATGTTATTATGGTAATTTAAACATTCTTTCAATAAATTCGTCATACCATTATAATTGTCAATTTCTAATTGATTATTTTTAATGCCTATAAAATTTAGCTGATTATCAAACCATATATCGAAAGTATAATCATTAAAATTAACGCATTTATTTTCGACTAAGTCATTTAAATTCTTTATGTACACAATATCATTCCCAATATAATTCGAACATATATCAAAATCGAAATTATTTACAACATATTTTATTTTATAACCACTTTCTATAATAATAATGTCAACATGCCCAAAATATAAGTTTTCTATGGTATATACTTTATGTATCCATGGAATAGACGTACATATATTTTTATCTTCACTATTTAAAGAATACATATTTCCTTTATCTATTATACGTAAATTTCCATTGTTAATAATGTTATTGAATATCAATATGTTATCAATATAATCATCATATTCTATGTAAATATCTGCATCAAAATCTATTTTTGAGATTCTTTTAAGAATATTACCAATATAATCATCGTCTATATCTATGTTATATTTTATTATTGTATATATCATTAATCTGGCCAAACCACCTGATAAATATGTACGTATATAATTATGAAATTCATTTTTAAGCACTAATGTATATATATCGTCAATAATTCCATCAAATTGATATTCATAACGATTAATATTGTATAATTTGTTGAAATTGTTAACCGTTTTAAAATCACAATATGAAAATAATACTTTTCCTTCTAATCTATTGATTGGATTGAAAACTGTTAACATATTATTGTTCATTATTTTATATATTATAATAAGATTACTATAATAATATTCAATTTTTATTTGTGATTATTATTTATAAAAACTTATGTATATTATCATATAATGGAATTGAATATGAAAACTAATAATGAAATAGATGGTGGAAAGGGCACGTACAGAATAACTGATCCACAATCGTCATCTGGATATTTCGATATTTTCTTAACAGATTTAGAAGAAGACCAGATTTATAATCAAGTAACTCCAGGCGTCAAAAAAATAGATGATAATGACATAACAAATAAATCTGATGATTATTTCTATAACCAACAACAAAATCAGCAACAAAATCAAGATCGATTATTACGTGAAGATAGATTGAGAAAAGAACTAGATATGCTAAAAAATAAAGAAAGATGGCGTGAATATGATATGAAAAGATTGTTTACAAAATATATTTGTCCAGAATTGTTCCAATATTCCAGAATATTAGGAGATGATTACGTAAATAAATTTATTAATTTTTCAGAATTTTCCGATATAGATCCTGGTAAATTAATAGAATTAATCGATAGTATTGAAAAGGTTAAAAAAATAAAGGAATATGATCATTCTTCAAAATATATACAAGAATTAAACAAAAGAATTAACGAATTAGAAAACAAATTAAATGAATATGAAAAAAAGAAAACTAAGAAATCCAAGAAAAAAGATACCATAGAGTTGACAGATAATGAATTTTATGGAATTAAACGAAAAAAAAAGAAAACCGCATCAAAAGCAAAAAGCCCCAAGAAAAAGAAATAATATGTTATTAATATATTAATTTAATCGAAAAAGTAATCATATGAATACATTATGCGCGCAAACATCAATATATTATCAGTTTTATTAATAATAATTAATATTGATCGAATAGTTGTTAATATAATATGAAAACGCCGCAATATCATATGTTACGTTATCTGTTTTATATAATAATTAATTATTTATAATAATATACCAATACATGTCAAAATATAAAACAGATTTGTTTATTTCATATGACGACGCAAAATTTTTCGAAGATATATTATCGAAAAAAGAATACAATATATACTCAAATATCAAAAATGTACAAGAAGATAATTTATTATTTAATATTGAACCGAAAATCAGAGAAAATAATATTTTGCAACTACAATCTTACCAAATATTTGTTAGGAATTTTTTGAATCCAGATACGCCTTATAACAGATTATTGATAAAATGGGAAGTTGGCATGGGCAAAACTTTAGCTGCATTATCAATTGCGTTCAAATTTATACAACTCTATAAAAAACGATACTTAGTTAATGAAAATGATGATAAAATTGGAAAAGTATATATTGTGGGCTACACAAAGAAAATATTCATTCAAGAACTATTAAAATTTCAAGAATTTGGTTTCATGAGAAGAACCGAAAATATACAGAAACATAGATTAATCGAACAGCTTAAGAAAAATCCGCATGATATCTATTTACACAAACAATTAGAAGAACTAATGAATATTGTGAAAAGACGTATCAAAAATAAGAATATTGGTGGATTTTTTGAATTTTTCACATATAAAGAGTTAGTCAAAAGATTGTACATATTCGATGCTGCAAAAGTAGACATACATAAGTTATCAGAAGATCAAATAAATAACGAAATTAAAAATGGAAAAATAGAAATAGATAAAGAATTTATGTCAACTATGAAAAATTCATTAATTATTTGTGATGAAGTTCATAATATATATAATTCGGTCGAAAAAAATAATTGGGGCATCGCTATGCAAACTATATTGAATATGGAAAAAACCGTAAAAGCGTTGTTTTTATCCGCAACTCCAATTACACATAATCCTAGCGAAATTATTGATTTATTATCACTTCTAAATAGCAAAAAAATAGAACTTCACAAGAAAGATTTCTTCAATTCGAATGAAGAATTATTGCCTGAAGCTTTAGATAAAATATCGCAATTGTCTATCGGTAGAGTAAGTTTTCTTAAAGATATGAATCCAAAATATTTTGCTAAAAAGAGATTTGTTGGTGAAGAAATTAAAGATATCGAGTATCTAAAATTTATGAGATGTCCTATGTCAGAAATACAATATAACACGTATAAAATTCTAGAAAAAGAAGAAAATTTATTAGATATTTCTCATTTATTAGATATTGTTATTCCTAATCCCGATGATGAAAAAATAGGCATATTCAAAACTAGTGATATTAAGCATAAAATACAATTATCTTCGAAAGATTGGAAACAAAAATATGGTATAGATTTTATTGGAGACAGAATAAAAGGGAATATAATGTTGATAGAGAATATAAAATTGTATTCTAACAAATATTATACATTATATAACACAATTATCGATATTATAAAGAATAATAAGGGCAAAATATTCATTTATCACAAATATGTGTATATGTTCGGTATATTTTTTATAGAAGATTTCCTAATTAAAAATGGGTTCATTAAATATGGAACTAATCCGGGCAATACATCATTATGTTTGAAATGTTTAACGCAATTTGGAAAACATGAAAATATAGATCATGAATTTGTGGCTATTAAGATGATATCGGTTCATGGTGAAATATCAGATAAACAGTTAGATGAGGAATTAAATAATGTTTTTAACAACAAAAATAATATATATGGTGATGAATGTTTTATTCTAATTGGATCTAAAAAAATTCAAGAATCATATAATCTAGATTCTGTTAGAAATGTGATCATTATGTCCAAACCTGTAAACATGTCGATATTTAATCAAATTATAGGTCGAGCCTTAAGAAAAAAAGCCCATGTTCTGTTACCATTTGATCAACAAAATGTGGACATATATATATTTGTATCATCTCATCCAAACTTAGAGAGATTATTATATGAAGAACTTGATTATAAAAAATCTATCAAAAGATATATAACCATACAAAAAATAGAGAAGATATTACATCAAAATGCGATAGATGTAATTATAAACAAAGATATAATTTGGACGAAAGATATCATAAATAATTATGAAAAAAGTGATGAAATAAAATTTAGTATGCTAAAGTATGATATGCCCGAAACAAAATCATATACTTTACCAGAATTAGATACAACAATATATAATGTATATTATAATCAAGATGAAATAGATTTCATAAAGATGTTGATTAAGAGATTGTTCATACAAATATCAAGAATATGGGACTATGAATTATTGTGGTCTAACATTAAAAATCCCCCATTTAATGTAGATGTAAATACAGAATTATTTTCTGAGGAAATATTTATAATTGCCTTGACATACTTAACATGGAATTCAGATCTTAGGTATGTCAACAACACACTAATTAAGCGCAGAGATGATGTTAATCTATATACTCGTATTTTCGATCCAAATGATAAAATTATCATAATGCCAAATAACATAAGAGATGAAAATGTTATATGTCAAATTGGGAAACATTATATATTATTTCCGATAAATGATAGAACTAAAAAGCCCATGATAGATGTCGAATTCCCATTCAGAAGTGAACGAAAAATTATATACAAAAATATAACACTAAATAACATTATATTATCTATTGAGAAAACTAAATCAAATGTAGACATTGTTAACGAAATATTTAAGATTGTCAGAAAGAATACTGATCTCAATAAATTGGACTTTTTAAGGGAAAAGAAATATGAAATAAACATAATACTGCTCGAAAGAACATTAGAATATTTTTATTCGATAATTAATGGTAAACCATATGAAATCAATAATTTGGATATATTTGCGAAATTGTTACTATATTACAATTTGCATGGAGTTATAATATGGTTGGGTTCTATTGATATAACTTTGATAACAAATTTTGCAAAATATCATGAAAAGAATAGTCATAAAAATATTAAGAGTGAAATATTAAAAAAATTAAACGTATCAAAATATAAAGGTTTGGATAAAGATTTATTCAAGAATACATATAGTTATTATTGTAGTGAATACTATATTAATTTATCAGATCTATCGAAACAATATAATGATTTATTGTATGATATTCTTATGAAAACATACAATAATAAAAAGGATATTTCTATAGATATTATACCAATTGGTTACATATTGACTTCGTTAAAATTGTTGGATCCAATTCAAGGATGGACGCGTTATCTGCATATAAATAACTATACAAATTTTGTGGAAAATAATAAAATTGTTGGTTATATGATATATGATAACGATATCAAATTCAAAATTAGACCGCCGTTAAAACAAATATCAATTCCGAAAGACCATAGATTAATTGAGAAAGGAATTGTTTGTAACACAAAATCGAAGTCATATTTGTTGAAAATTATAGATTCGATTAAAGAAGAAAAGGGCGGTTACGATAATGATATTAATGATGAGAATATTGGAGGTTTATTTCGAAAAAGGACAAAAAAAATTAAGGTCGATGATATTACTACATATACTATCAAAGGTATATGTGAACTACTGAAAATCAACATATTATGGAAACAAATAGAATCATATAATAAGGAAGAAAAAATTAGATGGTTCTACATGTTGTCCGAAATGGAATAGAAATGTAATAACATTTTAATATAAACATAATAATGTAGTATTATATAGAATAGAACAAGAACATGAGTCAACTAATAATTTCTAATAATGAAAATATCATTAATATTTTCCAATCTATTTTTAATTATAAAGTAAATGATAAAATTATGCCTATTAGAATATTTTATGATAAAAATAATGAACCGTGGTTTGTTGGAAAAGATATAGCGAAAATATTAGAATACAAGAATACTCCAAAAGCTATAGAAAGGCACGTTGATAAAGAAGATAAAATCGAATATAATTTGTTTAAAGAGGGTGTCGTAAACCTACATCCTATGAAAATCGACCATCAATCAATTTTAATTAATGAATCTGGGTTATATTCCTTAGTTATGTCTTCAAAAAAAGAAGCTGCAAAAATATTTAAAAGATGGATAACCCATGAAGTTATTCCATCTATACGCAAAACTGGCGAATATAAATTGCGAAAAGAAAATGAGGACTTGAAAATAATGTTACAAAAAATGAATGATAAATTAGATTTGATATCAGGACAAAATAGCGACATAAAAGAAGATTTAAATATTGTCAAGAATAAACTCGAAATAGCCGTCGAAGATAGGGGTATTTTTTTAATTAAAAAAATACCATTTTTCTTTGAAAAATGGCCAAAAAATAAGAAACATTGTAAAATTGAACGTTTTGTTATATTGCGTTTGGGTACCAAAACGTCACAAGATTATAACTACCATGCAATTAGAGGACAAACTATGTATGTTGACAATGAAATAACTGCGTATAAAGACAGCATAAAAAATACAACTAAAATAATAGATATAACAGGACCTAATAGTGTAAATTTATATAATCATATGAAAGAACAACTTTCATATTGTATGGAATATACATTAAATGATTTTAACATAAATATTCCAGAACAAGAATTCATCCAAAAAGTGATGACAATTAATGATGATAAACGTAATATAATCTTCGAAAATCAACATATTATGGAAACAAATAGAATCATATAATAAGGAAGAAAAAATTAGATGGTTCTACATGTTGTCCGAAATGGAATAGAATTGATTATTATTGACATTGTCACAACACATGATAAGTATCTCGGTCTCAAATTCTCTATATAAATGATCTAGATCGTTATCTGATATGTAATCATTATCTATCTTAATATTGTTGAATGTTATATAATTGTAACATATTCTATTGAATTTATTTAGTATATTTTTTTTAACGAAACATTCAATTCTGATATCATTTTTAATGAAATTTATGATATTGTCTATTTTTATTGAATTATTATCAGTATGATAACTATTGATATATTTGGTCATCACCATTAAATTGTCCACAATAATTTCCCAATCTATATATTCGTAAAAAATCTTCATAAAATCGAGATTATTTTTATTCTCAAACGTCAATAATCTCCAATTTAATGGGCGAATTTTGTCAACCAATATATACCAAGGTATTTGTGAACCATATGTATATTTTTCCATTATATAATTACATATATATTTTATGGACATAACCCAAGAATTACAATTATTTAGTCTATAATTATTTAATAATTCTTCATATTGCAATCTATAATGTATTGGATACGTATACTCATAAATATATTTGGGAATGTTAGTATTTGAAGTATTATATTTTGTCGATAATATATATTCAATAGATTGATATATATTGTCCATTTATTTAATTATATTATCAATAATTTCATCTTTTAAAATATAAATGTCTTTTTCTTCATCAAAATAATAATTATCACTATTTAATTCATCACTATCAACTTCACATGTTAACATTTGATATTGATTATAATAATACCAATCTATACGATCAGTAAATTCTTCGAGAAAATCTTCTGACATTTTATGATAGCGTGATATGCTTTCCCAATGAATATAATCTTTATATTTTCGTATAAAATCTTCTGTTAATATTCTATATCCTCTACTAAACATTTTATATTCATTCCAATCACATAATACGAACCAATCTATTTTGTCCTTAAATTCTTCAATAAATTCATCTGATAATTTTTGATAACAGGTTATTTCACTCCAATCAATTTTGTTAATAAATTCATGAATAAATGGTTCTGATAAGATTTGGTGTCCAGATATATTTTTCCAATTTACTTTATGTTGAAATTTTTTAATGAATGATTCTGACAGTATTTGATAAGTTGATATGAGATTCCACCAAACATGATTTTGATAAATTTCTATAAATAATTCCGACAAACCTCTTTTTTCTGATATATATTCCCAACATCTATGATTTTTTATTGAAAGCATTATATAAAAATATTCATCATTTAAATTAATATATCTTGGAATTTTATATGTTTTCTTTTCATATTCATTATATTCTTCTAATATATTAATTAAATTACCCCTTTCAATTAATAATAAGTATTTATATATGCATTTTGGTATATTTGTGTCCGATGAACTATATTTTGTTAATAATATATGTTCTATATAATTAATTGTCAATTCCATATTATATTTATGTTAATGTTATTCATTTTTTTTAACACGATACACATTAATTAAATCCCAATTAATTTAACATAATATAGATATAACGATATAATGCAAAATAGAATAGTTTACCCAAATAGAAACAATACAGATTTTCCTTTATTTTTAAAAAATACATTGAAAGCATTTAAATATGATTCTCATCAAGAATATCTAAAATATTACCAATTTGTTGTGTATAAATATTTAAGTACAAATGATAAAGCGCGCGGATTATTATTGTATATAGAAACTGGCTATGGTAAAACAATTACTGCAGTTTCGATCAGTGAATACTTTAGAGAAAATACGAAACGAAATATAATAATTATCACTCCAAAAAGTTTAATAGAAAACTATAGAAAAACTGTAGAATTTTATTCGATTAATATATTAAAAAATTCACCTCAAGACACAGAAAAATTTATATCGCAGAATTACAATTTCATAACATTATCATCTAGTAAATTGGTAGAAAAAATTAAGGAAGATATTATGGAAGAAAAGGATATTGAATTTGAAAAAAATATACAATTATTATCGCAAGAGTTTTCATTAAATAAGGAACTTTTGGAGAATTCTTTTTTAGTTGTAGATGAAGCCCATAATTTGTTCAATAGTATAGCAAATGGAAGCGCCAATGCTCTAAAATTGTACAATATTATCATGAATACAAAAAATATGAAGATATTATTCTTGACAGGCACTCCGATGATTAATGATCCATTAGAAATATCATGTTGCTTTAATATGTTAAGTGGTTATAAAGAACTAAAAATGGGCAAAGCTATAAAAAGGGTTCCATTATTGCCAGAAATTGTTAATGATTTTTATGACTATTTCGTGGATGTTGGTTCGAATACAATTAAGAATAAAGAAATATTTACAAATCGAATATATGGACTAGTATCATATTATGGACATATATTTGATAAAAATAAGGAGATTACAAAATTCTTTCCTAAACTACATGCGCCTATAATAGAATATGTAAATATGAGTACAGAACAATTAGTTGCATATTGTATCAACAAGGAGAAAGAAGATTTTGAATCATCGAAAAAAACAGAAAATGTCAGTAAATGGCGATCATCCAATAAGGCATCTACATCATACAAAGTGAAGACAAGATTAGTATCTAATCTACTAGTTCCAGAAGAAGCAGTTTCTAGAATAGAAGGTAAAATTGTTAAGAATATCAATAATATAACAAAAGAACATTTAACTGGTGATGGTTTGAAAAAATATTCACCCAAAATACATAAGATGTTCCAAAATATAGATAAACATAGAAATCAATTAGGATTAATTTACTCTAATTTTGTCGAATTAGAAGGCTTAGGAATTATTGCTAAAGCACTAAAATACAATGGATATGAAGAATATTCTACACTATCAAAAGTAATTGGTGGAAATAGTGATATGAAAAGATATGCTATCATATCTGGAAAAGTAGACGTATCTGTTCGAGCAAGCATAGTAGATATTTTCTCATCAAAAGATAATTTCGATGGTAAAATTATCAGTTTATTATTGATTAGTTCTACAGGCGCAGAAGGATTAGATTTGAAGAATGTTAGACATGTGCATGCGTTAGAACCATTTTGGAATTGGTCAAGAATGCAACAAGTTTTTGCTAGAGCTGTCAGATTCAATAGTCATCAACAATTGAAGGAAGAAGAAAGAGATGTAACTGCATATATTTATATTGCGACAATATCAGAAAATGATAAGAAAAATACAAAGGATATGTCTAAAAATTATATAAAATGCGTATCATCTCAAACTACTGACGAAAAAATATTAAACCAATCTTTAAAGAACAAAAAATTGATAGACAATTTTAGATTGGCCTTAATAGAAGCATCTATAGATTGTAACATACATAAAGACAAATTAATCGAAGAATATGAAAGCAAAATTAATTGTAAATTATGTATTCCATCGAATGAAATTCTTTACATGGACGAATTGACAAAAGATTCTATAGCATATAATGCTTGTAAACAATATGAGGAAGAAGAAATAGAAGCAAAAGAAATTGAATATAAAGGTGAAAAATATTATTATATTTTAAATGATAAAGGGAAAGTAGATGATATATATACATATATTAAGAATGCCGATAAATATATTTCACTTAGAGACGTCAAAGATATTGAGTCTAAAAAAATATACATGGAAATTGTAAACATGATAGAATCTGGACAAATCGAAAAAAAAGAGACATCTGGTGGAGGATTAATGTTTGTAACTGGAGGTATCAATATAGACGAAGAATACTATAGATGGTTTAATTAGATTGATATCAACTCAATAAAAAAAACAATATTAAATCAATTAATTGAACAATAAATAAACTAATTAAACAATTATATTAATGATATTGTTGATTTGTTATTTCTGTTAATTTTTTTTGCTATTTTAAGGATGTTGTTGATTAATACTTTTTAATATATAAGTGATTTATTATAATATTTTATTTTAATGTCATCATTTATTATTTTGTTATGAGCTATATAATCCCATTTTATATATTTAATAAATTTCTTCAACATAAATTCCGTTAAATTTTGATATTTACATATCATTTCCCAATTTAAATAGTCTTTATATTTGTCGATAAAATCTATATCTAAAGATTGAAATAATGATATGCTTGTCCACATAGTATAATCCATATCTATTTTAAGAAAACCACCTAATGAAATACGTTTATATATTATATCATTCCATATGTAAACCTCTTTATATAATTTTGTTCTTAAATTATCTCCTTCGATAACTAGATTAAATGCATTATAATAGTAATATATTATCTTGCTTATATTTGTATTTGAAACTTCATAATTTTTCGTTAAATGTTCTTCTATAATTAGATTAATTTTTTTTTGATTATCCATATTGTATTAAGAGATTATTTTATCATAATAATTAAATCAAATTCAATTTTTTTTTAATTAGATGGTTTAATTAGATTGATATCAACTCAATAAAAAAAACAATATTAAATCAATTGATTGAACAATAAATAAACTAATTAAACAATTATATTAATGATATTGTTGATTTGTTATTTTTATTGATTTTTTTTGCTATTTTAAATATGTTGCTATTTAATGTTCTATATGTTAAATATGTATGAATTTTAATGTGTTGATATTCTTTGTTAGTTTTTATAGGATAACATATATATTCTTTGATACATATATCATCTAATATCTTGCTATTTGATTGAGAATTCATTAGTTATTATATAGTTAATGTAATATATACAATAGTAAAAATTCAATTTTTAAATTGTTTATCATAGTCAATTGATTCTGACTAAAAAAATCACTTTTCGAACATATATCATTAATACATCAATTATATATTTTGTATGAATATTTCAAGATTACATAAAATGGTATATTGGGGTTAATAGATAACGATTTCCAATTCATATAAATATTGAATTCTTCTATTATAGATTCTGTTAAATTTTGTGTTTCGCATATTGTATTCCAATTTAAATAATCTTTATATTTTCGCATGAAATTGATATCTAAAAATTCACTTCTAGATATTCGTGCCCACATAGAAAAATCCATATCCATTTTAAGAAAATCTTCTTTAATATCGCCAAGATTATATTTGCATTTTATTAACATATTATATAATTCTATTCCTTCATCTATCTTATCTTGTTGTAAATATGATCTTGTTATGATATGACCAATATTTGTGTTGAATGTATTATATGTATTTTCTATATGATGATTAATAATATCTTCAACCATATTATGTTTCATATTATTAGTATCCATTTATATTGATTATATTGTATTCAATTTTTTTACGTAAAAAAATAGATTATTATAATAACGACCATAATACGGTATTTTCGAGATTTTCTATAAAATATTTCATGTTATATTGTTCATATCTATCAACTTTGATATTTCCGCGATATTCGATGATATATGAGCTTATATTAGTGTTATATACATTATAATTACGGCCGATATGAATATCTAATATACGTTTAATTTCTTTATTTGTTGTATAATTTTTATCATTATATTCGACAATATATGAACCTATATTTGTATTGTAAACATTATATGTTGTTTTTATATACGAATTTAAAATTTGTTCGATAGTATTCATGTTATTTTCGTGTTGTTATTATATATATATCAACATATTATATTCAATTTTTTTCATATAGTAGAAATTGTATTTCTTGTCGATTTTTTTTAAGATTAATTATATATAATAACATAATATAATGTTGAACAAAGAATGTAATATAGAAGATATTATAGAATTATCTCATGATATTTGTGATAACTATAAAATAGAAGAATTAACGGAATACAATAAAGATCACAAATACAAACATTTGTTATGTAAATATAGTTTGTATCATGAACATATAATTGATATATTTTTACTACATATATTTATTACAGCTAATTTTGTTAATTTGGCCAACCAAAAAATGTACAACGAAGTTTACAACATGACTTGTACAATAAATATGAACAATACAGTTATGGAGTTAAAATTATTAAAGCTATTTGGGAAAATTAAAATATATGGTACAGATAATATATTAAAAAACTTATATGAAAATATTGGTGATGAATTGGAAAAATATAAAGATAGACTTAAAATAATTAATGAAAATATGATCGATGTGATTCCTAATTCAAATGTAATTATATATACAATTCCAACAGGCGGATTATCTAATCAATTATTTAAATTTGTCAATTATAATTATGTGTTCGATTATGTGAACAATTGTTTCGATAAGAATAAAAATTTAGATGTGTTCGGAATATTATGCCCACAAAACATACGTAATAATTTTGATAAATTCGAACTTAGAGATAAAAATTTGTACAAAAAACTTATATACTATAGAAATAAAACACGTCCACAGGAAGAAAATAATCCACTCAATAGAGACGAACCGGTGGCATTTATTATAGTATCCAAATATGATATGAAAAATTATGATTCTGACGAAAATATGAAAATAAATTACGATGATAAAAAGGATTATTATATAAACAAAATAACAGAATTATATCTATTTCTAAAGAATAGTAAGAATAAAAAAATAGTAGATTATTTAAGCAAATATAGTTAAATAACTATTAAAAAATATTGAATTATTTTAAATATATAATTAATTATATATATACTAATTAACTATATAAATAACAAATGGATACTATAAAATCTGATTTCTCCAAATCAACTAAACGCAAAATATATAAGGACAATTCTAATTTATATTCATCAAATATTGATAAATGTATGTTTTATATATATGGTAGCGAAGATATTGACAAAAGGACAGATATCATTGTAAATGATAAAGCAACATTTTACGATAATATACCAGTTCCTAACGGAACATACGATCTTAGAATGGGCACTACCAGTTTACAATATTCTTGTAAATCATGCGGAAAAGATAGAGGAAAATGTCCAGGTCATTTTGGCAAATATAAATTAAGATATCCCTTAAAGAATATATTATTTATTGAAGAATTGTTAAAGTGGTTAAAAATAGTGTGCCATAAGTGTGGTTCGTTAATATATCAAAAAGAAATGCCATCAAATATGCCAAAAAATAAATTAATTAGCGCATATGTATCAAAATCGAATATAACTAAAGATATAAAGGACAAAAAGCCCAAGTTCAAACAATGTAAGATATGTGGCGAATATCAAAAAAAAGTCAAGCATCATGAAAATAAAAAATTTACGTTCATAGTTGAAGATTACACTGGAAAAAAGAGAAATATATATAATTATGAAATAAGAAATATACTTCAAATGATAACAGATGAAACTGTACAAAAAGTTGGTAAAAAAATGATATCGCATCCAGAAAAATTAATTATAGATTATATGCCCATAATACCAACTACGGCCAGACCAGATATCAAAAAGCCTGAAATTAAGAAAAAAATGGGCAACAATATTCAAAGTGTTATTAAAATAATTATAGAAACTGATAAAACGATACCAGAAAATATTAATGAAACAAATATAATAACTGAAGAATTAGCGATTAAATTTGAGAATATGGACAGTTTATATTTGACATTAGTGATTGGATCTGACGAAAATGCTTGCAAACAATTTACTGTAAAGACGAACACCTGCAAAGATATCAAAGGGTTTGCGAAAACAATTGCTTCAAAAACTGGTCTCATTAGAAACAATCTTATGGGAAAACGTGTCGAATATATGGGCAGATCAGTTATTACTGGCGATCCTTATATTAACATAGATGAAGTTGGTGTACCAAAACAAATTGCCAAGAATATGCAGATACCAGAAACAGTACAATCATACAATATTGATAGATTAAATATATACTACCATAATGGACTGAAAACATACCCAGGATGTAAACGCATATTGAAAAAAGAAGAGAATTATAGTACCTTTTTGGCAGATATTGCGAAAGAACGGGGATATAAATTAAAAGAAGGTGATGTAATTTATCGTGATATGATTGATGGTGATCTAATTGCATTTGGTAGACAACCATCTATTTTGATTTCCAACATCGCTGTACATAAGGTAAGGGTTTTGAAAGATGTTAGCACATTGACTATGAATGTGAGCTCTTGTTCACTTTATAATGCCGATTCGAAATTATTTCTTTAAAATCCATCGGGATCGGGATAGGTGACCGCCCTTTTAATAGGGACAAACGGTATGTCATCTAGTTATAAATATTAATTTTGGTTACCATTTTCATTAAAAAAATTGATTGTTAAATAATATGTTATTATAACTATAATATAAAAAATAATTATGTCATCTGAAGTAATTACAACAAAAGTATGTAGTAAATGTAATAATACATATAATATCGATGAGTTTCAAAAACGATCATCGATATGTAAACCATGTAAGGCAAAATATGCAAGAGAAAGACGATTAAAAATGAAAGAAAATTTTGTAGATTTGCATGATAAAAATGAAACTAAAAAATGTTGTATATGCGAAAATACAAAAAATATATCAGAATTTAATAGAGATGGAAATCTTATTAGAGATGTATGTAAAAAATGTAGAGCTGAACGAGATAGAATTAGAAAAGATGAAATATTATCCGACGAACATAAACATGAAGAATATTTATGTAAACGTAGAGAATATAGTAAAAATCATCCTGAAAAACATAGAGAACAAAATAAGAGATATAAAGCAAAAAATAAAGACAAAATCAATAAAAAAAGTAAAGAATATAGAGATACACATCCACAATATAGAATTTCTTTACGATGTAGAACTGCCATACGAAAATGTTTCAGAGGAAAACATACAATAGCGGGACCAGAAATACTAGGTTGTGATAGAAATCTATTTATTAAATGGATAACATATCAATTTGATAAAAATATGACAATGGATAATTATGGTTCATATTGGAGTTTTGATCATATTATACCAATATATATGTATAATTTATTAAATGTGACAGATGTTATTAATTGTTTTCATTTTACTAACACTAGACCTATTGAAAAACAAGAAAATCAAATTAAAAATAAATATTTAACTTCAGATGATATAATTAATCATAATAAAATTATTACTAAATTTTGTGTTGAAAATAATATTATTGTTGATAATCATTTGTTAATTGTTCAATTTGGTAACCAAAATTAATATTTATAGCGAGACAACCAAATTGCGGGAACAGCCTAAAGCCTTAACTACTTCTTCATAATTTGAAAAGATTATGAATACTTGGGGTAATGACCTAAAGTGTAGTAAAAACGTTAAGGATAACTTTATTTTCTTGCTTTTAAATATTGTGGCCAATCCGCAACGAACTCCTAAATGTCGTTATAGTGAGATACATGGAGAGCGCTCAGAGATCACACGGTTGTCGGTCCTGAAGTGAGTAACTATCACTGATGAAGGGCTTAAGATATGATCCATCTATATGTGAAAGCGTATAGAGTCTCCGTCGATGGTGACGCGATGTTAATAATTGCTGCCACAAATATACAAGCAATCAACGAACTCGATAAAATATCTTATATGGGTAACTGGTTTATGGACTATCGCAACCCAGTTCCAATGTTGGGTATGCATCAAGATGGGGTTATTAATTTATATGAATTAACAAAATCTACTGTCAAATTAGATAAATGGCATTTTATGAATACATTATCAGGCATATTTCCAAAATACTTGCAAAATATTTCTGTTGAAGACAAACTGTATTCCGGACGTGACGTCATAAATGTGCTGCTTCCTGATGATCTAAATATTGTTGGTAAAAAGGCGAAAATCTTTAACGAATCATTTGCAGGTGTTATCAAGTATGATATGGATGATATTTATGTCAACATTAAAAATGGCAAATTATTGTCCGGAGTACTTGATGGATCGACAGTTAAGCAAGGTACAGTGAAAAGTATATACCATAACATATTCAGAAAATATGGACCAAAAGAAACAATTGATACTATGTATTGTTCACAATTGATTGGTAACAGATTTATGTACTACAAAGGTTTCACGGTCGGTATTAAAGACATTTTATTGCCAGAAAAGGCTTTGATAGAAATTAAAAGAAGAACTAAAGAAATTATTGAAAATGCTAATCAAATTACTCAAAAATTAAATGATGGTAAATTGGTTCCTCCTATTTATATGACTCATAAAGAATACTATGAAAGAGAACAAATTTCTGCATTACAATTTTCTGATGATTTTATTGAACCTGTCATGGAATCGATTGATATGGAAAATAATGGTATAGCGAAATTAATCTTGACAGGAACAAGAGGTTCTGCGGACAATTTGATATCGATTAATTGTGCACTTGGTTGCCGTTTGATTAAAGGTCAACGATTCCCATGGAATTTAGCATTAGGTAGATCATCTCCATATTTCAGAAGATTTGATATGTCTCCTGAATCACGTGGATATATCTCAAACTCATATATAGATGGAATGACCCCAAATACATTCATGTTTCCATCTTCGGAAGCCAGATTAGCTATGATTAACAATGCCTTATCAACAAGAGTATCTGGTAAACAAAATCGTATAGCTATTAAAAATTTAGAATCGATCCATATTGACAATATGTTTCGAGCATCTAAATTTGGTGCAATAATTCAACCTTTATATGCAGAATCTGGATTCGATGCTAGATCGTACATAGATAATAAATATAAACCGGCCACAATTAGTGACGAAGATATGGCGAAAGAATTTAAGGTCAATATAGAAAGTTTACCTAAAAAATATCAAGTTGATGGTGTCAAAAAGATATTAAATTCCGAATTTGAAAGGATAATGAAAGATCGAGAAATTTATAGATCGGTATTTTTGTACATTGAATACAATAGTACGAATAATTACATATATAATGATGAGGTCAAATTGCCAATTCATATGGAAGTTATCATAAACAAAATAATTTATGGATACATTCAAAATGATGATGAAACATTAATCAACACTAAAGTAAACTATATAGAAACTTATGATTTAGACATAATTGGTGCAATAACATCAATTAATGACTTTATCAATAATTTACATTATATATTTACGAATAATACTAGAAAATTAATGAAAGCGAAAATGTGCAAATCATATGTTATTTCTACTACTTTGTTAGGAATAGTAATTAGATCATATTTATGCGCAAAAAAACTATTGGATAACAAAATTAATAACATGTTATTATACAAAATATTATTGGAGATAGAAATGCAATTGAAAAAGTCATTGGTTGCATATGGAACTAGTATCGGAATAATCGCCGCACAATGTGGATCCGAACCATTAACTCAATATGTTTTGGATTCGAAACATAAGTCAGGTTTAAGTGGTGCAGGTATCAAAACTGATAACATTAAGCGCGTGGTAGAAATTACTAACGCAAAAGTGACTGAAAAGATGAAAAATCCATTCATGTTTATAAGGGTTATCGAAGAGATAGAAAATGATGAACTAAAGGTCAAAGAGATCGCAAATGAAATAGAAATGATCAAATTTAACATATTCATTATAGAACGCCAAATTATGTTCGAAAATATCGGTAAAAATATTCATCCAAAATTTAAGCATGAAAATACAATTATAGATAATTATTTAAAATTTAATCCGAATGTATCTATTCCGAAAGATATATCGAAATGGTGCTTTAGATTCAAATTAAGTCGAGATATTTTGATACTAAAAAATATCAACATAACAGATATAGTAAATAAATTGGAAGAATTATACGAAAACTTGTTTATTGTATATACTCCATTTAATAACGAACATTTAATAATCAAATGTTATTTAAAACAAGATTTCTACAAAAAAACAGATGAAATTAATGAATTATATTTCATAAATAAAATCAGACAGATAGAAGATACCACTATAAGGGGAATTAATAGAATTAAATCCGCTAATGTTATCAATATTGTGAAATCATCTCGTAATTCTGATGGATCTATTAATTCTGAAAAAAAAATATATGCTATTGAGACAATAGGATCAAATTTAGAAGAGATATTAGAATATCCATATGTAGATACAAGATATACACAAACTGATTCTATTATGGAAATGATGGA
>Ga0134121_10000339_pt1 | contig 54808 bp, 57 predicted proteins | sample KB301_FD_96463 | JGI IMG/M metagenome (GOLD analysis project Ga0134121, IMG submission 96463) | Terrestrial soil microbial communities without Nitrogen fertilizer from Kellogg Biological Station, Michigan, USA - KB3-0-1 | ecosystem: Environmental > Terrestrial > Soil > Unclassified ...
GCTCATCCAGTCCGAGGATCCCAAGCGCCCGCTGTCCGACAGCGAGCTGATGCGGATCCTGAACCGCGAGGGGATCCAGATCGCCCGCCGGACGGTGGCGAAGTACCGCGACGAGCTGAGCATCCCGTCGTCCACGGACCGCAAGCAGATTTTCTGAGGGTGTGAGGGCAGGGATGCGCCTCGGATCGCTGGCACGGCCGGAGCTGATCTTTCCCGACCTCCCCCGGACGGACCGCGCGGGGGTGCTGCACGCCCTCGCGGAGCGCGTCGCCGGCCAGGGCCTGACGCTGAACGCCGTCGACCTGTACCAGAAGCTGCTGGAGCGCGAGCAGCTCGGCTCGACGGGAATCGGCGCCGGCATCGCCATTCCGCACTGCAAGCTCTCGGGGCTGAAGCGGGGAGTGCTGGCGATCGGATTGGTACCGCGGGGGGTGGACTTCGGGGCGGTTGACGGCCAGGCGGTCAAGGCCTTCTTCCTGATCGTCTCGCCCAGCGAGTCGCCGTCCGAGCATCTCCAGGTGCTCTCGGCGATCTCGCGCTGGATCAAGGCGGACCGCCACGGCGAGCGGCTCCTCGCGCTGCACGACGCGGACGCGGTGTACGACTTCCTCCAGGAGGAGGGTGGCTAATGATGGCCGAGGAAACCGAGCGAACCGAGCAGACCGCCGGCAGGGTGGGAGTCGCCGAGCTCCTGGGCGAAGAGCTGGCCTACCTGCGCCTCAAGGTGCTCTCCGGCGAGAAGCACCTGGACAATCTCATCACCCACCCGCGGGTGCAGAAGCCGGGGCTCGCCTTCGCCGGCTACTACGCCTACATCAAGCCCGGCCGCGTACAGATCATCGGCGAGAGCGAGACCGAATACCTGAAGACTTTAGGGGAAGAGGAGCGCGAGGACCGGTTGCAGCAGATCACCTCTCTGCCCGTGCCCGTGTTCGTCATCACCAAAGGGCTCGAACCGCTCCCGGGCTTCCTCTCCCTCTGCCAGAGCCGCGAGCTGCCGGTGCTCTCCTCGCCGGCTCTCTCCTCGACGGTGATCAAGGGCGTCAGCTACTTTCTGGAGGATCACCTCGTTCCCTCGACCTCGCTGCATGGCGTGCTGCTGGAGATCTACGGCCTCGGCGTGCTGCTGATCGGCGAGAGCGGGGTAGGGAAGAGCGAGTCCGCCCTCGACCTCATCACCCGCGGCCACAGCCTGGTGGCCGACGACAAGGTGATGGCCAAGCGCTACCCCAACGGCGAGCTGGTCGGCTACAGCGAGGGTCCGTTGAGGCACCATATGGAGTTGAGGGGAATCGGCATCATCAACGTTCAGGATCTCTTCGGCCTCGCCTCGGTTCGCGAGCGGACGACCATCGACCTGGTCATCGAGCTGGAGCATTGGCGCGACGGACAAGCCTACGATCGGTTGGGCCTGGACGAGTCGCTGTATCAGATCCTGGATACCCCATGCCCTTACATCCGCATGCCTGTCGCCCTGGGACGCAACATCAGCATCCTGGTGGAGATCGCGGCCCGCAACCATGTGCTGAAGCTTCAGGGCCATCACTCCGCCCGGGAGTTCGCGCGCAAACTCGAGGCCCAGCTTGAGCGCAGCCGAAAAACCCCCTTCCGGTAAAGCCCGGCTCGCCGTCATCACGGGCCTTTCGGGCTCCGGCAAGAGCATCGTCGCCAAGTGCTTCGAGGACCTCTCGTACTACACCGTCGACAACCTGCCGCTGCCGCTGCTGCGCCTGTTCCTGGACAACCCGCTGGAGCTCGTGGCCGGGCACGACCGCATCGCCGTGGTCACCGACGTGCGGGCCCCCGGTTTCGCCGAGGAGTTCCCGCGCCTCTTCGCCGAGATCGACCGCGAGCGGATCGAGCCGACCCTGCTGTTCCTCGAAGCCTCCGACGAGGTCCTGGTGCGGCGTTTCTCCGAGACCCGGCGCCCCCACCCGCTGGCTCCGGACCGTCACGTCGTCGAGGGCATTCAGCGCGAGCGGGAGATCCTGGGCGAGCTGCGGTCGCGGGCGGACCGGGTCTTCGACACCAGCGAGTGGTCGATTCATGAGATCCGCAACCAGGTCTACCGCGAGTTCGCTCCCAACCCCGGCGAGGAGCCGGGGATGGTGGTGTCCCTCGTATCCTTCGGCTTCAAGCACGGCATTCCCCAAGGCACCGACCTCCTCTTCGACGTGCGCTTCCTGCCCAATCCGCACTTCGTGCCCGGATTGCGTGAGCGCACCGGCCAGGATACCGAGGTGCTCGAGTATCTGGAGCGTCAGCCGGACTTCCAGGAACTGGTGATACGGTTGACCGACCTGCTGGCGTACCTCCTGCCGCGCTACCGGCGCGAGAACCGCAGCTACCTGTCGGTGGCGATCGGCTGCACCGGCGGCCGGCACCGATCGGTGGCAATCTGTGAGCGGTTGCGGTGCGTGCTGGAAGAGCGGGGCTGGCCGGCGCGGGTGATCCACCGGGACATCGCCAGGTAAAGGGCCCGGTGATCGACCCCGTGCGATGCGCCATGGAATCGGCGCGGTAGAAGCTACGTTACCAACAAAGCAGGGAAGGTATGATCGGAAAACTGATCCTGACTCATGGCGGCCTCGCGCGGGAGCTCCTGGCGGCGGCCAAGGTCATCTCGGGCGATTCTTCGAGCTTCGAAGCTCTGTCGCTCGACTGGAGCGATCCCTTCGAGGAGGCCCGAGGCAAGGTCTCCGCCGCTCTGGAGCGGCTCGATCAGGGGCGGGGCGTCCTGATTCTGACGGACATCTACGGCGGGACGCCCTGCAACATCGCCATGACTTTCTATCAGCCGGGGAAGGTCGAGGTTCTGACCGGCGTCAACCTGCCGATGGTGGTCAAGCTGGCCTGCTGGGCGGGTAGTCAGGAGGGGACCGTCTCCGACCTGGCCCGGGCGCTCCAGGCCAAGGGGCAGAGGAGCATCTGCCTGGCGGGAGATCTGGTGCTGAAAGGAAAGTGCATGGACACGGGAATGATTCCGATAGCACCGATTGGGACGGGGATGAAGAAGGAATGATCGAGCGCGAGACCGAGATCGTAAACCGGCTCGGCCTGCACGCGCGGGCGGCGGCCAAGCTGGTGCACACCGCGGGCGGCTTCCAAAGCCGGGTGACGGTGGAGAAGGACGGCGAGGAAGTCGACGCCAAAAGCATCCTCGGCATCCTGCTGCTGGCCGCCAGTCAGGGGACCCAGGTGATGATCCGTTGCGATGGCGAGGATGAAGAGAACGCCATGCGCGCGGTGACGGAGCTGATCGCCAACCGCTTCGACGAAGAGAGCTGACAAGGAGGTCTCAATGCCAGCCGCCGAAATGCAGATCCTGCAGGGCATGGGGGTGTCCTCGGGCATCGCCATCGGCCGCGCCGTGTGCATCGAGACCCGGGGTCCGGACGTCTTTCGCTTCCACATCGCCGAAGATCAGGTGGAAACCGAGGTCGCCCGCCTGCACGAGGGTGCGAGCCTTGCCAAGACCGAGCTGCGGCGAGTCCGCGCGCGGGCCGAGGAGGATCTGGGCAACGACCTCGCGGCGATCTTCGACGCTCACGTGCTGCTGCTCTCCGACCGTCATTTCCTGGGCCGGGTGGAAGAGCGCATCCGCACCCACCACGTCAATGCCGAGTGGGCCGTGCACAAGACCGCCGAGGAGCTCGATGACCGCTTCGCCCACATGGACGACACCTACCTGCGCGAGCGGAGCGAGGATCTGACGGACGTCAGCCGCCACCTCCTGCGTAGCCTGCAGGGCATCGCCCATCACGATCTTTCCACGATGCCGGATGACATCGTCATCGTGGCCGACGACCTCACGCCCTCGGACGCCGTCCGGCTGGGCCGTGAGCGGGTCATCGGCTTCGCCATCGAGAGCGGCGGCCGCACCTCGCACACCACCATCATCGCTCGTTCGCTCAACATCCCGGCGGTGGCCGGTCTGGTGGGGGTGATGAGCCTGATGTGCGATGAGGCCCCGATCATCGTGGATGGCGAAACCGGCACGGTCATCCTTCATCCCGACCCGCCGACCCTTCAGCGCTACCAGGCCCGCAAGGCCGAGATCCTGCGCCGCGACCGCGATCTGCTGGCCACCCGCGAGCTCGCGGCGGTCACCCGCGACGGCGTCGAGATCTCCCTGATGGCGAACATCGACCTGCCCGAAGAGGTGGACGAGGTGGCCCTGTTCGGCGCCGCCGGCGTCGGCCTCTACCGCAGCGAGTTCCTCTACATCGAAAAGAGCCCGCGCCTGCCGACAGAGGACGAGCACGTCCAGATCTATCGCCGCTTGATCGAGCTGGCCGCGCCTCACCCGGCCATCATCCGCACCTACGACCTGGGAGGGCGCAAGCTCGCTCGCGAGATGATGGCGACGGCAGAGGAGAACCCGGTGCTGGGGCTGCGGGGAATTCGCCTAACCCTCGCCCGCACCGAGATCTTCCGCAGCCAGATCCGCGCTCTCTTCCGTGCCGGCCTCTTCGGCGACCTGTGGGTCATGCTGCCGATGGTGAGCACGGTGGAGGAGGTGCGCCGGTTCCGCGCCTTCGCCGAAGAAGTCATGGCCGACATGACGCGCGAGGACGTTGCCTTCCGCCGCGACATCCGGCTGGGAGTGATGATCGAGGTGCCCGCCGCCGCCATGATCGCCGACCTTCTGGCGCGCGAGGCGGACTTCTTCTCGATCGGCACCAACGACCTAATCCAGTACTCGATCGCCGTGGATCGCAACAACGAGCACGTGGCGAGCCTCTACCAGCCTCTTCATCCCGCGATTCTGCGCATGTTACGCTTCGTCATCGACAGCGCCCGGGCAGCTGGCATCGAGGTGGGGCTGTGCGGCGAGATGGCCGCGGACCCGAGGTATGCGATGTTGCTGGTGGGCTTGGGCCTGCGGCGGCTCTCGATGAGCCCGCGGCAGATTCCCGAGGTCAAGACCTGGCTGCGCGAATCGACCGCGGCGGATCTCGCGGACCTTGCGGCGAGCTGCATGGGATACAGCACGGCCGCGGAGGTCCAGGAGCATCTGGACCAACATTTCGCGTGCGCTCTTTTGCCAGTGCCGCCCGCGACGGCAAGATAAGGGGAATCTTCGGATGCATTTTCCTATTCGCCGAGTCGACAAGCCCTGGGGCTACGAGCTGATCTTCGCCCACACCGACCGCTACGTGGGGAAGATCCTGCACGTCGACGCCGGCCACGCCCTGTCGCTTCAGTACCATGACGTCAAGGACGAGACGCTCTACATGACCGAGGGCGAGGTCGAACTGGTCGTCGAGGAGAATGGCGCTCTGGTGAGCCGGACCCTCAGGGGGGGCGACTCGTATCACATCACCCCGGGCACCCGGCACCGCATGGTGGCGGGTGCGAATGGCTGCGACATCATCGAGGTCTCAACTCCCGAGCTCGACGACGTCGTGAGGCTGGAGGATCGTTATGGCCGCGCGTAATATCTCTCCGGGGCCTCTGGGCCTGCTGGCAGGGAGTCTTTGGCTGATGGCTGCGGGTTGCCGTGGCACGCCCCCGCTGGTGACCCGCGCCGAGCAGACCCCGCAACCCACTCCTCCTGTCGCCTCCACCCCGTCACCCGCTCCCTCCCCCTCACCGGCCTCGCCTGCGCTCAAGGACCCCAGCCGCGACGATGCGCCGGTCGTGGTCGACGTGGGGGTGGACGACAGCAGCGCGCCCAAGACCCTGGTCGAAGCCGCCCGCGCCGAGCGCGAGCGCCGCGCCCAGGTGGGAACGCCTGCCACCATCGTCATCACCGACAAGAATATCCACCAGTACGCCGCCAAGGGGCAGATCACGGTGGCGGATCCGAAGGAGAAGAAGAAGAGCGCCGCCGCGCCGTCCGCCGAAGTGGCATCGGCGGAGCAGCTTCTCCGCGACGAGAAATACTGGCGCGGCCATGTTCTGGACATCCGGCTGCGCTGGCGCGCGGCCACCGACGAGATCAAGCGGCTGGAGCAGCGGTCTACCGAGCTGCGGCAGCGCTTCTACTCCGAGAACGACTCCTTCGTGCGCGACAACCAGGTCAAGACGGAGTGGGACCGGGTGACCGACCGCTTGCAAAAGGCTCGCGCCGAAGCCGAGGCTGCCAGCCAGGAGCTCGCCGCCTTTCTGGAAGAGGGGAGGCGCGCCAACGCCTTGCCGGGCTGGCTGCGGGAAGGAGAGGAGCAGGAGCCGGCACCGGTGCCGGTCAAGAAGAAGGGCCTGCCGCCGCCCCAGTCGATCGATCCTCCGGTGCTGAATGACAACGGCGGGAACGGCGGGCACCACTGATGGGAGGAACGCACCGTCCTCGCCGTTTCTTCATCGAGACGTGGGGTTGCCAGATGAACGAGCTGGACAGCCAGCGCATGTCCGGGCAGCTCATGCAGCAGGGCATCCTGCCGACCCGCGAACCGGGCGAGGCGGACCTCATCCTCCTCAACTCTTGCAGCGTGCGGGAGAAGGCCGAGCAGAAGGTCTACTCGCGGCTGGGGGAGTACCGGCAGCTCAAGAAGGATGGACGGGATCTCCTCATCGGCCTCTGCGGCTGTGTGGCTCAGCAAGAAGGGGAGCGGGCGTTGGCGCGGGTGCCGGACCTGGATTTCGTGCTCGGGCCGGCCCGCGTGGGCGAGCTTCAGGATGTGTTGGCCCGCCGGCGAGCCGGTGAGCGGGTGGTGGCCACGGGCTTTCCCGAGCAACGAACCTATGACATCGACTCCGTCTCGCGCCAAGGCGAGTACAAGGGGATGGTGACGATCATCGAGGGCTGCAACAAGGTCTGCACCTTCTGCATCGTTCCCCAGACCCGGGGCCCCGAGCGCAGCCGGCCGCTGGCGGAGATCGTGCGCGAGGTCCGCCACCTCCTCGACTACGGCTTCCGGGAGATTGAGCTGCTGGGGCAGACCGTGAACCACTGGCGCGAGCCCGGAGGGGATCTCGACTTTGCGGACCTGCTGGCCGTGATCTCCGATTTGCCGGGGTTGGAGCGCCTGCGCTTCGTCACCTCCTACCCACGGGACTTCACGCCTCGCATGGTAGAGCAGGTGGGGAAGCACGCCAACATCTGCCCCTATCTGCATCTGCCCGTGCAGTCCGGTGCCGACTCGGTGCTGCGACGCATGGGCCGGGGGTACACCCGGCGCGAATATCTGGATCTCGTGGCAGGGCTCCGGCAGGCCCGCCCCGATCTTTCGCTCTCGACCGATCTGATCGTAGGTTTCCCCGGAGAGACCGAGGACGAATTTCGGCTCACTCTGGACTTGGTGCAGGAGGTCCGCTTCTCGGCGGTCTTCGCCTTCACCTACTCGCCGCGTCCCGGCACGGCGGCTCCGCGGCTGGGAAACGCCGTCGATTCCGGCGTAGCGTCCGAGCGCCTGCAACGTCTCTTCACGGCCCAGGAGACCATTCAGGGCGAGATCAACGCCTCCATGGTGGGGCGTGAGCTGGAGGTGCTCGTAACCGGGTGGGGCAAGCAGCCTGGCACCCAGGTGGGACGCACCTCGTGCCACCGCGTGATTACCTTCGAGACCGGTCCCGAACCGGTCGCCTTGGGCGGCCTCACCCGGGTCGAGGTGGGGGAGTCCTTTGCCTATGGTCTCCGTGGGCGTCGTCTCGACGTTCCCGCCATCGCCTCGGCAGGTTAAGCTCCCCCTTTCTTCCTCTCGCCTTCCGGCGCGCCGCGGTTTGCCTTGACCTGGCTCCGCCGTGCGCCCACAATACCGGCATGAGCACCCCCGACGAAGAGCTCCAGGTCGAAATCAAGGGCCTGATGTTGGACCCCTCGTCCAATGTCCCGATCGTCATCCTGCGTGACATCCAGAGCCAGATGTTCCTGCCGATCTGGATCGGAGTTTTCGAGGCCAACGCCATCGCCCTCCGTTTGGAGGGCGTCGAGCCGCCGCGCCCCATGACCCACGACCTGCTGCGCTCTTTCCTGGAGCAACTCGGTGGGAGGGTGGAGAAGATCGTCATCTCCGACCTGCGGGAGAGCACGTTCTTTGCCGTCATCCACATCCGCAACCAGAACGCGGCACTCACCATCGATGCCCGGCCGAGCGATGCCATCGCCCTGGCGTTGCGCACCGAGTCACCCATCTTCGTTCTGCGCACGGTCCTCGACAAGGCGCAGGCTGTGGATCTGGCGACCGACGCCAGCGACGAGGAGAAGCTCAAGAAGTGGCTGGAGGAGATCAGTCCGGATGAGCTGGGAAAGTGGACGATGTGACCTAAGTGGCCACCTCGATTTTGGCCCCCTGGTGCGGCGCAAGTATCGGTAGATCAGTCATTTGCTCGCGATGTCGGCGCGCCGACATCATCTTCTCTCACCTTGACCTGTCCCAGGCCTTTCCTTAGACTGCGCGCGCCTATGATCATCGCCATCGCCAATCAAAAAGGTGGGGTCGGGAAGACGACGACCGCCATCAACCTCGCCGCCGCCCTGGCCAGCAAGGGGATGAAGACCCTTTTGGTGGACCTCGACCCGCAGGCGAACAGTTCCATGTCCTTCCTCGACATCCACGAGCTGACCACCTCGATCTACGATGCCCTCACGGACGAGAACATCCACATCCCCGATATCATCCGTCCGGCGGCCAAGCTCGACAATCTGTTCATCGCCCCGTCGACCATCGCCTTGGCAAAGATCGAGGCCAAGCTGATCGGCGAGCTCGACAGCCACTACCGCCTCAAGGATGAAGTCCAGAGGATCCAGGAAGACTACGCCTACGTCATCATCGATACGCCACCGACCTTGGGAATCATCACTGTCAATGCACTCGTTGCGGCCACCCACGTCCTGATTCCAATTCAGGCGAGCTATTTCGCCCTGGAAGGAACAGATGATTTGCTGGAGACGGTGGACAAGATCAAGGTCCGGGCCAATCCCCAGCTCCAGATCCTGGGAGCCTTGATCACGATGTATGACAAACGGACCACCCTGGCCAAGGACATCTACGAGCAGATTCAGCGGGTCTTCGGGACGAAAGTCTTCGAAACGGTGATCACCAAGAGCGTCCGGCTCGAGGAGAGTCCGGCGTACCGGGAATCGATCTTCACCTTCGCGCCTCGTTCCACAGGCGCCTACGAGTACTATCGGCTTTCGGAGGAGGTGCTGAGCCGTGTCTGATCCCGTTGCCCGGAAACGCGGCCTGCCAGTGCGCGTAAAAATGCGCCACGACAATCACTTCGTCGAGGAGCTCTCGGCCCGTCACGAGACACCCATCGGCAAGATGATTCCGTTGTCGGCCATCGAGCCCGATCCTGGCCAGCCGCGCACGACCATGGGAGACCTCGATGACCTGGTGCTTTCGATCCGGGACAAGGGAGTGCTGGAACCCATTCTCGTGCGGCCCTGGCCGGGCGGCGACGAGGCCGGCGGTCCCTCGGGAGTTCTCTATCGGATCATCTCCGGGGAACGGCGCTATCGGGCCGCGCAGGAAGTTGGGCTCTACGAGGTGCCGGCCATCGAGATGGACGTCACCAATGAAGAGGCTCTCGAGATCGCCCTGATCGAGAACCTCCAGCGTAAGGACCTGACCCCCTTCGAAGAAGCCGAAGGGTACCGCATGCTGGCCGAGTCCCATCAGTACACGCATGAGGAGATCGCCGAGGCGGTCGGCAAATCCCGCACGGTCATCACGGAGAGTTTTTCCTTGCTTCAGATCCCGGCGCGGGTGCGCGACACGGTGCAGGCGCTGGGCATCACCTCGAAGTCGCTGCTGCTGGAGGTGCTCAAGGCGGGCTCGGAAACCGAGATGATCGAGCTCCTTGAAGAGGTGGCTCGGCGTGGGCTGAACCGGGACGATCTGCGCCAGCGCCTGCGGCGCAGCGAAAAGGGCGGCAAGTCCAGCCGCCGAAAGCCGTACGTGTTCCGCTTCAAGTCCCCGGACCGCAGCTTCAGCCTGTCGCTGGCATTCCGCCAGAGCGAGGTCGACAAGGTCGATCTCATTCAGGCTCTCGAACAGATCCTCGCCGACCTTCGGCAGGACGCCAAATAGCTCCTCGGAAGTCCGAGTCGATCCAACGGAGGCGGCGTTTTGCCGGGCCGCCACGGCCCAGCTTTCCTTCCGCATAAACAGTCTGGTAAGGCAGATTATGTTGCTCGCCGGCGCGATGAAATGACGCTGGACCGAGTTTGCGGCTTTTACTCGGCCGTCCACTCCGCGGCGAGATCCTCGTCCTCCGCCAGGCGCAGCCTGACGAGCCGGGCCCCCTCCGGTAATCCGTCCACGAGCTGTCCATGGATCCAGCGAATGAGGTTCTCGCTTGTCGGGATCGCTTCGCCCGCCCCGAACTCCGGCAACGCCGCGTTGAGGTGCTGGTGGTCCAGCCGCTCGACCACCCTCTCGCCGACGAGGCCGTCGAGCCGGCCGAGGTCGACGACGAAGCCGGTCGCCGGGTCGATCTCTCCCTGAACGCCGACCCACAGGCGGTAGTTGTGTCCGTGCCCCGGCAGATTGGCGCACTTGCCGAACCTCCTCCGGTTCTCCTCTTCGCTCCAATCGGGACGGCGGTACAGGTGGCTGGCGCTGAAACGGTAGCGGCGCTCCAGGACGATCTTCATGCTTCTTTCCCCCAATTCGGCGGACGTGTGCCAAGCCCCATATAATGCGCCCGTGCGCCGCCGGCTGAACCAGTACATCATCACCGAGATCCTGGGACCCCTGGGTCTGGGCTTCCTGGTCTACACCTTCATCCTGCTCATCCGCTTCCTGTTCCAGTCGGCGGAGATGATCATCCGACGTGGGTTGCCGGTGTCCATCGTCGGCAAGCTCCTGTTGCTGACGCTGCCCAATATCGTCGTCCTCACGCTGCCGATGTCGCTGCTCTTCGGCACCCTGATCGCCGTCGGCCGGCTGTCTTCGGATAGCGAGCTGATCGCCATGCGGGCCTCCGGCGTCAGCCTGCTGACCCTCTACCGGCCCATCTTTCTGCTCTCCGGCCTCGCCACCCTGCTCAACATGGCTCTCATGATCTACGTGCTGCCCTGGGGTAACCATGCCCTCCAGGAGCTGCGGCTCGAGATCACCACCCAGAGCGTCGCGCAGCAGATCGAGCCGCGGGTGTTCTATGAGGAATGGGAAGGCAAGGTGGTGTACGTCTTCGAGGTGCCCCAAGGCAGCAAGCGCTGGAAGGGAGTCTTCCTCGCCGAGTCCATCCCTTCGAGCGCCAACAACCAGATCACCACCGCCGACTGGGGCGAGGTCCTCGTCGACAAGGCCGGCGAACGGGTCGTCCTGCGCCTCTACAACGCCGTTCGCCACAAGGTCGACCTGAACGCGCCGGACCGCTACGAGGTCAGCCGGCACAAGCGGCTCGACTTGATTCTCGACGACCAGTTCGCGACCGAGCAGCGGGCCAAGCTCTCGATCTCCAAGGGGATCCGGGAGATGACTCTCAAGGAACTCAAGGAGCAACGCGACGACCCGGCGAGCTCCTCGGAGCAGCGAAACCTCGCCCAGGTGGAGATCCACAAGAAGTTCTCCATCCCCGTCGCCTGCCTGGTCTTCGGACTTTTTGCCCTGCCGCTGGGAATCAACAACCGGCGTGGCGGCAAAGCCTCGGGCTTCGCCCTCTCGATCGGCGTCCTCATCCTCTATTACATCCTGCTCAACAACGGCGAGGAGTACGCGCGTTTCGGCCGCATGCCCCCCTGGCTCGGCATGTGGCTGCCCAACATCCTCCTGGCGGTCGCCGGCTTCTTCCTGCTGGTGCGTCGCAACCGCGACAAGAGTCTGCTGGTGAGCCGGATCGACCGCTGGGTGCGGCAGGATGTCTGGAGTGGCATCCAGCGCCTGCGGGGGGTGACGGTGGCGCGGCGCAAGGAGCGGCAGGAGAAGCGCATGGAGAGGGCTCGCCTGCGTGAGGAGGCCGCGGAGCGGACGCGGCAGGCGGAACGAAGCCGGCGGCTGGTGCTGCTCCTCCCCCGCCTGCGTATCGTCTTCCCAAACATCCTGGACCGCTATGTGGTCCGCCTGTTCACCATGATCTTCTCCCTGGTGGTGCTGTCCGGCATCTCGCTCTTCGTCATCTTCGACCTCAGCGAGAACATCGACGACATCCTGAAGAACAAGGTGGCTACCGGCATCGTCCTCAACTACTACAAGTACCTCTCGCTCCAGATGTTCTACGAAATCGCGCCGATCATCGTGCTGGTGACGACGCTGATGACCTTCAGCCTGCTCGCTCGCACCAACGAGATCATCGCCTGCAAGGCTTTGGGTCTGAGCCTCTACCGGCTGGCCTTACCGGCCCTCGCGGTGGCGCTGCTGGTGACCTCGTTCTCCGGCTATCTGGAGTCCTCCGTGCTGCCGGCCTCCAACGAGAAGGTGGCGAAGCTCAAGGACCAGATCCGGGGTAAGGCGACGGCGAGAACCTACCGGCGGGCGGACCGCCAGTGGTTGTTCGGCCAGGGAAGGTACATCTACAACTATCTTCACTACGATCCGCAGCAGCCGAGTCTCCAGCGGCTTCAGGTCTTCGACTTCGACGCTCGTCACCGGCTGACCCGGCGACTTTACACCGACAACGCGCGATACATCGGCGGCGGCTGGCTGTTCAATGACGGCTGGGTCCGCGGCTTCGACGGCGTCGAGGTGACCGCCTATAAGCGCTTCCAGAAGCCCATGGTCGAGGCGCACTTCGAGACCCCCGATTACTTCGACTCCGAGATCCGGCCTCCCGACCAGATGCGCTACGGTGAGCTCAAGAACTACATCCAGGAGCTCAAGGAGAGCGGCCAGCCGGTCCCGGAACTCCAAGTCGAGCTCGAGAACAAGATCGCGTTTCCGATCGTCTCGCTGATCATGGCCCTTGTCGCGCTCCCCTTCTCCTTCCGACTGGGGCGTCAGGGAGCGCTTTACGGCATCGGTATTTCGGTCGTGCTGGGAATGGTCTTCCTGGGGATCTTCGCCTTCTTCAACAAGATGGGAGCGGCCGGGGCCCTCCCTCCCCTGGTCGCCGTCTGGAGTCCGAGCGCCGTTTTCTCCCTGATCTCGGGCTACCTGTTTCTCGGCGTCAAGACTTGAGAGCGCGGCTACCCGTCGGGGGCCGCCGGGACTGCCGCCCTAAGGATTGGCGGAGAACTGCAGGTTGGGGTTGTTGCGGGCTCGCTTCAGGAACTCGGAGACCTGGCGGACGAGGCCGGCTCCAGCTTCCTCCTGGCGGGCGGCGCCACAAAGGGCCAGGACCGCCGCGAGAGCTTCCCGATGCGTGCTGCGGGATTGGAAGACCGCAACCGTTTCCTCAGTGACTCGCAACAGGTCCGCGGTTCTGCCCTGAGCGACGTAGATGCCGGCGAGATCGAGAGAGGCCAAGGCGGCATCGTAGTCGAGCCCGAGTCCGGCGTAAGCCTCTCGCACCTCCCGGAACGCCGCTTCCGCCTGGTCGTGCCTGTGCAGGCCGGCGGCGACCAGGCCTTCCACCCAGCGCAGCTTGAGAAGGTTCATGCGGTCGCCCATCTTCAGATACAGCGGCCGGCTGTGGAACAGGAGTGCGAAGGCCTCGCGCGACCGGCCGCTCTCGTTCAGGGCATGGATCAAGTTGTGGCGAGCGGCGAGGAAGAGGCGAGGGTCGTTCTGCGGATCGATGAGGTCGAGAGCACGGCGCAGCAGCGACATTTCGGCCTCGATATCACCGGCCTCGCCGCAGACCAGCGACTTCTGGAGCAGAGTGCGGCCCATCAGGTTCCACTGCCCCAGCTTCTTGTAGATGCCGGCAACGCGATCGAAAAGCCGGAGGGCTTCGGCGAACTGCTCCTGAGCCCGGCGCAGGGACGCCAGCAGGGCGAGCACCCTGGCGCGGTCGAAGAGGCTGACTCCACCGGCGGCCAGGAGCTCCTGGGCTACCGCCAGCGCCTCTTCGGCCTCATTCAGGTTGGAGTGAATACGATGGGCGTTGCCGAGCTGAGCCCAGACTCGGGCTCGCAGGCTCTCGTGGACATCCTCTCCCCCACAATCGGCAGCCGTCAACCGGTCCACCAGAAGAAGGGCGAGACTCGCGAGCTCGACGGCACGCCGCGGGTCTTGGAAGCCTGTTTCGTGGCTCTCTTCGACCAGCAGGTCGCAAAGCGCGCGGGAACGGAAGCGCTGGCTGTTGGTGACCAGCAGGTGTTGCCGCTCCGCGGGTACCTGAACCAGCTCCGCGAGGAGAGCGCCAGCCTGGAAGCGCTGGGCGGCGAAGGCCGCCTCCGTTGCCGCCACCTTGTCGAAGACGCGGTCCAGCACGGCATCATAGCCGTCGGCGGACGCCTCATCCTCTTCCTGGCAGATGACATCGAGGATCGTGGGGTCCTCGAACGAGTCGGCGGGTTCCCAGAGGGTCGAGGTGGCCTGCTGGCAGTGGGGGCAACCGTTGAGAAGATGGAAGGCAATCTCCCGAGTCTCGGCCGTGGAGAGCTGGCCGAGGATGAACTGCTCCAAGGCGTCGGGAGTGGGGTGATCAGTCATGACCGGTTTTCTTCACACAAAATGCCGCTGGCAACCAGGTGGCGCGTCAGCGCCGCGAGGCATCGGGTCGTGATCTTGTTGATACTGGACGGGCTATAGCCCATTCGCTCCGCGAGCTCCGGAGCCTCATACCCTTGGCTATAGCGGAGGGACAGCAGCGAGCGGCAACGCTCCGGCAATTGCTCGATGGCATGGGTGAGGTCGCGGCGGAGATCGGCCTCCTCCTGATCGGGAGCCGTGGGCTCCGCCATGAATTCCAGGACCGCGGCGTCGACAGCGTCATAGAGTTTGCGCCTCTGCTCCCTCCAATACAACAGACACTTGTTGCGAATAGTCCCCATCATCCAGGCGACCGGATCGCGGATCGCCTGGCGCTGGTAGATGAGGGCGAGCAGAGCCTGCTGCACGATGTCCTCCGTATCCTGCGGAGGAATCCTGTAGCGTGCGAACAGAACCTTGAGGCGAGGCTGAACGTCCCTCAGTAAAATCTCAAGCGACGCCTCAACCTGCGGCTGGTCCAGTGCACTCATCTTCCCTCGAAAGGGCCTCTTCGAAACTGCTGGGGACAGTAGCACCATTGGCTCCCCATGTCCAGGCGATCGGGAGGCGTGGAGCCCCTTCAAGCCTCCGACCGGAAGCCGGAGCTCACGAGTTGCTCGGTGAGGGCCGCTAGGCAACGGCGCGTCACCTTCCGGACGCTCGACTTGCAATAGCCCGTCTGCTCGGCGACCTCTGCCGTGGTGCAGCCGAAGCCATAGCGCAGCCGCAGCACGGAACGGCAGCGATTGGGCAGGCACGACAGCATGGCCTCGAGGTCGGTGCGGATGTCCGACTACTCCTGCGCCGGTGCCTCGCTTTGCGCCAGCAGCTCGAGAATAGTGGAGTCGACCAACTCGAAGAGGCGGCTGCGGTGTCGCCGCCAGTAGACGATGCAGCGATTGGCGAGGGTTCCCACCAGCCAGGCCTCGGGGTTGCGAATGGTCCCCAGCTTGGAGATCAGGATGAGAAACGTGTCCTGGAGGATGTCTTCAGCGTCCTGGGTGGGAATCCTGTAGCGGCTGAGAACTCTCTTCAGCTTCGGCTCCGTCCTGACGAGGATCTCCTCAAGGGACGGCTCCGCCAAGTCGTCGGGTTGTGCCGAAGGAATCATAGAAGTTTGCGAAGATTGGATTTTACCAATTCGCCGCCCTTTTGTCCAGCTTGCCGCATGAGGGAAGATCGGAGAAAGAGTGTGTCCTACCCCTACCGCTTGGGGTGGTGCGGTCAGCGCGACTCGCGGAAGCGGAGGTCCGCGGGGTTCCCGTTTTCCTTGAGGTAGGCGCTCACCTCACGGATCAGGCCCAGGGTGACGCACTCCATCTCGGCCGCCCTCTGAAAGGTGAGGAGTGCCGCGAGGGCCTCGCGGTGCACGTCGCGGGAGCGGAAGATGGGAATCATCTCCTCGGCCAGGCGACGCATCTCCGCTCCCCGGCCTTGGCGGGCGTAGATGTCCGCCAGGTCGAGCGACAGAAGGGCTGTGTCGAACCCCAGCTCACGCTCGATCAAATCTTTGCGGACCGCCTCGAGGAGCTCCTCGGCCTCCGGGAGCAACCCCAGCGCGATGGCGATCTTGCCTTCCAGCCAGCGCAGCCGTATAAGGCTCATCTGATCCCCGAGTTGGTGGTAGAGAGGCCGGGCGCCGGCCAGAAGCTTCAGAGCCTCGTGATACTTGCCGCTTTCCGTCAGGAAAAGCGTCAGGTTGTGATGGGCGGCCACCAAGAGCCGGAGGTCGGAAGACGGGGAGAGCTTTCGGATGCCTTCCTTCAGGTAACGGATGGCCGCCTCGGGGTCGCGGGCGAAACCGAGCAGGAAGCCGCGGGTGACCAAGACCCGGCCCTGGAGCTGAGAATCGTCGCAGCGACGCGCGATGGCGGTGACGCGGTCGAGCAACCGGAAGGCCTCGCCGAAGCGCTGCCGCCCCCCAAGGAACGACGCTCTGTGGAGCAGCAGGTGCGCCTTTTCCAGCGGATCTCCAGTCCCCTGTTTGAGCAGCCCTTCCGCCTGGGCAAAGCTCTTTTCGGCTTCCTGAAAATGGGACTGGATACGCTGCGCATTGCCCTGTGTCGCCCAGGCGCGGGCGAAGAGGTCGTTGACGCGTGACTTGCCATAGACGGCCGGGTTCAGGCGCATCGCGACGCCGACCCCGAGCTCAGCCAGCTCCAGGGCGCGGGCAGGGTTCTGAAAGCCCCAGTCCTGCGAGAGATCCAGAAGCCGCTCGCAGAGCGACCAGGTCTGAAGCCGGGGGTCCCGCTCCACCCTGTCCACCTGGCAAGCGGGGGATTGAGCCAGCAGCTCCCGCAGCAATCCTGGAACCGCCTCACGCTCCAGGGTCAACTCGGCTTCTTGCCGCTCGACCTCCTGCCAGGAACGGGCGAAAGCCTCACCGTAGGAAGTGAGCCTGTCCGCCCAGGCCTGCCGGCATGTGGCACAGTCGGTGAGGAGGTGGCGAACGACCCTGCGGCTGCGCGGGCGAGACAGGGTTCCCTGTCCGAATGCCGTGAGAAGGGCCGGATCCAGATGCTTACCCATCCTGGGGCTCACCTTGAGGCTGCCGTTCGAAGCCCACGGCCAGAAGCTGCCGCGTGAGAGCCGCGAGACAGCGGTTGGTGACCTTGCGGATGCTGGAGATGCGGTAGCCCATCTGCTCGGCAACCTCGGTGGGGCCGTAGCCAAGGCCGTAGCGAAGTTTGAGGAGCGACCGGCAGCGGGTCGAAAGACGGGAGAGGACGCGATTGAGGTCGCATGTCAGCTCCGCCTTCTCCTGTTCGGGGGGCTGTGGCACGGCCAGCAGATCGAGGATCGCCGTGTCCACCGCTTCGCAGAGGCTGCCCCGCCGTTTGCGCCAGTACATGATGCACTTCTTCTTGACCGTACCGATGAGCCAGCTCTCCGGGCTGCGGATCTTGTCCCACTTGTAGAGCAGCGTGAGCTGGGCGTCCTGCAGGATGTCCTCGGCGTCTTCGGGCGGGATCTCGAAGTTCCGGAGCACGCGCTCCAGCCGTGGCCGAGAGCTCTTCAGCAGAATGTTGAGCGATTCCCGCAGTTCAGGATGATCGAGAGTTGCCATAACAAAAATGTCTGCCGTCGACAGCCGCTAGGCTAACACCCCCTTAGCGCCCTGTCCAGAAGCGATGTCCCTCTCTCCGGAGCGGGCCGTCAGCGGCTGCGCGCCGCCGCCGAGCTCCGGCGGCCTAGGATAGCGCAGCGGCCACCGGTTCCGAAGCGCGTTCAGGTGACAGCGGTAAGCGGCTGGAGCCGCCGGGCTGCTAAGATGCCGCGGCGATGAGCGTCTTCTTCCTCTTCCTGCTCGCCACCAGCCTGGGGTCGCTCTCCACGCTGTACTGGATTCCCGAGGAAAACCTCGGGCGCGGCTACTTCCAGACCAACGCCCTTGTCATTCTTGGCCTGCTGTCGCTCGCCACGGCGATGGAGATTCTCCACCCTTTCCGTCCATTTGGCGCGCGGCCGGCGGCGGGCGTTACCGCCCTGGCCGCGGCGCTCGGCGGCGGGTTCCTCTACTACGCCGCGATCTGGCGCCAGCGCTGGGATCTCTGCCGCTGGCCGCTGACGCTGTCGCTCGCCAGCTGCGCCGCGGCGCTCCTGCTCGCCGGGCCGCACCTGGTCCCGCCGTTCACCCCTCTCCCCTACCGCGGCGCGCTGCTGGCGGCGAGCCTTCTCGCCTCCGCCCTGCTTCTCGGCTGGTCGCTGATCGCCATGCTCCTCGGCCATTGGTATCTGGTCGCTCCGAGGCTCGCCTTCAAGCACCTGGTCATCTTCTGTTGGGTGCTGCTGGCTACGGTCCTCGTCCGTCTCGCCGCCGTGGGTGCCAGCGTGGCGATGGCAGCCAGCGTCGGCGAGCTCGTGGAGCCGCATCCCCTGCGCGTGCTCACCGGGCTCGGAGGCCAGGGGATCTTCTTCTGGTTCCGGCTGCTCTGGGGGCTGGCCATCCCCCTCGCCCTCGCCGCCATGGCTCTGCAGTGCGCGCGTCAGCGCTCGAATCAGTCGGCGACGGGGATTCTCTACGTGCTGGTGGTGGGGGCCTTCATCGGGGAGATCACGGGAGCCTACCTGAGCGTCACCACGGGCGTCCCCGTCTGATCGCGGCGTCCCGATGCGCGTCCGCACCCAGTGCCGCGACTGCGGCCTCCCCTTTCCTGCGCTTCTCACCCCGGAGACTCCGGAGGTGGCCTGTCCCAACTGCGGCAAGGCCCGCTCGGTTTCCGCGACGGGCTGGACCGACGGCCCGGACGGCCGCGTGGAGGTCTGCCCCCTCTGCGGCTGCCGTCATCTCTATCGCCAACGGGACTTCAACCGCGCCCTCGGCTGCGGGCTCGTCGTCCTGGGCGCCGTCCTGGTGCCGTGGACCTTCGGGCTTTCCCTCGTCGTCTGCGCCCTGATCGACCTCTGGCTCTACCGGCGGCTCAAGGACGTCGTCGTCTGCTACCGGTGCGACACGGTCTATCGGGACGCGCGGCCAGGACCCCGGCAGAGCGAGGTCGACCTGCTGAAGCACGACGTGCTGAAGTATGGGAAGACGTGGGAGCCCACGCAGGGACCGTCGGCGGAATCTCATCCCGGCCTTCCTCTCCCGGAGGAAGAGGAAGGCGAGGAGCAAGAGAGACTCGGGTCAGACTGAAACCGCGACTTCGAGGCCGGCGGCGGCGCGTAGGGCGGCGGCCCGATGGGTGCTCTCCCAGCGGAAGTCCTGATCGTCGCGGCCGAAGTGGCCGTACGACGCCGTCTTCTGGTAGATCGGGCGCCGCAGGTCGAGATCCTCGATGATGGCCCGCGGCGCGAGGGGGAAGTGCTCGCGCACCAGGCTCTCCATCAGGCGGTCGCTGCGATCGCCGAGGGTCCCCGTCCCGAAGCTGTCCACCCGCACCGAGACCGGATCGGCGACGCCGATGGCATAGGCGAGCTGCACCTCGACGCGTTCGGCGAGGCCGGCGGCCACCAGGTTCTTGGCCACGTGGCGCGCCATGTAGCAGGCCGAGCGGTCGACCTTCGTCGGGTCCTTCCCCGAGAAGGCACCACCGCCGTGACGGCCGTAGCCGCCGTAGGTATCGACGATGATCTTGCGGCCGGTCAGCCCGCAATCCCCCTGCGGACCGCCGACGACGAACCGGCCCGTGGGATTGACGTGATAGACCGTCTTCTCGTCCAGCAGCTCGGGCTCGATCACCGGCTTGATGATCTTCTCGATCACCGTCCTCTTGATCTCCTCATGGGAGACGGCGGCATCGTGCTGGGTCGAGATGACCACCGTGTGCACCCGCACCGGCTTGTTCCCCTCGTACTCGACCGTCACCTGGCTCTTGCCGTCCGGCCGCAGCCAGGCGATCTCGCCCGAGTGCCGGGCCTCGGCGAGGCGCCGCGTCAGCCGGTGCGCGAGGGCGATGGGCAGCGGCATCATCTCCGGCGTCTCGCGGCAGGCGAAGCCGAACATCAGCCCCTGGTCGCCGGCGCCGCCGGTATCCACCCCCTGGGCGATGTCGGGAGACTGCGGGTCGATGGCCGAGAGCACGGCGCAGGTCTGGCTGTCGAAGCCGAAGCTGGCCTGTGTGTAGCCGATCTCCTTGACCACCCGGCGGGCCACGGCGGCGAAGTCCACGTAGGCGTGGGTGGTGATCTCGCCGGCCAGGAGGACCATGCCGGTGGTGACCAGGGTCTCGCAGGCCACGCGGCTCGTCGGGTCCTGCCGCAGCACCTCGTCAAGGACGGCATCGGAAATCTGGTCGGCCACCTTGTCGGGGTGGCCCTCCGTCACGGACTCCGACGTGAACAGGTGGATATCTCGTTCGTTCATAAGTTCGCACCTCGGGTATGAGCTTCGCAACAAACCGGAATGTTACCAAATCGGTGAAAAAAGGGGTCAACGGGCGGGGCGGTTCTCCAACACCCCGTAGAAGAGTGTTGACAGGGCGTGGAAAGTAGACAGGGCGATGGCCCTGCGCCTCGTCTCCAGGCCGCCGGTCAGCGAGCTGGTGATGCCGCCGCTGCGCCGGGTACCGGGAACGGTGAAGGGAATCTGGGCGCCGTCGAAGCCCGCCACCAGACGTTCAGGGAGTTGCACGGCGCCGCTCGATCCCCAGGCCTCGCCCAGGGGACCTCGCAGCACGGTCCAGTTGCGGATGAAGTACCGCTGGCTGCCGTCGACGTCGAGCGACTCAATGCCGCCCTCGCTCGCCAGGTAGAAGTGGTAGTTGCCGCCCAGGCGCTCCTCGAGCTCCACCGCCCGCTTGCGGGCATGGCGCACCACCTCCTCGTCGGAGACGAGCAGCCCCACCCGCTCCTCCACCACCGACTGAGGCACGACGGCCACCGACACCGGCTTGTCCAGGCCGTCGTGGAAGAAACGGAGAAAGCCGTCCCGTACGCCCAGGAGCTGGTCGGAGGTGTGTCCCGCCACAGCCACCTCGACGCCTTTTTGGAGCCGCTGCCAGAAGTCTTTAAGATCCATGCGTGATCACCAGTCGTCAGAACCAAAGGCTGAAGGATATTCGCCGGCTCCGGCGAAGTAAAGGCGACCACGCCCTGTTGGAGGGGCCGCACCTCGTGGCCGAGGCCCTGGCGGCGGCCTTGAGGCTGGACGAGATCCTTGCCACGCCGGACTTCCTCGCCTCGGCGGAGGGACGGCGGCTGGCCAGACTCTGGACGGTTGAGCCCCTGGAGGTGGACGCCTCCCTGCTGGCTGGGCTGACCGACGCCGACTCTCCCCAGGGCGTCCTGGCGGTGGCCCACCTTCCCCGGGACGGCGTCGGCGCCCTGCCTGTCCTCCCTGGCCATCCATATCTCTATCTGGACGGTCTCCAGGATCCCGGCAACCTCGGGGCTCTGGTGCGGGTGGCCGAGGCCGCGGGCGCCGCCGGCCTCGCTCTCTCCCCAGGCTGCGTTCATCCAAACCACCCCCGAGCCCTGCGCGCTTCGGCCGGCAGCCTCCTGCGCCTTCCGGTCGCCGTCGCCGCCGAGCCGGATGCCGTCTCCCGCCATCTCGCCGCCGCCGAGCCACGCTGGACCGCCCTCGTCCCCCGGGACGGCGAGGATCTCTATCACGCGGATCTCGCCGGCACTCTCATCCTCGCCGTCGGGGCCGAGGGACCGGGCGTCTCGCCGGCCCTCCTCGCCCGCGCCGGTCTGCGCCTCACCATCCCCATGGAGCCGGCGGTCGAATCGCTGAACGCCACGGTGGCCGCGGCGCTGGTGCTGTTCGAGTTCCGACGCCGGCGGATGACATAGAATCCCGGCCGAACTCGAAGGCCCGTCCCAGGAGGAAGACGATGAAGATCGGCATTGGCTCCGACCACGCCGGGTATCGCTACAAAGAGGAGATCAAGAAGTACCTCGCCAAGCTTGGCCACGAGGTGAAGGACTTCGGCACCAACTCCGAGATGACGGTCGACTACCCCGCCTTCATCCGCCCGGTGGCCGAGGCGGTCGCCCGGGGCGAGTTGGAGCGCGGCATCGTGCTCGGCGGCTCGGGCAACGGCGAGGCGATGGTCGCCAACCGGGTGCGCGGCGTACGTTGCGCCCTGTGCTGGAACGACGAGTCGGCCCGCTTCGGGCGCCAGCACAACGACGCCAACGTCATCTCCCTGGGCCAGAGGATGATCTCGCTGGAGATCGCCCTGACTCTGGTGCAGATCTGGCTCGACACCCCCTTCGAAGGCGGCCGTCACGTGCGCCGCATCCAGATGATCGACGAGCCCTCCCCGGCTTCCTCGTGAAGCTGGAAGAGCTGTGCGAGGCCCTGGGGCGGGACCGGGTGCGCCGGGGGGAAATCCTCGCGCCCTATACGACCTTCCGCATCGGCGGCCCTGCGGATCTTTTCTTCGAGCCGAAGACCGCGGACGAGTTGGCGGCGGCCCTCCTCGCCGCCCGCCGGCTCGAGGTCCCTTTCTTCCTCCTGGGGCTCGGAGCCAACATCCTGATCGGCGACCGGGGGTTCCGGGGCCTGGTGATCCGCAACCAGGCGCGAGGCATCGAGATCTTCCCCGAGACCGGCCGAATCCGCGCTGAGAGCGGCGTCGTCGTCTACCCGGACCTGATCGACGCCGCGATCGAGCGCGGGCTCTCGGGCCTGGAGCACTACGTGGGCATCCCCTCGACCGTCGGCGGTGCCCTCTGGCAGAACCTCCACTTCCTCTCTCCCGCCCCGACCCGCGAGAGGACGATGTTCATCGCCGAGGTGACCCACGAGGCCGAGATCCTCACCCTGGAAGGGGAGCGCCGGACGGTGGACGTCAATTACTTCCAGTTCGGTTACGACACGTCGGTCCTCCACCACCGGCCCGACGTGGTCCTCGCTGCGACCTTCCAACTCACACCCGCCGATCCTGAAACGTTGCGGCGGATCGCGGAGGAGAACCTCGACTGGCGCAGGGAGCGCCATCCGCCTCTGGACACCGAGCCGAGCGCTGGCTCCATCTTCAAGAAGATCGAGGGGATCGGCGCCGGCCGGCTGATCGACGAGTGCGGCCTCAAGGGAACGCAGATCGGCGGCGCCATGATCACCCGCCGTCACGCCAACATCTTCATCAACACCGGCGGCGCCACGGCGGCGGACGTGCGAGCGCTGATGGCCCATGTCCAGGAGACCGTAGAGGCCAGGACGGGGTACCGGTTGGAGCCGGAGATCTCGTTCGTCGGCGAGTTCTAGCCTGGCCGGCTCGCCTTAGAGGACCTTCTCGTACTCCTTCAGCAGCCGGCGCGCGATCTCCTGCGGATCGTGTCTCTCTCTGCGCGCCCGGTGACCCTCTGCGATAATCGATGCGGCAAGCGCGGGATCTTCCTGAAGCCGCCGGATCGCCGTGGCGAATTCCCGCGGCTCCCGGGCTACGATCGCTTCACGGCCATCTTTCACCTCCAACCCGGCAAGCGCCGCCGGTGTCGCCACGACCGGCACACCCCGCGCCCAGGCTTCGAGGATCTTGATGCGCACTCCGGACGCGATGCGCAGGGGCACCGCCAGGATGGAGCCGGGTGGAAAGGCCTCGGCGCTGTCTCCCGGCGGCGGATGGACGGCGACTCCCGGCGGCGGCGAGGCGAGGTCAATCCCGTAGAGATGTAGGACCGCGCCCGGCACCTCGGAGCGAACGGCAGGCCAGACATCTTTTAGGTACCAGGCTACGGAGTCCTCGTTCGGCATCCACCCCCGGCTGCCGAAGACGACGACCGGTGGATCGCCCTCCAGCCGGCCCGATCCGGGAGGGAGCTCCGGGAAGGGTGCCCGCACCACGCCGACCCGGCCGCCGCCCGCCAGCTCGCCCAGGCGCGCCGCGTCCTCTGCCGTCAGCGCCAGGGTCGCGGCGACCCGCTGGACGGCGTTCCCCTCCCATCTCGCGAGTCGCCCCGCCTCCCCGCGGAGCCACAAGCCCCGCACTCCGTTCCCCCGCTCCCCCGCCGCCCTCCAGAGGTCGCTCTCCACGTTCTGGGCTCTCAGCACCACGGGAACGCCCTGCGTGAAGGCCCGTTCCACCTGCGGCAGCGCCTGGAGTTGCTCGGCATGGACGAGATCGAACCGCTCCGCCTTCAGCCGTTGCTCCACCTCCTGGCGGACCGCCGGCAGGGAGTGGCGGGCGATCGACAACGGCGCGCCGCCCCCCGACCGTAGCAGCGCGGCGAGGGGCGGCAGGGGAGCCGCCGGGATCAGCACAGGCTCGCACCAAGCCGACAGCTCGCGGGTCACCCGGGCGAGGTCGAACGCGTCCGGGTCGACCGGCGCCACCAGGGTAAGGCGGCAGCCGGCGGCGGAGAGCGCCTCCAGGGTGTTGAGGAGCAGGAAACGGCCGCCGTCGATGGGGGGCCAGGGTGCCTTGGTGGCGGCCAGGAGGAGCTTCATCACGTTTCAGTCAGTCTGCAAGTATCCGAAAAGGTGCCCTTCAAACCCGCGCCGTTCTAGGGGTTGCAAGATGACAGCGAGTTTTTACGTCTATAGAGTGCATGTTATCCCGAGCTACGGCAGCTACGCCATGGGGCATTGAGGCCCGCCCCGTCCAGATCGAAGTCGACGTCCACAACGGACTCCCACAGGTTCAGATCGTGGGACTCGCCGATGCCGCGGTACGCGAGAGCCGCGAGCGGGTGCGAGCCGCCATCAAGAACTGCGGCTTCGACCTGGATCCCAAGTCCATCATCATCAATCTCGCTCCCGCCGACCTGCGCAAGGAAGGCAACCACCTCGATCTCGCCATTGCCCTGGCGATGCTGGTGGCCTACGACCAACTCCCCCAGGAAGCGCTCGACGGCCGGCTCATCTGCGGCGAGCTCGGCCTGGACGGAGCCATCCGCACCGTCCGCGGCGGCCTCGCCATCGCCGACCTCGGGAGGCGCCTCGCCTGCCGCGAGGTGTTGCTGCCGGCGGCCAACGCCTCGGAGGCCGCCGCTCTGGGCGCGGTGCCGGTGGTCGGCCTTCTCGGCCTGGCCGAAGCCGTCCACCACCTGACCGGGACGGAGCCGATCCCCTCGGTCCCCACTCCCCTGCTCGCCACTGGCGCCTGGTCCCACGGCCCCGATCTCTCGGAGGTGCGAGGCCAGGAGACGGCCAAACGGGCCCTCGAAGTGGCGGCCGCCGGCGGGCACAACCTCCTCTTTCTCGGGCCTCCGGGCTCGGGCAAGACGATGCTCGCCCGCCGCCTGCCCGGCCTGCTGCCACCCCTCACCCTGACGGAGGCCATCGCCGTCACCAAGGTCCACTCGCTGGTGGCGGAGGAACCCCCGGCGGGCCTGCTCCAGCACCGCCCGTTCCGCAGCCCGCACACCGGCACCAGCACGGCCGGGATGATCGGCGGCGGCAGCAACCCCCGTCCAGGCGAGGCGAGCCTGGCGCACAACGGCGTCCTCTTCCTCGACGAGCTGCCGGAGTTCCGGCGCGACACCCTCGAAGCCTTGCGCCAGCCCCTGGAGGAGGGCTTCGTCACCGTGGTGCGAGCCCGCGCCCGTCTCGCCTTCCCGGCCCGCTTCTCGCTGCTCGCCGCTATGAACCCCTGTGAATTCGGTCACTATCTGCCACGAGTTCCGGGGAAGGGGGAAGTAGGAGGGGGTGGGGTGAGGGGCTCTCTGGCAGGAAGTCAAGCTCGATTTCCACTTCACCCGAGCCTACGCTGATCCGCCGGACGATGGTCTCCACGATCTCCCGCTTTGTCCCGAAGGGAAGAGTCTCCCACCGTTCATAGAGAGTCTGTGCCTCGGAAAGCACCTCTGAGCTTCCAAGCGTCCGGATGGTAAGGAAGTCAATCTCGCCGTGAAGTCTCGGGATCTCAGCGGCAAGCGCCGCCTTCCGTCTCTCCAGAGGATCGTTTCGCTCCCTGAAGCCCGCGACGGTAAGTCCTCCCTCAAGGTAGAGACGGTAGAGCTTCTCGGCTTCGTCTTTGACCTCCTTTGCTTCACGCTCAAGTGTCCCGAGGAGTTCCCGCTTCTCTTCGACCGCGAGGTCTGCCGCTCCGAGATGCTCGGCAATCGCTTCGGAAGAGAAGACGAAGCCTTTGAGCTTTTCTATAAAAATCTTCTCCAGGTCGGACAGGGGGATCTTGTTCCGGCAACCGGCACAGACCCACTTCGGCGTGTTCGAGGGAACGTAGAGCTTCTTGCCGCAGGAGCAGAAGGCCACTCCGGTGAAGAGATGCACCGGCCGCCTGCCAGGCTTCGGGCCTTCGGCCCGGGCACGCAGGATTCCGGCGCACTCTTCCCAGAGGGCGGTATCAATGATCGCAGGGATTGGTACTTCGACCCATTCGCTCTCGGGCTTGAGCTTCCACTTCTTTCCTTCGCCGAGGGAGCGGGTGTAGTTTGCCCGCCGTACGCCTTTCGCGGTCGGGTCAAGGATGAGCCGTCGCACGGTCGCATGGGTGAAGAGACTGCCGTTTCGGGTGCGGAATCCTCTCCGGTTCAGGAGGCCCGCGACCGTTCGCACCCTCCGGGTTTCACTGAAAAGCTCATACATGAGCTTGCGGACTGGCGCTTCCAACTCATCCGGCACGAGCTTGCCGTCCGTCCAGGCATAGCCGTAGGGAGCTGCTCCGCTCACGCGCTTGCCGAGCTTGGCCCGGATGGGGACGGAAGCTGCCACCCGCTCGGCGATCTCCTCCCGCTCCCACTGTGCCATGGCGGCGATCAGGGTGTAGAAGAGGCGTCCGGCCGGGGTGGAGGTGTCGATCGACTCCTGAAGGGAGATGAGGTCGGCACCCTGCTCCTCGAAGATCGCGGCGAATTCAAGAAGCTCGCGGGTGTTACGGGCGAGCCTCGCAAGCTTTGAGAAGATGAGTCCCGAGATCGAGCCCTCGCGCACATCCCGAAGCATTCGCCTGACTTCGGGGTGTTCCATGACTGACTTGCCCGAGACTCCGGCAAGGTCGTAGACAGTGACCGGAGTCCAGCCTTTGCTCTCGGCGTACATCCGTGCCCGTGCCTCGTGGTGTTCGGGGCTTTCTCCTCTGGCCTGGTCTTCGGTTGAGACCCTGATGAAGAGTCCCACCCGCTTTCCTTCCTCTCCTCCGTTGCGGGAGGAATTGAAACGCTTCTGCATGAGTGCTCCTTTCGGGAGAGTCCGCGGAGTGCGGGGGTTGTTTAGAGTGCGAAGAACAACTCTCTCCCTACGGTAAGAGGCACGGAGGATTTTCCGAAGACGCCGAAAGTTGCCGGAGTGGCACAGTCAGCCATCCTTCTTCAGGCGGCTCATGCTCCGCGCGAGGATTTCAGCCACCCGCTTTGCCTTGGGGTCTTCCGGAGCCTGATAGCGGACTTTGACCCTGTACCCGTGGACCATCCCTTCCTCTTCCTTGGCCGGCTGGCCGGCAAGCCAGGAGAGAAGTTCCTCGGGGGTGAAGAGATGCACCCGCGTCCGCTCGCTCTCAGCGAGCGAGGCGTCGAGGAGCTTCCCGAGCTTCAGAAGCCGCCCTTTTTTGAGGGACACCACGGCAACCTCTCCGAACCCGGCCGCAAGACACTTCTCCACGTTCTCAACCTCGTGCTCCGGCGTCGTCGTGACTGAAATCTCGCAGGCAATCCGCGTCTCTCCCCGGTAGAGCGCGACGTCGACCGACTCCCGGGTGCCCGGAATCTCGTCTTCGACCATGGCCCGGAAGCCGCGCTCCTCCGCCCATCGCTTGACGAGTTCCTGTAAGTAGGTGTGCTCCGGCCCGCCCTTCCCTGGCCGGTGGGGTTCGGGAGGCGCCTGTTTAGGCGAAGCTTCCGGCTCGGGTTTGAGAGCAGCGGGACCCGGAGAGGCCGGGGCCGCTTGTGGCGCTTCCTGTCCTGCGGACCGAGGCGCCTTTTTCGGAACCTCGGGTGCGGCTCTCGGGAGCGGAGCGTCCTCCGCCCGGGGCCTGCCCCACCGCAGGAGGGAGCGCCTTCGGATGTCTCGGCGCCTTGCTTCCACTGCCCGGGCATCGCCCTCCTCTATCGGCACGGTGCGGAGATTGAAGTCATTCTCCCTCCTCCCGATCCGGACAATTGCCTCTCCGACGCGCAGGTTCCCGAGGTCGTTTTCAGTGAAGAAGGAGAAGTTCTGCCCGAGAGTCCGGGCGTCCTCGTCGCCGAGCTGGAAGGCGATCCGGGTATAGGCGTTTGCAAGGACGGAGCGCTCTACTTCGGGAACGCTCCTCCTGAGCTGGTAGAGATCCTGATGAGCGACCGTCAACCCGAGGCGGTATTTGCGCACTCCCGAAAAGAGCCCTGCCATAGAGGGCGTTGCCAGATTGTGGAACTCGTCGAGGTAGAGGAAGAACGGCCGCCGCGAGCTTTCTGCCTGCTCCTGCCGCAGGAGTGAGACCTGATGAATCTTCGAGACGAGGAGTGAACCGAGGAGTGAAGCGTTCTCTTCTCCGATCGCTCCCTGGGAAAGTCTCGCGAGAAAGACCTTTCCCTCGTCTACCACCCGCCGGAAGTCGATAGCCTTCTCCCGAGCCGTGACAACTCCCCGCACCAGACGACTGCGCAGGATCGCGTCGAGCCGGGTGAGGATTGAGACCTGGGGCTTCCCCGTGATGAGCGGGAACTCCGTCGTCCAGAAGTCCCGCACGTGCGGATCGCCGACGGAGAGAAGGAAGCTCTTCCGGAAGCCTGTATCTGTGAGGAAGCGGCGAAGGTCGGAAAGCGTTCCTCCCTCGCTTGATTCGAGGAAGGCGAGGATCGCATTGGCGAGTACCGCCGTCATCTGGTCGCCCCAGGAGGTCGAGAGTCTCCGGAAGACCGCCACCAGATCGGAGGCAAGCATCTCGCGCTCGGGTTCGGAGTGTGCCGAGAGGATGTTCCAGCCGACCACATGCCCGGGGTCTGCCGGATCAAAGAGGATCGTCTCTTCCGCCCGGTTCTCGGGCAAGAGGCCGAGAATCTGGTCCACGAGGTCGCCGTGGGGGTCAATCACTCCCACCCCGCGGCCCGCGGCGATGTCCTGGAGAATCATCGAGACGAGAAGCGTTGACTTGCCGGTTCCCGAGGCCCCGACGACATGGACATGGCGCATCCGCGCCTCGACCGGAAGCCTCACTTCAGCGTCCTGCCCGTGATTCGGGTTGTATCCGAGGAAGACTCCGCTTCCCCGCGCCTCGGGAGGAAGCACCTTGGTACGGGCACTCTCCCGGAGTATGCCCGCGACCGAAGGATCGGGCAGGTGAACGAGGGTCAAAAGTTCGGGAAGGGAAAGAAGGCATCCGCTCCGGTGAGTCGTGCGAAGGAGAACGTCGCGAAGGAGATCGACCTGCTCACCACCGCCTAAGGGTACGAGTTCGTTTCTCCCCCGGGTCGCGTTTCCGAGCGCACTGCTTACCCTGTCGAGAAGCGACCAAGCCCCCTCTTCGGAGGAGGCAAGTACCGCAGCGCGGACGGAAACGGCAAAGAGCGGAGCCGACATTTTCCTCCGGGCAAGGTCCGTGAGTTCCGGGGCATCGGCAAAGAAGGGCTCCCCCGAGGGAGTGAGAACGGCGCGGACCGCGCTCTCTGCCCAGGGAGCCCGGACTCCCTGAAAGAGAATCTGAAGAAGCGCCGTCTCCCGCGCCCCTGCTCCTGACAGCGCGGCGATAAGGCCCGTCAGAGGATCAGGCGAGAAGCTCTTCGTCTCAGAGAGGGGAAGCATGAACTCCCGGGCAAGGCCAAACTCCATTACAGAAAAGAGGGCGTCCTCGTCTTCCGTCCAGGCGTCCGCCAGAAGATTCTCTCCCTCCTCTACTTCAAGGGCGGGGAAAAAAGCCCGGAGCCCTGAGGAGAGAAGGGACAGCTCGCCCTCTCCGGCGCTCATGAGGAGCCTGACCTGCCCGCCCCGCCCGAGCAGCTCGAAGGAGACGGGGGCTTGGAGCGCTCCGAGATTCCTGAGCCAGCTTTCGGCCGGGGCGCCGCTACCGGAGCGATCAGCCCCCGGCAAAAGCAACAGCTCTCCCCGCTCCTCTGCCTTCTGCGGCTCTGGCTCCGGTTCGGAAATCTCCTCCGGAGCCTGCGGTGAAGGTACTTCTTCATTTCCGGCGAACCGGGCGAGAAGTCCCGAGAGCGCACCGTGCCGCCGGCCATCGTCTGTGACCGGAGCACTGCGGCTTACGGCGCGGAAGGGAACGAAGGGCGGCTCCAGAGCCACCGGATAGGGATAGCTCCGGAGGCCCCCCCGCCCCCGACGCTCCCACCGGTAGAAGTGGCGGGTGCGCTCAAGAGCATCGCCTCCCATGAGAGCCTCAGCCTGCGAGCGCTCTGGGACTCCTGGGCGCGAGTTCCTCCAGGTCAAGAAGACGCAGCCCCTTCTCCTCCCGCAGGCCGTTCACAACCTCGCCCACGACTGCCGCCATGGTGTCGCGGAACATGTACGCGGTATCAAGGCGGTAGTAGGTCGAGGGCTTGAAGACGAGCACGTACAGGTAGCCGATTATGGGCACTGACAGTACCCATTCCTCATTCCCGATCCAGCCGCGCTCGACGGCAATACCAAGCAGGAGGAGAATTATGGGGACGCCGAGGAAAGACAGGAATGAAACAAAAATGACTGCGGAGAGGGTTTCGCCAATTGACCGCAGAGTAAGGGCTAAGAGGATGTTCCAGATAGGAGAGAGGAGGAGGGCGAGACCGAGCACTTTAAAGAGGCCTAATCTCGGGGGCACTTTGGCGACCCACCAGGAGAAGAAGTGGCTTGTGCCGTATGGTGCCGAGCAGATGTCAACGACAATCCGGCCCCGCTTAATGCGGAGATACTCGCGCTTTGCCGTCCAAATGCCTCCCTCATTGAAGAGCACGCGGGAGATTGTGATGTCCGGAATCTTGCGCCGGCGGATGGCCTCCTCCACCCCAGCGTAGAAGTCCTGAGTCGAGGTTGAGAAATTTTCAAACAGCTCGTACCAGTGGGAAAGTACCCCTGCTTCCTCATCCGGTTTACGGGACATAGGATCGCCCTCTCTGAAGAGATTCAGTTGAAAGTCATAGTGATTCCCTTATATGGAGAGCGCAAACGGCGGGGAAAGAGCTTCACGCCTCCTTACTCCGGAGGGCAACTAGGTCTGGAAGCGGCTTCTACTGCTCGACCGTGAGGCTCTCGACCGCGTGCACGTGGCCCTTGTACCAGCCCCAGGAACTTAGGGTGAGGGTAATGGTCGAGGCAGTGGACGGCAGTGCCCCGACGTTGTAGACGATTCGCTCGATGCCGTCGAGGAAGTAGTGTGCTTCGCCCGTTCGCGGATCGTAGATGAGACGTTCGTCAAACCACCTGTCCCAAACCGGCGGGAGGAGAAAGCTTGCGTCGCTCTTGCGCTCGGCAAATCGGTGTGAGTTTGCCTCGTTCCGAAAGAGCGAGAACCCTACCGTCACGCATTCGCCCGCGCCGGTGTAATGGTAATTGGCATAGCTTACGCCAAATTGTTTTTCAGGGTACCCCGTGATGCCGATTTGCATTGCGCCGTCGAAGTAGTCGTTTGCGGGGTGGACCTTCGCCCTTCGGGTTATTGTGAGAGTACGTCCCGGGTCGATTTCAATGGGAAGGGTGCGGGCCCAGCCGCCCTGGTCGGTAGTTGACCGAATAACCTGAAGCGCTCCGTCTCTTTCCCGTACAACACTCCCTCCGTACTCCCATTTGCGAGGGTCGATTATCCCGTCCTTGAAGTCATCGAAGAACCGAATTGTCCTGCCCGAAGCGGGTTGTCCCAGAGAATGCCGGGTTACTCTCTCCGGCAGAGGCTCGGACGGCGTAGAGAGAACGAGCATCGTTATCGGAATTGTCTTGTATCCGTCTTTTACTCCATGACCCTCAAAGAGGTCCAAGTTCTTCCGGATCACTCCGGCAATTCGGGAAGGAATCGGGTGTACTGCCATGCGTTGAAGGGTGCCCCGCCAAAGAACCCGGGCTTCTTCCTTCCGGCCGCGCTCCGACAAGAGCACCGCAAGGTTATTCGCCGCAATGAGCCTGTCCGGATGACTTTCTCCGAGCGTCCTGTCGAATCTTCTGAGGCTGTCGCGCAAGTACCCTTCCGCTTCCTGGTAGCGTCCGCGAGAAAGGGAGAGCCTTCCAAACTCTGCGAGAGTCCGGGCTATATCCGGGTGTTCATCGGGAAGGAGGCGCCGCTCTCCGGAAAGAGCGTCTGAAAGAGTTACATCCGCTTCCGCAAAATCTCCATCGCTCGTTTCTGTCGCTCCGCTGTTGTGGAAGAGGGGCGAAAGGCCGGAATCATTAAGCGCTGACATCGCTCGATAGCTCATTCGGACCTGTTGAAAAAGATCGAGCGCAGCGGCCGTCTCACCACGGTCCCGGTAGAGGCATGCGAGGTTCTGCTCTGTTTCAAGCACTTCCGAGTGCCTGTCCCCGAGAATCCTCTTGCGAGTAGTCAAAGAGTGTTCGTAGAGCGCCGACGCTTCCGCATATTTACCCTCTGCATGGAGGGAGACGGCAAGATCATTTTGAGCACGGGCGCGCGCAAGCTCTTCGAGCCTGCCCGAGAAATTACCACCGGCCAATTCGGCAAAGAGGCGCTCGGCTTTGCCGAAATCTCCGCGGGCAAAAGCAATATGCCCAAGAAGCGACAGGGACGGGGCTTCTCTTTTGCTCTCTTCCATGGATAGCGCCCGGAGAGCGTAGTGTTCCGCCTCGCTGTATCGGGCATGGTGGTAGCGCACCATTGAAAGGTCAATGAGGGTTTCGGCAATGAGCGAGCGGTTCCTTTCGGCGTCTTTCTCCAGTTCATGGAGCGAAGGCTCCAGAAGGGTTTCTGCCGGAGCATAGAGCCCGAGGTTGTAGTGAATCTTTCCGAGGGAATGAAAAAGTGTTCCCCGCGTCTCCGGCTCTGACGGGGGTGCTTCGGTGAGTTTCAGGAGCGCCCCGTCCAATATCTCGCGTGCAGTAATCGTCCGCCCGCGCAAGGTTGAAGAGCCGGGCACCTGAAACATCCCGACCAAAAAATCTGCCTCCGCCTCCGCCCGTGCCGCTTCCCTGCGCGCCCTGTCCCGTTCGGCAATGGTCGCCCGGCGCTCGACTATGAGGGCAAGGGTGAAGACAACGAGACCGAGCAATGCGATAGCCGCAGCCCCGACCTTGAAGCGGTTCCTCTCAAGGAACTTTCCGGCAAGGTAGCGGCGGGTGCCTCTACGGGCAAGAACCGGCTCGTGTTCGAGGTATCGGCGCACGTCTTCGGAGAAGTCATCCGCCGACTGGTACCGCTGATCCGGTTCCTTGCGAAGCGAGCGTAAGACGATGGCATCGAGGTCTCCCTCAAGGAGTCTGCGGAGCTTCCGGTCGGCTTCCGGAACGAGAAGGCTTGGCTTCAAAGCCTCCTCGTTCCGGATTGCCTGCGGCAGGTCAAAGGAGCGTTCAACCTTGTAGGGGAGATGCCCGGTGAGGAGGAGCGAGAGGAGGACCCCGAGAGAATAGATGTCTGTTGCCGTATGAGTGGCTTCGCCCTGAAGCTGCTCCGGGCTTGCAAAGGGAAGAGTAAAGAGCCGCTCGCCAGCTCCTGTTACGGTAGCGGGGCCTTCCTCTTCCGGGAGAAGCTTTGCAATACCGAAGTCGAGGAGCTTCACCACACCTTTGGCTGTCACGAGGATGTTCTCAGGCTTGAGGTCGCGATGGACGACAGTCCGCCGGTGGGCATAAGAGACTGCGGCACACACTGTCCGGAAAAGATCGAGGCGCTCTTCAAGAGACGCTTTCCTCTCGTCGCAGTATGTGGTGACAGGAACGCCTTCCACATACTCCAAGGCAATGAAGGGTGTTCCTTTTTCCGTCGTGCCGCTTTCATAAAGGGCGGCGATGTTCGGATGGGAGAAACGGGCGAGGGTTTTGTGTTCGTCGTTAAAATGCTCATCTGCCGAGGGCCTGAGTATCTTCAGGGCGGCGTGCCGCTCGTTTACCCGGTCCCAGGCAAGAAAGACCCTCCCCATGCCGCCGTGACCGAGCAGGCGCTCGACAGTGTAGTTCCCGACTATGCCGCCCTGCGAGAAAAGGGTCTCGGTAGCTGGTAGTTCAATGCGGAGGTTGTCGAAGCGGTCGGCTTGCTCAGGCGGGACTGCAAGAAGTTCTTTAACCCTCTGTCGCACTTCCTGATTGCCTATACCTGCAAGATGGGTGTCCCGCTTCTCCACCGGCAGGTCGAGTGTTTCCTGGAAGAGCCGCTTCACCTCCTGCCAGGTCTCAGGGCTCATGCGGGTGTGCTCTAAGGCGTGAGCCTCTCGGCAAGGAAGCGCTTGGCAACGATCCATTCCCGCTGCACCGTCGAGCGGCTCTCTTCGAGAGCTTCCGCCGCCTCTTCTTCCGAGAACCCGGCAAAGAAGCGCAGCTCGATCAGCGAAACGAGTTTGGGGTCAACGGTCGAGAGTTCTTCAAGAGCCCTGTTGAGGTCAAGGATATCGACAGAGAGGCCGGGGGGCGCTTGAAGCTCCGGGTGAGAGAGCGTTACCCGCTCTGCTTCACCTCCGCGCTTTTGGGCTTCTCTCGCCCGGGCGTATTCGATGAGGACCCGCCGCATAAGGCGGGCGGTGAAGGCGAAGAACGGCCGGCGCCCCTCCCAGGAGGACTTCTTCAGCTCCCGCAGCCGGAGGTAGACCTCGTTTGCCAGGCCGGCGGGGTCGAGGGTGTGCGATGGACGCTCCCGGGCCATGACCCGCTCTGCACTCTCCTCAAGTTTCCCGTAGACGAGTCCCATGAGATCGTCGAGCGCCTGACGGTCTCCGTCTCCCCAGGCGTGCAGAAGGTCGGTAATGGGGGCATCCGTTGGCATCTTCATCTCGGGCGTATGTTACGACATGCCCACAGGCGATGCAGAGGGATCATCAGCGCCGAGAGATATTTTCTCTGTTTGCCGTAATTGCTTTATGTGAATCGGGGACTAACTCTGTTGTGGGCAACTGAGGCCCGATATCGCTCTTGGTTGGACGGCGAGTTCGATCGATGGCAGGTGGCGCCTTATGTCTGCAAGTTGGCCCTAGGTCGGTCAGTAAAGCTGAAGCTCTTCGTCTGTGGTTTGCGCTTCTCTACATGCGGGGGGTATGAACCCTCACTCACGACCCAAGAGAAAGGCGGAGACAATGAATCGACTTATACGTGCGTTCATCGCGATCTTTGTTCTGGTACAGCCATATGCCCAATGTGCAGAGTTGCCACATCAGGCAGGGGAGAAGGTGGTGCCAGACTTCGTCAAGTCAAAGGATAAGGGTGCGAAGTTACAGCCGCGCTCATGGCGAGACCTGCTCAAAAGCCGGGAGCAGATCTATTATCAACATGGATCAGTCGCACAGGGACAACTCGCTCAACTTTTATACAAAACCCCTAGCTATTATCCCTGTGGGTACCTGTATACAGCAGAGCTGTACCCTTTATCAGGCGACCCCGATCTCTATCTCCATCAAAAAGTGAATGGCACTTGGATAAAGCTTAAGGAGAGTCTCAATGGCGCTGGTACTCTGGACAGCTTTACCTTCACTTGCAATGACATAAACCCCAACGCCACTAACGTCGACTTGGATGCAAAAGGATACACGGCTGCGGCATATGACTTTTTCCTCTTCAGAGAGGCGACCGTAACGTTTAGCCTCCGTTTTCCATTAGGAGGGTACAACGCTTACAGCGCTCCCATTACTGCCATCTTCGATCACAATATGACGACCGGTAACTGTCCGAATGGGATCGTTACCGCCTACACTGGCGAGGAAGGTAGAGCTACTTACGGATCTTCCTCTTGGAGCTTCCCTGCCGAATGCACCGGGCAGGTTCTGCGAGGACTCAAAAAGAACCCCAGCGATCCTTCAGGCCCGCTATTTTCGGTTAATGGGCAGTATTCTGACGCAAGCACTGGAAGGCAGTATCTATATTATGACGGTCACACTGGTTACGACTATACAGCAAGCATAGGAACCACTGTGCTTGCCACGGCCGACGGCACTGTCAGAATTGATGGAGGAGCCTATAATACTCTGCGAATTGATCATGGGAATGGTTACCAAACATACTACCTCCATCTGTCACAGTATCTAAAGGCAGATGGTGCGTTCGTGCATAAGGGCGACCCAGTGGCCCTAAGCGGGGAAAAAGGCGTGGAGGGCAGCCCCCATCTTCATGTCACAATAAAAAAGAATGGCGTGAGAGTTGATCCCTATGGCTGGCAGGGTTCTTACGCCGACCCCTATACCTCTCTGAATGGAGTGCAGAACATCCCTCTTTGGGAGCACTAAGCCTGCCTAAAGGGGCATGGTCTTGCAAAGGATCATGCCCCCATCTGAACCTGAATGATGCTGTTTCCGCAAGTTGACGCTGGAGCAAACTCGGACAAATTAGTGAGCTGGAAAATATGGCCAGAATATTCAAAATAAGTGTAGCTGGCCATTAACTCCTTTTTCTTTCCCAAAAACTTGACCTTATGACAAACAGCCTCCCGTCCATCAAGTTCCGTATCTTCTTCCGAGATCAGCGTACGCGTTGCGTATGATCCATCCTCGATAACAAATAGCCTTTCTATGTCTGACATCTTGCGGGAAGTTTGGGCGATCCACTGCTCCAGGCTTCCCGGAAAGTCTCTAAATTCTCCAACCAAGGCGTATACTTGTCCTTCGGCGGGATAGTGTATATAGGGGAACCTTGAATCGGCCGTAGAAGAAAAATTTGTAAACCCAACAGAGCGAAATCCCTCTTCCGAGAAAGATTCCGTGCCCTCAGCCAGATTCAAGCTGGCGGGATACGTAATTTTCAAGTCAGGTAGGAATCTGTATATCTTAGTCTCAGCGCTAGAGGTGTCCAGTTTGGAGGCCCTTGGCATCTCCTTCTCTGTCAGATGCATAATAAAAATAAACAATGCAAAAATTGCTGCAAAATATAAACAAATGCGTTTCATCTGCTTATTATTGCCAGAAAATTTGATTCAAGCAAGGCTAATGCTCCCACTAAACGCCCTACTCGGCTCCCCGTCGATCATGAGGCGCAGGTAGACCGAGAAATTCGGCAGGGAGATCAGGTCGTCTGCCTCAAACCTGGGCGAGAGTTCCCGTGCCACGGCGGGGGCGTCGAGCGCTCCCACCCGGAAGGCAATGAAGGTCCCGGCGTTCCCGAAGACCGCATCCCTCACCTCGGTCTCAAGCTGGCCAAGGTACTGGTGCGCGAGGATGAGGTTCAGGCGGTACTTCCGCAGCTCCGAGAGCATGGTCGCAAGGGTCAGGGTCGAGAAGGTGTGGAACTCGTCGAGGTAGAGGTAGAAGTCCCGTCGCTTCTCCTGCGAAAGGTCAGCGCGCCCGAGTCCCGCAAGCGAGAGGTGCGAAACGAGAAGGGAACCAAGGAGCGCGGCCGGCACTTCGCCGAGCTTCCCCTTGGCGAGGTTCACCACGAGGAGCTTGCCCTGGTCCATGACCTCGCGAAGGTCGAAGCTCGACTCTCTTCCCGATAGGATGCTCCGGAAGTGAGGGTCGATGAGAAAGGCGCCCACCTTGTTGAGGAGCGGCGCCGTCACGACCGCCCGGAAGGCAGGCGAGTATCCGGCAAACTCCTCCTCCCAGAAGGAGCGTACGGCCTCGTTCGTCACCCGCCGCACGATCGCCCTCCGGTAGTCCTTCTCAGAGAGGAGGCGCGGGATATCGGCAAGAGTGGCGTCGCCCGCTTCAAGAAGCGTATACACGACGTTCCGCAGAAGGTGCTCAAGGCGCGGCCCCCAATCGTCAGGCCAGAGCTTTTTGAAGACCTCCACCATCCCCGCCGCGGCCAGTGCTCGCTGGTCCGCCGGCACGCCGGCGAACGGGTTGAAGTACCACTCGAAAGACTGATCCGGCACGTCGAGGTAGATGAGGTCTTCCCCACGCTCGGGAGGAACAAGGGAAACTACCTCTTCGGCGAGATCGCCGTGCGGATCGAAGAGCGCGAGCCCTTCGCCGTTTGTGATGTCCTGAAGAATGAGGGTCTTCAGGAGCGTTGACTTGCCCGTGCCGGTCTTGCCGATGAGGTACATGTGATTGCGCCGGTCAATTCTTTTGATGCCGAAGGGAACGCCTGTATTGCGGTGATTGGTGCGAGCGAAATAGGTGATGTCCTGTTCCATCGCCCCATCGTGCCCGAGCGTAGGAGATCGCAATAGACGCCGAAAGATGCCGCCCTGGCCTTATTGAATCTTCGGTTTTTCATAAGAAAAGCCCCCGAGGATAGACCCGGGAAGCTTTTAAAGAACAACTCTATTCTTCAGCTACTATCGCAGTAGTACTTTCACTCCCTAGCTGAGAAGCAAGAAGAGTCGCAGAGGCTACTGCTTCGATAGCGGCCAAACTCTTCGCGAGCGCCTCCGGTTTGCCCGTGGAGAAGAGGAACTCACCGAGCGCAAGCCCCACGGCAACGGTGAAGCCTTCAAAGTCCGGCACCGTTTCACTGTCCTCCTTCTCCACCGCGTCACCCGGCAAGATGTACGTTCCCGAGCGCCGGGCGTCGGTCATGACCGAGAGCGCTACGCCCCGGGATGTCCGGTAGGAGGAGAGAAGCTCTCCGCCGATTGCGAGGGCAAGGATGTTTGCTGACCTGTCCGTCGGGGAGATCTCGCCCCAGTCGCCAGTGACATGCCGGTCAAGAAAGAGCTTTGCGTCCTCACCGCTTTCGGCGAGCGCTGCCGCTGCATCAGGCAGTATGGAGACGTGGCCCGGCTCGAAGAGAATCCTTGAAAGTGTCATGGCAGCTCCTTTCACAGAAGACCGAGAAGAACAAGAAAGCTTGTGACGGAACCGGTGCCGCAGGCGTCACACCATCCTTCCCGCTGATCCGGTTCATACTCGGCCGTGTACTCGCAGCCCGGATTCATACAGATTGCCGGCACGAGGCTTTCGAGTCCCCATTCAATGAGAAGCTCGTCTGTTGAGAGTGCGTATTGGTCGGCGAGGGTCTTAAGCTTCTCTTCCTTCTCTGCGTTCATCCAAATCTCCTTTCTAGCGTTTGGTTTCGATCTGAAGCTTTCCGTCCCGGAAGCTCCAGGAGAGGTTCGCTTTGACTTCGACAACGAGGGTTCCGTCGGAGAGAGCGGCATCTCTTCCTCCTTTCAGGTTGATTGCTTGAGGCTAGCCGCGCTACTTGCGCGAAGCAGGCGTTACGCGTCTATGTCTTCAAGATTGAGAGGCTTTTGATATGCGGTCAGGGCGAAAGAGACGGCTTCGTAAATGTTTATCCGGTCCGTCTCGTTTTCCCAGGACCTACGATGACCGGGTAAGCGGCCCTCAAGCTCCGGAAAGAATCGCGCGACCGCATCTGCGGTCTCGTACTTGTTCTTCGTTCCGAAGACCGAGAGAACGTCTTTCCGAGAGACCTTCACGACAGGCAGGGTCTTCGACAGGGCAAGGAGTTCAAGCCGCGTGATGACGTGCTCCGTCCGCGGGCCTTTTTTGAAGCCGGCTCCCTTTGTGTCTTCGAGCACGAGAACCTCCGGCAGATACCGAAGAAGGAGAGCCTCCACTTTCTCGACGTAGGCGTGCTTGCTCGGTAGGGCGATGTAGGTCACTCCGGCGTCATAGAGACGCTCCATTCCTTCGAGTACCGCAAAGGCAACTCCTCGGGGAATAATGTCGAGAGCGAGGGCGAGGGTTCTAGATTCATAAATCATTTTCATGTTGTTGTTGGTGGTGTTTCACGTGAGTAAATGGCCGCAAGGAGATCGCGGAGAAGTTTTCTCACGGAGAGATCCTCCTCATGCGCGGAGATGAAATGCGCGACACGCTCCCTTACAGCGCCTTCGACCTTTTGAAATCTGCCCGCATAGAGTTCGCGAACCGGTATGCCGAAAATCGCCTCCAGAGCAAGGAGGGTTTCAAGGGAGGGCTTGCGCCGGCCCTGCTCCAGGCGCGAGACGGCCGAGCCGGATTTCCATCCCAACAGGAAGGCAAGCTCGTCCTGAGACAAGCCTTTCTGCTTCCGAAGCATCCGAATGTAGTTGTCGAATCTCTTTGGTGGCATAGTCGCTCTAAGCGTAGCCGAAGGAGACGGGCAAAAAAGAACGAGAAACCTGCCAAGCTGGCAGGAATTGGAGACGATCACCTTCAGCCGCTACGCAGCCGAAAGAATGCAGGTACACCGCTGAAAAAAATATAAAAAGAGACTAAAGGGGACATTGGGGATGTTGGGGACTTGTTCGGGGGTTCAGCCGAGAGTAGCCCGTGCAAACAAAAGGCTAGAAAAGTTCCGGCGGTCGCTCCTCCACTCCCTCGGAAACATCCCCAATGTCCCCGACGTCCTCCCCGAGGCCGTAGCGCTCGAAGAGGTGCCGGAGCTTAGGATACTCGGATACCGGAACGACAAAGACCCCGCCTGACTTGCGAGGTTTGAGGTTCAAGCGCTTCCGGATGATCGTGCCAATCCAGCGCGGGGTGACCTTGCCGCCGTACTCTTCGCCGTAGCGCTCACTGAAGGCGGCGGCGATCTCTTTGACCGCGAGCTCGCTCCCGCTCTCCGAGAGACGATGGAGGATCTCCAGGACTTGGGCCTCCAGCTCGAGGCCCCGGTCGGCGACGATCGTCCGGCCGTAGTCCTCAGCAAGAGAGACCACTTCCCGCCGGGTCTCCGGGTCTCCGATCGTGGAAAGGAGAGGCGCGAAGATCTGCCGCAATCGCGGCTCGATCGACTCCGGCAACTCGCCTGAAAGCGAGCGAGGCTTCCTGAGGTTCCGGAAGCGAAAGAGGAGGAGCTTGTTTCGGAGTACGAGCGCCTCTTCCTCGAACGCCGGCGGGAGGTTCAGGGGGATGTCCCGCCGGAGCTTCCCCACTCCCATGTCCTCGGTGAGGCAGCGGCTCTCAAGCGCCTGGTCTTTGAAGGCGCGGCGGGTGGCAATGAGTTTCGGCCCGAAGACGGTGTACGCCCTTGGGTCGAATTCCTTCTCCCGGTTCTGCTCGGCCCGGAGGACAGGAAAGCCCCGGGCATTGCCGTTGTTGAGGATCTTGACGATCTCCGCCTTCTCGTCGCTCTCGCGGAAGTCCGACTCGTCTATGACGAGCGTTCCCCGGAAAGCGTCGATGATGCGGAAGATGGGAGAGACGGTCGAGGCGCCGGAGACGAGCATCGGCTTGTAGCAGAGGGAGCCTACCGTGAGAAGGAAGCGGGACTTGCCGCTCCCGTAGTCGCCCCGGACCCGCAGATATGGCAGCTCATTGAAAGAGTCATAGACCCAGGAGAAGAGGACGTAATGCGCGGCCACCCGCTCGAAGAGCGGACTCACGTCCACGTACCGGTGGATGAAGGCGTGAATCTCCCTGAGGAGTTCAGTATCGGAGCCGTACTCCTCCGGGCCGGAAGGCAGGAGCACCACCCTGTGCTCAATCAGGTTATTGTCGGGAGAGTAAGGAACGAGACAATCTCCGGAGGGAAGGTCTATGAAGGGCCTGACCTCAGAGGTTCCGTCAGAAAAGACGGCAAAGGCGGTCTCACCCTTTGCTCTGTCGTAGATAAGTTCAACAAGCGCGCCGTCGAGCATCGCTGAAACGCCTGGTTTTTTTCTCTTCTCCATTCTCCCATCTTGGTCTTAGCGAGAATTGCCGCAAGGCAGGACAAGCTACCTATGCGGCAAAGAAATGCGACTTCAGCTCTCTCAGCCGCACCGGTACGCTCAAAGGATGCAAAGACAAACCACAATCGAAGAACTGTTCCCCGGCATCACACCAGAAGAGCAGGAAGAGGCGCGGCACGCCCTTCGTCGCTACCTGTCTTTCATCATGCGTTTGCACAATCGAATCGCCTCCGATCCGGCCGAGCGGGAACGTCTCGCTGCTTTGACAGTAAAGCAGCGGGCCGGTAGCATGGACTCCGGTCGAACCTTTACAAACCAACTAGAAGACACGGACTTATGAAGCGATTCTTCGCCTATATCCGTGTCTCGGATCCAAGCCAGGACGACGAGAGGGATCCCGGAAGCAAGGAGACGCGTGAAGGCGCCTCCTTCACCGAGCAGCGGAGCGTCATCGCCCACTATGCCGAGCGTGAAGGACTCGCCATTGTCGAGTGGTTCCGGGAAGTCGAGACCGCGGCAAAGCAGGGCCGGCCGATTTTCAGCGCCATGGCCAAGCGCCTGCGGAAGGGAGAGGCCGAGGGCTTCATCGTGCACAAGGTGGACCGCTCAAGCCGAAATTACCACGACTGGGCGGACATCAACGATCTTGCCGACCAGGGCTTCGACGTCCGTTTCGCAAGCGATAACCTCGACCTCAGCACCCGGGGCAAGCGGCTCCTGGCCGACGTGCAGGCGGTCTTTGCCACCGACTACATCCGCAACCTCAAGGAGGAGGTACGGAAAGGAATCCATGGCCGGCTCACGCAGGGACTCCTCCCCTGGGGAGCGCCCTTGGGCTACGCGAACAACGGCCATCGTGGCAAGGTCAAGACCATTGACCCGGTAACCGGCCCCCTAGTCCGCAGAGCCTTCGAGCTGTACGCAACCGGCACCCACAGCCTCGAAACGCTGTGTGTCGAGCTTGCCCGAATGGGGCTTCGCAACCGCCAGGGCGGGGGTGTTACCAAGAACGGCGTTTCCGCCATGCTCAACAACCCCTTCTATATCGGCCTCATCGCTCACAAGAAAGGAGGGACGGTATACAAGGGAGTGCACGAGCCGCTCATTGGTAAGCAGCTCTTTGACCGCGTCCAAGCGCTTCTCTCCGGCAAAACCCAGAAGCAGGCCAGGCGCAATATCTTTCGCTACCGCCGGATGTTCCGGTGCGGCGAGTGCGGCTACTCCCTCATCGGCGAGTTGCAAAAGGGTCACATCTACTACCGTTGCCACACGAAGAGCTGCCCTCTGACCGGTGTGCGGGAGGAGGTGCTTGAGGCCGCAGTCGCGGGAGCGTATGCAACGCTTCAACTTTCCGAAGCGGAGCGCCTTGCTCTGGAGACCGAAGTGACTGCCTTTCTCGATGAGTGTGAAGAGAGTACCAAGCGAATAGGGGAGGCGTGGAGATTGCAGCTTGCGGCACTTCAGACTCGCCATGACCGGCTCGTCGATGCCTTCCTTGAAGGAAGTATTGACAAGGAGAGCTTCGAGCCCCGCAAGAAGCGGCTTCTTATGGAAGAGCGCGAGCTTGAGGAGAAACTCTCAAGAGACATAGATGAAGAGCAAGTCGCCACCCGGCTGCGTGAATTCCTCGAACTCGCTTCTACGGCCTCATTGAGCCACGAAATGGGAACTGACGACGAGAAACGTGAACTCCTCCAAATTCTCACCTCGAACCGTCAAGTAGACAGAGAAAACATTGTAGTTGAGCTGTCGTTTCCCTTTTGCCTGCTCATGACGGGCGATGAAACGAAACTAGGTGCACGTAGTCGGTCCAGCACTCGAAGCAGTATAAAGCTGCCGGAAGCGGCAAGTAATCCTGATCTTGGACCGAGACACATAATCGCAGAGACATTCGATTGGCTATCTCGCCATCCCAGTGTACATATCAGTGTACCTTGGACAATCCGAGAACACTAGACGTAATCTCTGCTACCAACACCTCGCTCTTATAGCGAGGTGTCGTGTATTTATCCTGACTGACCTCCTGATAGCTATATCTGCCGGAAGCGGCAAGATTCTACGTCTCTCTGGATTCTCTCTCCTCTAATACCCTGTACCCAGATAGCACTTTGGTGTGTATCTGAACTTCAAACAGTCAACTCCACTGGCGGAATTAACCGCCCGCGGTAGATATGGGAAAGGAGAGAGGCGCCGACGAGAGAACGGCATGAGCCAAACATGGAAAGGGAGCCGGGCCGCTGCGGCCCGGCGTTATTCACTCACTCAGAGGATGATCCGTGCGTAAGACTACCGTGACCTACAGTTTCCGGGACAATGCGAGCACTCCCATGATCCGCCTGCGCGGGAAGTGGCTTGCGCTTGCAGGCTTCAGGGAAGGCCAGCTCGTTCGCGTTGAAGTGGCTGACGGCAGGTTGACGCTCACTGTCGCAGAAGTGGATGCCACCTAATGCTCCCGACACACGAGGTCGGGGGCTTTTCTGTCTGCAATCCTGAGGAATCTTGCCCGACTCCGAAAGGTGTTTACTTCAAACGGAGAAATCGAGATAGAATATTGCTACTGTGAGTTATGAGAAAGACAACTTATGCCTTCATCTCCTCTGTGGAGAATGTAACTCGCTCCTTGCATACGACTAGTTCTTGATCCGTTTCGCGACTCAGGAACAATGACTAACGCGGCAAACTTTAACGCGCACTCATAGGACAAAATGGCTTTCCCAACTTATAGCGCTATAAGATGAACCCTTTCTGGATTAAAGATGCCTAAGCCCCATCACTCATTGGTCTATCGGCCGCCAGGCTGGAGCCTTCGGCGTATGGCGAAGCGCATCGTCTCTAAGAGGGTTTACTCCCGTGTCTTTGAACCCATCTTTGACGAGTTGGATGAGGAGTATCCGTCGGCGCTGGAAGAACGCGACCTTCTGAAGGCTCACATGGTCCGGATGCGAGCATACTGGTCTTTCTGCTCAGCCGCTTTCGCTCAACTTCCCATGTCTCTACTGCGGATGCTTTGCGAACTGTGGAAGAATACCAAGCTCTAGTGAACCTCCCTTTGTCGGCACCCTTGATCCGGTCGGCGGCTTGGGTAATTTCTCGGCCGCAGTTATCGTTAGTCGGTCTCATCCACAATCCGATACTTCTTTACTCCTGTTTGGAAATCGGATGTCTATATGAGTGGACCACTGCGGAGTAAGATGCCATTGGCTACGGTGATGTAACGTAGAGAAAGGTACGCTGCCTGTCGGTCTTTTCGGGTAGAAGAGGGGTCTCTATCTACTAACTCGCTGACCGTGAACTGCGTGGTGCAGGGAGTTTGCCGAAATGGTTTTCCTACTTTCCTCTCTTAATCATCCCGACGAGCCCCGCTCTCTCCGAGAGTTCCCTCGTCCACTGTCCGATATCCGTCTCAATAAGCGCGAGGTAGGTCTCGGCGATTACAATACGGAGCTTGTCCATCGCTTCCCGCCCCGTCCTTCCACCCGCCGAAAAGTTTAGCTCAACCGTCCTCGCGATGAAACCATCGCCCTCCGGCTCGATCAGGACATCGATAGAGTTCCGAAAGAAAAGGCCATGGGCAGGGAGCCTCTTTAAGGAGCGTACGGACTCCGGTGGGTGAAGTGATGTTTTCGCAGGCGGCGGCGAATTGTCCTCTGTCCTGGCGCGAACCTTCCGGCCCTGCCTCGCCGCATTTTCGCGCACGATCTCTTTAATGACATCCACCGCTTCTCTCGGAAAGACGCGAAATCTGCCCTGCTTCTCTGAGGGAATGCGGTCGCGATACTTTTTGAGAAAGACTACGAGCGTGCCGTAAGCGATCCCCGCCTCGCGGGCAATCTCAGCCATTCCGTAGAGTTCTCTTTCTCTACTTATCTCAGTTTTCACAGAGACATGCCTCTCAGTAGAACCGACACGAGAGGAGAAAGCTACCTGAGGGCATATACCCCTGGCAAGCTTTTCGGAAGGAAACGCTTCTATATAAGGAGTGTTACCTGCTTACTTCAGATTCATGCGGGGAAGTAAACTAATCCTCAATCCCCAGATACGACCGCAGCGCCCGCCGGATAATCTCGGCTTTGGTGGCCCGCTCCTTCTTGGCCCGCAGGGCCAGGGCCTCCGCCTCGTCCTGGTGAAGGTAGCTCACTTCCCGGACGAGGCCGCCTGCGGTGAAGGGCTTGGGCGTCTTCGGCTTCTCGTCGGTGCTCACACCTCTAGGATAGCGTCTTTCCTGTCTACCGTATGGCTACGGTAGACATACGGGGCTAATCGGGCGTAAGATCGGGGTCTATGAGGTCCGGGCGAGACCTGAGCCGCCTGAGGGCGGTCGGATGATCCCGGATATCTACGGCGGAGAGGGGCGTGCTCTCTCCCCCTATTACGGAAGCGGCCCCGAGCGAAGCTTGCGACAACGCCCGGAGCCTAGCCAAGCATGAAGGAGTTGCTCCATGCCTGACCGAGACGAGTCTACCCCAGCCCCCATTCCCCGCATCGACCCCGCCACCTGGGAGAAGCACGAAGGATTCCGGGAAACCCTCCTTCTCTACTTCACCGAGGTGAAAACTAACCGAACCCTCCGGGATTTCGGCGCTCTTCTCCTCGACTTCGCGATCGAAGGCTCCCGCTCCTGGCCGGACCGCCCGGAAGGATCCACCCGCTCCGAGCTTCAGGCCGCCCTTGCCGACCTGCGGCACCTTGAAGGCTTCCTCTTCTCGGTAGGACGGGCGCACGTCCTTTCTTCCCTCAGCGCCGGGGACACCGTTCTCTCACAGTTTGCCGAGCGCCAAGCTCGGGAGTTGGGAGTGATAGCCAACCGCATCGAGAGCGAGCTCGGGGAATGGGCGCCCCCGGCCGTGTAAGCGGGAGGCTCTATGGCGTGGCGAAAGATGCCGAACCGGTTTGAGAAAGTCCGAACCTATAGCGTGCCGGCGGACCGGATGCAGGTAGAGCGGTGGAAGGAAGCGGCCGCATGGGAGGGAAAGGGAGTCGAGGGCTGGCTTGCCGATACCGCCGATACCTGCCTCAAAGAGCTGGCGAGGACAGGCAGGCAGCCGCCTCTCTCATGGTGCAAGATGTCCTTCCGGGTGGCCCTCGTGGATGGCGAACGGGAGGTCCGGGGGGACGCCTCCCGTCACTTCGCTATCTTCCGGGGCGATCATCGCGGAGTTGGAGAGCCGGGCTGTGCGGCCTACAGCCTGGTTCACCGCCCCACTTGCCGGATCATGAAGGTCCTCTCCCTCCGGAATGCCTGCATGACCCTGGCCGCAGAGCTGTCGGCCCTTCGTGTCGACTGGCAGGAGTCCGATCCGGAAAAAGTCCTCGGCGAGGCTCCCGACAGAACAAAGGTCCAGCAGCTTATCCACCTCTTCGATACCCTCACCGACTAGTGAAGTCCTGAAAGCCCCGGGCAACCGGGGCTTTCTTCCGCAGCTCTCTCAACTCTTCCACTTGTCCAGGGGAGCCCTGTACAATCCCGAGACTAACCAGGGAAGAATCCCTAGAAAGCGAGAGCGGGCATGAAGAAGAGCATGAGGCGGCTCGTAGTGGCGAGAGAGACCCTGAGAAGCCTTGACCTTGAGGCTGTCTTTGGGGGCGACACGCCCACCGTAGTCTTCACGCAGTGCGGCGCCTGCCCGGACCTCAAGCCTGAACGTGTCCAGTAAGCCGGTGCTCTACGTCTCTGAGGATGATCCGGACCTCCTAAAGAGGTACGCCGAACAGACGGAGCAGGATATTGCCGCCTTCGAGGCCCGGATGCGCGGGGTCGAGCCGACTTACAAAGTCGGAGACCGGGTAGACCTGTACGGCGACATCTTCGAGATCGTCCGCTATGAGCGGGAGACGGGGATGCCGGGGTATTGGATCGCGAGGAAGGGCAGCGAGGACCTCTTCATCCCTATCGACACTGAGGAGAGACTCCAACCGGTAGTGCACTGACGGTACAGAGCCTTCTGTAGGAGGAGATGCCGGCGGCATCTCCTCCTACAGACCCCTATCTAGTCAACCCCGAAGTCAAAGATTCCGCCCCCCTGGAGACCGGTGAAGGGATCGACGTACCAGCCGTACTCACCGGGCGGGAGCGCTTCCTTCGGCGTTATCCGCCAGAGTCCCTCACCCTCCTCCGCTACCTCGAAGGGAACAGTCCAGTCCGTATCAGGAGACATATAGGACCCTTTGAAGTTTTGTCTCGGGGAGGAAATCTTCAGCGAGCGGACGTCGTGCTTCTTGTCCACGTCGAGCTTCCCGATGGAGTAGTGGACCCAGATCGGGGTTACCCCGTTTGACCGGATGAGGAGAGAGGGGCGCCTTTCCGAAACCCTCACCTTGGCATGGAGGCCCTGGAAGTTCACGAACTCATTGCCCCACACGAGGAAGCCTGCGGTTGACCGGGTGCCCCGGACGATTGCAAGGGGAATGGTCTTCTCTCCGGCCCTGAGGGACACCTCGATCGAGCTTATACCCATGCTCTTTTCCATGGCCGCCTGAGGAGAGGGCTGTGCGGGACGGTTGCGCTCAAGCATGGCCGCGACGACCCGCTCTCCGACGCCAGCCTTCCGCAACTCGACCAAGTCATCCACTTCCAGATGGAAGTCCGTCCGGGGAGCTTCCCTGACCTTGGCTATGACGACCTCTTCACCGAGGCCCGCGGCTACCATCTTCACTACGCTCTGATTCGAGAGGACTTCCTCGGCAACGAGGGGCAGGGAGAGAACGGCAAACACAAGGACTGCACCGGCAAGCACAAGACGGCGTACCCACATAGGGAGACCTCCTTCCCGAGAAGTGACCCGGGCTGACGGGCTTCGGGTGATCCCGGCCCAAAACATTCCTAGTTGGAATATTCTATCATGGAATGTAGACGGGAGAGGTGGCCGGCCTCTCTTTCAGCGACGAATACGCCGAGATGCTCCGGCTCCTTCGGTCGGCCCGGAAGGCTGCCGGACTTACCCAGGAGGAGGTCGCCCGGGTCTTCAAGAGGACACAGGGGGCGATCTCCAAGATGGAGAGCGGGGAGATCCGGATCGACCCGATAGAGCTTCAGCGGTTCGCGGAACTGTACGGGGTAGAGGTGGGGGCGCTACTGCCGCATAAGTAGGGGCCTCTGGCGCAGGTCGAAAAGTCCAAAGTGGACTATCGCGCCGAATTTGCGGGCGACGATTCCACTCAATCTACTCCCCCAAGCGAGGCACGAGCAACCCATGGGAGTGTGGCGTGAGAGGTTCCAGAGACCACAAACCCCTTGACAAGGCAAAAAAAGTCCCGCAAGCTCTTGACACCAAGTTAGAAGAGTGCCTAGAATAGTCAGTTAAGAAGCGTAGAGGCCCACGTAGTGTACCTCTACTACTGGCGCGGCGGAGGCCAGGCTCACAATAGGTAGGCTTATGGAGATAGGCTACCACAAAAGTGGGACCAAAACCAGGCCTATGAGATTGGAAGAAAAAGGCGGGCTCCGTGGTGACCTTGGGTACCACGGAGCCCTTTGTGTTTCTCAAGCGTACCCTGGCATATGTACTACCCGAAGAGCATGTGCCCCGCAAGTAATGCCAGGAGAGCGGCGAGAGCTGGGAGGAGCAGGTACCTTAGTACGAGCACCCAAGATTTCTTTAGCCGCTTCTTCCAGGGGGGTGGTCCATACTGCCGACCGGCATAGTGCATCGGAGTTCTCCTTTACTGCACTTGCCCCCACCAAAGCTACAGGGAAAAATACCACTTTGCGCAATTGCAAAGTTTCTTGTATCTTGGATATGGAATTTCTCCCAGTACCCTCCGAGTCGTGCCGAACTTTCCAGGGGACAGCACTTCTCGGTTCCTGACGTAGCTCCGTAGGGGGCGATTTACCTCTTTTTCTGGTCTTGCCGCGATGCGGCAGGGCCAGTTTTCTGTTGTTCAGGGACATGCTCCACTCCTCCTTTCATCAAAAGCTAAATATTCAATACGTCCCTTTATGAGAAAAGCCGCCAAAATGGCGGCCTTTAAGCAACACTTCTCCTTGCCTGGGAGCAACCGCCCCCGGGCCGACCTGGGTCATAGAGGAGTCGAGGCTTCCTTCTCATAAGGGTGGCGATACGCATACAAATGGATTATCCGGAAACCGACGGCCCACTGTCAACCCCTATTCGAACCACGGGGGACTCTCTGACAGAGGCAACGGTTGTAAGTAATGCGGTGTCAGTGGGATAGAGAGAAAAAGAAAGCTCCGGGAACACCTCCCAGAGCTGATGTCTGACTACACACCCTCCACATACTCCTCAAACAGCCGGACGAAGCGCGGGTACGGCTTCTCCACCGTCCCGTTCTCCCAGGCGGTGACGGTCGAAGGGTCAACCCCGAGACGTCGGGCAAGCTCCCGAAGGGTGATGCCCTGGGTCAGGCGCTTGGCCCGGATGCGTTCGGCAAGGGTCTCGGGCTCCGGCCTCGGATCAGTCCCCAAGAAACTCAGGATGGCCGGCCAGTAGCGTGCCTCCGGTTCGTGTTTGTCCTGCTCCCAGTTGTCATAGCTCTTGTAGTGCGCCCCGATCTGCTCCGCCACATCCCGTTGCCGGAGTCCCAGATCAAGCCGCCGTCGCCTGAGGTACTCGCCGAGCGTCCGGGGTTCTTCCGGGTAACCCTCCCGTGGTTTTTGTCCTCTTAGGGTGACATGGCAGATAGGGTACGCAGGAATGCCCCTGCGGGCATCTCGGGGACCCGCGATACGTCTGCCGCTGCCCTCCACCGCTCATCGAGCGCTATCGCGGCCGGGTCTCGGGGCCGCTGCTCGATCGCATCGACCTGCACGTCGAGGTGCCGGCCGTCAGCCTGAAGGAGCTGCGCTCCGGTCCCGGCGAGACGACGGCCGACGTGGCCCGGCGGGTGGCGACCGCGCGGGCGCTCCAGGCCGAACGTTTCGGTCCCGAGGCGCCGACGCCCAACAACGCCGCCATGGGGCCGGAGCAGCTCCGGAAATTCTGCCCTCTCGACCCGGCGGGCCGCAGCCTGCTCGATGCCGCCTTCGAGAAGCTGGGCCTCTCCGCCCGCGCTCTCGACCGCGTCCTGAAGGTGAGCCGAACCATCGCCGACCTCGCCGGCAGCGAAGCCATCCGCGCTTCCCACCTGGCCGAGGCCATTCAATACCGCAGCCTGGACCGGAGGGTCGTGGGATGAACCTCGTGCGCATCGCCAAAGGGAGATGGGAGGTGCTGGCCGAGGTGGACTCCGGGGGGAGCTGTCCGGTCCTCGACCTCCTCAATCAGATCAAGGAACCGCAAAGGTTCCTCAGCCGTTTTCTGCGGGTCTATCTGCCTCTCGAAGGGCCACCCGTGTCGAGCCTGCCGCGATGCAGACCGCTCGCGGATGGGATCTTCGAGCTTCTCTCGGCTCCCGGCGGACAGGAGCCGTCCGTCCTCTTCTTCGCGGACGAGGACCAGAGGATCGTCTGCGGCGACACCTTGAGCTCCAGGCCCCGCTACTTCGCGGCGAAGTCCGCCCGGGGTCTTCAGATCTCGGAGGAGATGATATGAGAACAGGAAAGGTCTTGACATTCGTTAACTCGCCAGTTAACATGCGTCTCGTTCGACTGGCGCGGGATCGATGGGAGGTCTTGGCGGTCTTGGACGGGCGAGGTCGTTGTCAGGTTCTTGAGTTTCTCCGTCACCTGCCACCGGGTTATGCGGCGGCGCAGAGGTGGATGCTTCAGTTCCTGCGCCTGCAACTGCCGGTGGCCGGCCCGCCGAAGCACAACGCCGACTTGTGCAAGTCGCTCGGCGGCGGGATCTTCGAGCTTCGCCGGCAGCCCAAGGGACAGAAGCTGAGGACGTTGTTCTTCTATGACGACCTGTGCCGGATCGTGCTCACCAACGCCTTCTTGAAGGCGGAGACCACTCCTAGGACGGAGCTGGCGCTCGCCCGCGGTCTGAAAAAGCGGTATTTCGAAGCCAAGCTCCGGTCTGGAATTCAAGTGCTCGAGGAGATCTGAATGGAGAATATGGCAGCCTACCGGCAGATGTTCGAGGAAGCGGAAGCCTCGGTCGACTACTGGCTGGCCGGACCCGTCACCGACTTCACCGAGGACCTCTGCCGGCTCATGAAGGAGAAGAAGATCTCTCGCGCCGAGCTGGCACGGCGGCTTGGAAGCTCCCGCCCCTACGTCACCAAGCTATTGAGCGGCAGCGCGAACTTTACCCTGACGACCATGGTCAAGCTGGCGATGGCGGTCGGCGGCGCTCTCCGCGTCCATATCTCCGATCGACAGGCCGTGACGCACTGGCACGACGAGGTCCGCGGCAACGAGGGAAAAGACGCCCCCCCGACGGTGAAGCGCACCCGGCAGCGCAAGCCGAGGAGCCAAGGCGTGGAGGCTTGACATGGAAACCCGGGCAGGTTCTCGCCCGTCTGCCCCCGCTCGTCCCTTTCTTTTTTACACTCCTTACTGCCCTTCTGCATGTTGATTTGCCATATTGCATCGGATACTTGACATCCCCGAGCCAAGACATACAATGCCCAGGCAAAGTCGGTTGGTCACAGTTTCCAAGGTTCGAGGTCCCATTGGGACGACTCTCTGTAAGACAATCCATGGCGAAACGGCACCACACGATCATCGTCATCCCCCACGCCCACGCCAAGTTGCGGAAGTGGCGGGTCACGAACCTGCAAATCGGCGTGCTCACGGCCGCCTTCCTGCTGCTTACCTTCGCCTCCGCCTTCTTCATCTGGTCCCACTTCAGCACCAAGGTCAACCCCGTCGAGATCGCCCGCCTCAAGACGGAGAACGACCAGCTCCGCAAGACCAACCAGACGTTCGAGTCCAGCGTCAAGCGGCTTCAGACCCAGCTCACCGAGTACGAGGAGCGCACCCGCCAGCTCGCCATCGTGGCCGGCGTGGACAGTCTGGAGAGCGGCTCGGCCGAGGCCGGAGTCGGCGGCGGCAGCCCCATCGACGAGATTGAGCCGAAAGACCTGCCGGCGATGGAGAGCCGGGCCGGGGTGCTGGCCGGCACCCTGAGCGCGGTCGAGACCAAGCTGGCGGAGCGAGTACGCTGGATCTCCTCGACTCCCGCCATCGCTCCCGTGCGCGGCATCCTCACCAGCGGCTTCGGCTATCGCAGCGATCCTCTTACCCACGGCCGCGGCACCCACCAGGGCGTCGACATCGCCGCGGCTCCCGGACAGCCGGTGCGGGCGAGCGCCGACGGCATCGTCGTCGAGGCCGGCGAGGTCACCGGTCTGGGCCAGGCGGTCTACCTCTCCCACGGCTTCGGAGTCACCACCCGCTACGGCCACATGTCCCACGTCGACGTTCGCGCCGGCCAGCGGGTCAAGCGCGGTGACGTCGTGGGCCGGGTCGGCAACACCGGCCGCTCGACCGGGTTTCACCTCCATTACGAGGTGCGGGTGGACGGCGATCCCGTCAACCCACTCGCCTACATCCTCGACGACGCCGCGGCCGGCGCGTCCTGATCCCTGTCGCCAGTCTTTTCGGGCGGCCGGCAGCCTGCGCGGCCTCTGGAATCTTTCTGTTAGACTCACGGTTGTAAGCGCTTGCCGCGTCGCCGAGCCGTTTGCCGAGCGGTACCTGGCGAGCCCGTTCTGACCCCAAAGCTTCCCAAGCGAGACTTCGATGATCAATACGATTCTGACCAAGGTTTTCGGCAGCCAGCACGAGCGGGAAGTCAAAAAGTTGCTGCCGCTCGTGGCGGCCATCAACGAGATGGAGCCCCAGATGAAGGCTCTCTCGGACGACGAGCTGCGGGCCAAGACCGCCGAATTCAAGGCCCAACTCGCGGCCGGGGCCGCCACGGACGACATTCTGATACCCGCTTTCGCCGTAGCTCGCGAGGGCGCCTGGCGGGCCGTGCACATGCGGCCCTTCGACGTCCAGCTCATGGGCGGCATCATCCTCCACCGCGGGCGCATAGCCGAGATGAAGACCGGCGAGGGCAAGACGCTCGTGGGCACTCTGCCGGTGTACCTCAATGCCCTGGAGGGCCAGGGCGTCCACGTCGTCACGGTCAACGACTATCTCGCCCGTCGCGACTCGGACTGGATGGGCCGGATCTACAAGTTCCTGGGCCTCACCGTCGGCGTCATCCAGCACGACATGCCGGATGCGGACCGCAAGCACGCCTACGCCTGCGACGTCACCTACGGCACCAACAACGAGTTCGGCTTCGACTACCTGCGCGACAACATGAAATTCGAGTTGGAGTCGATGGTCCAGCGCGGCCACCACTACGCCATCGTCGACGAGGTGGACTCGATCCTCATCGACGAGGCGCGCACGCCGCTGATCATCTCCGGCCCGTCCGAGGAGTCGGTGGACAAGTACTACCGTATCGACCGCATCATCCCCCGCCTGGTCAAGGGTGAGGAGATCGACGAGGGCGACGGCAAGAAGAGCACCACCGGCGACTACGTGGTGGACGAGAAGGCCCACCAGGTGAGCCTCACCGATGAAGGCGTCGAGAAGGTCGAGCAGCTCCTCGGCATCCGCAATCTCTACGAGCCCGAGAACATGGAGATCCTCCACGGCGTCAACCAGGCGGTGCGGGCGCACGCGCTGTACAAGCGCGACGTCGACTACCTGATCAAGGACGGCAAGGTGGTGATCGTCGATGAGTTCACCGGCCGCATGATGCCGGGCCGGCGCTGGTCCGACGGTCTGCACCAGGCGGTGGAGGCCAAGGAAGGCGTGAAGATCGAGCGCGAGAACCAGACCCTCGCCACGATCACCTTCCAGAACTACTTCCGGATGTACAAGAAGCTCTCGGGCATGACCGGCACCGCGGACACCGAGGCTTCCGAGTTCGGCGAGATCTACAAGCTCGACGTCAACGTCATCCCCACCAACCGCGACATGATCCGCGACGACCGCGGCGACCTCGTCTACCGCACCGCTCCCGAGAAGTGGAACGCCGTGGTGGAGGAGCTGCGCGAGTGCCAGACCAAGGGGCAGCCGGTGCTGGTGGGCACGGTGTCGATCGAGAAGAGCGAGATGCTGTCGAAGCTCCTCAACCGTCCGCCCAAGGTGCCGCACGTCGTGCTCAACGCCAAGTACCATGAGCGCGAGGCGTCGATCGTGGCCCAGGCCGGGCGCAAGGGCGCCATCACCATCGCCACCAACATGGCCGGCCGCGGCACCGACATCGTCCTCGGCGGCAACCCGGAAGGGCTCGCCCGCGCCGAGGCGGACCCGGAGACCGAGCCGGAGGCGTACCAGGAAGCGCTCGCGCGCTACACCGAGACCTGCGCCAAGGAGCGGGACGAGGTTCTCGCCCTCGGCGGCCTGCACATCCTGGGCACCGAGCGGCACGAGTCGCGGCGCGTCGACAACCAGCTTCGCGGCCGGTCCGGCCGCCAGGGTGACCCCGGCTCGTCGCGCTTCTACCTCTCGCTCGAAGACGACCTGATGCGCATCTTCGGCTCCGACCGCATCCAGGGCCTCATGGGCAAGCTCGGCATGGAAGAGGGCGAGGCCATCGAGCA